>Ga0315291_10000334_pt1 | contig 61153 bp, 42 predicted proteins | sample YL17G12_20_MG_FD_203070 | JGI IMG/M metagenome (GOLD analysis project Ga0315291, IMG submission 203070) | Sediment microbial communities from Yellowstone Lake, YNP, Wyoming, USA - YL17G12_20 | ecosystem: Environmental > Aquatic > Freshwater > Lake > Sediment | place: USA: Wyoming | collected... | reverse complement strand
AATATCACAACAAACCACAATGTCAAACGCATATATCACAATTACATGCCTACATACTGCCGCGCAAAACCACCCCCAACTCGTTGCAGCAAGGTTACTTACCCTCTATCAGGTCCCGGAACTTCGGGCTAGCGGCCGGGCGATCATCTTCTCCAGGTACGGCCGGTACGTCGGCCCGCCGTTGATCGTGCAGAAGGGGTACATGCCGTCCGGCGTGCTGTACAGAATCACACACCGGCGGATGCGCTCGGTGTCGAAGTTGTAGCGGTCCATGAAGTGCATGCCGGCGGCCATCAACGTACGGTAGGTCCTCTGCCCCGGTTCGCCGCGCCCGACGCCCTTATTCGTCATGCCCCGCAGCGCGTGAATGAACCGCAGGGGCGTCACGCGGGAATCGCGCTCGGACCAGCGATAGCTGCCCAGAAACGCCAGCACGATGTTCAGCTTGTCCTTCCAGTTGGCCATCGCGCTCGGCCGTTGACGCTCGATGCGCGCCGCCAGCTCGTTGAACCCGTCCATCAGCCGGGCGATGTCGAACAGCTTCGGCACCGGAATCGCCTGCCGGTCCGGCGTCACGAAGAAATACGTCCCGAACGCGCAATCGCTGTGGCAGCTCGGGCGGATCTTGGGCTTGCCGTCGATGGTCTGCATGATCCGCGACAGCGGCGCCATGACGCTGAGCGGGAAGAAGTCGCGCTGCAGGTCGGCCCCGCTGCACGCCGCCAGGTCGTGGGCCAAATCGCCCAGCGTGTAACGCTTCTGCATCCGCTCGTCGTGGCTGATCCGGCCCGTGAACGCGACCGGCTGATACGCGATCGCGCTGATCACGTCGGCGTTCTCGACCGCAAAACGGAAGATCGCGGGCACCTGGTCGTCGTTGATCGTTTTCACGATCGTCGGCACCAGGCAGATTTTCATGCCGGTCCGGCGGCAGTTTTCGACCGCCCGCAGCTTCTTGTCCAGCAGCGGCACCGCCCGCAGCTTCTCGTACTGCGCGTCATCCAGCCCGTCGAACTGCATGTACAGCGTGTGTAAGCCGGCCTCGGCCGCACGGGCGGCGAAATCCGGGTCCGCGATCCGCAAACCATTTGTCGCAATCTGAATGTGTGAAAAGCCCATTTCGCGCGCGGTGGCGACGATGCGGCAGAAGTCCGGGTGCAGCGTCGGCTCGCCGCCGGTGAACTGGATCGCCGTCGCCGGGTACGGGTGCTGGTTTCTGAGCGAGCGGAGATACTCGACGACCATCTCGTAGCTGGGCTCGGCGAGATAGCCGGCCTGGTTCGCGCTGGCGAAGCACACCGGGCAGGTCAGGTTGCAGCGGTTGGTCAGGTCGATCTGGGCCAGACACGACGCGCTGTGGTGCTGGTTGCACAGGCCGCAATCACTCGGGCACGCGCTGGCCCCAGTCACCTGTGGGTCGTACACGCCGCGCTCGTCCTGGAAGCCGGAGCGGGTGCCCTTCAGGTACAGCTCGACGTCGGTGTTAACCTTGTCGCGGAAATAGCCGTGCTCCGGGCAGGTCTTCTCGATCCACACGACGCGGTCGTGCACGTAGTACCGGCCGAGGACCAGGCACGAGCACTCCGGACACAAGGTCTCGACGGTCTTCGGCAGCTCGGTGACGATCGGACGGATCGGAAACAGGGCGTGCGTCTGGCGGGGCTGCCGGTGGTGCGCAGGCTGCCGCGGGTTGCGTACGAACAGCACATCGTGGTGCCGCTGGCGTTGCGGGCCGCAGCGCGGGCAGTCGAGCCGCAAGTAGATCGAGTCATCGCCGGCGTCGTAAATGAACTCGCCCGGCACGGTTTCCTGACAGCCGGAGCAGTGCCATTTCCCCGCCCACGGCAGGCCGGCGCGTCCCTTTTGAACCGGACAGTACTTCCGCAGCGACAGCTTGTAGTGTTCCAGCTCGGTGACGGTGTCGCCGGCCGTGACGGCGCTGCGGCAAATCGTGTCGAGCGGGCGGTGCAACACGCCGGAGCGCTGCGGTCCGGTGCTTGAGGCTGAGGGAGAGACGACCGGTCGTAAAGTGCCATCCTGCGGCAGGACCTCCGGCGGAGAGGCGCCAGTCGCGGAAGTACTCTGGAGGCGCTCGGTGTCCGATCGCATCGTGACCGCTCCGTGCTAGTAGACACTGGCAGGCGTAACCACGTTTGCACCAATCGTATGAGCGCCCATCAGAACCCCGCCCGCGAGGGCGGGGCGCGTCAGCCGCGGCGGACGTGCCGCGTTCTGTTAGGCGCCCTCAATGGCGGAGAGTACCCGAACGCCGCTCTCCGACCTGCCAGGGTACGCGCCAAGACGATGTGCCTTATACCTGTTGGATCCGGGGTCGTCCAGCGCGGAGCGGCCGACCCCCGTGTCGGCGGTCCGTAGCGGCCCGCGCCCCCGCGCGGCCGCCGTCGAATACGAGGGGGTCACCGCCCTGCTACGTCGCCCGCAAGGGGGGCGACGCTACCAGCCGGGGAGCATCGGCGTCCCGCCGGTTACGCGGCGGGGTGTCCCCGCCCAGCGCGACTCAATCCGAACGCGAATCCCGGCGCGCCGGGACAGCGAGCGCGAAACCGGGCCGCGAGTGGCAACGAGCGGTCGCCCGCGCAGCGCAACTACGGACAGGGTCCCTGTCCAGTAATGAGTAGCTCCACAAACGGGTTGATGTCGCCCAACGATTCCTGCCCATACGTCCCGTCGCCGTTGATGTCGCCGTTAAGCGGATTGCAGCCGGCGAACTCGGCCAACCAGGCGCTGTAGTTCGACAGGTACGCCACGAACGGGTTGATGTCCGCGAAGTCGATGAAGCCGTCGCAGTTCAGGTCGCCGACGCAGAGCGGGCAGCGCCAGCGGGCCCAGCCGCTTGAGGGGTAACTCCCCGCAGTGGCGAACTCTCCCCCCGCGATCAGCTCGCCCCTGTAAGCCGTTAGCGCGCACACCCCAGGGTGGGTGCCGGCCGTCCCCGACCCCAGCGGTTGCCAAGCGCTGCCGTCCCAGCGGGCAATGCGGTTGCACGTCACGCCACCGCCGGTATCGAAAGAGCCCCCCGCGATCAGCTCGCCGTTGTAGACTGTCAGGGCCAACACACTGCGGTTCATCCCCGACCCCAGCGGCTGCCAGGCGCTGCCGTTCCAGCGGGCAACGCGGTTGCACGTCACGCCGCCGGCGGTCGTGAAACTGCCGCCCGCAATCAGCTCGCCGTTGTAGACCGTCAGGGCCCACACATACCCGTACTGATTCATTCCCGACCCCAGCGGCTGCCACGCGCTGCCATCCCAGCGGGCGATGTAGTTGCACGTCACGCCGCCGGCGGTCGTGAACCTGCCGCCCGCAATCAGCTCGCCGTTGTAAACTGTCAGGGCAAGCACTTCGTCGTCCATCCCCGACCCCAGTGCCTGCCAAGTGCTCCCATTCCAGCGAGCGGTGCGATTGCACGCGACGCCGCCAGCGGTCGTGAAATGGCCCCCCGCGATCAGCTCGCCGTTGTAGACCGTCAGGGCGAATACGAAGTCGGTCATCCCCGATCCCAGTGGGTGCCACCCGCTGCCGTCCCAGCGGGCGATATAGTGGCATTGCAGGCCGCCAGCCCAACTGAACAGACCCCCGGCGATCAGCTCGCCATTATAGACGGTCACAGCCGCCACAGAGTTGTCCATTCCCGCACCCAGCGGTTGCCAGGCGCTGCCGTTCCAGCGGCCGATGTTGTGACAGGCGACACCGCCGGCGTCGGTGAGCCACCCCGCGGCGATCAGCTCACCGCCGTAAACGGCCAGTGCGCCGACGTGTGCGTATTGCACGGCAGCAATCCCCATCCCCAGTCCCCGCCAGCCGGTGCTGTTCCAGATGGCAATGCCGTTACAGTGCCCGCCGCCTGCCGAGTCAAACACGCCCCCCGCGATCAGTTCGCCGTTGTAGGTCGTGAGCGTGTACACTGCGGAGTTCATTCCCGACTCCAGTGGCTGCCAGGCGCTGCCGTCCCAGCGCGCGATGTACTTGCACGTGACGCCGCCGGCGGTCGTGAAATCGCCCCCCGCGATCAACTCGCCGTCATAGCCCGTCACGGCGCGTACCGGCAGGTAGTTCATCCCCGAACCCAGTGGTTGCCAGTCACTGCCGTTCCAGCGGGCGATGCCGTTGCAGGTTACACCACCGGCGCTGGCAAAATCGCCCCCCGCAATCAGCGCGCCGTCATAAGCCGCCAGGGCTCGAACGTCTGGGAACTCGCCGCTCACCCCCGACCCAACCGGCTGCCAGGCGTCGCCATCCCAGCGGGCGATGCAATTGCACGGCACGCCGCCGGCGGTGCCGAAATTACCGCCCGCGATCAGGTCACCGTCGTAGACGGTCAGGGCAAAGACCAAGGCGTTCACGCCAGAGCCCAGCGGCTGCCAGGCGCTGCCGTTCCAGCGGGCGATTGAGTTGCAGCTCAGGCCGCCGGCGGTCGTGAAATCGCCCCCGGCGATCAGCTCGTTGTTGTAGACGGTCAGGGCCAACACGTCGTGAAAATAATCACCCATCCCCGACCCCAGCGGCTGCCAGACGCTGCCGTCCCAGCGGGCAATGCTGTTACAGGTGACACCATCGGCGCTCATGAAGTGGCCCCCCGCGATCAGCTCGCCGTTGTACACCGTCAGCGCATATACACTGCTGTCCATCCCCGAACCCAGCGGTTGCCAGGTGTTCCCGTTCCAGCGGGCGATGCAATTGCACGGCAGGTCGCCGGCGGCCGTGAACGCGCCTCCGGCAACTAGAAGCCCCGCCGCCGGCCCCGGGCCATCTGGGTCCCAAATGGTCGTGGCGAATACGGCGCCATTCATACCGGGTTTGGCCTGACCTGCGAGCCAGTCGCACTGTTGGGCCAGCGCTGAGACTGTCCCGCAAACCACAAAAGTCACGATCCCCAGTGCTGCAATGAACTTCTGTCCGTTCATGGCCTCACTCCTTATCGAACTGGTCCGCACATGCCCACGCTCGGCCGCTTTCCCTCGCTTGCGCTTCGGGCTCTGATCCTCGTTCCCGGCGCTGGACACGGGGACCAGCGCTACGGGTGGCCCGCGCTGGTACGGAGTTGACCCCGAGCGGATTAACCCCGCGGGCCTCCGCCGGCCGGTGCTCTCCCGGTAACCACCGCTCAGCGGAATAGGCCCAGTATAGCACAGACGGGGCGGGCGTACCAGCCGGGCCGAACACGTGCGCGTCGCCACATCCCCAGCGCTAAACTCCCGCCAATCCCAGCAATTCCACGCCCGAGTCCGCCAAACCTTGCGTGCCGACGTGCCTTCGCGCCTGGGTGCCTTATATTCCCTGCACGTGGACGAGCGCGGGTTGAGGTTTGGTCGCGATAACCAAGATGCTCAAGAGTGGCCAGCGATGTCGGATAAAATGGCGGTTTCAATGCAATCCGCCGAAGGTGACCAACAGGGGGGTGTACAAACTTGATCACCTTGGCCACCTTCGCCCCGCAGCCACCGCCCCGCGGAATGAACCGCTCACGCGAAGTAATCGGGATACACGCGCGGCTGGCGCTTGCGGCGTTGGTACGCGCGGGCCAAGTCTAGAAATATCTCCAGGTCGCGGTCGATGTGGCCGCCGACCTTGTCGAAGTACAGAGATCGGATCGGCAGACCGTCGTAATCGGCGCTGACCGCGGGGTAGACGGCTTCGCTGACGATCCCGTTCATGCACGTAAAGGGGCTGATGTCAATGATCCCGTCCGCGCCCTTGTGATAAAGGTACACGGCCTTGCCGATGCTGAGGGTCATCTCGCCCAAGGCCCCCGTCGCCGGCAGGTAGGGCTCCGAGCCTTTCAGCACCTCGCGGATGTCATGCGGCTCTTCGTAACCCTTGAAATCCTCCTGCACGGGCGCGAGCAGCGTCTGCTCGTACTGGTGCTGCACGTGGGACTTGATCTTCAGCTTGAGAAAGCCCGCGTTCAGCCGGCCGTGGTCGCGCGTCCAGTCGTGCTCGCGCGCCCAGTCCGTGTACCAGACCCACTCGGCGATATCCGACAGCCAGCCCTCGCCGCCCAGGCGCTCCAGGCGGCGTACCGCGTCCTCGTTGCTGAACGTGTTCAGGCGGCAGTAAATCTCGCCGACGACGCCGATGAGCGGCCGGCCTCTTACATAGCGGGCCGGGATGTTGCGAAACCGGTCGCGGGCGCGAATGACCAACCGCGTCAGCCGGGCCACGCGCTCGTTCGTGCTGAGCCCCCGCTCCTCCATTCCAGCGCAGAACTCGTCGATCGTGTGACGGAATGCCGCATCGCTGTCGCCCGCCTGGGTCTCATAGGGCCGCGTCTTCAGCACGAAGCGGGTCGCCAGGTCCCCGAGCACGACCCCGAACCACGCCGTACGCATCAGCTCCGCGGCGTGCTCGCCGATGCCCGCATAGGCATCTGCACTGGTGGGCGACACGATGAGCGCGTCCGCGAAGCCTTGCTCCCGCAGCACCTGCTTGAGGTATGGCGCATACTGTCCGAAGCGGCAGGGGCCGGGGGCCCGCGGCATGAAGAACGCCAGCTTCTCCGGATCGGCTCCCGGGGCGTGACAGAGCTTGAGGAAGTCGCCCAGCGTGATCTTGTGCGGCAGACACTCCTCCCCGCTGCTGTGCAGCCCGCCCAGCTCGAGTGTCTCGCGGTCCGAGTCCGGCGTCGGTTCGGCGTGCACGCCGACGGAGCGGAAGGCCGCGGCCATCAGCCGCGCAGCGGCGTACGACATTTGGGGGATGTAGAGGGTCCGGCCGGCAAGAGCTGATCGGCGGGCTTGCTCTGACACGTTCGCCACCATCGGAGTATTCCCTTGCTATCCAGATACGCCTCGCAACGGGTCATCATGCCGGCGTCGTTCGAGTGGCCGTCGAACTGGAGGGCGAGGAACGGCTTGCCGTTGGCCGCCGGCCGAATGTAGCCCTTGAGAAACGAATCCGGGCCGCATTTGAAGTTGGTCACGTAGATGATGTGCAGGTTCGGGTGCTGGGCGACGAGCTTGCCGGCCGCCAGAATCCGCCGTCCGTAGGCCCAGTACATGTTGTCGCACACGTCGCTGACGTCGCTGTCCTTCAGCGGCAGGGCGTCGACCGGCAGCACGTTCACGCCGTACTGGTCCCGCAGCTTCCGGGCGACCGCCAGGCTCACGCCGGCATCGTGCACGTTGTACGGCCGCCCGACCAGGACCATGCCGGGCTCGCCTGTCTCCGCGAGCTTGTCGAACGCTTGTTGGCCGGCGGCGGCATAAGCCGCACGGAACCGCTCCTGCGCCGCCAGACCCGCGTCCAGGGCGCGCTCGGCGACGCGGGCCCGCACGCCAAGGTCACCCGCCAGACGAACCAGCGCGCGACGCACGGCGGGCAGCCCGTCCTGGAAGCTCACCAGCGGACAGAGGATGCGGCCGGGCCAGCCGCGAAACCGCGGCGCCTGGCGAATCACGAACGGCAACGTCTGACCCCAGGGGCAGACGTAGCTCTCCAGGCCCGCCCAGCGCTCCTCCATGCTGATCAGGTTCGGCAGCCAGAGGTAATCAACGCCGGCGTCGATCAGCTCCGCCGCATGCCCGTGCGCGACGATGAGCGGGAAGCACGGTTCGGCGACGACCGCGTCCAGGCCCGCGCGGACGGTTGTCCGGCGCGTCTCCGCCGACACGTGCACTTTGAACCCACAGTCGCGGAAGAACCGGCGCCACAACGGCAGGAGATCCCACATGTACATGGCCAGCGGAATCCCGATGGTGACGGTGGCGCCCGGCGGATCGCCACCCTCGTCCGCGAACAACAGCTCGTGTCGCAGCGCGATGAGGTCGGGGATGACGGGCTTGCGGTCCGTCTTTACCCGCTTGCGGTAGCGGTCGGAGCACTTGTCGCCCCAGAACGTCTTCTCCCCTTCTACATTGAACTCCTGGATCGAGCATTCGTTGCCGCAGCCCCGGCAGGTGAACTCGCGCAGCGTGTAGTCCACCTTGCTCATATCCCAGCCGCGGAAGCGCGTGCGCGCGCCCGTTACCACCAGCTTGTCGCGGGCCAGCAGCGCCGCGCCGATGGCGCCGAGGACGGCGTTGTGCGGCGGGACGATGATCTCCTTGTTGCAGAGGATGCTGAAAGCGGCCGCCACCGCGTCGTTGTGGGCTGTGCCGCCCTGCAGGAAGATGCAATTGCCGATCCGCCGCCCGCGCACGACGCGGTTGATATAGTTGTGTACGATCGAGTACGCCAGGCCGGCGATCACGTCGGCCCGGTCGGCCCCGCGCTGCATGTATGTGTTGACGTCCCGCTCCATGAACACGGTGCAGCGCTCGCCGAGCTTCACCGGCGCGCGCGAGCTCAACGCCAGTCGCGCGAACTCGCCCTTGATCGACACGCCGAGCTCTTCCGCCCGCTCTTCGAGGAAGCTGCCGGTACCGGCGGCGCACGCCTCGTTCATGGTGAAGTCGACGACGATGGAATCAGCCGGATTCTGGATTTCGGGTTTCGGATTTTGGATGGCGGAGTGCATCGCCTCCGTGCCTTCGTGCCTCCGTGCCTCCGTGCCTTCCCCAGGCTCGGATTGCAGGCTGATGAACTTGCTGTCCTGTCCGCCGATCTCGAAGATCGTGTCCGGCCGCTGGCCGAGCAGGCGGTCCCCGATGAACGCGGCCCCCGTCTTGTGGCAGGTGATCTCGTCGTTGATGCTGTCCGCGCCGACCAGCTCGCCGATCAGCTCCCGGCCGCTGCCGGTTGAGCCCACCGCACGGACCCGCACGCCCCAGCCGACGGCTTCCTCCAGCTCCCGCAGGCAGCGCGCTACCACCTCGATCGGACGCCCCTCGGTCCGCGTGAAGATCGAGTGAATCACCTCGCCGCGCGAGTCAATCAGCACCAGCTTGGTCCCGACCGACCCGATGTCCAACCCGAGGTACGCCTCGACTGGCGTGCCCGTCGTGGGGAATCGGTACGGCCGAACGCGATCCCGCAACAGCTTGACGCGCTCGAGCGTGAGCGGCGGCATACGCGGGAACTCGTGGCCGTCGCGATTGGCCGCAGCGTCCAGGCGCGCGATCTGCTCCGCGAGGCCGGACTGTGGCACAGCCGCCTCCGGCTGTGTAGATCTTGGGGCACGCGCCTGTGCCGCACTGGTCGCCGCCAGCGCCGCGCCGACCGCGGGCAGCGACTCGGCCGCCTCGGGCACAAAGAGCTGATCTTCCGCAAGCTTGAACACTTCCCGCAGCGCCCGCACGACGGCGCTATTGGCCGACACCCCGCCCAGCAGGGCTACCGGCGGCTCCGGAGTCCGGCCCCGCACCACTGCGGCCTTGAAGTTCGTGGCCACGGCGTTACACAGCCCGCGCAGGACCTCCGCCGGCGAAAAGCCCTTTTGCTGGGCGTGGATCATGTCACTCTTGGCAAACACGCTGCACCGGCCGGCGATCGCCGCGGCGCGTTGGGCCTGGTCGACCACGCGGCCGATGTCTTCGACCGCGTACTTGAGGCGCTTCGCCTGCTGGTCCAGAAAGGCCCCGGTGCCGGCGGCGCAGTCGCCGTTGGTGCTATAGTCGAGGATTCCCAGTACGCCGCTCGCGGGGTCGGGCCCCAGCCGGAGATACCGGCTCGATTCGCCGCCGATCTCGAACACGGTCCGCACGTGCGGGTGGAGGAAGTCGACGGCCCGGGCGCAGGCCTGAAACTCGTTGCAGGTCGCGGCCCCCAGCGCCTCGGCCACCAGCCCGGCGCCGCACCCGGTGAGCGTCAGACTCGTCATACGCTCGCCGGGAATGTGCTGGGTGAGTTCGACGAGCAGGCCACGCGTGACCTCGAGCGGGCGGCCGCGTGCGCGGCGGCTGTTGGCGACCAGCACCGCCCATTCCGCTGCCGGGGGCGTTGCGACGGCGCGGAGTAGCCGTGCACCGTCCGCGCTGCCCAGGACTCGCTGGGCATCTGGTTTCGGCAGGAGCAGGGCCGCCTTCACGCTGACCGCTCCCACGTCCACGCCGAGATAGATGCTCATCACGCTTCCCTGGCTCCGCGCCTTACGCCGCACCGGTCCGAACACCGGCAAGATAAGTAACCGTGGGATGTCAGCGCAGTCAAGCGTTTCTGGGACGCCGGGACCGGTTGTGAGCCAAAAAGGGGCTGCAACGCTCGGAATCCAAATCAAGACGCCGCCCATTTCGGACGAATGCACATACTGGAGGCGGCGCGGCATCGCCGGGTCCTGGGGCTTATCGCCAAGCCCTGCCGCGAAAGCCGGCTCTCGATGGCGTGTTTTGATGAACACAACCTCGCCCGTATTCGTGTTCGATGCTGCTCCCGCCATGTCGCAGGACCTGAACCGGCGGCTGCAGGTACGCGGGTTCTCGCCGACGCGGCTGGATCCGGCGGAGGTGCTGGGCTCGGGGGTCTCGCCGGGCGGCCTGGATCTGGCCGTGCTCCTGGTGGATCCGCAAGCCCCCGCGGAACAGAACGAGCGTGTTGCCGCCGTACTGCGCCGGCTGGTGGCGCGTAACGTGGCCACGGTGGTGTGGGGGGCTAATGCGGACTTGCGGCGTGAAGGCGGGCCGCTGGTCGAATGGGTGCCGGTGGAGACCGGCCCCGACGAGGTGGTCGGCAAGCTGGGTACGCTGGCGCGCTATGTACCCCTGGTAAAGGGCTTGGAACGCGAACTGCAACATCTGCACCGCCTTGGCGAGCAACTAAACCGCTACGTCAGCGAGATTGACCAGGAAATGCGTCTGGCCGGCCGGCTGCAACGCGATTTTCTCCCGCGCCAGTTGCCGCGTATCCCGCCCTATGAGTTCGAGGTCCTGTATAGTCCGGCGAGCTGGGTCAGCGGTGACATATACGATGTCTTCCGCGTGGACGAGCACCACGTCGGCATGTTTCTCGCCGACGCGATGGGCCACGGGGTCGCGGCCGGCCTGGTCACGATGTTCGTCCGGCAGGCGCTGATGCCCAAGCGGATCTCCGGGCATTCCTATGCCATCGTGGAGCCGGCGGAAGCCCTCCAATGCCTGCATCAGTGCCTGTGTCAGCAGCACCTCCCCGACTGCCAGTTCCTGACGGCGATCTACGGGATCATCGATACGCACTCTGGCCGGGTGCGGCTGGCGCGGGCGGGGCATCCGTACCCGTTGCACATACGCCGCGACGGGACCATCTGCGAGGTGCAGTCCACGGGCACCCTGCTCGGACTGACCGAGATTCCTGCGGAGTTCACCGAGGTTGGCATCACGCTCGAACCCGGGGACAAGCTGCTGCTCTTCACCGACGGGGCCGAGGAGGCTCTGCTCGCGCCGGGCCCCGCCAAAGGGGATGGGATCACCTTCACGCCGCACTTGCGGCGGTGGGCCCGGCTGCCCGCACCGGAGTTCATCGGCGAGGTGCAGGAGTATCTGGATTCGCGCGAAGGGTCACTGCATCCGGCCGACGACGCCACGCTCCTCCTGCTTGGGGTCAGTGAAACCGCGGACCCGAATCTGACGCTGGACGCCGCCGGTCCCCGCCACATCGACGCCTGACGCAATACCTCACGCAAGTCTGAACCGCGACCGGCAGGGAGCGGGGCGCGTGCCACGGCTGTGTCAGCCGTGAGAAAGGGACTTGTCCTCACGGCCGACACGGCCGTGGCACCCACCGTCACGCAAAGCACCGGTGACAGAGCACTAAGCCGGCCGGATTGCGTCCAGGAGCCGCTCGCCCCCGTCGCACACCGGGTCCACGACCGGGAGCCCCAGGTCACGCTCCCAGCGGTCAGCCGCGGCGCGGGCCGCCTCGAGCGGATGGCCGAATGAGTTGAGCGCGACCGCCACCACGCGGGCGGGATGCAGCAGCGCCGCGGTCCGCTCGTACGCGACGATCAAGTCTTTCATGGGCGGCAGAGGGCTGTGCGGCGGCGCCTTGTAGTGCGTGCGGCCAAGCTGATGTACGAGTACGAGTGCGTCCGGGCACGCCCCGTGCAGTAGCGCCAGTACGACCCCGGAGAACCCCGGGTGCCCCAGGCTGCCCTGGCCCTCGACGAAGCAGACGTCGCTCTGCGCGGCGTCGAGCACCAACTGCTCCACGGCCCCGGCGGCAAAGTCCGCGACACAGGCGTCGATGGCAATGCCGCGTCCGGCGATCATGATCCCTGTTTGTCCGCTGGCCAGAAAGCGCGCGTCCAGGCCACGTCGCCGGGCGGTCGCGGTCAGCTCCAGCGCCGTCACCATCTTGCCGACGTTGCAGTCTGTGCCCACGGTCAGCACACGTTGACAGCGCGTGCCCAACGCCAGTGCCGACGCGACCACGCGTTCCGCCGGCGGACGGCGGATGTCGAGAAGCCGGGCCCCGCTGGCGCTCGCCGCCGCGGCCAGCTCGGGGTCATCGCTCAGAAAACTGTGCAGGCCGCTCACGACGTCGATTCGGACCTGGAGTGCGGCGCACACATGGGAGCGCATCTCCGCCGGCAGCGCACCGCCGACCGGGGCGATACCCACGAACAGCGCCTCGGGCAGCAGGTCGCGGGCGGCGGCGACGTCCGGGAGAATCGGTACGACGGGGGCCCACGGAATGAACTCGGTCAGGCGTTTTCCGGCCGCCGCGGCATCGATCACGGCCACGACGTCGTCGGGACGGTACCGCAGGACGGAGGCCGCGGTCTTGGCCGTGAATACGCCTAGATGACCTTCGGTCAATAGCAGCAACCGACGATAGCTGGGCAACACGTGCATCGTGGGTGATCCGCGGCTGGGCGCGCCTCAGCCGGACCTTCAAGCTAAGGCGGGGGTCGCGTGCGAACCAGGAGTCCGGGAAAAAAATCAGATGGTGCTTACGCCGGGCCCCGGCGCGCCTATAGTGCGGCGACAGGCCGCGCGCGGTGTTCGGTCTACGGCATAACATGAGGTATTCAGGAGAGTCGCAATGTTTGTTCGACGAATCTGCAGGATTACCATAGCGGGGTGCCTCGGCCTGGCCGTATTGGTGGCCGGAGGTGGGTGTAACCCCCTTTCTGGGTCGTTGCTGGGGGTGGGCTCGGGGGCGCTGCTGGCGGCTCTGGCCGCGGTGAATCAGACGAGCGACGAGGGCGCTACGAACACGACGGGCCAGGCTGCGCTGGGCGCCCCGGGCGTGGAGGGGCCGGCAGGTCCCGAGGGTCCCCAGGGCGAAACTGGTCCGCAGGGCGACCAAGGTGAAACGGGAGCCCAGGGCGACCAGGGTGAAACGGGGGCGCGGGGCGACCAAGGTGCAACGGGGGCGCAGGGCGACCAAGGTGCAACGGGAGCGCAGGGCGACCAGGGTCCTGCGGGGCCGCAAGGTTCCCAGGGCGACCAAGGCCCGGCGGGTCCCGAGTTCATGGACGTGTACATCGATCGCTTTCGTGACATCGAAGGCGGTGCCGGCAACCGCGTGTCGTTCCAGGGTGCAGCAGGCTGGCGCGTCGCGATCGTTCAGCCGTACACGACACCCGACCCGCTCACGATGCGGCTGTTCATGACGCGGCGTTTGGCCGATATCACCGCGCCCGACTGCCAGGTTTTCCGGCTCGCAATCGTGCGGCGGATTGCGGGCGCCCCCATTGAGACGGTCGACAACATTTACCTGCAGTTGCCCGCGCCTGGAGAGAACATACAGGATGGGTCGGAGTATCTGGTATTCGATGTGCCGATTAACTCCGCGGCCGGGCTGGACCTGTTCATGGATCCTCCTCTCTACCTCGGACAGCTCCTGTCCTTCGGGTTGGAATTCTTTGACCCGGCCTGCCCCGACGCGGACGCCTACAAGTTGTTCGGCGCGGAGTTTTTCGAGACGGTCGCCGGCAACGAGTCGTTATCAGGTGTCACGATCCTGCCGGAGGTGCCGCCGGGGTGCAACTGCAGCGATTGACGGCCGCATACAGGCGCGGCTCGCCATTCGATTGAGCTGCGTGATGGACTGGCACAGACATGACAGGAGGGCGGGCCGTAGGGTCCGCCCTCCTTCTTTGTGGTTCTTCACGGGATGCCGGGAGGCGCGGATCCGACGCGGGAGGGCGAAGCTCCTGCTGAGCCGGGCAGGCCAGGCGTCAAGGCGGCTCGGCAGGAGCCTCGCCCTCCCGGCCCCGCAAATCCGTGAAGAACCTTCTTTGTTGGTGCCCAGTTGCGGGTCAGCTCAACGGGCGGACAATCGACTGCGCACGCAGGTAGTCAAACAACGTGTCCGGGCCAAGCACACCGCCGCCGCACCCGGAGAGATTGCAGCCCGCATAGGGTACGCCGTGGGCGAAGAGATTGTGGCCGTTGATCCAGCTATTGCCGGCGACCAGTCGCTCGGCGACGCGGTTGGCGCGGGCGAGGTCCTGCGTCCAGACGCTGTTGGCCAGGCCGTAACGCGAGCGGTTCACGAGCTCGATGGCCTCGTCTTCGGTGCGGAACTTCATCAGGTAGGCGACCGGGCCGAAAATCTCATCGCGGGCGCAGATGTTGTCCGGGCCGCCCGCCAGCAGGGCGGGCTTCACGTAGAACCCGTGGGGCTGCTGCGCGACCTGCGCCGCGCCACCCGCCAGGACGGGCTGGGCGCCCTCGGCGACCCCCTGAGCGAGGTATCCGAGAATGCGGCGGCGCTGTTTCTCGCTGACGGCCGGCCCCATCTGCGTGCCTTCGACGAGACCGTGGCCGATGCGGATCTGCTCCATGAGGCCCCGCGCCGCGGAGACCAGCGCGTCGTAGATGCGCTCGTGGAGCACCCAGCGCGTCGCCGTGCAGCAGACTTGCCCGGTGTTCAACGTCACGGCGGCGACCAGCGCCTGGGCCACCGCGGGCACGTCGATATCGTCGAAGGCGACGGCGGCCCCCTTGCCGCCGAGCTCGAGTTTGACCGGCACCAGATTGTGCCCGCAGGCGGACGCGATGAGGCGGCCGACCTCGGGTGACCCGGTGAAGCCCATGCGGTGGATGCCGGGATGCTCGGCGAGCGCCTGGCCCGCCGTTTCGCCATAACCCGGCACCACGTTCACCACGCCCGGCGGGAGACCGGCCTGCGCGACGAGCTTGCAGAAGTACAGGGTGCTGAGCGGCGTGTCCTCGGCCGGCTTGACGACCACGGTGTTGCCGGCCGCGAGCGCCGGCGCGAGGTTCCAGCCGACCAGCAGCAGCGGGAAATTCCAGGGGAGAATGAAGGCGGCGACGCCGTACGGCACGCGAATCTGCCGCGCTTCAAAGCCGGAAACCGTGATGGGCTCGCGCAGCCGGGTGTGCACGGCCAGGTCGGCGTACCACCGCAGCGACTGGGCGACGTTGGGGATGTCGAAACCGGCAGCCTGCGGGAGCGGCTTGCCCACGTCAAGCGATTCGAGCTGCGCGAGGATGGCGCGGTGCTGGTCCACAAGATCGGCCAGCCGGTGGAGCAGCACGGCCCGCGCGCTGACGGTCATGCGTGCCCAGCCGCCGTCGCGAAAGGCCGTCCGCGCGGTCGTAACCGCGCGGTCGATGTCAGCCGCTTTTCCTTCGGCCACGGCGGCCAGGACGCGGCCGTCGCCGGGGTCGAGGGTCTGAAACTGGCTGCCGTCGGCCGCGCCGACCCACTCGCCGCCGATGAACATCCCGATCGGGGACTGAGCTAAGAACGCCCGGACTTCCGGAAGTAGTTGCTGGTCTTGAGCCATGGTCGCCGCTTCCTGCATTTCCTGTATAGTCGTGCAAGCCCCGGCTGGGACGGAGCCCGGCCGCTACTGGCGCGCGAGGGGCGTCGGCAGAATCGGCGGCTTATCAAAGTCGCGGTCGATCTTCGCCAGATCGAGCTCTTCAAATAACAAGGCGGGCGCGACGATCGTCTGTCCCTCGCTGCCACTGCCGATGGTGTTCAAGACGTACGGCGTATCGCCGGCGGCCAGCATCCGTTTGAACGCTTTGAGGTCGAAGCGGGCGATCTCCGCGCCGCGGACCAGCTCTTCCCGGCCATCGGGGTACACCTTGTACATGGCCAGCGGGGTGGTCGCTCCGCCTGTGCCGCGCCCCGCGAACTCGGACATGTCGAACCCGCCGTAGCTGCCGTAGGAGCGATAGCCGGTGTCGCTGGTACCGCCGAGCGCGGCGACGCGCAGGCCGAACTCCAGGTCCTCGTCTGCGCAGGCGTTTAGTAGCTTCTGCTTGAGCGTGGCGGCATTGTCGGCCTGCTCCGCGGTCACGAGCAGGCAGCCCACCGTCGTCCGCACGCCGGTGTACGCTCCGCGGCCGTGCCCGTTGGATTGCTTGAACTCCTTGGAGGGGTTGCGGGACATCAGCAGGGCTTTGAGCCGGCCGGCCTCGACGAGGCTGACGGCCTGCACCTTGACGCCCTGGTCGTCATACACGTAGCGGCCCGTGACGGGGACGCCGGCGATGATTTCCTGCCCGGGATCGTCCACCACGTTCAAGAACCGTGGCAGAATGCGTTTGTTCAACTTGTTGGCGAAATCATCCGCGCTCGTGCGGCTGCCCACCGGCCGCTGTCCGCCGGCAAACAAAGCGCCGAACTGACGCGCAAACAGGCTGGCGGCCGCCTCGGCGTCAAACAGCACGGGGCCCGTGTAGGTCCCGAGCGTCGGGGCGCTCTGCAGCGCGACCAGCCGCTCGGCCAGCTCGCGGCAGCGCCGGATCAACTCGTCCCGCGGCGGCAGCTCCGCGAGCTGGCGGGCATACACGGAGAGCGAATCCGACAGCTTCATGCCGTCGTCCGCCTGCACGGTGGCATTCACCGACACCGAGAATCGCCGGCGTGCCGTGCGGAGACGCGTGCCCTCGGTGTTCACCAGGTACTTGTTGCCCGTGCACCCGTTGACGCTGACGCTGGAGTTCTGGACAGCGGGGAAATCGCGAAAGATGGCGGAGAGCGCGACCGCGAGCTCCTCCAACCGGGCCAGTTCGAGAGTCAGCGGCGCGCGGTCCTCGCAGTACACGGTCGGGGACTCGTGGGAGAAGTCGTCCGGCTTGTCCTGGATGAGCTTGCTCTCCATGAAGGCCTTCTTCTGGACCAGCGTCTCGACGACCTCTTTGTAGTCGCGGTCGGTGGTCCACCAGATGGCCTGCCGGATGGCGTTGTAGTCATCTTCAATCGGCAGGCTGGCGCCGAACATCCCGCCGAACTCGAAGCCGAAGTACCCCCCATATCCGCTGCCCTGGAAGTTCGTATTGTCGAGCTGGTACGAGCCGACCCGCACGTCGCTACGCAGCGACCGGCTGCGGTTTTCGTTGCGGCTGGTCACGGCGCCGAGCTCAGCAGACACGCTGGCGCGGGCGGCGTCGGTCAACCCGTACTCGATGAAATACGGACGTTCCAGGTCTTCGAGCTTCAGGCCGGGCATGCTGCGCTGCAGCTCGTCCACCAGGGCGCGCAAGACCACGTCGTTCTGCAGCTCCTGCCGGATGTCCGGGCCCGCGGGGGCCGCGAGCGGCGCGAAACACACCGCGAGCAGTGCTACGCTCCACCTGCGCTTCATGGGTGGGCCTCCTTATTTCTGCTCGTCCGCGATCGGCGCTGGCAGGATCGGCGGACGGTCCTGGGCCTTCTCTTTCTTCTCCACCTCGATCTGCTCGACCAGAATGCTCGGCGAAATTCCCGAGACCGGCACCGACCCCGACTCCGCCCCGCAGTAGCCGTTGAACACGTCCGGATCGTCCCCCGTGCAGAGAATCTTCGAGAAACACGTCAGCGGCGTGCCGACAATGTCCACGCCGCGGACCAGCTCATCCGGCCGGCCGTCGGCGTACACCTTGTAGACCAGGATCGGAATGACCTTGAACGCCTGGGGCAGAAAGCGCCCGGTGAACGTGAAGCCGCCGGAGATGTCGCCGAACAGCAGCCCGAACTCCTTGCCCTGCTTCTGGCACTCCTCGACGAGTTGGGCCCGCAACTGGTCGTACGGGACCTGCCTGACGGACTCGACGACCAGATTGCCCATGCGGGCACAGACCTGCGCCCCCGGCTGGCGGCGTCCGTGCCCGTTGGACTTGGTGAAGCCGCGGGTCGGGCTGCGCGACAGCAGAAACGTCTTCAGCACGCCGTGCTCGACCACGCGGGTCGGCTGGGCCCGAATGCACTCATCGTCGAATTCGTAGAACCCATTCAAGTCGAGCTGGCCGAACTTTTGCTGCGTCGGGTCATCCACCACGTTGATAAAGGGCGGCAGAATCTCCTGCCCGATCTTCTTGGCGTAAGTCTGCCCCTCCTCGACGTCTTTCTGCCGGTGGCCTTCGACGCGGTGCCCGAAGATCTCGTGAAAGAAGACCGCGCTGGCCCGGTTCTGCAGGATCGCCGGGCCCGTGTAGGGCTCCACCACCGGGGCACTGCGCAGGGTCAGCAGTTCGCGGATGACCTTTTCCACGCCCTGCATGATCTCGTCATCGTCGGGCAGGCCCTCCAGGGTCGCGGCATCGAACGATTTGTATTGCCACAGCTCCATCCCGTCCTCGGCGATCGTGGACGCCATGATCCCAATGCGCCACGCTCCGCGGCCGAACTGGAGCTGGCTGCCCTCGGAATTGACCGCCAGGCGGTTGGTGACGCCGCCGGAGAGCGTCACGCTGGAGCTGTAGATGAGCGGCTCGGCGCGGAAGCGCTGTGAGTATTTCTTCACGCGGTCGGCCAGGCGGTCGCGGTCGTAGGCTTGGCTGAGCCAGGGGCCGATGTGCACACTGGGCTTTTCGTGCGAGAAATCGTCCGCCTTGTCTTCCTCGTCCACTTTGACCTTGAGATTCGCCTTGACTTGGGCCAGCCGCTTCACGGCCGACTTGAACTTGGTGTCCGTCGCCAGCCAGAGCGCATGACGCGTGGCCAGCGGATCGTCGCTGAGGGGCAGGCTGGTGCGGTTCCACCACCCATAGTCATAGTCGCCAAACCCGCTGCTGCCGCGGATTTGCCGGGTGGAATCCAAGGCGTAGTCCCCGCAGCGGACATCGACGTCCAGGCTGCGCGTGCGGTTCACGTTGTTCTGTGTGACGGAGCCCAGCGTCGCGGCGACGGTCACCTCGTCTTCGTGCGTCACCCAGTATTGGAGGAAATAGGGTTTCGTACCGTCGGGGCCGACGAGCTTTTCCATCGACAGCTTGAGCTCGCTCGCCATGATGCTGAGCAGGGGATGCTCCTCTGCGGCCTTGCCGATTTTCGGTAAGAGCAGCAAGGCGAGCACGCCCATGGCCGTGGGAGTGATCCTGTGCGCTGGGCTACAGGGCTGCCCTTTCATGAAAGCTCTCCTTCCGTACTGCGCCGTTGTGGCTTATGACCTGCAGCGGCTATTGTAGCGTGCGGCCTCGCGAAGCCACAACCCATCTTGAGATCCCCCGGCGCGGCGGATGGCCGACGCTACTCCTTGCCCCCTGTCTTTCGTCGCCGCGGGACAGCCGCGCGGCGTTTCGTCGCGGAAGCGGTTACGGGCTCCGGCGTCTCACGGGCGCCTGCATCCAGCTCGGGGTCGGCGGGAACCAGCTCCTGCCCCGGATAGTGCTTCTCCAGGGCCATCTTGTGCGCGGTCACGTAATAGCCGATCAGGTTGTTCCAGTCGAAGAAGTGCGCGTGGCTCTCCACCTTGTTACGCAGCGCAATGCGATCACGCCGGGACATCCGCGTAAGACCGTACAACCACTCCGCCACCTGCCCGACCGTGGCCTGGAAGCTCACCCCGCGGCGACGGGCCACGAACATCCCGTTCGAGTCGTGGTCGGGGAAGTGCTCCATCACGTAGTCGCCGAACCCGCTCAGGTCGCTCGTGATCGCCGGGATGCCGCGGACCATGCACTCCAGCGGCGTGTAGCCCCAGGGCTCGTAATAGGACGGGAAGACCCCGACGTGACAGCCGCGGAGGAACTGGTCGTAGTCCATGCCCAGCAGCGGGCTTGTGACCGACATGAACTCCGGGTGGAAGACGACCTTCACACGATCCTCGGCCAGGTTCCACAGCCGGCGATGCCGCAAATGGCAGAGCACGGCGTCGTTCGCGTCATCCACGAGGTCGTGCGTGACGATCGTGGGCGGCATGTCGGAGCGCCAGGCGTGCATGATCCGCCGCAGGCGAATGCTGGCGGATTCGTCCAGCAGTTCCTCGAGCGTCGGCATGCGGCCGGTGACCACCGTGTGGAAAAGGCGCTGCCCCATGTCTTCCTGGATGGACTCGCAGGTGTCGCGCAGCTCGTTGAACATGGCCTGGCGGTTCAGCGTCTCGACGTTGATGGCCCGGTAGGGGGTCCGCGTGACGATGAACGCCACGACGGTGGACGCCGCCCCGTCCGCCTTCAGCCGCCGGTTCAGCTCGTACAGGGCCTCGATGAACACGTCGAGGCCCTTGTTGCGGTACTCGTACCGGCCGGCGGTGAAGACGTAGAGCGTGCGGTCCAGGTCGAACGTGTAGCTGGGGAAGAAATGGCCCATCACGAATTCGTGGATGATCTGCTTGCTGCCGCGGTGCAGGACCTGGAACTCGTGCGGGGCGGCGAAGCGCTCAACGTTGAGACCGTTGGGCAGCACAACGTCCGGCTTGCGGCCCAGGAAGTGCTGCGCTTCCAGCCCGGTGATGCCCGAGACGGTCGTGAACACGTCCGCGGACTGCACCGCCGCCCCCTCCAGCGCGTGCCGGTGCCCAAACCCGCGCGACCCCGCCATGGCGCCGGCGTCGATCTGGCCCAGATGGTCGTAGATGTTCGCGTCGGCCGAACCCAGGCTCCGTCCGACCAGCGTGGCGTGCGTGGTAAACACCGTGGCAATCTGTGCCTGGCGGTGTCTCAGCATCGGCAGGGCGGCGGCGCCCTGCCACTCGTGAAAGTGAGCGAGCAGGGCCAGCTTCGGAAGCTGCCGCTGCAGCGCCGTGAGAAACTCGGTCACGACGCTGCCGAAGCCGACGATCTCGTCAAACTCGTAGTCGCCCTGCGGCGAGGTGATGCCGTTGTCCTTCCACAGGTAGTACTTGATTTCGGCCAGTCGCGGGCTGACGGAGCCCGTGTCGATCAGCAGGAGCTGCGGGTGCCCCGTGACGAGCCAGCGGCCGAAATGCAGGCGGATGCCCATGCGCGACAAGTCGGTGAAGGCCTCCTGGATCGGACCGGCCGGGATCTGCGGCTCGAATTCGATGTTTGCCGAGGCCTCGCGATACGGGCCGATGAGGCAGTACGCGTCGCCCCAGCGCCGGACGGTCGCCGGCACCTTGCTGCGCAGCACCGTGTAGATCCCGCCGACCTGGGAACAGACTTCCCAGGAGACTTCGAAGAGCAGAGCGGTACTGGGGCCCGGCGGCGGCTCCGCCGTGCTCGGCGTAGCGGTCTGTGCCGACGGAGGCTCCTGTTCCGCTGGGTCGGGGTAGCTCATGCGACTCTCGGGCTGCGGGCCTGAATACTCGATCGGCCGGCGTCGTGACGGGAATGTACCGCCGGGAGGCCGTGCGCGGCAATTGCCGGCCTTCACAGCGGCGCTGGGTGCACCGTTGACACTGTGCTCCGGTCGAAATGACCAGTAGCCCCGCCGGCGTTACGATTGGAGCAGGTGGACACTGCCCGCCCACGCGACGCTGCGTTCGGCGTGAGCCGGTCCACAGGATACGCAGGTGAGCAGGCGGCCGGTGACACACGATCGGGGTGGGGTTGCTTACGCCTTAAGCGCTGCGCTGCTTTTCGGAGCCAGTACGCCCTGTGCGAAGCTCCTGCTCGGCGGCGTTTCGCCGGTGCTGATGGCCGGTTTGCTGTATCTCGGGTCGGGTGTCGGACTGGGCTTGTGGTCGCTGCTCCGGTCGACCGCGAGTCAGCGTCACAGCGATGCGCGGCTTGCTCGGCGAGACCTGCCTTGGCTGATCGCGGTCATTCTGGCGGGCGGGGTAGTCGGGCCGGCCCTGCTCATGTGGGGCTTGGCGCGGACGCCCGCTTCCACGTCGTCGCTGCTGCTCAACCTGGAGGGAGTGCTCACGGCGCTGCTGGCCTGGCATGTGTTTCAGGAGAACTTCGACCGGCGGATCGCGCTTGGGATGCTCGCGATCGTCGCTGGTGGCGCGCTCCTATCATGGGCCGGCACGCCCGAGGCCGGCGTTCCGTGGGGCGTTGTGGCCATCGCCGGGGCGTGCGGCTTCTGGGCGCTCGACAACAACCTTACGCGCACGATCTCGGCGTCCGATCCGGTGCAGATTGCGGCCATCAAGGGACTGGCGGCGGGAATGACGAACGTGGCGCTCGCCTTTGGGACCGGCGCCGCTTGCCCCCACCTCGGCGTGGTCCTGTCGGCCGCCACCCTGGGATTGGTCGCCTACGGCCTCAGCCTGGTGCTGTTCATCCTCGGACTCAGGCACCTCGGCTCCGCGCGGACCGGAGCGTATTTCTCGTGCGCCCCGTTTGTTGGAGCGGCGCTGTCCCTGCTGTTGCTCCGCGAGCGGCCAGCCGTGGTTTTCTTCGCGGCCGCGGCCCTGATGGGCCTCGGACTCTGGTTGCACCTGACCGAAACGCACGGGCATGTGCATGTACACGCACCCATCGCGCACGACCACCGGCACGAGCACGACGCGCACCACCAGCACGAGCACGCGCCCGGCGAGACCGCGACTGACCCCCACGCCCATCGGCACGAGCACGGGCCCCTGGAGCACGCCCACCCGCATTACCCGGATATCCACCACCGGCACGAGCATTGATGGCCCACGATGCCTGGCGGCCTCAACTCGTCGTACACACACTGGCCGATAATCATGACGGCAGCGCGCCGGGTCCGATTGAACGGTTTCGGTCGAATTGTTATGCTGGAAGTTTGATGGGGGACGAAGGTGCTCGCGTGCGGTCGGTGACGAGAACAATACAAGTTGGCCTGACGTCCCGGGCGCTGGGAACGTGCGCCCTGGGGGCAGTCCTGCCGACCCTGCTGCTTACGCCGTTCCAGGCGGGAGTCATTCTGCTCCATAGCCACTGCGCTGGCGAAACGCACGTTCATCGGCTCGGCTCGGCCGACTTCCGCGGTTGGCAGGGTGGGCACACGGAAGAGAGCTCTTGCTGCGATTCCGGTGCGGGTGGAGTCGGGGCCAAGCCCGCCGTTCCAGCCGCCGATTGCGACCACAACCAACCGGGGATCGTGATCGGCGAGGGGCCTTTCCTGGCGCCCCCCCGACTGTCACATGCCATCACCGTGCACCCCGCGACTGACGCCGGCTTCGCGTATCCGGCGGCAGTGCTGAGCGATCCAGTCGCCGCGCACGGGACATGGGTCCCGTACCTGTGTGCCGGCGCTGCGCACACCGCGAGCGATGCTATTTCAACGATCCTTTCGCACAATCACGCCCTACTGCTCTGATCCCCAATCCAGCCCTGCTATGTCCGTTTGGGGTGCCGCGCGCGCGCGCTACCGGGCTCAACCGGTGACGCTACGCAGCGGCGCTGAGTCGTTGCGAGTCAATGAAAGACGACCGCTGAAACCAGGCGCCCGTGCAGCGGCGACGTTGAGGGATTGCAGAATTATGAGCAGGAAGAACAAGTCAAAGCATGGGCGACGTGAAGACGACGCGTCGCACAGGAACCATCCGGCAAAAACTGCTGCGGAGCAAGGTGCCCGACCGCGGCGCCTCACGCCTATCAAGGTTGGCATCGGGTTGGGTGTCGTTCTCCTCGGCACCGCCGCGCTACTTAGTCCGCTGCTCCGCGCCCGCGATAGCGCAGCGCTGCCGGGCGCGCCAGTGGGTACAACGCAACCCGTCAGCAGGGCAGTCACGCCGGCCGTGACCAGCTTACCGCCACCGGCGCCCGGCGCGCGCGTGCCGCTGAACGACGTAGACCCGCTGACTGGCAAGCCCATCACCGCCAGCTCTCCGACCACGAACTACAAGGGCTACGTGATCGGGTTTTGTTGCGATCAGAGCGAGGGTTATCGTGGGGGCTGGGCGCGCATGAGCGAGTCCCAAAAGGAGGCGTTCGTGCGCCGATACCTGAAGTAGCGCGTTGTCGCTTGGCCTGGCCAAGGCAATGCCGTGAATCGACCGAGGACCGTTACGTGTGGAAAACCGAACTCGGCCATTTTGGATGTTAACCATCACTCGTTGAAAGGAACTGGCAATGAAATATCCCATGTACAAAGAGACACATCTACCCCTGGTTACACTCATCGTCGCGCTGTTGTTCCCGCAGTTGCCGCATTCGGTCGGCCAGGACAAGGCCGACCCGCCCAAACAGCCGGTACCGGTCGAGCTTACGCCAGGGGCATCGGCCCCGGCGTCGCAGCCGGTGAAACCGGTCCAGCCGAACGAGATTCCTCAACCCACCGTCGTATTGAAGCCGGGGGAGACCCCGGGCATCGCCTTCAAGGAGCCCGTGTACGACTTTGGGCGCGTACGTTCCGGCACCGATGTCACGCACGACTTCGTCTTCACGAACACCGGCACCGGCCCGTTGGAGATTCTGCTGGTGAAGCCTGCCTGCGGCTGCACTACCACCGGTGAGTACGACCGGATCGTTCAGCCCGGACAATCCGGCAAGCTGCCGCTCAAGCTCTCGACCAAGGGAAGCGCCGGGCGTATGAGCAAGACCGTGGCGATTCACACGAATGCTCCCGCGCCAGGGGCGACGGTCACGTTGACGCTCCAGGCCGACGTGTGGGAGCCGGTCGCGGCTGAGCCCAAGACGGCTGCGTTTGGGCGGCTGACCGCCGAAGCGGTGCGAGATCCGGGGCTCGTAAAGAAAGTGACCGTCACCAACAACACGGAACGACCAGCGAATCTGACCAACGTACGCAGCACCAGCCCGCTCTTCAGCGTGGAACCGCCGACTGTCGTCGAGCCCGGCAAGAAGTTTGAGCTGACGATTGCCGTGGCATCCGCGCTTAAGCCGGGCAACAACAACGGCACGATCGAGTTTTCCGCCACCGTAGCAGACGCACCCACGTTCTCGATTCCGGTCACTGCGTACCTCATCCTTGACGTGGAAGCGACGCCGAGCGGCATCGTGCTTGGTCCCGACCGCCCGGCCCTGCAGCAGCGCCAAGTGTCGGTGCAAAACAACACGAAGACGCCCGTGAAGCTCAGCGACCTTCAGGTCAGCAATCCGCCCCTCAAGGTCACCCTCCAGGAAACCGAGCCCGGGATGGTGTACACGCTCACGGTTGACATTCCGGTTGACTGTGTGCTGGCTCCGGACGGCGAGAAGATCACGCTGAAGACCGACTGCCCGAGTGTGTCCGAGATCGTGATTCCGATCAGGGAAATCCGTGTGCCGACGACGGAACCCGCTCCGCCGGGGCCGGTCGCGACCGATCTTCCGCCGCCGGCACCGGGGACCAAAACGCCGATAAATGACACCGATCCGGTTACCGGCAAGCCGCTCACAGCCAGTTCCCCGGCGCTTGCGTACAAGGGCTATGTCATCGGGTTCTGCTGCGCGAGCAGCGCGGGGTACAAGGGCGGGTGGGACCGCATGAGCGAGAAAGAGAAGGACGCGTTCGTGCGCAAGTACCTGAAGTAACTGAGGTCCACTGCCCGGCCCGCCATGGGAGGTGCCCTCGGTCGACTCGGCAGCTCCCGCGGCGCAGGGCCGGAACTCGTTGGTGACATCATGAACGGCGAAGAAACTATAGGATAGTCTGCGCGCCGGCACCCGCGCGCCGGTTGCGGCCGGGCGCTAGTGCTGGGCTCGGAGAAGTAGCCCCTTGCCCACGAGTGTCTACGTCCACGCGTTCGTCGTGGCCGTGATGGCGTTCGGGTCCTTGGCGTAGCGCCGGGCCGTCTCGAGCGAGATGCGGGCCGCATTCACCAGCCGCTGGAGGTCCTCGTCGAGCGTGAACATCCCGTCGCGCTTGCCGGTCTGGATGGCGGATTCCAGCATCTCGATCTTGCCCGAGCGGATCGCCACCTGCACCTGCTGATTCGCGTGCAGCACCTCCAGGGCCAGCACGCGTTTCTCGCCCTCGGCGAGCACGGGCAGCAGATGCTGGCAGACGACCGAGCGCAGGCTCATCGCGAGCTGCCCACGGATGTCGTCCTGCGTCTCCTGCGGAAAGATGTCCACCAGCCGCGTGAGCGCGCCCTTCGCGTCCCGCGTGTGCAGCGTGGTCAGGATCAAATGCCCGGTCTCCGCCGCACTGAGCGCCATCTGTGCCGTCTCGCGGTCGCGAATCTCGCCGACCAGGATCACGTCCGGGTCCTGGCGCAGGCCGTGCTTGAGGCCGTCGGCGAAGGAATCGACGTCGCGGCCAACCTCGCGTTGCGTGACGAGGCCGCCGACCGTGGCCGGATGCAGGTATTCGATGGGCTCCTCGACGGTCAGCACACGCTTATTCGTATTCTGCCGCAGCAGGTGCACGAGCGCCGCCAGCGTCGCGGTCTTCCCGGACCCGACGATGCCGGTGACGACGACCAGCCCGTTGCTGTGGGAGACAAGTCGCTGCGCGAGGTCCGCCGGAAAGCCGAGCCAGTCGAGCGAGGGAATTTCGTTCGGGATGTGTCGGAGGCAGGCACACCACTGGCCCTGGGCGAGGTAGACGCTCGCGCGAAAACGGGACTCCGCGCCGCGGTGGCTGAGCGCGACGGAGCAGTCCATGTTCTTGCTTTGTTCGATGAGGCCCCGGCAGCGCTCGGGGAGCAGCGTCTCGACCATGTGTCGGGTCTGCTCGCCGGTGAGCGGCGTCTCGGCCGCCGGCCGCAACTGGCCGTGAATCCGGAGCATCGGTGGATAGTCGGGTACCAGGTGCAGGTCGGACGCCTCGCGCTCGACGGCGGCCTGTAGCAACTGAATCAGTTCGGCGGAAGGCATGTCGTTCTCCCCGTCACCATTGCCGCGCAGGTGCTCCAGGGCGTGATCGATCGCGTCCGGGCTTAATGAAGTCAAGTCAACATCGAGCATCGTACGCGTTCCTCGCTTCATAGCCAGCCCAGCCCGCGCCACCGAGGAGGTCCGGCGAAGCGCGGGCATTGGGCTGGCGTCGTCTCTTGTACGCCGCGGGACGGACACAGTTGCATCGGCCCCCGTCGAGGGCGCCTCGCGGCGCTGGCACAGGCGATGGCGGGGCGTGCGTGGCTGGATCCCGTGCGGCATTGGCGGGTGCTGTGGGCACCTATTATGGGACGTGGACGCCGGTGCCTCCGGCGTGGATGCGCGCTTGCACTTCGGGGGCTGATTCGCACCAGTATCAACGCGGCGTGAGCTGGTCGATCTTCGCGGCGAGGATGAAATCGCTTTCCGTGAGCCCGTCCACCTTGTGCGTCCAGATCTCGATGCCGACTTTTCCCCATGAGAGGTGCAGATTCGGATGGTGGCCCTCGTGTTCGGCCAATTCGCCGACTTGGTTGACGAACGCGAGCGCGGCCCGGAAGTCAGGGAGGCTCAGAGTCTTGCTGAGATGGTGGTCGTCGACGACTATCCAGCCGCAAAGCTGCTGAAGCAGAGGGGTGAGCTCGGCGCGGGACAGCGCAGGCACTCCACCCCGGCAAGGAACGCATTTCCGGGAAGCCAACTCGCACATGGAACTCTCCGCTTTGTGCTCTGATTCTAGGCGCGGCGGTCGTGGGGCCTGGCGCTAAGCCGCACTCGACGGCGTTGGCGCCCAGTTCATGGGCGTCAACGGGTGTGCGAATGGAGATCACGATAAACTACGTGCCGGTCGTATGTTATGCATTTTTATCGGCCACGCATTGCACAATGGGGGACAAAAATGTAAGATCATCGTAAAGTGAAGGTGTCGGCAACCTGTTGAGATCCTCGGTCGTGGGACAGGAGCGATCCTACGGCGCGTGGGAGGCCCGGGAAGGGAGGCGTCTTCTTTCGCGCGCCTGCCGCCGGAATATCCGACTTGGTCGTCGTCGGGTTGGCACGCCCGCCACGGGCAACTAAAGAAAGGAGTCTTGGCGAATGTCCAGGCCCAGAGCTCGGTGCATGGGGGCAGCGGTCGCTCTTATGCTGGTCGCGTCGGTTCAGGCGGCGACCTGGTATCTTGTGGATCCGGTGCTCATCGATGCCTATGGGACTTGGCCTAGCGTATGGTCGGGGACCGTGGCCTACACGTACACCGTCGGCGGCGCCGTCATGTACTACAACGGCACCACGGCCACGCAGGTTTATCCCGCGAGCCTGCACAACTACGAGGTCTCCCTGGCCAACGGCGTGATCGCGTGGCGCAACTGCCAGGTCGATCCCGGTTCCAACGAGATTCTCCGCTGGAACGGGCAGACCGTGGTGAACATCTCCAACTCGCCGGAAGTGCCCGACTCGGACGTGGCGTTGGGCAGCAACGGCGATATCCTGTGGACCAAGAATCATCTGTGGCTGATGTACTACGATGCCTCCGCGGGCACGACGACCGACTTGGGCATCAAGGGCGTGGGTTCGTCGCTGTACATCACCCCGGGCGGCGAGGTCAGGTACGCCTACCAGGACCCCGATACGCATGACGTGCTGTACTTTGACGGGGCCGCGACGCACGTGGTCGGGCCCGGCTTCGGCGAGGGGGATTCGCACAACGCCCGGGCGGCCGTGTGGGAGGGTGCCGTGGCGTGGATCGGGCCGGGCGTCGGCGATTCGTTCACCGCCGGCGAGGTCTTCTTCTGGAAACAGGGCCAGACGACGCGTGTGACCAATGATGACGCGGTGAACGGCAGGACGGATGACTACCCGTCGCTGTGGAATGATGTCATTGTGTGGCAGCGCGCGCCGGTCAGCGCGTTTCAGACCCGCATCTTTCTGTGGGATGGAACGGCCACCTCTCAGCTCACGACCACACGTTCGCTCTTCCCGAGCTTTCACGGCGGCTGGGTGACCTGGGTCGATTACGCCAACGGGCTGTATGTGGCACGCGTGATCCCGGACATCGATGGCGACTGCAACGAGGACGGGGTGGTCGATGGGGAGGACTTTGCGGTTGTCGCGGGCTGCTTCACGGGCCCGGGCGGCGGGCCGGTGGCAGACACGTGCCAGTGCGGTGATCTGGACGCGGACACCGATGTGGACCTCGCGGACTTCGCGATGTTTCAAGCGTTGCCCACGGACGGTTGAAGCGGCTCCGACGCAACGCACCGGGGGGCGTCTGGCGGGCCGGTGAAGCAGTACCCTAGCCCAAGTTAGAAGGTTTCGCGATTTTTTGCGGGTTTTTTCGGCGGGGAACCGCGTGGGGGGGGGCTACGGGCGTGGCGGCGGGTGACGGCCAACTACGTGAGCAACGACCTGAACCAGTACGACCGCTGGGACCGGGACTCGGGGACGGTGGCCCGCGAGCGGTACACGTACGACGCGGACGGGAACCTGACGCAGACCTGGGTCGCCGGCGACATGGACTGCGATGGGGCGGTGATGCGGCAATCAAACCGAGCCGCGGGCGTTGGGCTTAGCGCGAGGACGTTGTGAACGACACCGGCCTGGATGAGCTCCTCCGGCGTGCGGCACGTCGCGAACCCGAGGCGTTGTGCAAGCTGGTGGAGACCTACAGCCCCCGCGTCTTCGGGCTGCTTTATCGGCTCACCGGCTCGCGCGACGCCGCCGAAGACCTGCTTCAGGAGACGTTTCTGCGAGTCGTGCGGGTTATCGGCGAGTACCGGCATGTCGGGAAATTCGAGTCCTGGCTGTTCCGGATCAGCGCCAACCTGGCCCGCGACCGCGCCCGACGACTTGTACGGCGCGGCGAATCCGGCGTGGCGGAGCGGCGCGACGCTATGGCATCACCCGGCACCGGCGACGCCGGCAACCCGGCTGAGTATCTGGCTCGGCAAGAAATGGAGCAGCGGTTGGCGGCGTGTTTGCAGAGGTTGTCCGCTGCCGAACGGGAAGTCATCGTGCTGCGGCACTATTCAGGACTCGCCTTCCGGGAGATCGCCGCCATCCTGAAGATCCCGCTCGGTACGGCCTTGGCGCGGGCCCACCGCGCATTACAGCGACTTCGGCAAGAGTTGGCTGACGAGGACTGACGCGTGAGCGACGAGCTGCACAACCTGGAACAGACCGTCGAGCAGGAGATGGCCCTGCTCCGCGATCTTCCCGCGGCCACGCCACGGCCCGAATGTCTGGCGCAGGTCAAGGCCGCAGTCGTCGCCGAAGCGGGCCGGCTGGCACGTCGGCGGCGAGCGCTGTGGTGGACCGGAACGGGGCTTGGGGCTGCGGCGGCAGTGCTTCTGGCCGTGGGCTGGCTGACCTTCGGGCGGCATGCTCGCGCGATCCTGACCTCTGATCCCGACACCGCGCTCACCGAGTGGGCCGCCGCCCTGGACGAGTCGAACGCCCGCCTGGCGAGCCTGCTCAACGGGGGCGGGATGTATGGCGACGTCGGCGGCGACGAAAACGCCGAGGTGGATGAGCTTTTCCGTAGCCTGGATGAGTCGTTGCGGTGCTTCGAGAACCTGGAATCTGGATAGCGGGTAAGACCGTGACTGCATGGAACCCAGTGCATTGGCGAATCGTGCCTGTGTTGGCGGCGCTCTGGTGGTGGCCCGTGCCGGTCGCCGCGCAGGACGTCGGGGACCCGCCGCTCACCGATACCCAGTCAACCCGGCCGCACCGGCGAGCGCGCGGGCCGGCGAGTGGGCGCGGTGTGGACGGCTTGGTCCACGGGCTGTTTCGCGCGGCGCCAGAAGATCAGGGTCCACTACAACCCGGCGAAGCTGAGGAACTGCTCGCATTCGCCGAGCAGCATGCGCCGCGCGTTTGCCGGCTCATGACCGAGTTGCGGCAGCACGACCCGCAGCGGTTCGAGGAGAAGATGGCGGCCCACGCGCCGCGCCTGCGGCACCTGCGCCGCATCTATGAGCGCAGCCCGCGCCTGGGGGCCATCGTCCAGGCGTACGCGGAGGACATCCTGGAGATCGAGCGCGCGGCGCGCGGGCTGCGCCGCGGAGCCCCGGACTCGCCCGACCGGCAGCGCGACCTGCGCGCCGTGCGGGACCTCGTGGCCGAAAACGTGCAACGCGAAAGCGACGCCCTCGACCTCATGGCGGACGAAATCGAAGCCCAACGCGCGGAACGGATCGAGACGCGGGTGGCGTACCTCACCAGCCCGCAGGCCGATCTGACCGCCGAGCCCGAACGGCTGCGCACGCTGGTGGCGGCTTTTCAGAGCGCCGCCACGGACGCGGAGCGCGCCGTGCAGCGCGACAAGCTCCAGGCTGCCGCCGCGCGCGAGGTCACGGCGGAGGTCGACGCACTCCGGCAGCGCGCCGCGCGCATAGGGGAGAATGCCGCGGAGGAAGTCAACCGCCGCGTGCAGCAGTTGCTGCAGTCCCCCGGCCGACACGGCCAGCGCCACGGTCCCGGCCAATCCGAGCCCGAAGCGCCAGCGCGGGGCGACTGAGAATAGCCCCTGACCGTTTGCCAACCGGTCCCACAACCACCTGCGAGATGAAGACGAGGTTGTACGTCCGGCCGGCATTCCGGGGCCGCGGGGTCGACCGCTGGGTCGTTTGATTGACGCCGCCGGCCGGTCCACGTAGCATCGGTCTTTCGGTTGGCAACTGACGTGCCCCCATCGTCTAGAGGCCCAGGACATCGGCTTTTCAAGCCGGCGACAGGGGTTCGAATCCCCTTGGGGGCGTGCTTTTGAGCCCCGGCGGCGCGGGGCTTTTTTTCTTTCCGGGCCGCTGGGGCCGGCGGCGAACTGGGCGGCGGTCGCCGGGAGCTAGACGTTCTAGAACCGAGGTGCTCATCCGCGGCGCAGGCACCGATAATACCGCGGGCGGGGCGTAAGTACGCGAAGGCGATCACGTTGATCAAGTTTTGGCACCCCCCTGTTGATCACCTTCGTTATTGGGACGTAAGAAGCCATCGGTCAAAGAAGTCATCCGTCATCAGTCATCAGTTCTCAGTCGTCAGCCAAAGCGAACCGGCAATCCCGGCGCGCCGGGACGAGGACGCCAGAGGGGGATATGAGCCACGGAGCCACGGAGGGACGAAGTCGAGCGGCGGGTGCGCAGCATAGGGGAAGTATAAGGCACGCAGGCACGCAGGGACGGAGGCACGGAGGGAATGGTGGATTGTGCGGGGCAGTGGCGGGAACTGTGACTGGGTGACAAGGGCACAGCGTGAAAACGTGATAACGTGAAAACGTGAAAAGGGAGCGGCAAGAGTTGGCGGAATTAGGCGGATTGGCGTGGGAAATGTTGGCGGCGGGCGAACGGCCGGCAAGGACCGTCCGCGAAACCGAAGCCGAGGCCGTGACGTTTGTCGTCTGTCACGCCATCGGCCTGGACATGGGCAGGCCTCGCCTGTGCAGTGTGCTCGTCGAGCACCGGCCTGTCATGCTCGTTGCTGGTCGCTTCGGCCGGAGAGGAGCCCTCAGACTCAGAACGTTACCGGCAGGTGGGGGCGGCCCGGCCGCCCGTGAACATCCACGCCACGTCTCCGACTAGCTCGGTGAGGGAGTTCGAAAGCAAACCAGGGGCACCGGAGAAACGCGATGTGGTCCAATCTCTTCATCAGCTTCGTTGCGAGCGTCGCCGCCGGGCTCGTCACGTACTACATTATCCGCGAAATCCGGCGTAACCGCGGCAAACGCAAGGGTGCTCGCAACCGTCGCACTGACGCCTCGCTCCCCTAGAACCGTTGAGCCGGGCAGTCGTGGGGCTGAACGACTGCCCGGCCCGTGCGGCGGAGGAGGGAGAGGGCGGACACTTATCTAGTCGTTCCAGGGGCGCCGATGTTCAGCCCCCTGCCCAAGAATCTTTTTTTGAACAAACGCCTCGCTCCACCGACTTGTCTAATGCACCGCCGGGGCCTGAAGCAGCCCAGTTCCGGCGGGGAGTGAGATTCACGGGCTCGACAGACCGTTCTATCGAAAAGGAGAAAAGTCATGAACGCTCACTTGGCTGGTGCGGGGCATGAAGTCGTCGAGTACAAGCCCGTCGAGCTTGTCCTGGTCCCCCACGGGCAGTACCATGTTGGCCAGGAGCTCTGGCTCCACCACGACGGTCACGAGAAGCACGTGCACGTCGTCCACGTTGAGCACCACGACGAGCACCATGACCGCCTGCACGTGACGGCGGAGGCCCCGGCGATGGTCGGGGACTTGGTTCACTAAGACAAACGGCCGTCGCGACCGAAAACGACGGAGCTACGGCAAGCACGTGAACAACTGGATGCAACGGTATGAGGATGAGTTCGCTCGGTTTTTGTCGCAGAACCCATCCCGCCCCGCAGTAGAGGCCTTTGTGAAGAGCTGGCAAACACAAGACGAGGAGGCGAACCGGGAGCTTGTGGCTCGCGGGCGCCTCCTCCTCCTGGCACACCGTGTGCTCACGGAGAAGCAGCACATCGGGAGCGACGGCGGGAAGCAAACGCATCCCGTGAGTGGAAGAGGCGATGCATGGAAGCGAGCCAGTGGATGCGGGCACAAAAGGAGGGTAGAGGCGGGAAACTAGCGGGCGTGACAGGCGCGACACGCTGGAGGTACTCGCCATGTCTGCTGGTTCCGTGCCCCTGGGTCCCACCGACGTGGGCCATCCAATTGACTCGGTTCGGAACCGGGTCAAGGCAATCGTTCGAGCGAAGCAGGTTCGCCTTCGCGATGTTTCAGATGCAGTACAAGACGCCCTCACGGACCTAGTCACGAAGAAATGCCCCCGAACCGGGCGTCCCGTACTGGATGCCTTCATCTGCCCGATGAACCACCCGGTTTGTCAGGCGAAGCAGCTCATCGACTGCATCGCCCGGCGAAGAGCAATTGACTACATCCGGGGGTACGTACACGACCGGGAAATTCAGGTCGCCGACGAAGACGAGCCGGGCGGTGGCCTTGAGGCCCTGTGGCTCTGGGCTGACGACCACGCCCGCCGAATCGATGCTCAAGAGGCGTTCGAGAAGCTCTCCGGCCGACAGAAGCAAGTCGTCACACTGAAACTCCTCGGCGGCCTGACCGAGCGGGAAATTGCCGAGCAGTTGGAGCTATCGCTCGGCACCGTTTCCGGAGCGTGGCGCCTCGCGATGGACCGGCTCGAAGAAGCCATTTTCTAGTAACCACGTAGACGCCAACGACACGCTGGCGTCTACGAACACTGGTTGCCCCGGCTCGCCGCTCCGCACCGGTCCCGCCAGGCCTCCGCTTTGCGGCGTGCTCTGCGAGCACCGGCCTGTCATGGCCACTGGCGGTCGCTTCGGCCCGCAAGGAGCCCTCAGACTCGGAACCTTACCGGCAGGTGCCGGCGGCCGGGCCGGCCGTGGCCCTGCCTGCGGCCGCGCGTGTCGGGTCCCAGCCATCGGTGAGGATCCGACGACGACGGCCTTGGACGGCAGGGCACAAGGCGAGCGGTGTCTTCGGAAACACCAGCCGGCGAAGCCGTGGAGCCGGCCCGGTGGCTGTGAGCGAACAAGGCCAGCGACGCGCGACGCCCACCGGCCGGTGGACACGGGCGTTGGACTTGGTACGCTGCTCGTATGGGGATTTGTCGTGTCTTGATTGAAAACTACCGCAGCATCGAACGCTGCGAGTTTCGTCCCACGAAGCTCACCGCACTCGTCGGCGAGAACAACGCCGGCAAGTCGAACATCCTTCGGGCACTGGCGACAGTGCTCGGCCGCGATTGGGTGACGGTAAACTCGTTTCAGGACAACGATTTCCGCGACCACGACCGAAGCCGCGACATCGTCATCGAGCTCGAGTTTTCTCCACCGCTCACGCACCAGGCCTATCAAGGGACGGACGCCGTCCACGTCCCTGTCATTCGCTACAAGGTCACGCATTACAAGGTGAATACGAAGCGGGCCAAGAAGGGGGAGCGGCGCCTCGAAACCGGCTGTTTCGACGGGGCTGGTAAGCCCGTCATGGCGCTGCTCGAAGCTCCGCGGACAGGAAAACAGCGAAAGTACGGCCCGCTCGTCAACATCCCCGCTGATGTTCGAGAACAGGTTCCCCTTATCTTTGTCGGGAGCGACCGGGCACTTGAAGACCAACTGCCATCGGGTCGATATTCGATGCTTCGGCGCCTGTTCGAGGACGTTCACGACCAGCTCAGGGCAACGAGGGTCCCAGCCGAGGTGGAGGGCAAAAGCCTTGAGGTTTCTGCCCAAGAGCTCTTTGCTCGGCGGCTCCGTGCGGCACTCGACGTGCTCCGGATACCCGCGTTCAATCGGCTCGAAGAACTCCTCCGTACGCGCTCTCTTGAAAACCTGGGCTATGACCCCGTGAAGGACGCGGACAAACTCCGCTTCCACTTCGAGCTGTTCGACGCGATGGAGTTTTTTAAGTCGATTCGGCTCGCCTTTAACGAGGGCGGAGCCACCATCGACGCCACCTGTATGGGCACTGGCGTTCAAAACGCTCTCGTCGTCGCCATCTTTCAGGCCTACGAGCAGCTTCGCAAGCGAGGCGCAATCTTCCTGATTGAAGAGCCCGAGATGTACCTGCACCCGCACCGGCAGCGTTTCTTCTACCGAACGCTCAGCCGCCTTGCTGAGGGCAACCAGCTCATATACAGCACGCACTCCCCGAACTTCGTGACCATCCCTGAATTCGAAAACGTCCGCGTCGTCTACCGCGACGCAAACGACACGACCAAAGTTCGAGCGTCGTCGCTGCTCGCCGACAACCAGCTACGAGAGAAGCTCCGGAAGGAGTTCGACCCCGAGCGAAACGAGCTCTTTTTTGCCAGGCACGTCATCCTCGTCGAGGGTGACACGGAGAAGCTGGCAATTCCCGAGTACGCGACTCGCCTCACAATCGACCTCAATCGACAGGGCTGCTCTGTCGTCGAGGTAGGCGGCAAGAAGAGCATGAAGGCGTTTGTCGAAATCGTCCGTTCGTTCGGTATCCCTGCAACCGTCATCTTCGACAGCGATTCCTCCCAATACGGGAAAAACGAGAAGGACAAGGAAGCGCAATGCAACGAGCAGCTCCGCTCGCTGCAGGGCGAGGCCGTGGCCGTGGTCGAGAACAATCCCGACTATGAAACGGTGCTTCGGCACGACCTCGGCGAGGACGATTACATCGCCCTGTGTCAGAAGTACCCCGGCGTGTCCAAGGCGGTGCAAGCCCGCCTTATCGCCGCGGATGATGCCTCCCCGGTCCCCGAACTCGCCCGTCGAATGCTCAGGCGGTTCCTTCCCCTTCCCAAGGCCGGCACGGTTCAACCGCGGCCCCAGGGGCCGTGACCACCTTTCAAGCCCCCGGTACCACCGGCCGAAAAACGGCTCATCATGCGAGCAACCGAGTGCCGAAGCGCCGGGCTGGGCATCAGTTTATTTGGAGAAAATAGGCGGACAAAGAGCAGGCGACGGAGCGTTGCAGTCTGCCGAGGCTCCATTCCGCCGCCGCGGCCAACTGCGCGCGAATTGCGCGATCTGTCGCGGCTAGGCGGCTGCGACGGTTGCAGAACATGCCGACGCAAACAGCCGTCGGCATGGCACCCAGCCCAAGGCGGCCCGCTGGCCTCGGCTCACCCCGCTAGGTCAGGCGAACTGGCGACCTTTCGCCCCCTTGGGGCTCGGACAAAACCGCGTCAGCTTCCGGGGGCTCGCGCCCCCGGCTAACTTCTATCGCCGCTCCGCGGCTAATGGGGCGTCCGCATCTGACCCGGAATTCTCGGATGAACCATTTACTCCGCGGTCCTTCTCGCGCCGTCGGTCGAGATCAACGCCAGCGGAGATGCTGGGATTGCCCCGCCGCGCGCGCCACGGACATCGGCAGAACATGGCGACGGGAGTCCCGGCGCGCCGGGACGGCATGGCACCCGGCAGGTCGCGTCCGCCAAGGCGGACTTGACCTGCCCTACCGGCTCGGCAGTCCCGGCGCGCCGGGATCGCCCTCCCCAGGGACGCCGGGCTCTTCTTGAATCCGCTCTCGGGGTTCGAATCCCCTTGGGGGCGTGCTTCCGAGTTCCGCTCGCGCGCTCGTAATCGCGGTTCAACCCGGCGCCGGCGCTGATACCGGCGGGACGCCGATGCTCCCCTCGGGCTCTGATGACGCCGGACACGGAGGTCCGGCGCTACTGCCCGGCATACGCCGCCTGGAGGGCGAGCAGGGAGTACGCCGTCGTCAGGGCCGGCAAGCCCTCCATCCAGCGGTCGGCGTCGTTTACCCAACTACCGTCCGGCTTCTGGGCTTTCGCAAGCCGCTCGACCAGCTCCTGTCGCCACGCGTGCTCGCGGCCGGTGCTGTCCTGGATGACGGGTTCGCCGTACGCGTCGAGGGCGCGGCTGAAGGGCTCCGGCATGCGTTGGGACCCGCGCAACGCCGCAGCCCTGTTGGCCCTCAGCGGCCTGGTGGATTCCGACGAGTGGTCCGCATACTGGCACGGCCAAGGTGCCCAGTGGAATTAGTCACACCCGGGCCTTTCAGCTCCGTGACAGAATCGGCGGGCCTCGCCTGCGCAGGGTGTGCCCGCGGCGGACCGGCCGCTACGGGCCCGCCGATTCTGTCACGGACCCCGGGACACTCGGCCCGGTGGCCGGCCATGTCGGCCGTGCGAATGCCCCACGCCGGGGCCGCGTGCGCCCGGCGCGGTCCACGCGTGTGGCCGGCCCGGACATAGCCCGCCGGTGAAGCACGTCTGCAGACGCACGTCCGACGCCTAACACGCGCTCGATGAATCGCGCGGTGCACCGGCTGGGGTGGTCCTACGGGCAATGGCCCGAGGACAGGCAGTTTACGAACGGGTTGATATCTCCAAAGTCAGCCGAGCCGTCCTGGTTGATGTCGCCGTTCATGATGTTGCAGTCGGGGTACAACAACTCATACTGCGCCGGGCTGGTCAGGGCCAGCACGAACGGGTTGATGTCGCCGAAGTCCACGACGCTGTCGCAGTTCATGTCGCCGAGCACGACCACCGCCACCGTTTGCGCACAGCTTTGCGGGGAAAAAGCGGTCTCTACGCCCTCGCCGTTCCGGGCCTTCACCTGGAAGCAGTACTGCGTCCCCGAATCCAGGCCCTGGACCAGGATATTGCCCCACGTGGCGTCGGTCTGCCAGACGGCCGCTGCGCTGGGATTGCCGGTGGCATCGACGTACATGCCGTTCCAGGCCGGATCGACCGTCGCCGCGCATTGGATCGCAAACACGGTGGTGGCGGGGTTCCCGTTGGGATTCACATCCAGATTCATGGTCGTCGCAGTTGCGTTGCTCAAGGTCGGGGCGGCCGGAACATTGGCCAAGGTCGTCTTGGCGGCGGAGGGGCCATAATACGTCTCCACCATGTTCTGGTTCCGCGCCTTGACGCGGAACGTGTACTGCTTGTCCGGTGTGAGCCCGATGGCGGTGTCTGTTGTCACCTGGACCCACTCGTTGATCCCGCCGTCGCCGCCCACAATCACCGAATCGAAGTACAATCCGGAAGACGGCAGGGTGAGATTCGTGAAGGTGCCCAGGGCCTGCAACTCGATCGAGTCGGCCGCCACCGCACCGAACCCGATGCCCGTCGGCGTCTCGATGTAGGTGATCGCCGAAGCCGCCGGCGTCGAGTACGCGGTTTCGTTCGGCGTGCTGGCGCTGTCGCGGGCCTTAACCTGATAGCTGTAGCTCGTATTCGGCGAAAGCCCGCCGTCGGTGTAGGCGGTCGAGGCTTGCCACGCACTGTCGCTGCCACCCGAACCGCCGCTGACAAAGTGGAAGAAATACTGCACGGGCGGCGACTGCGAGTCCGTGGCCGTGGTGGCCGTCATCGCGATCGAGGTCGTGCTGGCCGGCGCCGGCGGGGTGGCCCAGGTCATGGGGTTCGGCGTCGGCGGCAAAGTGTCGGGCGGCGGGGCCGTGCCGTAGATCGCGATGATGCCGGCGATGTCGTCCGAGTGCAGCGTGCGCTTGATGGTCTCACAGTAGTTCACGTAGCCGTACATCGTCTTCAGCGTGTCCCCGCCGCCGTACAGGTCGGCCAAACACAGCCAGTGGCCGGTTTCGTGGGTGGCAATGTTCCAGATGTCCATCTTGTTGCCGCCGCACGAGCCGCTGCCGTTCCACCAGGTGTATTCCAGGTCATTGAAGACCAGGTCGCACTCGGTCAGGTTGTTCCCGCTGACCCAATAATATGTGGCGGCCACGTACCCGCCGCCGTCCGGCGGGGTCAGGTCGAAATACATCAGGTTCGTGCCATTGAACGTGACGCTCGTCTGCGTGCTTTCGCCACCGTAGGTGAACACGAAGTCCGCACCGGCGTTGTTCCAGGCGGCGGTGGCGTTCTGGATCTGGGCGATCTGCGAGGCCGCATCGCCGGCCGACGCATCGGCGCAATTCGGGTTGATCTTGTAGTCCTCGCCCATGGGATTGGGCTTGTAGGTCCAGTTCGGGCCGCAGAACGCGTAGCGGCTGCCGGCTGGCGGCAGTTGAAAACCGCCGCTGAGGGGCAGGGCGGCCGGCAGCGTCTGACCGGCGGGTAAGGCCTGCTGGACCTCGCGGAGCAGCTCCGCGAGCGGCCGGCGCGTTTCGTCAATCACGCGCACGCAACCGGGTCCCATTTGAACGACCTGCACGCCGTCTGTCAGGAAGGCGCCCTGAAAACAGCCGACGAGGCGGATCTCGCTGCTGCCCAGGAACAGCAGCACGTGGTCGCCCACCTGGAAGACCGGCAGCACCGACACGAGCAGCGTGACGTCGTCGACCGTCCCGCCGCTCATCTCAAGCACTTCGGTGCCCGTTCCTGTGCCGACGAGATACTGCTGCACGTTGACGACGATGTGGCTCTTTATCAGGGCGTGCTGATCGTCCCAAGCGCAGGTCACTCCCTGCACGTCGCCGATAACGACCTGTTGCGCTTCCGCCGTCAGTTCCGCGACGTCCTTCTGCACTACCGCACCTGGCGCGGGCGGCAGAACGAATGCGGTCAGCGCCATCGACGCCCAGAGACACTTCATGTGGCGGCTTGCCATGGACAGACTCCTTGTGCTGATCAGGCCTGGTTCGGGACTACGTGGCGCGCGCACAGCCTCTTTCCTGTGTGCTCGGGCTCGCGCTTCTCCGGGGACGCACGGGCACAGCGGATGGGTTGCTCGGCTTCCGTCTGCTGCCCAGCGCCGCATCCTCTACGTTATCGGCTCGGCCGCCCGCTTTCAAGAGAAATGCCGGCCGCACGGGGTGCGTGACACTTCAGGCGGCCTTTGCGTAGCCGGTAGGGCAGGTCAAGTCCGCCTTGGCGGACGCGACCTGCCGTGACAACCGCGACCGGGCCGGCAGGTCTCGTCCGCCGCGGCGGACTCCGACCTGCCCTACACCGGCTACTGGAACAGCCGACCGGGTTACGCAAAGGCCGCCTGAAGTGTCACGCACCCGGCGCGCCCGCGCCGCGGAGGTGCAGAATGTATCTTTCTTCGAGCACTTCGACGCCCCCCAGGTGGCCCGGGCGCTCCTCGGCCTTCTCGAAGCCGAACTGCCGATAGAGTCGGGCCGCAGCCGTCAGCGTGCTGACTGTCCAGAGGAAAACGGACTCGTACGCGTGGCTCTTGCAGAACTCGACCGCCTCATGGAGCAGCGCCCGGCCGGAGATCGTGGCGCACCTTCCAAGTCTCTTTCGAGCGCGTCACGTCGTCCGATGCAACAGCACGCTCGCCCAGCACGCGATGGCTTCGCCGCGGCCGATCGCGTCGAGACCTTCGTTGGTCGTGGCCTTCACGCCGACGCCATCGGCCGTCAGCCCGAGCAGGTCCGCGATCGATTGCCGGATACGCTGCTTGCATGGCCCGAGCTTCGGCTGCTCGGCGTGGATGATGAGGTCGACATTCCCCACCTGGTAGCCCGCCGAAAGCACCCGCCGGAGGGCGGCCACCACGAATTGCCGGCTGTCGGCGTCCTGCCACTGCGGATCGGTGTCGGGGAACAGCTCGCCGATGTCGGGTTGCCCGAGCGCCCCGAGCAGGGCGTCGCACAGGGCGTGCAGGACGACATCCGCGTCGCTGTGGCCGAGCAAACCGCGCTCGTGGGGGACGTGCACACCGCCCAGGATCAGCGGGCGGCCCGCGACGAGGCGGTGCAGGTCATAGCCGATGCCCACGCGGCACGTCATCGTGTATTCGCTCGGGCCGAGGAGAAGCGATCGCAGCCAGCCATAGTATAATATAGGAGAGTGAGGCGCACGAGATGGTCCACACACGCTCCGGCAGGCTGGGCGACTACCGCGCTGTCCTGAACGGCAAGGGGGAGATCGCGATCGGCGCCCGCGCGCGGGCCGAGCGGCGAAAGCGGATTATCATCGGTGCCGTGGGGCTGTGCCTCATCGGCGGGGCCGTGGGAGCGCACCTGCTGCTGCGGCCACGGGAGCGGATCACGACCGGTCGCTCGGTGGCCGTGATGGTGCAGTGCATGGATCCGCAGTGTGGGTATCAGGGGACCGTGGAGGTGTCGCTACGGGGAGCGCGGTTCCCGGTCAAGTGTCCACGCTGTGGACAGCAGTCATGCCAGAAGCTGTGGGAGTGCCGGGACTGCGGCCACCGGTTTGTGCCCCTGGGCGGGGCGGCCGAGGTGCAATGCCGGGAATGTGGCAGCCGGCGCGTGGGGACGGCCGTCGAGACCAAGGGTGGCGACGCTCCGCAGTGACCCTTACGCCGCGGCGCGAAACTCGTCGATAATGTTATTGATAGAGCGCCGGGGGCCCACGTTGACGGGGGCCGCCGGCGTTCGTAGCATCAGATAGATGAGGCCGCAGCGCAGGCCCCCGGGCCCGATAACTCCCAGGCCCGCGAGGGCGCGACTGGTCTGCGCGGGCACGCGCTGGGCGCGCTCAGGCGGCCCGGAGGTGATTAATGTCGAATCGCGGCAGCATCCTCTCGGTCATTGACCGCCACCTGGACAGTGAGCAGTTCCGCCAGCAGCACTGGGAAGGGACGTTCTTCGACTACGTCGACATGGTGGTTGCCAATCCCCGCCTGGCGAGCAACGCGTTCCAGCGCGTGTACGACATGATCCTGCATTTCGGCACGACGAAGTACTCGTATTTGAAGCAGGAGTTCGTGCACTACAAGTTCTTTGACGATCCGATCGACAAGGGGGCCGATGCGGTTTACGGGCTGGACGCGTCGCTGATGCGCCTGGTCGAGACGTTCAAATCGGCCGCCCAGGGCTACGGCACCGACCGCCGCATCCTGCTCCTGCACGGCCCGGTGGGCTCCAGCAAAAGCACGATCGTGCGCCTGCTCAAGAAGGGGCTCGAGTTCTATTCGATGCGGGACGAGGGCGCCCTGTACACCTTCTGGTGGAAGCTGCCCAACGAGAACGGGCAGATCGAGCTGCACCCCTGCCCGATGAACGAAGACCCGCTCAAGCTCATCCCGCGCGGCCCACGCCGCGAGATCCTGAGCCAGCTCAACGCCGACCTGGCGGAAGACCGGCAAATCCGCATCGACGGCGACCTCGACCCCTTCTGCCGCAAGACCTTTGAGGACCTGCTGGTCAAGTACGAGGGCAACTGGCGGAAGGTGCTCGAGCACCTCGTCGTCCGCCGCCTGGTGCTGTCCGAGAAGGACCGCCTGGGCATCGGGACCTTCCAGCCCAAGGACGAGAAGAACCAGGACTCGACCGAGCTGACCGGCGACATCAACTACCGCAAGATCGCCCTGTACGGCTCAGACTCCGACCCGCGGGCCTTCAACTTCGACGGCGAGCTGAACATCTCCAACCGCGGCTTGTGCGAGTTCATCGAGGTGCTCAAGCTCGACGTGGCGTTCCTGTACGACCTGCTGGGGGCCTCGCAGGAGCACACCATCAAGCCCAAGAAGTTCGCCCAGACCGACATCGACGAGGTCATCATCGGGCACACCAACGAGCCCGAGTACAAGAAGCTCCAGTCGAACGAGCTGATGGAGGCGTTCCGCGACCGCACGATCAAGATCGACATCCCCTACAACATCCGGCTCTCGGACGAGATCAAGATTTACGAGAAGGACTTCGGCAAGGAGAAGGTCCGCGGCATCCACATCGCGCCGCACACGATCGAGGTCGCCGCGATGTGGACGGTCCTGACGCGGCTGGAGGAGCCGAAGAAGGCCGGCCTGACCCTGCTGCAAAAGTCGAAGCTCTACGACGGCAAGAGCATCCCCGGGTTCACCGAGGACTCGGTGAAGGAGCTGCGCGAGGAATCGCGCCGCGAGGGCATGGTCGGCATCAGCCCGCGCTACATCCAGGACAAAATCTCCAACACGCTGGTCAGCGAGCAGGCCCAGGCCGACCGGGCCATCAACCCCTTCATGGTCATGAACGAGCTCGAGACCGGGCTGAGCCACCACTCGCTGATCACCGACGAGGAGCAGAAGAAGCGCTACAAGGAGTTGCTCGCCATCGTGCGCGAGGAATACGAGGACATCCTCAAGGGAGAAGTGCAGCGCGCGATCTCGGCCGACGAGGAGGCCGTCCAGCGGCTGTGTACCAACTACATCGAGAACGTGCGGGCCTACACGCAGCACGAGAAGGTCCGCAACAAGTACACCGGCCGCGACGAGTCCCCCGACGAGCGGCTGATGCGCGCGATCGAAGAAAAAATCGACATCCCCGACAGCCGCAAGGACGACTTCCGCCAGGAGATCATGAACTACATCGGCGCCCTGGCCCTGGACGGCAAGCGCTTCGAGTACAACACGAACGCCCGCCTCTACAAGGCCCTCGAGCTGAAGCTGTTCGAGGACAGCCGCGACACGATCAAGCTCAAGAATGTCGTTTCCGGCGTCGTCGACGACGAGACGCAGGCCAAGATCGACGTGGTGAAGCAGCGCCTGATCAAGTTCTTCGGCTACAACGAAACGAGCGCCACGGACGTGCTGAACTACGTGGCCAGCATCTTCGCCCGCGGCGACACGAAACGCGAGGATTGATGATGGTCGTTCGGTCCCGGCCGATCATCGAGGAAACCGGCGCACTCGACGACGCGTGCATGCTGACCTACTACGGCTGCACGCCGGAGGACTGGGAGGAGGCGTCGAGTGATAACCGCTTCATCGAATACGTGGACGGGAGGCTGATTGTGCATTCGCCGGCGGGACTGCGACACCAGCAGCTTTTCGGGTTTCTCTATCGACTCCTTGGCGACTTCGTCGAACCGCGAAAGCTCGGCGAAGTCCTGTCAGGCCCGTTTGCGATGGAGCTGTCGCTCGAGCGGAAGTTCGAGCCCGACCTGATGTTCCTTTCGCAGCGCGCCCGAGCCAACCTGACTGACGACCGCCTGCTGGGGCCGGCGGATTTCGCGATCGAGGTCGCCTCCAAGAGCACCCGCGGCTATGACCGCGGCGAAAAACGCGAGTGCTACCGCGTGGGCGGGGTACGCGAATACTGGATGATCGATCCTGCGGCACGGCTCGTCATCGTTGATCGCCCCGCGGGACATGAGGTCGCCCAGCTCGCGAGCGGCAAGGTTGAATGCCAGCTTCTGCCGGGCTTCTGGATTCGCGCCGAATGGCTTTGGCAGGACTCGCTTCCCGCGGTGTCGGAGTGCCTCGCGGAGATTCTCGCCCACCCGACCGCATAAGACGGGGATAAGGGTGCCTAAGAAAACCGCTGTGCGGTCAGAGCCGCGACCGTAAGGGAGCGGTCTTCGGCCTGGAAATGACCGCTTGCTAACGGGCGCGGCTCCGAAGCGAGCGGCGCGAACGCGCCAGGCCCAGCACCGTCAAGCCGACCATCGCAAGCCCCGCGCCTGGGCACGTGCCACCGGTGCCCGGTTCCGCCGGCTTAGGATGAGTCACGTCTGGACAGGCGTCCCCGATCCCGTCGGCGTCGGTATCGAGTTGGTCACTGTTCGGCGTGTCCGGGCAGTTGTCTTCGCAGTCGTAGACGCCGTCCGCGTCGGTGTCCACGTCGGGCGCGCCGCAGCCGCAGGAGCCGGAGGCGGTCTTGTCAGGGTCGTCCGGACAACCGTCATCGCTGTCCGGCGTGCCATCGGCATCGCGGTCGGAAGCTGCCTCGGGGCAACTACCGTCTGGTTGGCCACAGCCGCATTCGCCGGGCTCGGTCTTGTCGGGATCGTCCGGGCACTTGTCGTCGCAGTCGGCCACGCCGTCGTGATCCGAGTCGGTGTCCGGCACGCCACAACCGCATGCCCCTGCCTCGGTTTTGTCCGGGTCGTCAGGACAGGCGTCATCGCCTCCACCGCGCCCAGGCGGGTGGTTCGTCGAGGTGATTTGTGCCCCGTCAACCAGCTCCGTGCCGTCCAGTGGGGAGGGTGCGACAGATTCGCCGTAGCAGACATCGTCATTGCAACCCACGCTGCAGATCACAAGGACAAAGTGCAAATGCGCCCCACAGTTCCTGCCGTTGCCACAGTACCCAGTCTTGCCACAGTACCCGATGATATCCCCGTGGGACACCGGCTTCCCTTCAAACAGACTGACCGGAGGCTTACGGGGGTCGTCTTGCAAGTGGGCATAGCGCGTCTCGCAGCCGGAATCTCCGTGGCGTATCCTCACGCGAAAGCCGTAGCTGTTCGGCAGGTCGTCGATCTTTTCAATCGTCCCGTCAGCGGCGGCGAGAATTGGGCGCCCTTCGTCCTCTCCATCGACTCGGTTGAAGTCGACAGCGTAGTACTCGTGGTTCCGGTGGTATTGCTCTCCGTAGAAGTTTCCCGGCTCGCCGCCGGCTACCCAGGTTTCCCCCGCAGTCCAGGGGGCGAGCAAGGTGATGGGGGTCCGCACGCCGCAGTTCCGAAGCGCGGCACACGGTGTCCAGGGTGGTTCGTCCGACTGGGTCGAGCCGCTTGAGTTCTTCGCCGACACCGTGTACCAATAGGTTGCGCCAGCCGTAACCTCAGTGTCAACCCACTCCGTGGCAGCCACGTCGGCGGCACGCACGACGCCGTTCCGATACACATCGTACGAGTTTGCATCGCTGGAAGTTGTCCAAACTAGGATCATCTCCGGGTCCGGGCGGTCTCCCGCACATGCGCGCCGGCAGATGTTATCCAAACTACGATCCGTTATGAGGTGGAACGGTCCCGGAGGAGTTCCGGGCGGCGTCACGTACACGGCGGTCATCGTGTGGTTGGCGTCCATCGTGACCGACGTTTGCGTGGTAGACGCGTAGTCCACGCCGTCCCGCTGCCACTTGGAAAAGTTGTTGCCGCCCGCCGTGGCCGGCGCCGTGAGGCTTACCACCGTGCCATTGTTGTAGGTTCGGGAGAACGGCGTGGTTCCGTTGCCCTGTCCGTTGTTGTCCGGCGGCGACACCGTGATCGAAACGCCGCTGCTGGGGTTCGACGAGGCCACCGTCAGGGTCCGCGTGGTCGGGGGCGGCGTCACGTACACGGCGGTCATCGTGTGGTTGGCGTCCATCGTGACCGACGTTTGCGTGGTAGACGCGTAGTCCACGCCGTCCCGCTGCCACTTGGAAAAGTTGTTGCCGCCCGCCGTGGCCGGCGCCGTGAGGCTTACCACCGTGCCATTGTTGTAGGTTCGGGAGAACGGCGTGGTTCCGTTGCCCTGTCCGTTGTTGTCCGGCGGCGACACCGTGATCGAAACGCCGCTGCTGGGGTTCGACGAGGCCACCGTCAGGGTCCGCGGAGGCTCGGTGAAGGAGCGCCACAGTGCACGCGCATAAAAGTACTCGCCTATCTCGTCCGCGACCGTCCAGTAATAGACTGAGGACGCCCCCAGGTAACCCTTGGCATCGTCCCATTCCTCCTGGCTTACTGTGTACGTCGATCCACTTGCGTAGAAATACCAAAGGGATGGCCATGCATCGCTGGTAGTGAATGCCAGCGCGCGACCATTCGAGCAGTTCGGTGACCCTATTGACCACGAAAACTGCTGCGGGAAAGTGACGGAGGCACCATCAGCAGGGTTGAGCAGCGTCGCCGTCCACGTCGGCTGTAACCAACAGGTGCCGGTTGGGCCTTGAGCCGACCAGCCCTCCAAGCACGGCCCCATGCCATTACTGTTGTCCCACCTGATGGGCCACCACCAGAGGTACCCGTAGTTGTCCGCCCATGCCCACTCCGCGTCACCAGTAACGATGCCCTGCGCCCCGGGCGGTACGGTACCCAGCAAATCACAGCTCGTTCCTGCGCACACCCGAACATTCAGGTTCTGCCCGCCCGGATCGACGTGTTGAACGTTAGCGCCCCAATACAAACCACACTGCGCCCAGGCGTCGGGGGGGCCGAACGTCGCGAGGACAACGGCCGCACTCAGCGCGAGGACGACTCGCGTCCAGGGTACGCGATAGCTTGAAGTTCGTGATGATGTCATATCGCACCTCCGCGATGGGCCTCGAGGCGGGGGAGAATTGCGCGCGCCGCCGATGCCCCAGTCGTACAGGCGCCCCGTCAAGGCCTGATTATCCTTTTATCAAAAACGGGGGCCGCAAGCAAGGATCGGAGCAAAAAACGTGCGTCGGGGATGCATCCTACGCACCAAACCGGTCCCACATACACGGCCGCCCGCCGCGGCGGGCAGGCGGAGGGGCGCTCGGTGCGTGGGCGCTCGCTGTCCCGGCGCGCCGGGATTCGCGTTCTGATCGCCGGGCGAGACGCCCACGCCACCCCGGGCCGCTATGGGTGGTACGGCCGTCCCGGCCCTAAGTACCGCCCCCTCGACGGGTGTCACCTGTGAGGGTATACAATCCGATAGAAAGATGGCTTGGTTCCTTGCAGGTGCCCACGTGGCAGACAACGGCCCGCTCAAAATCGCGAAAGACCACCAGCGCTTCCGACAGATCGTTAAGGGGCGCATCCGCAAGGACTTGCGCAAATTCCTCACTCGCGGCGAGCTGATCGGCAAGGAGGGCAAGCACCTCGTCAGTATCCCGGTCCCGGGCATCGACCTGCCGCACTTCCGCTATGGCGACAACAACGACCAGGGCGTCGGCCAGGGCGAGGGCGAAGCCGGCCAACAGGTGGACGGCGACGCCGAGGGCATCGGCCCCGGCGGCACCGAGCCCGGCGCGCACATCCTCGAAGTCGAGGTCTCGCTCGAAGAGTTGGCCGACATCCTCGGCGAAGAGCTGCAACTGCCACGCATCGAGCCCAAAGGCCACCACAACATCACCGCCGTTAAGGAGCGTTACAGCAGCATCCGCCAGTCCGGACCCGAATCGCTGCGGCACTTCAAGCGGACCTTCCGCCGGGCGTTGCGGCGGCTGATCATGTCCGGGGCGTGGGACCCGATCAACCCGAAGATGGTCTTCCAGCGGTCCGACAAGCTGTACCGCAGTTGGAAGCCCGTCCGCAAGCCGCAGTCGAACGCCGTCATCGTCTACATGATGGACGTCTCCGGCTCGATGGGGCACGAGCAGAAGGAGCTGGTCCGGCTGGAAGCGTTCTGGATCGACGCCTGGCTGCGCCGCAATTACGAGGGCATCGAGAGCCGCTACATCGTCCACGACGTGAACGCCGCCGAGGTCGATCGGGAGACGTTCTTCCACCTGCGTGAGGATGGCGGGACCAAGATCTCGAGCGCGTTCCGGTACTGCCAGGAGATGCTGGGCAAGCACTATTCCGCGGCGGAGTGGAACATTTACCTGTTCCACTTCTCCGACGGCGACAACTCGTCCGAGGCGGACTCGCGCGACTGTTGCGACCTGCTGCGCGACCGGCTCCTGCCGGATGTGAACCAGTTCGGCTATTGCCAGGTCGCCAGTGCCTATGGCAGCGGTCATTTCATCAATGTCCTCCGCGAGCACCTGGGCCAGGCCGAGAACCTGGTGACCAGCCGGGTGAACACGAAGGACGACATTTATGACAGCATCAAGGAGTTCTTCGCCAAGGGGCGCTAGCCGCGCGGCTTGACTTTGAGCGCCCGTGCAGATACCTATGCGCGCGCGTTTTGTTCCGTCGGAGTGGTGACGCGGCCGGGTAGGGAGCGCCGGCCGGCCGATCACCACGCTGGAAAGGCCGCGCGGATGAACCCGGAGAAGGGCCAGCGCGCACGCGCAATTGCGGAGCTCGCCGGCTCTGCGGTCGTACTGCTAGCGCTGCCGTTCGGCGTGTTCTATTGGGCGAACCCGCTGTTTACCGACAAGTACCCGGCCATCAATACGCTCGGCAACGACTACGCGTACTTTTCAATCCAGGAGCAGTATGAGCTGCAGTTTTCCCTGTGGCACGGGACCGTCCCCCTGTACGTGCCGGGGTACTATGGCGGGCAGAGCGCCAGTGCCCTGACGCTGGGGCAGTTCTTTCATCCGCTGTCTCACCTGGCGTCCCTGATGCCGCAGTACTGGGACACGGCGCATCCCGACGGCTGGGACGGGCACGCGCTGCAGGACAACACGCTGCTGCGCCTCTTGTCCCTGGGCATCACGCAGCTCGTGCTGTACCGTCTGATCCGCGGCTGGGGGGGCGACCTCGTCTTGTCCTTCGCGCTCTCGTGGGTCACCGTCTACAACATGCGCATGCTGGACGCATTCCTGTACGGGGCGTCGCTGGAGAACTTCACGGCGCTGCTATTGCTGGCGGCCGCCATACTCTGGACTTGCGACCATCCCGCACGGCGCGCCGGACCGATCTGGATGGTCATCTGCACCTATCTGCTGGTCTGCGGCGGCCACCCGCAGACCATGTACTATGGGCTTTGGGGGACCCTGCTGGTCACCCTGGTCGCGCCTTATTTCGTCGCGGCGGTGCGCCAGGGCCGCTGCCCGCTGCGGACGGCGTTGACGTTCTATCGCCGGGCGGGGCTGTCCCTCATCGCTGGGGTCCTGGCGGCTTCGCTGTATACATGGCCGTTCTACTTTGATTTTCTGCGGGGGAACGCGGGCCGGGCGGATCAGGCGTACCCCTGGTCCGCCTCGTACAGTGGCACGCCGTTCTCGGTGCTCAACGGCTTTTTCAACCCGTACTTCTCCGACGTTCATAGCGCCGCGGGGGGGCCGGCCTTGATGATTCTCGGCGGATTGGTGCCGTTGCTGCTGTTCTCCCGGCGCCGCCTGCCCCGCGTCATGTTGTTCATCTGGCTGGTGTGTGCTTTCCTGCTGGCCTACGCGGTCGGAAGCGAAACGCCGATACACTACCTGGTCTGGAAGTATGTCCCGCTCGGGAGCGTGTTCCGCGCACCTGGTCGCGCGCTGTTGATTCTGGTGGTGTTGCTGCTGCTCCTGCTGGTCTGGCTGGTGCGTTGCCCACCCCTGGTGTTCTCGCTGCGCGGCCGGCGGTGGTTGCTTCCGGCGTACGTGCTGCCGGCGGCGGTGGCCGTCGTGGCGTACGTCGCCGTCAACACCGTTCCGTTCGACGTTCTCCGCGAGTCGTACTGCGTTCTGCTGGGCTGGGGGGGCGGCGGCCGATACCCGGCGGCGTTTCTGACCATCCCGGTCTGGGTGCGGCACCTGGTGTTCGCGGCGGGGCTTGTGAGCCTGGTCGCGCTGACCCTCTATGGGCTCTGGCGACGCGCCCGGGCCATCGTCGGGCTGATCCTGCTGCTGGCCATGATGGTGCAGGGGACCGCGATACTGCGTTACGGAACCTGGCACGGCAACGGTTGGGGCTCGTCCTGGGCGCGGATGTCTGCCCAGAAGCGCCGCTCGCTGAACTACCAGCTTGCCCTCGGCTGCGGCATGGGGACGAAGGCCGTCGCGAAACACATACGCACCACGACCATGGAGCCGCGCCTGGCGCGACTCTGCACGCAGTACACCGCGGTCGCTTCGAACGATGAGGCCTACGACCGGCTGGCGTGCGACTGGCCGCGCGACAACCTGCTGGTCGAAGGGCTCGCGCAGGCGCCGGGCGCTTTGCTACCCGACGGTGTACCGGTTGCGGAGCCGGGCAACGTGTTCCTCACCTACAACAGCTTCAACAAGGTGGTCTTCGACGTGGATGCCGCCTGCAGCGCGTTCTTCGTGCTTTCCTTCCCGTTTTCCTCCCATTGGCGTGCGTACGTAAACGGTGCGCCGGCGCATATCTACCGCGTCAACGGCATTGAGCAGGCCGTCTGCCTTCCGCCGGGGGCTCACGTGCTGGAGTTCCGCTACGTGTCGTGGGCCGCCACCATGGGAATGATCATCACCTGTCTGACCGGCTGTGCGGTCGGCTGGTACGCGCTGGGCGGGCTGCGCCGCCGCCGGCTGCGCGCCGTCGGCCGCGTGCTCGCCGTGCTCCTGTTTCTGGTCTTCTTCGCGGCCTGGCGCTACAGCCTTTACCACGGCACCTCACTAGGAACCGAGTATCTCTGGCCGGCCGACGTGGTGTACGTGGCCCCGCGTGTCGCCTGTTGAGCACCGCGGCCCGCGCAGTCGGCTTGAAGTTTCCAGCCGACCGCCGGTAGTGTATGGACACGGGTGCCTATGTTGCCGACCGCGTCGGAAGACTCCGCCAAACCGCCACAGTCCGGGCTCGTTCATCGTCTCGGTTGGCAACACCGGGGATTTCGCGTCGCTAGCCCGGCCCGGGCGCTGCTGGCGCTGTGCCTCCTGCTGGCCATTCCGTTCGCGCTGGATCAGTGGGCCTTCCAGGTCCGCATGCGCGACTACAACCCCGACCTGCTGGGCTGGCTGGAAAACGCCCGCGAGCTCGTCGCCCACCCGTACCCTGCCTTCTATCTCGAACATCCGTTTTACGTCTATCCGCCGTTCTTTCTGACGCTGATCTGGCCGCTCACGAAGCTCCCGGCCCCGGTCGCGGGAGCCGTGTTCGAAACGCTCAAGTGGGCGGCCCTCGTGGTCAGTCTGCGGACGGCGTGGCGGCTGTGCAGCCGGCCCGGCGAGGACGTGCCGCCGCTCGTGGCGCTCGGCAGCATCCTGCTCACCTGGCGGTTCATCGATAACGACCTGGGGGTGGGCAACATCAATGTGTTCCTGCTGTGTGCGGTGCTGCTGGGCTGCTGGTGGGTGGCCCGCGGGCGGCAGTTCGCCGGCGGGGCCCTCATCACGCTGGCCGTCAGCATCAAAGTCACGCCACTGCTGCTGCTCGCTTATTTTGCCTACAAGGGCTGGTGGCGGCCGCTAGTCGGCGGCGCGCTAACGGGCATCGTCTGTCTCGTGGTCTGGCCGGCGGTCTGCTTCGGGTGGCAGGCCAACTGGGAGCTGCTGCCGGCCTGGTATCAGGCCGTGGTCGCGGGGTTCCTGTCGCACGGCGCCGTGCCCTCGGAGCACAACAACCAGGCGCTGGTCGGGATACTCAACCGGCTGCTCGGCCCGCAGGTCGCCATTCGGCCCGACACCTACCTGACCATCGTCGACCTATCACCGCCGGCCCGTGACGCCATCCGCGCCTTGCTCACCGCCGGCGTACTGGCGTGTCTCGGTTGGGCTTGCCGGCGGCGACTGAATCCCCGTGCGCAGCCGATGGCCTTCGCCACGGAGCTGGGCATCGTGTTGATCGCGATGCTGCTGCTTTCGGGACTCTCCTGGAAAGCGCACTTTGTCACCCTGGTGCTGCCGTACTCCGTGCTGCTGGCTTACCTCGCAGACGCCCGCCACCCGGACCGTGGGCGGCGAACGATTGGCATCCTCCTGCTGCTGTCGATTGCCCTCAGCACGCTCACGTGTGACGTTATTACGCCGAAGGGCGCGAACTACGCCGAGGCGCTTGGCCTGATCACGCTCGGCGCGGTCGCCGCCGCCGCCGCGCTGTGCGTGCTGCGCGCACGACTGCCGGCCCACGAGCCAGCGCGCTCGACACCACCGTGACGGCCGCCCGCTTGCGGCTAAGATGATGGGGCAGGATACGGACGAGCGCCGGTGGAACCTCGGGATCAGTGTTTCGTAGTTGAGCGCTTCGAGCCCGCCTATCTTGCGCCGGGGCAGCCGGCAGAGCTGCACGCCCGGGCCCGGCAGGCGCTCGAGTCCCTGCGCTGTTGTCATGTCTGTCCGCGGAGCTGCGGCGTAGACCGGCAGGCCAACGAGGCCGGCGTCTGTCAGATTGGGCGCTGCGCGCGGGTCAGCTCGGCGTTTCCCCACTTCGGCGAGGAAGACTGCCTGCGCGGCGCGCGCGGCAGCGGCACCATTTTCTTCTGCGGGTGTAATCTGCGGTGCGTTTTTTGCCAGAACTTCGACATCAGCCAATCTGTGGCCGGGCGGGAGTACGAGCCGCACTCGATTGCCGACATGCTGCTCGCGCTGCAAGCCGAAGGCTGCCACAACATCAACTTCGTGACGCCGGAACACGTGGTGCCCCAGGTGCTCGCGGCGCTGGCCAGCGCGGTCGATCGTGGCCTGCGACTGCCCATAGTCTACAACACGAGTGCGTACGACTCGCTGGAGTCCCTCCGGCTGCTCAACGGGGTTGTGGACATCTACATGCCCGATTTCAAGCTTTGGTCCGAAGCCGCCGGCCAGCGCTACCTCAACGCCGGGGATTATGGCGCGGCCGCGCGCGCGGCGATTGCGGAAATGCACCGGCAGGTGGGGGAGCTGCACTTTACGCCGGACGGGGTGGCTTGTCGCGGGGTGCTGGTGCGGCATTTGGTGATGCCGGGTCTGCTGGACGAAAGCGCGGCGATCTTCCAGTGGCTGGCAAGCGAGATCTCGCCGGACACGGTTGTCAACATTATGGGCCAGTATCACCCGTCCAACCGGGTCGGCGGGGCGAGTTATCCGGAAATCGACCGCCGGCCAACAGCCCAGGAATTGTCGGAAGCCCATCGCCTGGCGCGCGGTGCAGGCCTGTGGCGCTTCGACCGTCCTCGTTCCTAGTGTCCGATAGTGCCAGGGCGGATACCGCCGAGCGCTCGCCGCCGCCGCCGCGCGGGGTGCGTCCGATACGCGGAGTTCGCGCACATCCAGAAAGGGTGTTGTGCAGCGCTGGGGGATGCCCTAAAATGAGCAAGTGGATTGTGTTGGGCATCGGTACCCTTCGAGGAGGTATACGAAAATGAGGCGTGGGCAAGCTTTTTGGATCGGCAGTGTTTTCGCGGCCAGCGCGGTTATCACGGGCTTGCTCGTGGGCTGCGGTGCCCTGTGTGCGGTGACGGGGTCGGCTGTGGGCCGCGAGGTGCTGCTGGGCGGGGCCCTGGCTGCGGCCCTCGCCGCCCTGGGGCAATCGAACGCGACGGCCGACGACATCGCCGCGGAACAGCAACAACTGGAACTGGCCGGGTTGCCGGCTGCTGAAGTGCCGGGGGAGCAGGGACCAGCGGGCGAGCAAGGCCCAGCGGGCGAGCAGGGCGCCGCGGGCGAGCCAGGCGCAACTGGTGAGCAGGGCGAAGCGGGCCCCGAGGGCGCCCAGGGCGAGCAAGGGGCGACCGGGGCACAGGGCGAACAAGGTGAACCGGGAGCCGCAGGGGCGACGGGCGCCCAGGGCGAAGCCGGCACGCCCGGTGCAGACGGCGCCCCGGGCGCAACTGGGGCGGACGGTGCGCCGGGAGCGGACGGTGCGCCGGGAGCAGACGGTGCGCCGGGAGCAGACGGCGCGCCGGGGGCTGACGGTGCCCCGGGGCCCGAAGGTCCGCCCGGGCCGGAATATTTCGACATCTTCGTGGACGAGTTCTACGGCATGGAGGGGCTGTCGCTATATGCCCTCCCGAACTTCGGCGAGTCCCACGGGTGGAAAGTGGCCATCCCCTATCGCTATCACCCGGGCAACCAGGTCACCATGCGCGTGTTCCTCTACGGACGCTTCCGGCCGGAGCAATTGCCCGATCCGCAGTGCCAGGTCTTCCGACTGGTCATCTTGCGGGCGCGCTATGCCGAAACCATCGAGCACTACGGTCCGGACGAGCAGTTCTTGACGCTGCAGGTTCCGATGCCCGCGACCCTGGAAGGGACCGTGGAGGGCGGCGTCCACTTCATCAAGATATTCATGCCGATCGATCTGCCGCTCAACGTGCCTGACGGGCTCAATCTGACGAACGACCTGCTGTCCGGACAAATGCTGGCCTTTGGGATGCAGTGGGCTTCCCCAGGGTGCCCAGACGACGGCGTCAATTACACCATCGGCGGCGTGGAGTTCTTTGAGACGCCGGTCGGCGAGGTCGGCCTCAGCGGCGTGACCGTGTCGCTCGACCCGCCGGACTGCCAAGACTGCGGCAGCGGCGGCGACGAATAATTCGCGTCCGCCTTGTAGGGCGCCTGGTTAGAATCGGTGCAATGTTCGCGGTCCGAGCCGCGACCGGCACAGGGCGATCTGCTCACTGCCGCTCGCGGCTCGGACCCATGGCGCGCGGCGCGCTCAACGGTCCTGGCGCGCCCCAAGCCACCGCAGGGTGGCCTCCAGTTGTTCCCGTGCGGCGGCGTAGTCGGGCTCGATCTCCAGCGCCCGCCGATATTCGGCGACCGCCTCCTCCGCGCGGTTCATGCGCCCCAGCGCCACGCCGCGGTCGAAGTGCGCCCGCGCCGACGCGGGATTCAGCCGCAGCGCTTCGTCGTAGCACGCCAGCGCCTCCTCGAAGCGGTTCCCCGCCGCCAGCGCCCGGCCGAGGCTCAGTCGCACCCAAACATCGCTGGGATCCAACGCGCGGACCCGCTGGTAGTGCGTGACGGCCTCCGCGGTGCGCCCGAGTGCGGCCAGGGCAAACCCGAGATTGCGGCACGCCCCAACATCGTTCGGCTTCAGCCGTACCGCGGCGTCCAGGTAGGGCAGCGCTTCCGCCGGCTGTGCGCGCTGCACGAAGATGTTTCCCAGCGCCGCTTGCGCCCGCCAATGGTCCGGGCGCTGCGCGATCACGTGCTGGTATTCCCGGACCGCTTCGTCCACGCGCTTCTGGCGCTCGAGAAACACGCCGAGGTTGTAGCGGACGGCGTACGCCTGCGGGGTCCTGTCGAGCATGTACCGATACAGCCGCTCTGTGTCCTGCCAGGCGTCCAGGTAGCCGCGCGTGGCGTGCGCTTCGAGCGCCGCAAGCGCGAGCAGCGTGCCGCCGAGCACCAGCCGCCACGCATAAGCCGGCCGGTGTGCAGGCGCGCTCAACAGGCGCGCGAGCCAGGCGTTCAACGGCAGCAGGAGGCCGACCACCGGGAGATACGTGAACTTGTGGGCGGCGATGATGTAGGTGAAGCCGACGATGTTCAGCGTGGGCAGCAGCGCCACGATGAAGAAAAGTCCGCCGACAAGCAGGGCGCGGGTCCAGCGCCAGGAGATCGCCAGCGTGACCAGCAGCAAGGGCGTGCCGATGACCCCCGCGAGCACCGCCGGCTGGGACAGAGCGAAGGGCTCGGGAAACGGGTAATGCCACGTCAGGCCGACGGGCCACACGATGGTCCGCAGGTAGAACACGAGGTTGTGGCCGATGGTCAGCCCGCCCCGCAGCGGGTCGTAGCCGGTCGGCGAGGCGAGACCGGCGGCGCCGCGCTGCGACAGGATCGTGACCACTGCCGAAGCAACGCCGATGATCAGCAGCGGGATCTTCTCGGTCACGCTCCGCCAACTCAGACGTCGCAACGGCCAGTAGTCCACCAGCACCAGCAGCAGCGGCAGGGGAGTGGTCGTCGGCTTCGACAGGAGCGCGAGCAGGTAGAGAGCTGCACAGCCGGCGTAACGCGGCCACGTGCGCCGCTGCGTGTAGCTCACGTACATGCCGAGGCACGCGAGGGCGAAAAACGCGGCGAGGAGCGTTTTCCGCTCGGCGACCCACGGCACCGGCTCGACCGTCAGCGGATGGACGCCGAACAGGAGCGCCGTGGCGGCGGCCGCAAGCACACTTCCGAACAACCGGTACAGCAGGAGCAGAATCAAGGCGGTGTTGGCGACGTGGAGCGCCAGGCTCGTGCGGTGGTAGACCCGCAGGTCGTCCGGCCGGCCCCCGAGAGCCGTGTCGAGCATGAGCGAGATCATCGTCAGCGGCTGATAGTACCCGGCGACGGTGGAGGGTTTCCGCACTTCGCGCAGGAAACGGGCAGCGGCGGACCAGCTCGGATTGCGGACGAGCGGGTTCTCCAGCACGTATTGCGGGTCGTCGAGCGAGAAGGCCTGCGCCGACAACGCCGGCCAGTGTGCGAGCGCGACGCCGGCGCAGACCAGGGCGACCGCGCTGAGCACGCGCGGCGCTGCGCCTTTGCCCCCGCGGGGCACCGGGACGCGACCCGGGGGCGCAGGTTTGTGGCGCGTCGGCATACTGTCTTCCTATGATCTTCCGCCGTTCGAAGCAAGGCCGGATCCGATGCGGGGGGCCAGCCGCCCGTTCGCCGAGCTGCTAGGGCGGATTCAAGAAGAGTCCGGCGTCCCTGGGGAGGGCGAGGCTCCTGCCGAGCCGCGGCTCGCCGGGAGGCGCGCCCTCCCGAAGCAACGGGGCCGTCTTGAATCCGCGGTAGAAGTTGGTATGCGCCGGCTTCGGCAGATCGTCCTTGATTTTCTGCTGGGTGACGCTGTCGCCGCTCGCGGTGAACAGCAGCAGGTCGTCTTTGAGGCGGGCCTGGAGGTGCACCGGCCGCCGCCAGATGCGCTGCAGGTTGGTCAGGCACTCCGTGGCGTACTTAATGTCCAGGTCGATGCCGATGTGCTTGTGCGCCAGGTACAGCTCGCCGCGGTTGGCGTAATTGCCGTCGACCACGTAGATGTACGGCTGCCCGTGGTTGGTCAGCATGAACAGCAGCGTCTGCTTGATCGTCGGGAAGTCGCGGTTGACGACCACCATCCGCCCGGTCGCCGGGTCACGGCGGTAGTGGTACAGCTCGAAGCGGTCCACGAACTCCGGCGTCAGGTACTCGTCGATGAAGGTCACGTCGTTGTGCACGCGGCGGACCTCAAAGATCTTCTGCAGGCCCTGGTTCAGATGCGTGTTCCAGTGGCGGCGCTGTTCGATGGATTCGCACTCGTCGTAGGCCTTGCCAAAGCGGCCGCGGTCCCAGCGGTCCTCGACGTCGCGGAAGAGCTCGACGCCCATCTTGTACGGGTTCAGATGGCCCGGCGCGCTGGCCAGCGTCCCCGAATGGTGGTCGGCGTAGGTGATCAGCTCGTCATCCCGCAGGTGGAACCGCGTCATCATCCGCGAGTGCCAGAAAGTCGCCCAGCCCTCGTTCATGATCTTGGTCTGGGCCTGCGGCGCCAAGTAGTAGGCCTCGTTCCGCACGATATCCAGGCAGTCGGCCTGCCAGTCCTCCAGCGGCGCGTGACGCAGGAGGAAGGACAGCACGTCGCGCTGCGGCGTCGCCGGAAAAGCCTGCCGCTTGACCTCCTCGGCCTTCTCCTCGCGCTCCCGCTCGGCGCGCAGCCGGTCGGGCGGGTTGATGTACCGCTCCATGTACGGCTTGGCCGGGAAACGGATGGCCCGCTCGACCTGGTCGCGGAGCGTCGGCCGCTGCGGCCGGCGCGGCGGCTCCTCGCGCTTCATGAACGGCACATACGGGTCGATCAGGTTCTCCAGCGACAGGCACACGTCCAGGAACCGCTCGACGATCTCAAAGCCCTCGCGATCGATGTGGCGGTGGATGCGCGTGGCGTGATTCGCCATGTCGTCCATCATCCTGCGGTTCGTCTTGGCGAACCACACGTTGTTCTTGAAGAAGTCGCAGTGGGCGTACACGTGGGCCATGACCGTCTTCTGGTCCACGAAGGTGTTGTCCGTGAGCAGGTAGGCATAGCAGGGGTCGTTGTTGATGACCATCTCGTAGATCTTGCCCAGCCCGTAGCGGTGCTGCTTGCGGAGCCGCTCATACTCCATCCCGAAGCGCCAGTGCGCGTAGCGCTGCGGGAAGCCCCCGTAGGCGGCGATCTGGTTCATCTCCTCGAAATCGACCATCTCAAAGAGGGTCTCGAAGAAGTCGAGCCCTTGCTGGCGGGCCACGTCCTCGATGATGCGCCGCTGCTTTTCCAGTTCCAGCGGAAACGTCCTCAGCACGACGACCTCCTATACGGCCGTGCAGGATTCCGCAACGCCACGCGCAGCAGTAGTGCAAAGCTCTGCTTTGCTCCCGCGGCAAAGCAGGCCTTTGCCCCACGCGCCCCAGGAACGGGGTATCGCGAAATCCGGCACAGCCACTTAGTGGGCAGTCATGGGGATTCTATCGTCTGATCGGTAGCGCTGTCTTGTGGCCGCCGGCCCCCGCCGTCGCTGCCCGCCCGATTTACGGGCGGCCGATAGAGTGTTAGAGTCACCCGGTCGGCCCTCAGCGCCGCCAGGTCCTGGCGCCGCGCGCTCGCCGCGGCCACGGAGCGGCCCGACGGCGGGACGGCCCTGGAGCACAGCATGAGCGAAGCCCCGTCTCCCCAGCCGCAGCCGGCGCCGCAGCCCGCCGCGGTGCGGGGCCGGCGCCCGCCGGCGTGGGGGATCGGGCTGTTCCTGCTGCTGCTTGCTGGCTTCGTCCTCGTCAATCACCGCCTGTCCACCGGCGGCAAGCCGATCGCCTGGATCGACAACGACCTCACTGCGGCCGTGAAGCAGGCGGAGACGGAGAAACGGAAGGTCTTCCTCTATCTGTACGAGCCCAACGACCCCACGCACGCCCGGAACGAGCTCCAGGTGTTCACGCAGCGCTGGGCCCGCAAGCCGCTGGAGCATGTCGTATGCTGCCGCGTCGCCTTGGGCCCCGGCGATCCGCTGCGTTTCAGGTACAAGTGCGACGGCAAGCCGTTGTTCCTGCTGCTCGACGCCAAGGGCAACGTGCTGAGCCGCGTCGAGGGGGCCGTCGATGAGCTCCAGTTTTTCACCTACATCGGTACTATCGCCGAACGCGAGTAGTGGCGCTCGGAAAGCCGGGAGATGAAATGCCGCCGCAGGTCAGCCCCGGGGTCGTGCCTGAGCTCCGCTGTGCGGAACGTCGGCCGACCGGCCGGGCCGCGCGGCTCGGGGCGCTAGCCGGCCTGGCAGCCCTCGTGCTCTATGCGGCGACCGGCAGCCGCGGCGTGGAATGGCAGGACCCGGGGATTCACCAGTACCGCATCATCACCGGCCAACTCGAACACCCCTTCGGCCTGGCGCTGTCGCACCCCCTGCACTACTGGCTGGGACGGGCCGTCCTGCACGTGCCGTTCGGCGCTCCGCTGCACCGGCTCAACCTGCTCTCCGCCATCTGCGGAGCTGTGGGCGTCGGGCTGCTGACCGCTTTGGTGCTGCGGCTCACACGCAGCGCGCTCGCCGCCGGCCTCGCGGGCGCGACGTTGGGGCTGGCCCACGCCTATTGGCAGATGTCCGCGCTCACCGAGACCTATACGCTCGCGGCGGCCCTGATGGTCATGGAGTGGGCCTGCCTGCTGCGCTACGTCCGAACCCGGCAGCCCGCCTGGCTGGTGGCCGTCTTTGCCTGCAATGGCCTGCACTTGGCTGACCATCTGCTCGGGTTGCTCACGCTGGCCACCTACGGCGTGCTCCTCCTGGAGCGCATCGTCCGCCGCCGGCTCGCAGCTCGATGGCTGTTTGTAGCCGGTGCTGTTTGGCTGATTACTGCCTCGCCTTACTGGACGCTGGTCGTGCAGCACTGGCAGCGAACGGGTAACGCGGTCGAAACGCTGCAATCGGCCTTTGTTGGCGGGAGCCCACGCTCGCCGAACTGGGGCGGGAACGTCTTGAACGTCCACGTGTCGGCGGCGCAACTGAAGCTGGCCGGCATGACGTTCGGCTACTGCTTCCCCTCGGCCGCCGCGGTATTTGCCTTGGCGGGGCTGCTGCGGCGCACGCGTGGTCGCAAGTGCATCTTTCGCTGGGTGCTGCTGGCTCAGACCGTGCTCATCGGTACCTTTGTCGCCCGGTACACGATCAAGGACCTGTACACCTATTTCGTGCCCATCTGCGCGCTGACGGCGTTGTGGTTCGGGATCGGCGTCGCGTGGCTGCTGCGCGGTTGGGGACGCCCGGCCACCCGGCGCTGGCTGGTCGTGCTGCTAATTGCGAACGCGCTGCTGCCGGCGGGGGTGTATTACTACTTCCCGATCGTGGCCCGCCAGCGCGGCTGGCTGCGTTCCCAATTGCCCGATATCGCATTCCGCGAGGAGTACACCCACTTCTTCCGCCCGTGGCGCCTTGACCAGCACTCGGCGGACGAGTTTTCGCGGGCCGCGCTGGCGGCAATGGGCCCCGGCGGTTGGCTGCTCGCGGACTCGACGACCGCGTACGCGGTCGCCGTGACGTACGTCGTCTGCGGCGGCCCGCCAGATATCCGCGTGTACTGGTGGCGCGACTGCCTGACAGACCGCACTCGGCCGCCGCTCACCGACAAGGACCTACTCGCGCACGTGCAGCAAGGCGGTCGCGTGCTCGGCGTGCCGTCGACGACGGTCGAGGATGTGGTTCGCCCGCCGCTCGTGATCGACCGAACCGACCCCTTCTGGCACATCCTTGTGGGACCGGTTTCCAACCGGTCAGCCAGGGCCCCGTAGCGGCCCGCGCCCCCGCGCGGCCGTGATTCATTCTGGTGCGAGGATCTCGTGCTGGTGCGAGAATCCCTTCTCGCACCAAGACCGGCGGGATTCTCATCCCGCGACGGTGGTAGCGTTGGCCCTCCCGGCGCGCCGGGACCAACGTCGAAGCACGCAGGAGGGGACCCTAGCCCGGATTTCTCACCGGGGGGATAGAAGAAGGCTGCCTTCTGTGGCATAAGTGCGTTTGTGGAACAACACTTGTGCCGATGCACGGAGGCAGCCTTGATGACAACAGAGTGTACCCAGGCG
>Ga0315291_10000333_pt1 | contig 61167 bp, 48 predicted proteins | sample YL17G12_20_MG_FD_203070 | JGI IMG/M metagenome (GOLD analysis project Ga0315291, IMG submission 203070) | Sediment microbial communities from Yellowstone Lake, YNP, Wyoming, USA - YL17G12_20 | ecosystem: Environmental > Aquatic > Freshwater > Lake > Sediment | place: USA: Wyoming | collected... | reverse complement strand
GGAGATATATATTCGAGTTCACCCAGCATGAGGATAGTCCCTATCAGTTTCACCAATTTGAGTATGGTCTTCTGTGGTGCGCTGCCGAGGCAATCAGGATCGAGATCACGGTACGCTTGCGCGAGACAGGAGAGGCGCCTACACCAAGCCAACCCATTGGCGAGTCCTAATGGGCCCTCCCCGCTTCGGTGGCCGTCTTGTTGATGCCCAGCGTTGATGCCCAGCGCCGATGCCTCGCCGACGAAGCGCCTAATAACTCGCTTCACCGGACGCGGATTCGCCACGCCGTTGACCTCCGGCGTAATTCACCCTCCCAAGAATGGAGATAGACGATTCACTTCGTTTTCTCAGCAATTGCAAGAAAGGGGTTTTTTCTTGTTTGCGGCTGGGCATCAGATTAAAATCCGCTTTTATGAAAAAAGCAAGTATAGTCAGTATCGGCAATGAGCTTCTTAGCGGCCAGACAACAGATACTAATGCTACATATCTAAGTGATAGACTGCTTTCAATCAACATACCCGTTGTCAGCGTTTACACTATCGGTGATGAGAAAGATGCAATTATACGGGCGTTTAACCTGGCTTGCAGCGACGCTGACGTGGTCATAGCGACCGGAGGTTTGGGACCTACCGATGATGACCTGACCCGCCAGGCGTTTGCAGCCTTTCTTGGCGCCGAATTGGAATTGCAGCAGGAGCTTCTGCAAAAAATCCGTGATTTTTTTGCCCAGAGAAGCCTGCAAATGCCCGATAAAAATGAGATTCAGGCCTACATGCCCGCCGGCGCAAAGGCCGTTGCCAACGACCTCGGGACCGCACCGGGCATTATGGCTCAAAAGGGGGGCAAACTGCTTGTTGCCCTGCCGGGCGTGCCCTCGGAAATGAAGCCGATGTTTGAACAGTCGGTTATTCCGGAGATAGAGCGGCTGTCCGGAGGCCAGGCGGTGGTGGTCCGAAAACTCAGATGCTTTGGGGCGGGGGAGTCAGCCATAGCCCAGATGCTCGGCTCTATGATGCAGCGGGGCAGGAACCCCCTCGTCAACTGCACGGTCCAATATGGTGTGGTTACCCTTCAGATTGTTGCGACAGCCGGCGATAAGAATGAAGCCCGCGAAATGGCTGAAAATGACGAGAAAACCCTGCGAAACACGCTTGGAAAGCTGGTCTATGGCACAGGAGAACAGACATTGGCCGAGGTGGTGGGCGAAAAATTAGCCCGAAATAAAAAAACGCTTGCAGTAGCCGAGTCCTGTACGGGCGGGACGCTGGCCAAGCTGCTGACCGATATTCCCGGAGCAAGCCGATATTTTACTTATGGCTGGATTACTTACAGCAACCCGGCCAAGACAAGTGAGCTTGGCGTGCCGCCGGAGCTGATTGACAAGTATGGGGCCGTCAGTGAGCAGGTTGCCGAAGCTATGGCCTGGGGCGCCAGAAGAAAAGCCGGAACAGATTTTGCAATCGGTATAACCGGCATAGCCGGTCCAACCGGCGGCAGCGAACAAAAACCCGTCGGCCTGGTATATGTGAGTGTGGCTTCCGATGCAGGCTGCGAGACTGAGCGTTACATCTTCTCCCACGATAGAGAATTCATACGGTTTCGGGCGGCCCAGGCGGCCCTAAATAAGCTCCGGCTGCAACTGGATATTTGACTAACTGCACCGATAATGGTATAATGTTTGTATCTGAGTTGACAGATGGGGCGAATATGGCTAAACAGCGCAAACATTTAGGCGAAATACTCTATAAGGCAGGCCTGGTAGAGAGACAGGCGCTGATTAATGCCATTAAAACTTCAAAGACCAGTAACAAAAGACTTGGTCAGGTCTTGCTTGAGCTGGGTCTGATTGATGATGAGACCTTGACCAAGGCCATCGCCAATCAATTCGGATTGGAATACGTAAATCTCGATAGTGTTTCCATTCCGACCGACGCCGCGAAAATTATTCCTGAGGAGCTTATAAAGAGGCACAACGTCCTGCCTTTGGGAATGAATAATGGCAAGCTTAAATTGGTTATCAGCGACCCTCTGGACCTGGACACGATGGATGCCATCCGGTTTCGACTGAACACCGAGCTGGAGTGTTATCTTGCCAACCCCGCGAAGATACGCACCTATATTCAGGAGCGGTTTGAACAGGTAAAGAAGCAGGAAGATGACCGCCTCAGGCACAGTATCGACGCAACGGCTGCCGAGCTTGCCGAGGCCGGTCACGACCTCCAGGCGGAAACGCTCCGCATCCAGGCTGTCGGCGGAGACGATGACGCCCCCATCATCAGACTGGTGAACCTCATTATTGATAATGCCTACTATATGCGGGCAAGCGATATTCACGTTGAGCCGATGACCGACAGGGTGCGGATAAGATACCGTGTCGATGGCGTCTGTTTGGAGAGAGATGCCATCCCCAAAAATATGCAGGCGCCTCTGGCTACCCGCCTTAAGATTCTCTCCGGAATGGATATTGCCGAAAAGAGGCTGCCGCAGGATGGTCGTATTAAGCGAACAATCGGCGGCCAGGACATCGACTTTCGTGTTTCCGCTCTGCCTGGCAACCACGGCGAAAGCATTGTTCTGCGAATCTTGCGACGTGACGCAGTCAACATCGGTATCGAATCGCTCGGTTTTGAATCGGACCACTATGAACGATTTCAGCGGGTAATCAAAAGGCCCAACGGCATCTTTCTGGTGACCGGCCCCACCGGCAGCGGCAAGACCACCACGTTGTATGCAGCGCTTCAGGAGCTCAACAAGCCCGACAAGAAAATCGTTACCGCCGAAGACCCCGTCGAATACAATTTTGACGGTATGAATCAGTGCCAGGTCAAGGAAGATATAGGCTTGACGTTTGACAGGATTCTGCGGTCAATGCTTCGTCAGGCGCCTAATATCATACTTATCGGTGAAATTCGTGACGGTGTCGTGGCGGATATTGCGATTCAGGCGGCCCTTACCGGTCACCTGGTTTTCAGCACCTTGCACACTAACGATGCACCCAGCGCCATTACGCGTCTGATAGATATGGGTGTTAAGCCGTTCCTTGTGGCCAGCTCCATCCAGGCCATTATGGCTCAGCGACTTGTAAGGGTCATTTGCAGCAAGTGCAAGGTGGTGGATGAAAACCCCGACCCTCGCTATTTGAGTGCGCTGCAGATCACGCCGGAGGATATTGAAAAACATCCTGTCTATAAGGGTCCCGGCTGCAGCCAGTGCCAGGGGACCGGTTACAAGGGCCGAATCGCCATATTTGAAATGTTCGAGATGAACAATGAGCTGAGGGAGCTGTCTTTTGCAAAAGCGCCTACTATGGAGCTTAGAAAGGCGGCTCGGGCAAGCGGGATGAGAACATTGATGGATGATGGTAAAATCAAGGTATTCAAAGGAATAACCACGCCAATGGAGGTGGCGAAAACAACGCAGACAGAAGGTCTGCTGGAAGGTTAGAGTAGTTGTTGGGGATTTGAAAAATGGCAACAGTGAATATGGACAGATTGCTGCAGGCCTGTGTTACGCAAGGGGCCTCAGATATTCATCTTGTGGTGGGCCGGCCTCCCGTGTTGAGAATAGACGGCCGACTCAGGTCTCTCGAAACCAAGGTTCTTGAACCCGATGATACCGCAGCTTTGATGAAGAGTATTACGCCTGAACGCAACCAGCAGGAGCTTCAGGAAGAGGGTGGAACAGACTTCGGTTTTGCCTACGGTGATGTAGCGCGATTCCGCGTGTCTATCTTTAAGCAAAAAGGCAGCATCTCGCTGGTTTTGCGTCTTATCCCGACGAAGATTATGACCTTTGAGGAGATTGGTCTGCCCAAGCTTTGTGCGGCCCTGTGCCGCCGGCCAAGGGGGCTATTCTTGGTTACAGGCCCAACCGGCAGTGGCAAGACAACCACGCTGGCGTGTATGATCAATTATATTAACGAAAGCTTCGACGACCATATTATAACAATTGAAGACCCTATAGAGTATTATCACAACCACAAAAAATCTGTCATTAACCAGCGTGAAGTGGGTGTTGATGTCCCCAGTTTTTCGGAGGGCCTGCGACGTGTTCTCAGAATGGACCCTGACGTCATCCTCGTTGGCGAGTTGCGTGATTTGGAAACAATGGAATCTGCTATCAGGGCCGCCGAAACAGGCCACCTGGTCTTCAGCACCGTTCACACTACAAGTGCCGCAGGAACCGTCACGAGAATCATCGATGTCTTTCCTGTGGACCAGCAGGAGCAGATTCGGATTCAATTAAGCAGCAACTTGATGGCGGTCATTAGCCAGGCCCTTTGCCCCTTGGCCATCGGCAGGGGGAGGGTCGCGGCTTATGAGTTTATGGTCGTCACGCCTGCCATTGCCAATCTTATTCGTGAGAACAAGACCTATCGAATTGATTCGAGCATTCAAACCGGCAAAAAATTGGGCATGCAGCTTCTCGATGAGCATCTGTGGCAGCTTTATGATGCCGGCAAAATTACCCTTGAGGTGATGCTGGATAATAGCCGCCAGCCTGGGGCGCTCCAGGATAAGGCCCTTGCCAAGATGGGTGCAACGAAGGCAAAAGCAAAAAGGAAGGAGACGGCAAAGGAAATGGAGGATTTAGGACCTATCCTGAGAACGTAATCTGCTCCAGATGGACAAATTCCACGGAATGCCACCCAAAATTGAGGGGGTAGTGTTTTTACGCCAGAAAACGAGGGAGGAGGCCTCGGACATCATAATACGCAGGTATTGAGGCAGGTTGATTTAGTCCTAATAACTAAATGTCCAATTTGTAATTTGTTTGCCAAAAAGATTTTAATGACGTATAATAAGATAGGTCTGGAACGATATCGGTTATAAAGGAAACGCCGATGGCAAAAGAGAAGACAGCACAAACGCTCCCTCCCGTTGAGCAATTGAGAGGCAGGACGCTCGGCAGAGTGCTTATAAAAATGGGTGTCCTGAGCAGAGAGCAAGTCCACCAGTGCTTGCAAATCCAGACTCAGCGAGGCGGCAAGGTCCGAATCGGTCAGGTGTTCCTTGAGCTTGGGCTTGTGGATGAGAACCAGCTGCGGATGGCCCTGGCGGCCCAGCGGGGAATGGAGTATATGAACATCGAGGGGATTGATGTTCCCCCTGATGTGATTGAGAAGGTGCCGGCCCAAATGGCAAAGACATATCGCGTCGTCCCCATCGAATACAATAAGGAGCAAAATGAATTGACGGTCGTTCTCGACAGCCCCGACAACTTCCGGGCGACGGATGACCTGAGCACGCTGATGGGGTTTAAGGTTACCGCCAAGATAACTGATTCCGATGTATTGGAAAAAGCCCTGACCAAATACTATGAGACGCAGGATGAAAACATTAGTGAACTTATAGATGAAATCCAGAGCGATAGTTTCCTAGCGGAATTTGACGGCAGAAACCAGAGTATCGACCTCGATGAACTAAAGGAGCTTTCCGAGTCGAATCCCGTCAAGAAGCTGCTGAACCTGGTCCTGCTGCAGGCGATTCGTGATAAGGCCTCGGACGTTCATTTTGAGCCGTTCGAGAATGAATACAAGATGCGCTATAGAATAGACGGCGTGCTCTACGAGATGATTCCTCCGCCGAAGTATATCGCTGCGGCCCTTAGCTCACGTATAAAGGTTATGGCGGACCTGGACATTGCCGAGAGGCGTCTGCCTCAGGACGGCCGAATATCACTGACCGTCCAGGGCAACCCCGTTGATTTGCGTGTCAGCATCCTGCCCACAATGTTCGGCGAAAGCGTTGTGCTGCGTGTTCTCGACAGGTCTCAGGTCGCATTTGACCTGGGAAAACTCGGATTAAGACCTAATGACCAGGAGCTGGTACGTCAACTCATTCACAAGCCCAACGGTATTATAATTGTGACGGGTCCCACCGGCTGCGGCAAAACCACCACCCTTTACTCTGCGCTGCGGGAGCTTAATGACGTCGAGACCAAAATAATCACCACAGAGGACCCTGTAGAATATGACATTGATGGTCTCATTCAGGTCCAGATGAAGCCCGACATCGGCCTGACGTTTGCCCGGTGTCTGCGGTCCATCCTCAGGCAGGACCCCGATGTCATTCTTGTCGGTGAGATTCGTGACCTTGAAACAGCGGAAATCGCCGCACAGGCCTCTTTGACGGGCCATATTGTCTTCACCACACTGCACACGAACGATGCCCCGAGCTCCATCGCCCGACTTCTGGATTTGGGGGTTGAGCCGTTTCTTATTACCGCTACGCTCGAAGGCATCGTTGCCGAGAGGCTCGTTAGAAAGATATGTGAGAATTGCAGAACGCCGTATCAGCCCACCGAGAATCAGTTGATGGAGTTACAGCTTACGCCGGAGGATGTTAAGGGTAAGAAGCTCTACTACGGTCGCGGCTGCGAGAAGTGCAACAACACCGGCTATCGAGGGCGAACGGGTATCTTTGAGATTATGATATTCAATGACGAAATTCGCGATTTGGTCATGCAGCAGGCTTCGGCAAACATCCTGCGTGCGGCTGCTCAGAAAGCCGGTATGAGACTGCTGCGCGATAACGGCCTGGCTGCAATCTATGACGGCATAACAACTATTGACGAGGTGATAAAAGAAACGTTCACGGAGAGCGCCTAAAAGTAAGGTTTTATCATTGCGTGGAATTTTACAATGGCTGCAGGTTAATCCGTAGGAGGTATTTAAGATGCCTGTTTTCCAGTACATAGCGCTGGATGCTCAGGGCGTGGAAGTAAAGGATGAAGTTGAGGCCCTTAGCGAGAAGGAAGCGATAAGCAAAATCCGCAATATGGGCTACTTCCCCACCAAGGTTCGCACGAAGGGTGCCGGGAAAAAGCCCGCGGCAAGAGCCTTTTTGCAGCCCAAGCGAAGGCGAGGTGCCGGCGGCAGGGTCAAGGTCAAATACGTCGCCCAATTTGCAAGACAGCTTTCCACACTCCAGGACGCGGGATTGCCGATTTTACGCTCGCTGAGGATTCTTGAGGAGCAGCAAAGGTCGGGGACATTCAGGAGGGTCATCGGCTATGTGGCAGATGATATCGAGGGCGGGTCAACACTCTCCGAGGCGATGGGCAGGTGTCCGAGGACTTTCGACCGGCTGTTTGTCAGTATGGTCGCCGCCGGCGAAACGGGCGGTGTGCTGGATTTGATTCTTTCCCGTATCGCTGACTTTATGGAGAAGAGCCAGAAACTTAAATCCCGTGTTAAGGGCGCGATGGTTTATCCCTGTGTGGTTTTGTCGGCGGCATTTCTTATCCTTATGGGGTTGATGAAATATGTGATACCGCAATTCAAGGCGGTCCTCGAAGAAATGGTCGAGGGAAAGCTCAATAAAGTTACCACTACCGTACTTGGGATAAGTCATTGGATTGCTTACAGGTATGGGGTGTTTGTCATCCTGTCGATTCCCTTTGGTGTCATCTTGCTGATCAAGTTCGTTAAGAAGTTTCGCACCGGCAGACTTGTCGTCGATACCATTAAGTTGAAATTGCCCGTAATCGGCCAGCTCAGTAATAAAATTTCTGTCACGCGGTGGACTCGAACGCTCGGAACGTTAATCGGCGCCGGTGTTCCCATTCTGGACGCCCTTAACGTTAGCCGCGAGACGGCGGGAAACGAGGTCTTTGCCAATATGCTGGGCAACGTCCACAATTCCATCAGGCAGGGCGATACGTTCGCCGGGCCGTTAAAGCAATCAAAGACCGTTGACCTGATTGTCTCCAGTATGGTGGCAGTCGGTGAGGAAACCGGAGACCTGGACAAGATGCTGCTTAAGGTTGCCGACAACTACGATGAGCAGGTGGACGTATTGGTTGCTTCACTGATGTCATTGCTTGAGCCGATTATGATTCTTTGTCTGGGCAGTATCGTTCTTGTCATCGTCCTGGCGGTGTTTTTGCCTATGATACAGGTTATCTCAGGCCTGAGCGCGCAGGCCTCATAAGGCATAAACGGAAACTCAAAATCTTAAATCAGATAACGAAGGAGAAAAAAAATGAAACCGAACCTTAAACAATCGAATAAGAAACCGGCGTTCACCATTGTCGAGCTTCTGACGGTTATGAGCATTATCGTGATTCTCATCGGTCTGCTTGTGCCCGCCCTGAACAAGGTCAAGAAATTTGCCAGGGACGTAAAGCAAAGAACCCAGCTTCACGGTATTGATGCCGCGATTGAGCTTTTTTCGAGCGAGTGCGATGAGTACCCGCCTTCAAGCGCTAAAGATGAGGCGCCGCCGCCTACTGCCTGGGCCAGCCGGGAGGACTACTGCGGCGCAATGAAACTCGCTGAGGCGATGATGGGCCAGGATTTGCTGGGATTTCATCCGGAGTCGGCCTTTAGAAGCGACGGCACCAGAGATGGTGTTTCCGCCTCTCTTTATCAACCTACCACGATAAACGCCAGAAGAGGGCCGTTTCTGCCGCTCGAAAATGCCAATGCTTATAAGCTGGGCGATTTGTACTGGGAAAAGGGAATGACTCCAGGGCCTTTCAACCCGGATTTGTTTGTCCTGTGTGACGTTTACAGCCGCGTCACCAACAAGAACACCGGCAAGAGGGTCGGGATGCCCATACTTTATTACAAAGCAAATACGACAAATACCCTCCATCTGCCGGACGACCCTGACAACCCCAACAATATTTACAATTATATGGACAACTATGAGCTGGTGGCCCTTGGTATGCCAGGGCAGCAGCCGCCGCCCACAGGACCCAAGCATGACCTCATTGACCCCTCGCCTCGAAGGTTCTATCTGAACACAAAGAACGACCAGGTTACCACGCTTTCCAGACCCTACAGGGCGGATTCCTATATCCTGATTTCCGCGGGCTGGGACGGCGAGTACGGAACGGCCGATGATATATGCAACTTTGAATGGAGGTACAAACCGTAAGGAAAAGTTCAGCGAACAACGAGAATGCCGAAGTCAGTTGTGCTGCCGGGGCGCTTTACGGTCAGCGGTCAATGCCGGCGGAAAAGATATGATTTATTGAGAGATGGTTGAAGGATGGAGAAAGTGATGAAGGAAAAAGTAATGGTTATCGGTGTGATGATGGTTGTGCTATTGGCTGCCAGTCAGGTCCAGGCTGAAGGCTGCCGGATTGTCAACGGCAGTTTTGAATATGACGGCTGGATAACCAACATTGCAGTGAAAGAACCGAACGGCTGGGATGTGAATCTGCCGGCGGGTAAGTTCACCGGATACGTCAAACAGGATTGGGTAACCGACCCCAACTTCAATTTGACCTTGTTTTCCGAGCGTTTTGTAACATTTTCCATTAACGATATGGCGATGGTTTCTCAACAAGTGAACCTCACAGGCGCCGACCAGATTGTCTTTGACCTCAAGCTGGACACGTATCCGTCAATTTACTCCTGGGAGCCGGGTAAGTGCACGGCAGTTGTGCTGATTGATGGTAATGCGGTCTGGGAGTCAAACAGCGTCGGTCTTGATGTAAGGGGCGAGTATATCGACCAGGCCTATACCGTGGATGAGAAATACAAAGATGGTCTGCCGCATATATTGTCACTTGGTATGAGGGTAAACGTGGCGGAGAAGCTGCGGCCCTCTTACATTACGCATTGGGACGCCGTCGGGTGCACGCTCTTTTGCGGCGGCGGGGCGCTTTTGACAGGCGATTTCAACCGTGATTGTTTCGTCGATGCAAACGATTTGGAGATTATCGCGCAATTGTGGCTGGAAGAGGTAAGGCCCGATGAAAAATGCAACCTGTTTCACGGCGATGACTTTGCCGGCACCGGTGTCATCGATTTTCGTGACTTTGCGGTTTTTGCCGACCGCTGGGCGGGCGGTATTGACGACATCGGCGCTTTTGCAGAAAAATGGCTGGACATAGTCGGTATAAGTGACCAGTACAATCTGTTTCATCTCGATGACGTGGAACCTGAGGGCGTCATCAACTTCTTTGACCTGGCAACATTCGCCGATACCTGGCTGGGAAGCAGTTATCCTGAAAACCCATAAGCTGCTCTTACTGATAACAGAAATTGTAGAAAGGATGCCTGTGAATCGTAAAAGGATGGGATTTACGGTTATAGAACTGCTGGTAACTCTGGCGATAATCTCACTGCTGGTTGGGATGCTTCTGCCGGCCTTCAGCGCGGTGCGCAAGGCCGCAAGAGAGGCAAAGCAAAAGGCCCAGTTGACCGGCATTGAATTGGCCCTCAGCGCTTTTAAGAACGACGATGGCGATTACCCGCCATCTGAGTGGAGCGCTCCGGCGTTCGATTATTGCGGGGCGCAAAAACTCGCTGAGGCCCTTCTTGGCTGGGACCTGTTGGGGTTCCATCCAAAGTCAGCCTGGAGGGCAGATGGACTCGATATTAACGGCGGAGAGTGGACATACGACCCATTGAAAAAAAGGGTGCGGCCTGATGGGACTTTCGAGACTTTGTATGAGAGAAAAGGTCCTTATCTGGAGCTTGCAACTGCCAATGCGTTCAGATTGGGTGATAGCCCTTTAGGGGATGGGTTGTTTACCAGTACCGCAGGAAGCTGGGGAGGTAAGATAGAGCCAAAAACGTTTGTAATTTGCGACGTGTTTAGTCTCTCTGAGAAGAAAATAACGTTGCCGAATGGCAAGAAAGTTGCACCGGGAACACCAATTCTCTATTACAGAGCGAACACCTCTTCAAAGATTATAAACCCAGCTAACCCGATAGGGAGCATTTACAATTTTCAAGACAATTTTCCTCTTATCAACTTAAGAAGGCTGGCAGATTGCGATAAGCCTTTGGCACAGCGCCGACCACACAGGCTTGAAGATATCAATGTCTTCTATTCGGCAGATGGAGGCATCATTGATCCCAAAGTGGTGGTTGACGCAGCAGACCCAAAGAAGCTCTGGCCCTATAGGCCGGATTCTTACATTCTAATTTCAGCGGGGGCGGATGGGTTTTACGGAACACAGGACGATATCTGCAACTTTGGAAATTGAGCACCTGTCTAAACCCCGCTTGAGCAAGTTAATGCTATGAAAAGTTGTGGATACAAAGCGGGCTTTACCCTTATCGAGATGTTGATTGTCGTGGCTGTAATTGCAATCCTGGCCACAATGGTAGTCGGTCTCGCTACTCGTATTGATAATCAGTCTAAAGAAAGGGCCCTCAAATCTACTTTTACGCTGCTGGATTCTGCACTTCAGGAATATTACGAATACTGGAATGCTTTTCCTGACCCGAATAAGCCGCCTTATTTGAGCCCCTCGGCGGCACTTTACGGACAGCTTTACTCGACGCCGACCTCGCGGCAGATTCTGGAAAAAATCAGCGTCAAACTTTTACGCGACAACCCTCCGCAGATTTATGACTTGTGGGGAATGGTGCTGGAGTATAGATATGTTCCGGGTGACAATTTTCCGCTGCTGCTATCGGCCGGGCCGGACAGAACTTTCGGCACCGGCGATGACGTAACCAGCAGATAAAAGACCGAGCCGTAGAGGACACAGAGAATGTTTAGCAATGTAAATCCGAAATTCGAAATACGAAGCACGAAACAATACCAAAATTCGAATTTCAAAATGTTCAAAACGTTTGGAATTTTGGATTTTTGTCATTTGAATTTGTTTTGGATTTCGGATTTCGAGATTCGATTTTTGATAAGATGAACTATAAACTACGAACAAAACATGGCCTTACGTTGACCGAAATGACGCTTGTGATAGCGTCTATTGCGCTGCTTGTCGCTATTGGTCTGCCCGCTATCCGTGCATTTTTCAACTCGTTCGAGACTGAGAGCAGCGCTAAAAGTGCGATAAGCTCCGCCCTCGCCTCCGCCCGCGCTATGGCGGCGGAAAAGCAGCAATATGGCTACGTGGGCATACGGTTCCAGCAGGATTTGGCCGGCAGCCAGTATATGGTATTTATTGCCCACGACTTTGAAAGAACGGGCCTGAACCCGGGCTTTCGTGCGATTGAAGGCCTCAAGCCCATAAAGCTGCTTGGGAACGTGGGTGTGATGGACTTGACGGTCAGGACAAACCACGGCACAAATTGGACGAGCGCCGAGGACCCCACCTGCGAGCCTCTTAAGGTAGCTTACCTTGATGACAAGAATCCGGCCAATTTAGGTCCGGATGGAAGAAATAAATACGTTACGGACACGTGCGGTTTTTCGATTGTTTTCTCGCGAAGCGGCCGGCTGGTAATCCGGGACGTCCGCGTCAGAAACAGGGACGGGATTTATCAGCCGGACAATGCGGTCGCCACCAAAACCTCGATGGATGATGTTTTTAATTCCGAACGCAATATCATAAATTACGGGGTAGGGCTGCTTGTCCAGGATGATTATGCGGAGCTTGGTTTGGGCGCAGAGCCGAGTCGAAACAGCTTCGTCATATATGATAAAACCCGGTTCAATCGAGGGAATGCACTCGAAAGGTTTAATTATATAAGCAGTCTGGAACCCGTTTACATAAACCCTTACACGGGCACGATAATCTCATCGGATTGACGAATTATGAAAGACAGGTCCCACAATCCAGGGTTTTCCTTGACCGAGGTTTTGCTTGCGGTAGGCACGCTGGCCATAGGGATGCTTTTTATAGCCGGCACGTTCCTGGCTGGCGTCTATTTCACAACAGTTTCCACTGAGCGGACCATTGCCGCCATAGCAGCTGATGAGGCCTTTGCAAAGATAAGAATCTACGGCGTAAATCCTACGGGCTTGGCTATCGACAGATTGTCCCCGTTTCTCATCAACCCTGCCGAATTCGCATATCCCTCAACCGACACCGTTACTGACAAGCAGTATTACTGGTCCGCCTTGTGCAGGCGGCTGGACGTTGACCCCAATAGCAGGCTTGTGCAGGTGACGGTTTTTGTCAGCAGAAAAATAGCGGCTCACACAAGGTATCGTAATCCGACTGACCCATTCAATAGTGGTAGTGCACTCACCTACCCGGTGCCGGTCGAGGTGGGGGTCTCTCGCAGCGGTCCTGCCAGCAATGTTCTGACTGTCGAACCCGGCAAGGAAATGTTCATAAACGATGGTTATACGATAGTCAACAATCAGTCAGGCCAGATATACCGGGTGGTGGAGCGTGATGCCGCCCAGCCCAATAGAATCATTCTCGATAGAGTTTGGGTGAGTGGCGCAAGCGCCTGGGTCGTTCCGCCGCCGTTCGACAGCGGCAGATACCCCTGTATAGCGGTGTATCCGAAGGTTATAAAATTTTAGCCGGCCACAGAGGACGAAAAAAATCGAATATTAAAATGGAAATATCAAAATCACATATCAAAGTGCAAAATTTTCGCTTTTTGATTTATGGAACAACGAACTCCGAATTATGAACTCAGAACTACGAACTAACAAGGCCTTTACGTTAATCGAGCTTCTGGTCGCCATTTCGATTTTGGCGATAGCTTTGTCCATTGCGGGTGTAATCTTCAGGGTCAGCATAGAGTCCCACCGCGCCGCAATCGCAAACGCCGAAGTTATGCAGAAGCTGCGGGTCATCACCGACCAGCTCAATTCCGACTTCAAAGGTCTTCAGACTGATGCCCCGCTTTTGATGTGGTTCCGCCAGGATCCGAACGACCCCAACCAAAGATACGACCAGATTATGTTTTTTGCCGCCGGCGATTTTCAGTCAACCCAATTGTATGATGGAAACCCTCCAGCCGTTCCCCTTGTTCCAGCCCTTACCGGCAGGCCAATAAGAGGCAATGTTGCACGAGTCTATTATGGCCAGGCCCAGAGCCTGGATTCCCGCGATAATACAATGAAGTACCCGTTCGATTTAAATAGACAGGAGAGGTTGCTTGCCAGACGACAGCACATATTGACCGCCGACCCAGAACTTTATGTTTGGCCTAGCGCCGGCGATGTCAATGGAACCTTTGATGATGTTGACGGTATCCCCAGAGAAAACAACAACAATGAGAAATTCGAGCATGATAGTCTGTCGTTAGCCCAGTGGAAAACATTAGATATTACCGCCTACGATACCAAAGGTGGCACCGACACCATACTGAACACTTGTTTTGACTTTCCCCCCTGGGTTGATATTAGGAATGCAAAAACCTTTCATAAGTTAATGTGCGAAGGCGTTGGTAGTTTCACAATCCAGTGGGCATATTGGGACCCCGGCCTCGACCCTATTAGTCCTCTTGACGACAAGTTAATGTGGTTTCCAAGCGATAACCCCGACGGTAGCGGGACGTATTCTCACTTCGACTTAGTAAGAACGGACAAATTTCCCTTGTCGCCCAGCACTAATCACGGATATGCAGATTTTGATGTGTTTGGAGTCTTCTTTAATATACCAAATGGCTCTCAGAGAAACTATTGGGGGATAGCATCTCGGATGAGATACAATCCTACCAATAAGTTCCCGTATGGTTTTTATCCTGAAGCCCTGAAGTTCACTTTTACGTTATATGACTCCAAAGGTATTATAAAACAGGGCAGGACCTTTACGCATATTGTTTATTTAGATTAATCTGACAGAGGGCAGATAGTGGACGACAGAGGATAATATATGAACAATAAACTACAACTCACAAGTCACGAGCGACGAGCGACGAGCGGCGAATTTTCCGCTGGCTCGGCTCTTATCCTTGCCGTGGTCTTGACAAGCCTGCTGGCTGTCATCGGCGTGGTATTTTTGCTGTCTGCACGCATAGATAAAATGGCGGCATCCGCATTCTCCGAAAATAGAGAGCTGGATTTTGCGGTCGAGACAGTCGTTACAAAAATATCCCGCGAACTGGCCCTGGATGTCCCCGGCGTATCGGGTCAGGAATACTATGATTATCCCGATGCGAACAACGCCTGGCTGGCAAGTCTTGAGCCTTATAAATCGGGCAGCAATTATTACTGGCCACAGATAAGTGATATTACCATTACCGGATTATTAGCTGGTTTCAGCGGAAATGTCCCAATAAAGGTCATAGGTGAGTATGATGCAATAGCCGACCCCAATACTCCGTTTACCACTGCCGACGCCGATGGAGACGGCGTGGGCGATTCAAAATGGGTTCAGCTGCCCGATGTCACCTCCGGTAAAGGCAAACGCATTAACGTGGCCGTCAGAATTATCGACCTTGGCGGGATGCTCAATGCCAACATCGCGTTTAAGTTTGACCCTGCCGACCCCTGCGCTGCTGGCATAGATGGTCACAGCCAGATGCAGATAAATCTTCTGACGTTGGCGGGCAGGCCAACAAAACCTCCCACGCCCGCCGATGAAAAAGCTCTGCTCTTGTCCAGAGCCAATTATGGTATCGGCGTTGACCCTTGTGACCTTGACGCCTACGAACGGAACATTATTTGGCGGTACAGTTCGACAAACGGACCTTACACGCCGTTTGACATTGGTGATGAACTGGAACTGCGATACAGATTTTTGGTTAATCATGAGGATATCCGGACGCGAATCGAGAGGATTTGGACCTGGTCGTTCAATAGTCCTACAGAATTGAACACACCAATCAGCCAGGTGGGGGGCAAAAATATTACCGACTGGTTTTACAGGGCTCAGCACGATGTGATAGGACCGAACGATATATATTCTTATAGACACATTGCCACCACCTGCAATATGGACCGGATAATTAACCCTCTTGGAGTATCTCTGAATAACCGAAAAATGGTTGATGTCAATACACCCGATAGGGACCTGCTGTTTCGAGCGATATACGCAGGGCTTTACGATGCCAATTTTCCCAGTGTTGACGTAGCTGCGCAAATAACCGCTAACCTGATTGACTTCCGCGATGGCGATGACAGTATAACCGCCTTCGACCCGCCTCCGCCGGGCGGCAGGATTTATTATGGCTTCGAGCGCCCCTGCATTTATATCTCCGAACTTGCCCAGAACTTTGTCCCCTCCAGCGGCGGAGGCGACCCAAACCACAAGTCCTATGCGGTTGAGCTTTACAAGCCTTATTTTGAAGATAATGACCCTGCCGGCTGGCAACTGGTAATCGGCGTTAATTCAATTGCCGTAAGCTGGTCGGGCAGGAAGCAATTATATGTAATACGAAATGAGGACCCTGCGGCGCCGCTTGGCTCAATGGACCCAAACGTCATAGATTCCAGCAAACTTGTTTTCGGCGCAGGTAACGAGATACTTTTGCAGCGTAGAGCCGGCGGCGATTTTGTTACTGTTGATGCCGTTACTGTGCCCGGTTCAAACGGTGCAAGCGGCTGGCTGACCGAGAGTACAGGCGCTCATAGTATTGAAAGAGATATTACTCTGCACAAGTGCATACGGCGTCTGTGGGCGAATGGCGCGCAGGCAAAGGCGCCGACCCTCGGACGGCGTAATAACTTTGTCCATTCCGACCCGAACACAATCCAGGCCCATCCCGCAAATAAGCCCTTTACGAATATAGGCGAGATAGGGATGGTCTTCTCCAAGGCGGCCTATTATAGAGACCCGGCGGATAGAAACAGAACAATTGGTTATAGTCCTATCGCTAATGGAGAGAAAAGGGTGCTCGTTAATCTGGCCGACCCCCTCTTCCAGCAGATATTTAATTACCTGACCGTTTTTGACCCGGCAGTTTATCCCTGGAACGACCCAAATGAAACCAGAGTCAAGGGACGTATAAACGTCAATACTGCCCCGTGGTTTGTAATTGCGCAGCTACCCTGGATGCAGCCGCCTATTGCCAGGGCGATAGTTGCGTACCGTGACACGGTGTCAAAAGGTTTTCTAAGCATTGCGCACCTGATGATGGTCCCCGAGATGGGTTACTACACGTATGATAACGTGGATTTGGATACCTTCCCCGACCTTACTCCTCGCGATGGCGACCGCATGCAGGGCAACTTTGAGGAAAGGGACATAATTTTCCACCGCATAAGTAACCTTGTTACCGTTCGAAGCGATGTCTTCACCGCCTATATTCTCGTTCGCATCGGCGCCGATGGCCCGCAAAGAAGGGTCATGGCCATTCTCGACAGGAGTCAGGTCCGCTCCTCCGCGGACAAGGTGAAAATCATTGCCCTCTACCCTGTGCCGGACCCAAGGTGATTTTCTCCGCCGCTGTTTGACGGAGTAAATCGAAAATCACTTTAACATTTCCAGCATTTGGGGATGTGTTTTCTTATTTGCTACCAAGATGTGAAATTCTCCTCCTTCGTAGCCGTCCGGATTGATGGGGAAGATGTTTTTGCCCTGCCAGTCGCTCACAATGGCTCCCGCTGTTTCCGCGATTACCGCCCCGGCAGCTATGTCCCACAGCTTCGGGTCGGATGCGATTGTGGCAATAAGGCTGCCCCTTGCCACATAAGCTATGTGCAGGGCCGTAGTGCCGAAGTTGCGAAACCTTGTCCGCCTGATAATCTCACAAGCCCACCTCGGCACCTCGTTATCGAAATGGCTGTCTATACCTATGCTCGCAAATTTGCTTATGTCTTCTTTGCCGGCTGTGATGTGTCTGCTGTTCAGTTGTGCCTCACTGCCTCTAATGGCTGTGAACATCGATTCCGTAGCGGGGTTGAAAATCACCCCCACAATGGGTCTGCCTCCCTCCAGTACTGCAATGCTGGTGGTAAAGCAGGGCAGGCAGTGCGCGAAATTGCTCGTCCCATCTATCGGGTCGATTGCCCACCAGATACTTTGGCCAGTTCGTGGCGGCTGCTTGAATATTTTGCCGCCTTCGCCCTCCTCGGCGATAAAGCCGTGGTCGGGATAGGTTTCTTTGATTCGCTCGATGATTATCTTCTGGCATCGGCCATCGGTTTGTGTGACCAGATCAGTTGCGTTCTTTATCGAGGCCCTGGCAAAGTCGATTTCTTCCATTGCCCGCTGCCCGGCCAGCCTCGCCGCCACAATGGCGGTCTCCAGCATCATACTTAAATCTTTCTGCGCCAATACCATAACTCACCAGCGACTCATCTTGACAGAATTGTTCTGCCAGCATATTCTAACGCCGCTATGCAATCCAGCCAACAGCCAAATAAGGGGAAATTTTTCTGTCGCGCATCGCCCCGGCAGCGGTTTGTAGCCGGCGTTGTGTTTGTGGCGGCCGCCGCTTCGCTCGGACTACTGCGGCTGGCTGCAACGGACAGAATCGATGTAGCTCGATGGATTAACCCGTGCGGGATGAAGCAAAGGTGGAATCTGCCGTGCCCAACGTGTGGAATGACCACCGCTGCTCTTGCCTTTGGCCGGGGCCGAATCCTGCAATCTTTTTATATCCAGCCGGCCGCTGCGCTATTTTGCAGCGCTATAGTGGCTGCAGGATTTTTGGCTTTTCTTATCGTCGTTTTTGGCGTATACTCCCGCGCTTTAGTTCGGCTGTTTAATGAAGTGAAGATAAAGCACGTAATTGCAGTTTTATTGGTTATAATAGCCGCCGGCTGGCTGGTAACATTGGCTCGGGCACTTGCGGCAAAACTCTGTAGGTGAATCGCAGGCCCTAAAGCTTCGGCACAGGCCGGCTGAAATTTTGTGTGTACTGCGGCTTCTGTGTCCTAACGGAATAGAAGGTCGTATTTTTGGAGTTAGAAAATGCTTAAAATCCTTATCTCAGACAAACTCGCACAGGAAGGGATTGACTTACTCGGTTCTATGGAAGGGGTACAGCCTGTCGTAAAAACCGATATAGGTGAAGATGAGCTTGCCAGAATCATCGGCGAATACGATGGCCTGATTATCCGCAGCGGCACAAAAGTTACCGCGAAGGTCCTGTCCAGGCCCGGCAAGTTGAGAGCCGTTGCCAGGGCCGGCGTCGGCGTGGACAACGTCGATGTCACCGAGGCCACGAGAAAAGGAATCCTGGTTATGAACACGCCGGGCGGCAACACCATAAGCGCAGCCGAGCATACGATAGCCCTGATGCTTGCGCTGAGCCGCAATGTCGTTTCCGCCTGCGATAGCTTAAAGGCCGGCGTCTGGGACCGCAAAAAATATGTGGGCAACCAGCTAAACAACAAAATCCTCGGCGTTATAGGCCTCGGCAGAATCGGTATGGCCGTCGCAAAAATGGCAAAGGGTTTCGATATGAAGGTCTTCGGCTACGACCCCTTTGCCGCGCCCACAGAAGCTGAAAAGCTCGGTGTTGAGGTGATGGACAATCTCGAAAGAATCTTCAGGGAATCCGATTATATCACCGTCCACGTGCCGAAAAATGAACAGACAAAGAATATGATTGATGTCCCGCAGATTGCAATGATGAAGCGTTCCGTCCGCCTGATTAACTGTGCCCGCGGCGGAATTATTAACGAAGATGCCCTATATAATGCCCTTGCCGAAAAGCGCATCGCCGGCGCCGCCCTCGATGTTTTTTCCGCCGAGCCGCCTGCGGACACGCGATTCAAAAATCTCGACAACTGCATCGTTACGCCGCACCTGGGCGCAAGCACCGAGGAGGCGCAGGTCGAGGTTGCCGTTGAGGCCGCTCAGATTCTTGTTGATGCCCTCAAGGGCGGCCCCATCAGAAACGCCGTCAATGCCCCCTCTGCCGCGGGCGCTATGCCGCCGATTGTAAGTGAGTATGCCGAGCTTGCCCGGCGAATCGGCACCCTTATAAGCACCATTACCCCCGGCCATATCAAGGATATCGATGTCCAGTATCGCGGCTCAATCGCGGAAATGGACGTTGGGATGGTCACGCTTCATTTTGTGATAGGCCTGCTGCAGAAGCACTTTGATATGCCGCTTAACGTCGTTAATGTCTCCGTGCTGGCTAAAGAGCGCGGCATAAGTATAAGCGAAACCAAAAACACCGAGGCCAAAGACGTCGCCGCCAGTTTCTCCGCCAAAGTTACCACCGACAAGGTCACCCGCACGGTAACCGGCTCGGTCTTCGGCGGAAAGCTGCTGCGCATAATCGAAGTCGATGGTTTCAATATAGAAATGACGCCGCAGGGGCCGGTGCTGGTTATCTTTAACGATGATAGGCCCGGCGTCATCGGCGCGGTCGGAACCGTATGCGGCAAACACAATATCAATATCTGCACGATGGGCGTGGGCCAAAAACCGGCGGAACACAAGGCCGTCCTTGCCGTCAGTCTCGATAAAGAGCCCGATGCAAAGGCCATTGAAGAGATTGGCAAGCTCGATTTCGTAAATGAACTCTACGTCTGCCGGCTGGATTGACGGACCATCATTTGATGTGTGCCGGAGCTACGTGTTCTGATGATATGTGCATTTGAGGCAGCCGTATGGCTGAGCAGTTGATAATAAGTATTAGCGGCGTAAGAGGTATCGTCGGCGAAAATCTTACGGCCTCTATTGCCACCGACTATGGCCGCGCGTTCGGCACATTTCTAAAGGATAAATCCACTGCCCCGAGTCAGAAGTTGTCGGTGTGCATCGGCAGAGACACTCGCCCGAGCGGCCAAATGCTTCAATCCGCCGTAACGGCAGGACTGTCTTCGGTCGGGATTGACGTAATCGACCTGGGCGTTGTCACAACGCCGGGCGTGAGCGTTATGGTCAGGCATTTGGCTTGTGCCGGCGGAGTGGTCATCACCGCTTCGCACAACCCCTCTCAATATAATGGCATAAAATTGCTGCTCGATAACGGTATGGCCCCGCCTCCAGATGCAGCAGGGCAAATAAGGCAATGTTTTTTTGATAAGCGTTTTTCTCTCGCAGATTCCACCCGCCGCGGCGAAGTAACTTCTAACGAACAAACCGATGCCATACATATCGCCAGGGTCCTGGCAATCGTTGATAAAAAGACAATTGCCTCCAAAAAATTCAAGGTGGTTCTGGACAGCATCAATGGGGCAGGAGGGCGGGTTGCAAAAAAATTACTTACCGAGCTTGGCTGCATTGTTTCACCCATAAATGACCAGCCGACCGGCCTATTCGCGCACACGCCTGAGCCGCTTGCCGAGAACTTGAAAGACCTTTGCAAAGTGGTCAGCGCCGAAAAAGCCGACCTCGGTTTCGCCCTCGACCCCGATGGCGACAGGTTGGCAATCGTTGACGAAAACGGCGCCTACATAGGCGAGGAATATACCCTTGCTTTGGCGGCAAAGCTTATCTTCAGCAAAATGACCGGCAGGGCGGCGACAAATCTTTCAACCTCACGAATGATTGACGATATCGCCAAAAAGGCCGGCTGTGAGGTCATCCGCACTCCCGTCGGCGAGGCCAACGTCGCCGCGGCAATGCTCCGGCACAACTGCATCATCGGCGGAGAAGGCAATGGCGGCGTCATCGACCTGCGTGTAGCTCCCGTCCGCAACGCCCTTGTCGCAATGGCCCTTGTCCTGCAACTGGTGGCCGAGACAGGAAAAACAATAAGCCGGCTTGTCCGCGAAATCGGCGGCTACTATATGACCAAAGAAAAATTCGCCGCAACAGCCCAGCAGGCAAAACAAATCCTGGATTCCGCCCAAAAGACCTTCGCCGATGCAAAAGTCAATACCGATGACGGTGTACGATTTGATTTCGATGATGCCTGGGTCCACCTGCGAACCAGCAACACCGAACCCGTAATGCGGCTGATTGTCGAGGCAAAGGACCGACCCACCGCTCAAAAATACATCGATGTTATCAGGAAAATCCGATAGTAAAGGAAGCAACGTATATGGACAGCAACGCCAACACCAAAGCTTCCGATAGTAAGAAGATAAAGTCTGTTACGAACCTTAGTATCATAGTAAACATCATTCTTACAGCGGCCAAGTTCCTTATCGGCTTCCTGGCGGGGTCGCTGGCGGTAATCTCCGATGGAGTACATTCGTTTTCGGATATGGTGACGGATTTGGCGGTGATATTTGGTGTTCATTACGGCTCAAAAGAACCTGATGTGAAACATCCATACGGCCACGGCCGAATCGAGACCCTGGCAAGCACCTTTGTGGCCACAGCGCTGGTGCTGGTCGGTCTGGGTATGGTTTATTACGCTGCTGTCGATATCACCAAAGGAAGCATAATAACTCCAAATATCGCTATGTTTGTCGTGACCATAAGCTCTATTGTGTCCAAGGAGTGGCTCTATCAGGTTACCAGAAAGGTCGCTATCAAGACCCACAGCTCCGCTGCTTACGCCAACGCCTGGCACCACCGCAGCGATGCGATGAGTTCCGTTGCTGTCCTGATAGGCATTGTGGCGCTAAAGTTCGGTTTTGCCTACGGTGACCAGATAGCAGCCATTGCGGTCGGCCTGATGATAATCTTGATAGGCCTCTCCATCATCGGAGACTGCCTGCGGGAATTTGCCGAAGGGGCCGTCGATCCAAAAACCGCCGAGCATATAACAAACATAATCAACGCCCATCCGTCAATACGCCAGTGGCATAAGCTCCGCACCCACACCGTCGGCAGAGAAGTTTTTGTTGACCTGCACATCCTTGTTGACCCTAACATTAGTATCTCCGCCGCTCACGACATCTCCGAAAAGCTCGAAACCGCCCTCCAAAACCATCTCGCCCGCCCCGTCACCATAATCATTCACATCGAACCCGACGTCCCCCAACTGCGAAAATAACCCATCCTAATCCGTCCTTCCCGCACTGCCAGCCGGTGACTAACGACTAACCATACCAATGACTGCTCGGAATGATTCCGGAATTGGCGCTTCGATAGTCACCTGGTCGCCTGATGGGAGTTGAAGAGTGATTTTCTGTGCGTGCAGCATTAAGCGAGTGAATGTCCGTTGTAAGGCCTTGTCGCCGTGGTGCAGGTCGCCGACAATCGGATGGCCGATGCTGTAGAGGTGCGCCCGAATCTGATGCCGCCGCCCGGTCAAAGTATGCACGTCGATAAGAGTGTGGGCGTCAAATCGTTTCGTAACCCCAAATTCGGTGGCTGATGATTTTCCTCGCCGGATGTCAACGCCCGTTCTTCCTGAGCCAAATTGCCGCAGGGGCTTGTCGATTACGCCGCTATCGTCCTTGATGACCCCGTGCGTCAGGGCTACATATACTTTCCTGATGGTGCGGCCGCTGAACTGAGCGTTAAGGTATTTGTGCGCCGCTGCATTCCTGGCAAAAATGAGCACGCCGCTGGCTTCCTTGTCGAGGCGATGGACAATATAAAGCTTCTGCGGGAACGCCGGCGAAAGCAGCGAAAGCACAGACTCTTTTTCTTTTGCGCGTTCGGGAATTGAGGCAGTGCCTTCGGGTTTGTTGACCGCGATTATATCATCATTCTCGAAAAGAATCGGAATCATAGTCCGCCTTGCGTGGACCGGGTATGCTCAAAATGCCTTTCCGAGTATTATAAGAGCTGCGGCAAAACTGTTTCGTATAAAGTGGGCAACTGTAGTGGTCCACAGAGCTGTCCACGCAGACTTTTCTACCCAATGAGCATAAGTGAATGCCAGGTAGAAACCGCCGACAAATCCTGCGCAGACTCCCGTAGCGATCCCCTCAGGCAAGTGTACTAATGCAAATGGCACTAACGATGCAAGAATCTGCACCTTAAATCCTGCTTTCAACCACCGTGCTATTGTGATGGGCAGCGCCTGGAACAGCAGCGTCTCAAGAATCGGAGCACCCACTAATATTACGGCCAGTGTTACAGGAATAGGCCAGTTTAAGAATTCTCGCTCCGGCTCATTGAACAAGTTGACCAGAATAACCGCCGGTATAATGCTTACTATCACCCCTTCCACTGCCACTTTCCAGCAGAAGTCCCACGGCCTTCGTAGGAGATGTTTCAGAAAATGTGCTCTTATCCGGTTCATTTGCTGACTTCCTATTGCCATTTGACTCTTTGTTCGGAACCAGGATATTCGCCTGGTCAAACAGGTGCATAAATTATAGTCTTTTTGGGCGGAGCTGCAAATTCTGTTGGAAATTGTTATTTTCGACTCGGCCATGTCGCTGCAATCTCCATTAGTAAAAAACTTTGAAAAAGTCGATATTGTAGTATAGAATAACTACCCTTTGCGAATACCGTTGGTTATAAGAGGACGTTTCGCGTTATGGCTCTTGAGAGTTTTTTCAATCCGAAATCTGTTGCGATAGTCGGCGCCTCGCGTCAGAGGGGCAAGGTGGGCTATGAGATTCTCTCGAATATGGTTGCAGCCAGCTATAAAGGCAAGCTCTTTCCTATCAATCCCAATGCCGACACAATCGACAGCATCAAGTGCTATCCCGACCTCAAATCCATCGGGCAGGTCCCTGACCTCGTGATTATCATTGTTCCTGCCGGCGTCGTCCTCGCGGTTATGCAGCAGTGCGCCGAAATCGGCGTGAAATCGGTCATCATTATAACCGCCGGCTTCAGGGAAGTTGGCAGGGAAGGCAGGCAGCTCGAGGAGCAGGTTATTCAAGTTGCGAAACAGGCCGGCATAAAGGTCATTGGCCCCAATTGCCTCGGTGTGATAGTCCCTGCAAATAACTTAAACGCCAGTTTCGGAGGAGACCTGCCCGCCGCTGGTGCAATAGGGTATCTTTCACAATCGGGGGCGCTGCTGGCGGCCATTCTCGATATGGCCAACGCAAACGGCATCGGCTTCAGCAAGCTCATCAGTATCGGCAACAAGGCCGATGTCGATGAGCTGGATATCATAAAGGCCCTCGGACCCGACCCCGCCACCAAAGTCATCGCAGGTTATCTTGAGAGCATCACCGATGGAAACGCCTTCGTTAGAGAGGCCGAGCATATCTCTTATGTCAAGCCCATATTGCTGATGAAGTCCGGCGGCACAGAGGCCGGCGCAAAAGCCGCATCCTCTCATACGGGCAGTCTCGCGGGCGGCGAGGTCGCGTATGAGTCTGCATTTAATCGCGCAGGCGTCATCCGCTGTGACTCCATAAAGCAGCAGTTTGATTACGCCCAGGCCTTTGCCAATCAGCCGCTGCCTGCAGGCCCGCGCGTTGCCGTCATCACCAACGCCGGCGGGCCCGGAATTATGGCCGCCGATGCCATCGAACAACTGACTCTTGCGTTTGCAAAGCTGACCGACGAAACCGTCGCCAGGCTGGCCTCCAATTTGCCGCCCGCCGCCAATCTGTATAACCCTGTCGATGTTCTCGGAGATGCCCTCGCCGACCGATACCAGTTCGCACTTGATGTTGTTCTTGACGACCCAAACGTTGATACCGTTCTTGTGCTTCTGACGCCACAGGCAATGACGGACGCCGCCGCTACTGCCGAGGCGGTCGTGAATATCGCCCGACAGAAAGAAGCTAAGCCGATTCTTGCCTGTTTTCTCGGCGCAGGCAAAGTTGAAGACGGCATAAGAATTTTGCGCCAGGGAAAGATTCCGCAGTATGATTCACCTGAAAGTGCGGTCGCTGCGATTAAAGTAATGACCGATTACGTTCGATGGCGCTCCAGGCCGAAGCGGGTCGTAAAGCTCTTTCCCGTCAATCGCCGCAAGGTCGAGAACATTATCAACAGGCACCTCCGCCAGGGTATGCGGGAAATCGGCGAGACGGACTCGAAAGAAATCCTCGAAGCGTATGGTTTTGTAACGCCGAAAGGTTCTATCGCCACCACAGCCGACCAGGCCGTCAGCATCGCACAGCAGCTTGGCTATCCTGTTGTGTTGAAAATCTGGTCGCCGGACATCCTTCATAAATCCGATGTCGGCGGCGTTCGGCTCGGTCTAAAAAGCGACCAGGAAGTAAAGGACGCCTTCGACCTGATGATGTTTCGAATTCCCAAAAAACGCCCGGATGCCAAAATCCTCGGCGTTCTTGTTCAGGAAATGTGCAGGAAGGGAAGAGAGGTTATCCTCGGAATGAATCGTGACCCGCATTTTGGCCCGTTGATGATGTTCGGAATGGGCGGCATAATGGTGGAGGTCCTCAAGGATGTGTCTTTCTATCTTGCGCCGCTGACCGCCGAAGAAGCCAAGCAGATGCTTATGAACACAAGGACGTATCATATACTCAAGGGCGTCCGTGGCGAGGAGGGCGTTGATATAGAAAAAATCGCCGAAGGATTGCAGCGGCTCTCACAATTAGTTACGGAATTCCCTCAAATTCAGCAGATGGATATAAACCCCTATGTCGTTGGCCCCGAAGGCACAACGCCAATTGCGGTCGATGCCAGAATGACTTTGCAGGAGTGATATGCAGGAATTTGACTGGAAAGAAAAATACAGGCCCAAAATCGGGTCCGCTGTGGCGGCAATGAATCTGATTAAGTCCGGCAACAGCGTATTCATCGGGACCGGCTGCGCCCAGCCCCAGCATTTAGTCAATGCCCTGGTTGGGCAGTCCAGCCATATCTATGATGTTCACATTATTCACCTGCTGACGATAGGGACAGCGCCTTACGTCGATGAGAAGTACCGCGAAAAATTCAAAATGAATACCTTCTTCATCGCCGACAACGTCCGCCACGCCCTCGCAAAAGGCATCGCTGATTACACGCCGATATTCCTCTCCGAGATTCCTTATGAATTTGAAAGCGGCAGGATTCCCATAGATGTGGCCTTAATCAGCGTTACCCCGCCGGATGTCAACGGCCTGTGCAGTCTCGGCGTCTCGGTGGACATTGTTAAATCCGGCGCCGCGAACGCCAAATACGTTGTGGCGCAGGTCAACAGTCGTATGCCTCGCACGTTCGGGGATTGCTTCCTTCACGTCAACGCTATCGATATGCTTGTCCCTTATGATGAGGACATAATGACAATCCCCATACCGGAGCCGGAGGAAACGCTGCGGCGCATCGGCCAGAATATCGCCCGGCTTGTCGATGACGGCAGCACTATCGAATGCGGCATCGGGCGCATCCCCCAGGCCCTCGCCGAGTTTCTCAAGGACAAAAAAGACCTCGGCGTCCACACGGAGATGTTCAGCGACTGGATTATCGACTTGATTGAGTGTGGCGCCATCACCTGCTCAAAAAAGACTATTAACCGCGGCAAAATTGTCGCCAGCTTCTGTATGGGCTCGCAGCGGCTCTATGACTACATCAACAACAACCCCTTCTTTGAATTTTATCCCACCGAGTACGTCAACGACGTCAACATCATCAGCCAGCACGAAAAAATGGTGGGGATTAACGTCGGACTGGAGATAGACCTGACGGGCCAGGTCTGCTCGGACTCATTGGGTTACAAGTTCTACAGCGGCATCGGCGGACAGGTCGATTTTATCCGCGGTTCCGCCAGAAGCAGGGGGGGCAAACCGATAATCGCTATGCCCTCCACCGCGAAAAACGGCCAGGTCAGCCGCATCGTCCCGCACCTGACCGAAGGCGCAGGCGTCGTCACCACACGCGGCGATGTGCATTACGTTGTCACCGAATACGGCATCGCGTATCTGCACGGCAAAAGCATAAGAGAAAGGGTCCTCGACCTTATTAACATCGCCCATCCGAAGTTTAGAAAGGAGCTTATCCAGGCCGCAAAGACACAGAACTACATCTATCAGGACCAAATTGAAATGTCCTGGGACCAGGTCAGCTACCCCGAAGAGCTTGAGCACTACGACACCCTCAAGGACGGCACCGAGATATTCTTCAGGCCCATCAAGCCCACCGATGAGCCGGCCCTTGCCGGGATGCTGTATTCGCTGAGCGAAGAATCCGTGCGGACCCGCTATCTGGCCCGCACCGTGGCATTCCCCCACAAAGATATTCAGCAGCTAACCAATATTGATTACAAGAAGGATTTGGCAATTGTCGGCGTTGTGCCGGGCGTCTCCGGCGAGGAAATCGTCGCCATTGCCCAGTATTTCCTCGACCCGAAGACCCAGGCCGCAGAGGTGGCTTTCCTTGTCCAGGATGAATGGCAGCAGAAGGGTATGGGAACTTTCCTTCTGGATTATGTTACCAAAATCGCCAGGCAGCGCGGCGTAAAACGCTTCTACGCAAAAGTCCTGCCGAACAATAAACCGATGCTCGCCATCTTTCACAACTCAGGCTTCAAAGTCAACACCGAATTCGACGGCGATGTCTATAGTATTACATACGACCTGACAAAATAATACAGGAGTAATCTTGGCCGCGAGGAAATCTGCATTTATTCACTCGCCTGAGCTTGAGAAGTTCCATTACCCTGTGGACGTCCCGTTTAATACCGACCGGGCAGGGCAGGTGAGAAAAATTCTAAATTCCATGGGCCTGCTCTCCGGCGACGGCCGAAGCGAAGTTGCTCCGGTTTCCGCCGACAGATTGACTTTGAAAAAGTTTCATTCCGCCCGCTATCTGCACGCGCTGAAAACCGCCGCCGAAGGCCGCTGGGACGTTGAAGCCCTCAATATGGGCTTGGGCACTCTCGATTGCCCTGTGTTTGAAGGAATGTATGATTACGCGGTACTTGCTGTCGGTGGGACGCTTACCGCCGCAAAGCTTATCCTTTCGGGTTCAGCCGATGTGGCGTTCAACCCATCAGGCGGCTTTCATCACGCCCATCCGGAGTCCGCTTCCGGTTTCTGCTACATAAATGACGTCGCCCTTGCCTGTATTATCCTGGCCGAAGAAAAAAAGAAAGTCCTCTATTTTGACGTTGATGTTCATTTCGCCGACGGTGTCGCGTACGCATTTTACGACCGCCGCGATGTGATGACCATATCGTTTCACGAAAGCCCCAGGACGCTATTCCCCGGCACAGGATTCGAGAACGAAATCGGCAGCGGGCGGGGCAGGGGTTACTGCGTCAATGTCCCTCTGCCGGTCGGCACTTATGACCAGGCGTATATGAAGGCGTTTAACCAGATAGCCGTCCCGCTAATGGCCGCTTACAATCCTGACGTGATTGTATTTGAATTGGGCGCCGATGCACTCGCCAATGACCCGCTTGCTCATCTGTACCTGACCAACAATGTTTATGTTGACATCATAAATCACTTGCTCAGTTTCAATAAACCCATCCTTATGACAGGTGGCGGCGGCTACAATGTCCCAAATACCGTTCGCGCCTGGGCGCTCGCCTGGACGGTTCTTTGCGGGGCCGACATCGACCCTGCCGCTAATGCGGCCCTCGGCGGCGTTATGCTCGAAAGCACCGATTGGCAGGGCGGCCTGCGGGATAGGGTGCTTGCCGTCAGTACCCAGCAGCACGATGCCGTGATGCCCGCGGTAGAGGCCGTGATAGAATCCATCGAGGCGACCGTCTTCCCAATCCACGGACTTTAGAGTATTTCCCTCATCTTTACCGCATGTTACTGAGTATCAGGTATAGGCAGAGAGTCTGTCCGCCCGGCTTATTTTGCTGCCTGTGGAGGCTTCAGTGCCAGCCAGACAATGCCTGCCGCCACCAAGCACGCGATACCTGAGACAATAAATGCAGGCCGATAATTGCCCACAGTGAAAATCTTTTCAGCGACCTTGCCTGCTGTGTCCGTTACCTGGTATGGCGATTTCGAAACAACCTTCATCAGTGCGGCAGCCAGATACGGCCCGAGGATGCCGCCGGCGCCATAAGCCGAGAACATCCATCCGTAGTTCACTCCGTAGTGCTTTGTGCCGAAGAAGTCCGCCGTCACCGCAGGATACAGCGCAAGATACCCGCCGAAACACAAGCCCACCACACAGATACCCGCCAGATACGATGGATACGCGCGCAGCCAGTCCAGCGTCAGCATCGCGGCGGCACAGAGCACAAACATAGCTGCCAAGGCAGCTTTACGACCGATACTATCCGAAATCTTTCCCCACAAAATCCTGCCCAGCGAGTTGAATATCGCAAGTATCGAAACCGCCATTGCGCCCGCCGCTGCTATCTTGTTGAAATCGCCTTCAGCTATCGGGGGCGTAATTTGCCCAATCCTGAATGATTGCCAGACGGGCGATGCCTTCATAATCACCTGCAGCCCTGCCGTGCACCCTGCAAAATACGTAATCCACAACACCCAGAATGCACCTGTCCTGAGCATTTCGCCCGGTGCAAAATCCGCCTTTGCGGGTGCCTGCGATTGTGCCGGTTTCAGCGGCGTCCAGCCGGCAGGAATGTATCCGGCAGGGGGGTTGCGAAGAAGCTGCGCCCCCGCCACGACCGCCACAAGGAAAATGACACCCAGTGTCATAAAAGTATTGAACACGCCGATTTTGGGCAGACCGAAAAAACTCGCGCCGAGAAGCTGGTAATTGCCGCCGGAAATCAATGCTTTGGCCAGCGGCGCGAAAAAGAACGCACCTGCTCCGAATCCGGCGACCGCCAGTCCTGTAATAAGACCCCGCTTGTCGGGAAACCACTTCACGCAGGTCGCAATCGGGCAGACGTATGCCGCGCCTATCCCGACCCCGCCCATAATTGAGAAAGTGAGTATCAGCCACATAAGTGCGCCTGCGGACGAAAAGTTTCCGGTAAAGCGGGCTAAAATCAGGCCCGCGCCCAGTATAATGCCGCCGACGGTTGCAACCTTCCTCGGTCCGAGCCGGTCCTGGAAACGCCCGCCGAAAATAACCGCCAGGGCAAATGCCGCCAGGACTATCTGTGCAGGCAGGGTGACCACCGTCTCGCTCCAGTTCGGGAAAACCGCCTTGAGCGGCGTCTGAAAAACACTCCAGATATATACCGCTCCCAGGCTGACCTGAATCACCAAAGCCCCGATAACCACAATCCAGCGGTTCATAAGTTTTTGCTCGGCCATATCTGACTCCTTTCCCTGCAATTTGAAAACTGGCCGGCTGCACATTAGATTGTGCATCCGGCCAGTAAATTTTTTCTCCCGATTTTCTATTTGAGCATTCTTTACTTGCCGCGTCCCTTGACGAGAACTTCAACGACGCTCGGGTCTGCCAGCGTTGTAATGTCACCGAGGTTGGATACATCGCCCTCGGCAATCTTACGAAGGACTCGCCGCATAATCTTGCCCGAACGGGTCTTCGGAAGTGCGGGGGCGAATTGAATAACTTCGGGCATTGCGATAGGCCCAATTTCCTTTCGCACGTGCGTTATAAGCTCTTTCTTCAATTCATCGCTTTCGTGAATGCCCTCTTTGAGCGTCACGAAGGCGTAGAGGCCCTGTCCTTTAATCTCGTGAGGCATCGGCGTAACAGCCGCCTCGGCGACCTTCGGATGGCTGACAAGAGCGCTTTCGACCTCGGCAGTCCCAATGCGGTGGCCGGAAACGTTGACCACATCGTCAATTCTGCCCATCAGCCAGTAGTCGCCGTCCTCATCGATTCGGCAGCCGTCACCGGTGAAGTAAATGTTGTCGAACATCGTAAAGTATGTATCTATGAATCTGTCGTGGTCGCCCCACATCGTCTGCATCAGTCCGGGCCACGGCTTGCGTATGCACAGCTTGCCGCCTTCGTTGACGTCGCATTTGGTCCCATCGTCGCGCAGGACCACCGGGTCAACGCCGAAGAACGGCCGGCTGGCGCTGCCCGGTTTGAGCGTGTGGGCGCCGGGCAGCGGCGTGATTAAAATGCCGCCGGTTTCAGTTTGCCACCACGTATCAACAATCGGACATCGAGTGCGGCCAATCTTCTCATAGTACCATATCCACGCCTCGGGATTTATTGGCTCACCGACCGTTCCAAGAACCCTAAGTGAATTCAGCTTGTATTTGGCCGGCCACTCGTCGCCCAGCCGCATCAGCGAACGAATAGCCGTAGGCGCTGTGTAGAACACAGTAACGCCGAACTTATCGCAAATTTGCCAGAACCGGCCGGCGTCAGGATAAGTGGGAATCCCTTCGAACATCAATGATGTTGCACCATTTGCAAGCGGGCCATAGACAATGTAGCTGTGCCCTGTCACCCAGCCAATATCGGCGGTGCACCAATAAATGTCATCATCGTGAATATTGAAAATGACTTTGTGACTGAGAGCAACCTCCACTAAGTATCCGCCTGCAGTATGGACCACGCCCTTAGGCTTGCCGGTTGAACCGGATGTGTAAAGAATAAACAGCGGGTCCTCCGCCTTCATTCGCTCCGGCTCACATCTGCTGTCGGCTTTGGCTATCACGTCGTGGTACCACGCGTCCCTGCCTGCCTTCATATCACAGGGGTCATCGCCCACCTTGACCACGATGACAGTTTCGATTGTCGGCGTCCTTTTCAACGCTTCATCGGCAGTGGTCTTAAGCATAATGTGCTTGCCGCCCCGGTAGGAGACATTGGAAGTGACAAGCAATTTGCAGCTTGAGTCATTGATGCGGTCCACCAGCGACTCGGCGCTGAATCCTCCGAAGACCACCGAGTGAATCGCACCGATGCGGGCGCACGCGAGCATAACTATCGGAAGCTCGGCCACCATCGGCAGATAAATGGCCACCCGGTCGCCTTTCTTTATGCCCTTGGATTTCAGCACGTTCGCAAACTTGCATACTTCCCTGTACAGTTCTTCGTATGTGAATTTCCTGACCGCATTATCTGCCTCGCCCTGCCAGATTAATGCTGTTTTCTTCGCGGTTGGCGTCCCCAGATGGCGGTCAAGACAGTTGTATGTAACGTTCAGTTCGCCGTCGGCAAACCAGGTGTGGTCAATCTTGCGTTTTTTCGTGTCCCAGGTGTACCTCAGACTCTGGGTCGGCTTCTTGAACCAGCTCACAATATTTGCCTGCTCCAACCAGAAGCCGTCAGGGTCGTTAATCGACTTCTCCCACATCTGCTGGTATTGCTTCATATCGTTGATATAAGCCTTCTTCTTGATTGCTGCCGGCGGCGGAAATGTCCGCTTCTCGACCATTAACGAGTCGATAGCCTTTCTTGTTTGTCCCATAGTGTTCTCCTAATTTGGGTTAGCTCAAAACCATTATGTCTTAATAAACTTTGTTCACGTTTTCCGGCACGCCGTATTTGGCGCTCAGGACTGCACCAAAATTCCTGCCTGCCGGCAGGCAGGGTTGAGTTATTGGCTGCTGTTCCACAAAGTAAAAATAGCCGTGGGATTATACCTATTTTGCCGTCGCAGGTCAAACAAAATCCTGCCTAAAATTTATATATCAGCGATGTTTGGGCGCGCACGCTGTCGGCATCTCCTGCCCCTTTGTAGTCGGTCCGCCAGTCCGAAAGCTCAAAGCCCACATCTGCGTTTTTGGTGATTGAATAAATCACGTTGCCGAATATAGACCGGTTCAGCAGCCGGTCGTCTGTTTTGATATCGTCTCTGTCTGCGCTGTCGATACCGGCCCCAAAGTTGAATCGCCACTTGTCCCACGGTCCCAAACTCGCCCCGACCCACCCGCCTTTGGCGCCAATCTCATTATAGATACCTTTGGTGGTATCTATCTTGACTCCCTGGCCGATGCCGCCAAAATAAGTGTTCAAGTTTTCGCCCGTGAATAGTTCGCCTTTGATGCTCAGCCACCTGGTAATCGGCCCGGTCAAATCGATGTTAATCGACCAGCTCTCAAATTTTTTATTGCCGCCGCTGAGTGTGAGGTCGTATTCTTCCCTGCCCCAGTGGCCCGACAGACCGACCGTCATCGGCTTATAGCCAACCCACGGCAGCGTCAGGCTGACCCGCCCCTGCACAGTCGGATAGCCGGCATCTTCGCCTGATTCTGATGTCACTGTGGTGCTCAATGTGCTGTTTCGTCCGATGGTTCTCGCCACCGCGCCTTCTAATTGCAGCTCGCTGTTTTTGCCGACCGGCAGTCCCTTTGTCAGCCGGATTTGCGGGCGCCTGTAACCGATGTTGCCGGCGTCCCACAAGACGGTGTAGTTCAGCGTATCGGGAAACAAGGGTGACATAGTGTCTGACGTCTGACCCGCCAGAATGCTGAAGCGGTCTTCCGGCCAATCCAATTTCAGATACGCGTGACGAAGTTGAATTTTGGCCTTGTTCTCATCCGCATAGTTGCCGTAGAAATCGCCCTCGACAAGTCCGCTTGTCTTTACCAAATCCTGCTCGGGTCCTGTAATTCTTACTCCAAAGCGGGTCTGGTTGGCCGTCAGGTTGAACTCATTGTCGTTTTTGTTGTCTTTTTCAGAGTCCACATACAGAGCGTAATTGCCTGGTGTCGTGCGGGAACTGTCGTAAGAAGCGTCGGCCTTTATGTAGCCATATACCTGAATGTCAAGATTCGACCAGATGGGTCTCTTACTCGCATTTTCCTTTTGGATCATTTCTGCGATTTTCTGCAGCTCGGTCTCACTGAGCTTTGCGGTGGTTTCTGGTTTTGGCTCGGCTTTAGGTATCTCTGCCTTTGCCGTCTCGGTGCCTGGTGTCTTGGCCTGCTGGAGGACGATTTTCTTTAGCTCTTCTAATTCTTTCTCCAATTTCTCGATTCTTTGCCGCAGTTCTGCGTTTTCTTTGGCAATGTCGCTGGCGGTGTCAGCTCGGCAGAAACTCGCCGTGGCCAGTAGTAACGCTGCGATTAGTGAGATTGTCGTGTTTCTCATAATGAGCTCCTTTTCTTTTGGTATTTCTCAATTTGTCTTGTGTAAAATAGTATGTTTTGCCCTCCGCCGCGTCGGCTCATAAACGTCACAATTACCTCTTTGTCTATGGTGTTGAGCCACAGGTTCGTATTATACGTAAAGGCCTGATAGCGTCAATCTATTCGCTGCGAAGATTGTTTTACAAGTCAATCAAGCCGCTGCTCAAATCTGTCCTCCTCGGTAATGAGGTTGACCCGCATAATCCTGGACCGACCGCAGGTTCTGGTGTGTAGAAAATAATCTTTATCCTGCACCAGAAAAGTGTAGACATCACCACTGCGTTTTTGTATAATATAGCAAGCTCACGGAGGACACTTCTGTCGCCTGCAGACAAGCTTCGCCGGCAGCGGGCAGATGTAGCCAAATGCCTATTATTCCGGTTGTAGTAGGCCCACTTAAGACGGACCTTTAAGATTAAAGCGCTGTTGGAGCCTGACACCGAAGGGGGTGTTTGTGTCACCACCCCTTGTTGTGCTCCGGCTGTTTTTTATTCAACCTGGTGCAACGTTTTGCCGATGCACAACTTAAAACTCAAGAAACCTGTGTTGGGAAGAATTGGAGATTTGGAATGGGAATTCAGCATTGGTCGGATAATATTATTATAGTGGACTTGCCGGAGGAGCCCGAATTGGTCGAGGAGATTGAGGGTCTTGTCGAAATGATTGCAGGCGAAGACCACTGCAGTGTAGTGATGGACTTTTCCAGCGTTGATGCCGTGACTTCTTCAAGCCTCTCTAAACTGTTGGAGCTGCGCAAGCTGCTGGTCGAGTGTGGGCGTCGGCTGATTTTTTGCAGCCTCCCCGGCACAACCAGAGGTGTCCTTACGGTAACCGGTCTCGACCAGGTTTTTGAACTTGCTGAAGACAAATTCGCCGCTCTGGCGACAATTGAAATGATTGGTTAGCCCTCCGCGTCAGCTTGATGTCCCAACCCGTCCCCCAGGCGACTAAAATCTTCCGGATGGGTCTGCGGAAAAGGATTTAACGCCCGTAAGCCCCATTACAATGAACTACGAACTTCGAACTTACTTATTTCTCATCCGGCAATTCGCTCAGTGTCCAATAAAGGGTCACCGTCTTTATTGCCTCCACAAATTTCATATAATCCATCGGTTTGACAATATAGCCGGCTACGCCAAGTTTAAATGTTGCAATGACATTCTGTTCTTCGGTTGAGGCCGTCAGAACCACTACGGGAATCTTTTTTAGTGATTCATCTTTCTTGACGATTCTCAGGAAATCTACGCCGTTCGTCTTCGACATATTCAAATCAAGCAAGACAAGGCACGGCTTTTTATTGCGCTCATTCGTCAGATATTCTAAAGCCTCTTGACCGTTGGCTGCGTGAACCAGCTCGTTTGTGACTTTCAAGTCGTTGAGCGCACGCTTGACTATCATCGCATCCAAGCGGTCATCTTCCACAAGCAATATTGGTTTTGAGCTTCGCATTTTTTACCCCCATTTCCTGTTTTGGCAATGTAAAGAAGAAGGTGCTCCCTTCTCCCGGTTTGGATTCTACCCAAACCCTGTCCCCATAAAGTTCAACCTCTTCATCTTTTTTTTGTTACCTGCGGCCTGCAAATAATTATTTTGTGTCTGCTGGAGCCGCTGCTATTGCAGATTCCTGTCTTGCCCCAATTTCGGCAGTGTAAAACAGAAATTATTTCCCTGCCCTTCTGCGCTTTTAGCCCATACGCGTCCGCCATGCATTTCCACCAGTTCCCTGGCTATCGGCAGGCCAAAAGCAAGGTCCTCCTGCCGGCAGTGGAGCTGTTCTTTAACCCAATCACAACGATTGAAAATCTTATGGATTTCTTTACTGTCGATGGCCGGGCCATCATCTTGTATCTGCACCGTAATCTCGTTGCTGGAATCCGTTACTTGCACATTGATGTGCCCACCTGTGGAAATGGTCTTTATGGATCTTGTGATAAGGTTTTTTATCGCCTCTGATATCCTGTTATAGTCTGCGCCGACAATAAGCTCACGGTCGGGCATAAGGCTTTTCAGTTCAACATTCTTCTCGGCAGCAACAGGTGACATCTCTTTGGTAACTTGCGAGATGAGCGATTGAAAACTGAATTCCGACCGCTTCAGCTCCATTTTGCCTGTGTCGATTTTCGATATCTCAAGGAAGTCACTAATAACCCTTTTTGCCCTTTCGACATTCCCGTCGCTCAACAATTTCTCCAGAAATTCTGCTACCGTAACAGCTATTTCGCTTTGCATCTGATTTCGTTTTTTCAATTTCAGATTCACCATTTTAAGCTCATCCTCTATAAGAATCTGTTCCGATATGTCACGGACTACTCCGACAACCGCCACCTCGTTTCCTTTTAGGTCTTTGATGATTGACCTCGACAGAGAAATCGGAAATATACTGTCATCTTTTCGTTTATGGTAAAACCCAACCTCCCAGGTATTTCCGGCAGTTCGTGTCTGGAAAACGCTTCTGGTGCCGGTGTTTTGCTGTTTTCCTATCCAGAGGATATTGCTGCCTTTTCCAATAATCTCTTCCTCTTTGTACCCATAAGTCTCACAGAATGCCTTGTTGACGAAGATAGTCTTGTCGTCCATATCGGTAATATAGACGCTGTCGTTGGTGTTCATAATGGCGCCTGAAAGCAATCTCAATTTCTTTTCCGTTGCCTTGTGTCTAATGGCGTTTTCAACCGTTATTGGAACCGCCTTAAGGTAGTTTTGCTCGAGGTCTTTTACCAGATAATCATAAGCGCCGGCTTTCCAGGCCTTGACTGCTATTTCCTCATCACCGACTCCTGTGGCAAGGATGGTGGGCGTATCTTTCACCAGACCCAAAATATCGAACGCCGTGCCGTCTCCGAGCGAGTAATCGGAAATTACAATATCAAACTGTTCAAAACCTAATACGCTACGAGCTTCTGAAACAGACCCGGCGACAGTGCAGTCATACGGAAGGGCATTATTTTCCACGAACCGCTTAAAGGCCATCTGGTCCACTGCGTTATCTTCGACAAGCAGGATTTTATAGCTTTCACCTTCCATATTCTTACCCCCTATTTGGTAACTTGCTCAATGCCCGGTAAAAGTCGATCGCCCTTACGATATCCGCAAAGTGTTTATAATCGACAGATTTGAGCGTATAACCTGCGGCATGAAGATTAAAGCTTTCCACAATATCGTGTTGCTCGTCCGATGTGGTTAAGACTATAACCGGAATGTTTTTCAGCTCTCCGTCGGCCTTTATGGCTTTTGGAAACTCAATGCCGTTCATTTTCGGCATGTTCAAATCCAGCAGGATAATGCACGGTTTTTCATTACTCTCGTTTCGCAAATAATCCAGCGATTCCTCTCCGTTGTTCGCCCGGACAAGTCGGTTTGCAATCTTGAGGTCTTTAATCGCACGTTCCACTGTCATTGCGTCCATGTGGTCGTCTTCAACAAGCAATATTGGATTCGAGTTTCGCATCTCTAACCCTTGATTCCTGCTTTGGTAGCGTAAACAAGAATGTGCTTCCCTCCCCTACCTTTGACTCTACCCGGATTCTGCCGCCGTATAATTCTACGATTTTCTTTGCTACAGTGAGCCCGGTGCCGGTGCTTTCAACATTATCGCGAGGCGCTAATGTCTGGAACATCTGGAAAATTCTTTCAAAGTGTTTCTCTTCGATACCAAGTCCATTGTCGGCGACATTGAACTTCCAGAAGCCGTCCTCTTCGACACAACCAATTCTTATCGTGCGATACTATGTATGCAAAATCCTTCGGTCTCCGGTTCACGCAATCGAGTTTTTTGAGAAGCTCGGCCTGCCGTTTCCACTTCAAACGCTATGGGCTGCGGCGCTTTGTCGAGATTAAGCATCACCAACCGGTTGTCTCTGGGTCGTTTTCCATCGGTAGAATTTTTAGCTTCTCGGTATTCATATTGTCATCCTTGTACTCGTTCGCACGCTGCAAACCGGTACTCCTCCACTTCTCGCATCTTCTCGCGGAGCTCCTGCAGATTTCCGGGCTTCCTTATGTAGTCCTCCTGTTCGATTTGGACTTCGTTTCATTCGCCCCCATAGCTTTCGCCTTCACAAGATAATTCTGGAAGAAATTTAGACTAACTGGATGTTATTGACCCTTTTTTACCCCCAATTCGAAAGACCCCCATAAAGTTTGTTTAACTTCTTTAGCTGCGCAGTATTATCGGCAGACCGGAAGGGTCGTTTCAGAACAAATAATCTCTTTTTCCAACGGTCCTAAAATTCCTCGTCTATTTCGATGATGTTCAAAGTCCCTGCGTTTTTTGCTTATACAGACGCCCAAAGCCTGCTTGTGCGGACCAGCCAGGCGCTAAAAAGTGGTTTGATATGTTGACAATAAGGCCGGCAGGTGCTATAATAGTAAAAAGTATAATGGTTCTTGTCCCTACATTTGCCCCGTGGGTGGCGAGGACAATTGTCCGATAACTACGGCCTGTTTATTAGGCTTGGAAAAAGGGGAAATGATGAGAAGTGGTTCTATTTGCAAAATATTTTTGGCCTTTATCGTCTGTGTTTTGAGTTTCCTGCCTTTAGGCTGCTCCAGCGAGCAGCTCGGTGAAACTGCCGCCGAGGGCAGTCGAAGACACGACCGCGTCCTCCGCGTCAATAAGTCCGAGCTTATGTCCGACATAGACAGGCTCTTGCTCTTCGATGAGCCCAGCAGGCTCACCGATAAAAGGATACCCTGACCCCACACCGCCGTGGCTTAGTTTGGTATCACAGAGTCTTTAACCGGCTGTATTCGGTATTGTGATATCGTTTCCTGAAGAGCGTCGGCTCAAAACCGGTGCGTTCTCGCTCAGGCGGTTTCGTAATGATGTCTTTATTTGAAAGCACAAATGTCAGCCCATATTCTTTAGGCATTTACATTAACCTGGACAACCAGACCATCCGCATAGATAGTTACAAGCTTGGCTCCAAATACGACCGCCTGTAGCGGCCTCTGATTTTCGATTTTTGATTGTCACCTCAAATCGCAAATCGCAAATCTTGTTGCCCGCCCGCTCTAACCGGCTATACTATCCTTCGAATGTCCAAAAAAATAGTTCGAAAGGATTACACGATGTTCACCCTGACATCGATTGTGTCTTTAGTATTGCTGGCCCTGAATTCGACCGCTTCTTCAGACGCAAATGACCTCTGGATAGTCCGGCCCATAGACACCGAAGCCGCACTCGTCAATCCGCAGATGGGCTGGACGTTTCATTATTACAGCAACGTCATTACCAATTACGGCAGCCGTCTGGAACCCTCCGACACGCTGGATGATTTTCCGGGACTATCGGTCATTTATTTGCGTCTGCCCTGGTCGTTCATCGAACCCAATGAAGGTGTTTTCAACTGGTCAATCGTTGACACGCCCGCGCAGCGATGGATTGATAAAGGAAAGCAGGTGGCCTTTCGTTTCTCCTGCGCGGAGTCGTGGCTGAGATACGCCACGCCGAAATGGGTCGAGCAGGCCGGAGCCAATGGTTATAACTTCTCGCCCGGCAAGCTTCGTGATGATGGTCCCTATTGGGAACCCAACTACGCCGACCCTGTCTTTCTCGAAAAGCTCGACCATTTCCTGGCGGCAGCCGCCGCCCGATACGATGGCAATCCCAACGTTGCATTTATCGACGTCGGCTCTTTCGGCGTCTGGGGGGAGGGCCATACCTTCCACAGCACCAAGCTCAAGTATCCCGCCGCCGTCATAAAGAAACATATTGACCTGCACGTCAGGCATTTCAAAAAGACCCTGCTTGCCGCCAACGATGACCTCGCAAGCCAGGACGACCCCGAAGGAGAAAAGATTATTGACTACGCCTTCAAGTCGGGCCTCACATTGCGTGATGACAGCATCCTCGTCCAGCCACCGCCTTACCAATACTTCAACGCCGCTATGGCCCAATCGGTCTGGCCCAGGTTGCCGGTGGTCCTCGAGTGCGAGCACTACGGCGGCTCACGCGACCGCGGCGCCTGGGGCGATGGCTCAAAATATCTGCAGGCAGTCGAGGACTACCACGCCTCCTATGCTGCAATCCACTGGTGGCCGCGAGAGTTTCTGCGAGAGCAGGCCGACCTTATCAAAAAAATAAACCTGCGGCTTGGCTACCGCATCCAGCTAAAAGAAATCTCCTGGCCGATGAAAGTCGCCCTCAACACCCCCTTCACAGTCTCGATGAAATTAGCCAATGCCGGTGTCGCCCCATGCTACCCGGGTGGCAGTGTGGCGCTTACACTAAAAGATGCTAAAGGCGGCATCGTCGCCGTTCTGGTTGACCAGACCTTCAACGTCCGCTCGCTTGACGTCGGCCCGCCTGATAAACCCCCGATTTGCGATTTGACATCCACTTTCACCTTGCCTCGCAACGCGCCTGCAGGCGTCTTTGACCTCTTTGTCTCCGTAGGCACACAGGATGGGACTCCTGTCATCGCGATTCCATTGGAGAAAGACGATAACCACCGCCGCTATCAAATCGGCAAAATTGAAATTAAATCTGCCGCCCCATAGATTTTGCCCTCCCTTCTTGTCCGGCAGAACGTATTTGACGGGCAGGGGGGATGCGGTGTAGCGGCGTAAAACAAAGGGCCGTGTGTGGAGCCGTAAGGGCGAAAGGAGAAAACACCAAATGAGTCCAAACTCGGATTTCCTTGCCGAAGAAGCCCCGAAGGAACGCAGAGAACGAAGAGCGTCGAAACCGCCGCGTAGTTGCGCAGATTTGGAAACTTGCGCTGCAGCGCAAACGCAAGGTATGACGCGGCGCGATTTTCTGGGCAGCGTGGCTGCGGCGACCGGGATGCTCGTGGCGCCGTGGCCTGGCCTTGCCGCTGCACAGACACAGGTTGTTCTCGAACCCGATGAGCGGCAGCGAATTGAGGCGGCGATTCCAACCAACGCCTTCGTTCCGCCCCGCAGGCATCGAAAGCTCCTGATTTTCGACCTCAATGTCGGCTACGGCGGACACAGTTCCATCCCGACTGCCAATCTGGCTTTTACGCTGATGGGCGCAAAGACCGGCGCTTTTGAAACGGTGACCAGCAGAGACCCATCCATCTTCGAACCAGAGAATCTGAAGCGGTTTGATGCCGTCTTCCTGAACAACACGGTGGGCAATCTCTTTGAAGACCCTGGGTTAAGGCAAAGTCTGGTCGAATTTGTTTACGGCGGCGGCGGACTCCTCGGTGTTCACGGGACTTCGGTGGCCTTCACCCGCTGGCCCGGCGCTTATGAGGACTGGCCGGAGTTTGGCATAATGCTCGGCGCACGCGGCGCCAACCACCGCGAGAGTGACGAACACATCTTCATCAAACTCGATGACCCCAGCCACCCTCTCAATCGGCCTTTCGGCGGCAAGGGCTTTGAGTACCGGGACGAGTTCTTTCGTGTCCACGAGCCTTATTCGAGGCACAGGGTCCGCGTGCTTCTCAGCATCGACATTGAAAAGACCGGCATCAATCAGGGACCAGCGCTTGGCAACTGCTTCCGCGAGGACGGCGACTATGCCCTCGCGTGGGTGCGGCAGTATGGCCGGGGGCGCGTTTTTTACAGCACTATCGCGCACAACCCTTACGTCTTCTGGGACCCGAAGATGTTGCAGTTCTATCTCGCGGCCGTTCAGTTCGCTCTGGGTGACCTGCCGGCCCCAATGACTCCGAGCGGCAAATTGACGCCGGCCGTCCGGGCGCAGGAGCAGCTCGGTTGGCGTCTGGGGCTTACACCGCTCGCTCCTCAAACCACTTCCGGTGATTTCAATCTCTTCAATGCCATCGACAAGACGGCTGAACTCGGCCTGTCGTATATCGGCGCTTGGAATCTCCAGCCGGTGAGCCGCGATATCCATAAGAACTTCGATGGGCAGCTTAGCAGCGATGAGCTGAGGCAGGTCCGGTTGAAGCTGGACACGGCTGGCGTTCGTCTGCTGACGTATTGCATTCACCCTGTGCCGTCCGATGAGGCCAACTGGCGCAAGGTCTTCGAGTTCGGACGGAAAATGGGCATTGAGACCTTCATTGCCGAGCCGCCACCCGATGTGCTGGATACCATTGAGAGACTCTGCGACGAGTATGAAATCAATCTCGCCATCCCCAATCGAGACGAGAAAACCTCGCCGCACTATTGGCGTCCCCAGGAGTTCTTGAAGGTCTGCCGCGGCCGAAGCAAACGGATAGGTGCCTGCGGCAATATCGCTTCCTGGATGCGCTCCGGCATCGAGCCACTTGAGGCCGTTCGGATACTCCGCGACCGCCTGGTTATCCTCCAGGTCCACGACCTGAATGAGCTGACTATGAAAGGTCACGATGTGCCCTGGGGCACCGGTGCCGGGAAAATCGGCCCGCTGCTCGAGGAAATCCGCCGCCTCGGTCTCAACCCCATTATGTTCGGTATCGAATACCCTCAGGATGGGTCCGGCTTGATGCCTGAAATCATCCAGAGCATTGAGTTCTTTAACAAGGTGAGTGTGCAACTGGCAAAGTGAGGTGCGTTATGACACGAATGGAGCATTCAAAAATAACAGACACTTGCCGCATCACGCGGCGCCAGTTCCTGGGCTGCACGGCTGCGCTTTCAGGGATTGTCGCTGCGCCGTGGTTCGTCCCCTCCTCGGCGAGAGGTGCGGACGGCAATGTGGCGCCGAGCGACCGTATCACGGTGGGTCTGGTCGGTAAAGGACTGATGGGGGGCGGCCACTTGAGCCGGTTGGTTGGCGACCGAGACGTTCAAGTGTTGGCCGTCTGTGATGTGGATCGTCTGCGCTGCGAAGACGGCAGGAACCGTGTGGAGGAAACCTACGCCGCCGACCGCTCCAGCGGCACATACAGTGGCTGCGCCGCGTATAGAGACTATCGCGAGCTACTGGCCCGGTCGGATATCGATGCCGTGGTCATCGTTACGACGGACCACTGGCACTCGCTGCAGGCAATTGACGCAGCCAAGGCGGGCAAGGACATCTATTGCGAGAAGCCGATATCGATAACAATTCAGGAGGGACGTCGGCTGGTTGAGACGGTGCGCAGATACGGCCGGATTTTCCAGACCGGAACCCAGTACCGTTCTATTCCGACTATCCGTCAGGTCTGCGAGTTTGTGCGAACAGGGGGACTCGGCAGGGTCAAATCGGTTTTCACGTTGTGGAACAATCTGGCCGGCTTCATCGGAGCCGCTCGTTTCAAACCTTATGCTCAAGTGATGAATGTCGAGAAGCTCGGCAGTTCGTACGTTCCGCTGGATTTTCCTCTGCCGGCAGAACCCGTGCCGGAAGGGTTGGACTGGGACTTGTGGGTCGGCCCCGCCGCCTGGTATCCCTACAACAGTCTCTACCACACCAACCCCTCTCCGGGCGTGGTACCGTGGTCGTTCTGCGAGGACTTCGGCGCGGCTTCGGTAACCTGGCACCATTCTCACAGTGCGGACGTCATTCAGTATGCGCTGGGTATGGAGAACAGCGGGCCGGTGGAGATCATCCATCCCGGCAGCGGAGTGTATCCGACGCTCACCTGCAAGTATGCCAATGGGACGCTCCTGCACTTAGTTGACCACTGGGGAATGGTGAAGGATGTCTATAAGGCGGTTCCTGCAGCGGCCCGATTAGAGGGAAATTTCGGAGGAGTGTTTGTCGGAGAACGGGGGTGGGTTACGTCGATGTCAACCGGCGGACCCATTGAGGGTGGCCCTGAGAAGCTCTTCGAGGAGATGAAGTTAAGGACTCGGCAGGTGAACATCGGGGAAAACAACCACCACGCAAACTGGTTCGAGTGCATTCGGACGCGGAGGCAGCCAAGCTGCGACGAGGAGATCGGTCATCGGTCGGCGTCGCTGGGACATCTGACGATTATTGCGCACAAGCTGCAGCGGTCCTTGAAGTGGGACCCGGCGAAGGAAGAATTTCTTGATGATGAGGCGGCGAACCGTTTGCGCTCCCGCGCGATGCGTGCGCCGTGGAGTATCTGATGTGCAGGGCGGGTCATTCTGAATCCGCTCCCCCCTTGTCTTCTGTCGAAGACAGAAAGGGGGATGCAGCAGGCGAAGCAAAACGGCGGGGGGGTGTTTAGCGATTTTCTCGCAGCTATTGCCCGGTTGATTCGCGGTAGGGCTTGCCGGCCCTGTAAAGCATCAGCCGGGACTCCAGCGTTGCCGTGGAAGCCTTGGGGTTGTTCCGGACGATATCTATGGCCTGCAGGGTCGTGCAGATGGCTTGGTCGAATTGACCCACTTCAGCATAGGCCGCCGCCAGGGTGTCCAATAAGGGGGGCGACTTGTAGGCCGTAGCCTTGCACGCCAACTCGGCTAACCGCACAGCCCGCGGCCCGTCACGGTGTATCGTTTCAGGAGAGGTCGCCAGCACCCAGGCCAGATTGCTTGCGATAGTTACATCCCCGGTGTTGGCAGCAAATGCGGCCTCGAGGTGGGCGAGGGCCTCGCCGTACTGACCGGTGCTGCTGAGCAGGGCTCCCAGCAGACCGTGAATCGCGGCGCTGTTGGGAACCAGCAGGAGCGCCTTGCTCGCGTAGGGAATCGCCTCTTGCTGCCGATCGACTCGGGCCAGGCAGGAAGCCAGCAGATACAGCGACTCAACGTGGTTCGGCTGCTCGTTCAAGGCTCTGTGGAACTCCTCAATGGCCTTGGCGTACTCGTGGCGTTGCTCGTGAGTGACCCCAACGCGGTAGTAGGTGTAGTAGTCTGCAAACTCCTGTCGGATTTCGGCGAACTGCTCGGGTCGGACGTTGACAAATTCAGGGATGTTTGCGGCGCGGTCCGCTGCCGTAAAATGCTCCAGAAGCACGGCAGGCGTGTCGTTACCGTCGGCGTCAATGTGGGTCAGCCAAAGCTGCGTGAACGGGCCGCCAACCTTGGATGCGAAGACCAGCCACTTGCCGTTGGGGGACCAGCTGTGCCAGGAGTTCATCTTGCCGGAAAAGTTGCATCGCATCTTTCGTGGTGTGCCGCCGACCGACGGCATGATGTAGAGCGTACTGTCGGGCCTGAGCAGCATGAACGAATCGCTCTGGCAGAAAACAATCCACTTACCATCGGGAGAGAATCGCGGGAAATAATTGCTCCTTTCGTTGTGGGACGCCCCGGGCAGGGGTGTGGGGCTGCCGCCTTGACCGTCATTGAAATCGACGCGGTATATGTCGTAGCGGAATTTCTTGCCGCCTTCAAAAAACTCAGTGACTTCCTCCCTTTCGACCAGGGCTGAGGATGGGTCTTTGAGACCTGCAAGCGTGTAGGACGTGCTGTGCGCAAAGAGGATGGTCCTGCCGTCGGGGCTCCAGACAGGATTGCTCTGGACGTACCGGCGGTCATCGGCGCCTTTGAGTGGAAAGAACTCTCTCGTGTGTCGGTCATACACCACCAGGATGCCCGCGACAGGAAAGAACCGCTGGGAGTAATCCAGCTCGTCCACCGCAGCGAACACGGACCGGTCCTTGACCGTGCTTATGACGTACCGCCCATCTGGAGATATCTGGGACAGCAGCCCGAAGGTCGGTTCATTATCATCACGGCGATAATCGCTCCAGGAAATTATCTTGTTCTTTTCCAGGATGGTCTGGGGCTCAATCTCTGCAATGACGTAGGAGCCCTTGTCGCTTCCGTAATCCACGTCCATCGCCATGGTCTTGCCGTCGGGTGTGAAGGAATGACAATTGCCGCACACCTTCATCTCCTTCAACAAGGTGGGCGGCTTATATGAAGAGACCTCTCCCAGATGCCAGCGAATAGACTCGATATTCTTGAGGACGTGGCGAAACGGCAACGGCACATCGCGATAGAAAATAGGCGCCCCGACCGGGTCCTTCGAGGTGATGAGCCGTGTGCGTCCGCGCGAGAGGATTTGGTTTGGCTCTGTGCTGTGGAAGCCCACGATAGTGGCAGTCACGGCCTGCCCGGACGATAGACTTTTGATATGTTCCCAGATGCCCGGGCTGGGCATCCATCGTCGGGGCTGGACCGGTGGGTCCGGTGGCTTGTAGGCGGCCGAGGCATCTGAGACGGTCCTGGGGTCGCTGTCGCGTGCCGGTGGCGGCATTGCACCTTGCGTAAGCGCGTAAAGGTGGTCGCGTCCGTCGCCGGAGACCACGTCAATCAACCAGGTATTGGCCTTCGCAGCCGGGTCGCTCCACACGAATGTCGGAGCGGCCATATCCGGTGGGAAAACGGCCTCATCCAGGGGGTAGTCAACCGTGAGCGGGAGCAGATTATCGCTCGTCGAGGCCGCCTTCACGGCCTGAAGGATAACCTTGCGGAGATTCTCGTCGGAGGTCGAAAGGACAGGGGCTGACGGGGCAAAGACCACCGCATCCATCTCGCCAAGAAGGGCATGACCCCCGAACGTTGCTGTCGGGGACTGGCCAACCAACACCCCAAGCCCTATCACAACGATGATGGCGCTTCGCATAGCACAGGTCTCCTGACCTTTACGCCTCCGGAGGCGCTGTTGGACTACTCGGCATAAACCCCAGCATACATGAGGAACTGAACAATGCCGGTTCCGTTACGCGTGAGCAGGTTGCCATGCTGAGGCGTCAACAAATTTAGGAATAGCTTGCCTGCAGTGGACAAGCTTCTACGTCGTTACATTGAGTAAATCTGGAATATCGGCTGACAAAAAAACAGGGCTGAAAGCGGTTGCCCACAGCCCTGATAGTATTTTACTTAACAAAGGCGCCTAAATAGCTCGGCGTCTGCGGAGCCAGGTGACAAGCCCTATGCCGAGACCGCCCAAAACAAGAGCACCCGGCGCGGGTATCACACCAGTATCACCAGCGTCGATAGGCGTGCCGGCTACGTTCTCATACGCCCATCCGTAGAATGTGACGCTCTGGTTGACTGTACCAATGCCGGATATCTCCGACAGGTGCAGCCAACCATAGTAAGGAGGCAGGATGAGATCCGTCCCGGGATTCGTCTCCCTTTCCAGCATAAGCCCGATGTAGCCGCCTTCTGGGCCAAAGTTGCCGGAGCCATAAAGAAGAGACCAGTCGTGGTCGTAAGAAAAGGAAGAATTTGGGCCAATCGAGGTTCCGGGCGGCAGGTTAGATGCTATGTTTTGAATCCCGACTATCCCACCCATTCCCATCGCTGTTCCCATCATACTACCTGGCGTATAGATAACCAAACGTGACATGCCCGTCGTTCCCATCATGTATAGGTTGACCGTAAAGTCATCCCAGTGGTCGCTCTGGCCGGCAATGTCAATAGTCATCATAGACATAGACATCTGATTCATCGGGCTTAGTTGAAGCGTAAACTGGGAGCCCGAATAGACAATAGCTCCAAAGGTCGGAACTGAAATGGTAACAAAACACAATGTAGCCAACAGCAGAATTTTTTTCATTGGCTCCTCCTTTTAGAGATTACGTTTAAGCCGATACACTCCTTTATACACTCATCATCAACAGCAATTAGCTTATATCACTCGTCCGGCATTTGTCAAGAGAAAAAAGTGCACGCGACCACTCATTTTGGAACAGGGTCAGCAAACCGGCGGTTTCTGCCTGAAAACGCGGTTGTTCGCCTGGATTTGGCATGACGTCACGTAGCTCATAGAAGCTGATTACGGGGACTTGAAGGCTGCCGCCGTATCAAGCCGACAGGTTTCTACGGAGCATTTTGAGTTTTAAGTTGTGTGCGTGTGCCGAATGCACTTGTCGAATACTGCAACGGCTTAAAACCAGCCAATTCTTTTATTGGAACTGTTCCCCAGCTTGTGTTCAAATGTCCAATCATTCTCGGATTGGCAAATGTTCGGGAATAGTCAATCAGAGCTTTGGCAGCTTCCGGTTTACGCCAACTGGCCGGCCAGACCCGAAATCCCTTGTTCAAAAACATCGGAATCGATTCGTAGGCGTCTCTTGACTCATAATGCCAGTCACAAATGATGATGTCCTTTGGGATAAGGTCGATGGCTGCTGCTGTGTTGTTGTCACTGGCTTCCCATTTGCCATAATTGATTTTACCGGCGTCAATCAGACGGTCTCCCCACATGAGCATCTCTATCTTGCGCTTTTCAACGATGTGTTTGTGGTAGTCGTTTACTGCTTTGGCGAAAAGTCCGGCCTTCTCTTTGCCTTTACACCGTGGACAGGCATCCTCGCCAATCAGGAATACTTCATCCATTCCTGCGTGAAGAGAATCTGCTTCAAATGCTTCAATCAGCTCATCCATCAGTTGAAATATGATGGTGTTGACCTCCGGATGCAGAGGGCACCAGCTTCGACAGTAAATCCCTTCATTGTTCGGATACTTGCCCGGCGTCTCGTTGAATTGTGGATACTTACTAAGCAGGGGGAACGTGGCTGCTTTCCAGGACTGGTGCCCAAGGCATTGAAACTGCGGGATAAGCCGAACGTGGTTCTTGCGACATTCATTTACCAGCTTTTTGACCAGTTCCTTGCTGCTTGCATTCTCGGATATTAGCTCCGGATGCGACTGGTATTCGTATCCATAGTTGATTTCCGCCACTATGGAATTGACTCCCATTTCAGCAAGACCCGTGACCGCTTCAGTAAGCTGTTCCGTTTTGTCTTTCGTGGTCATAAGGATGTGTATGCCTACCCATGGTTGTTTCTGTGTGGCGGTTGTTGAACAAAAAGCAGCGGATGAAACAACCAGGATAAGACAGGAAGACAGCATACAAACTTTTTTCATTGTTGTGCTCCTTCTATTACATTCTTTATGCTCATTGCCGGTCTATTTTATATTCAGGGTGAAATAAAATACCTGGTGAATTATACCAACCGGCAGCCAGATATTCGAGAGGTGTTTGGGGCATTGAGTGAAAAAACCTATGGGTCCCGACTCCCCGATGGGCGAAACACGCAGGAATGCTCCGAGGCTCAATTTTGACGGCAAATTAAGCTCGAATTTTACGGAGCCAGGCTCACCAGCCATAGTACTGGAGCTGCCTGAAAACTGAAAATGTTTGCAATTTCATCGTAAGTTTAGTATTTCAATGAGTTGAGCGAATTAGGAGCTCACTAAAACGTTCGATATGCGAAATTGTCTGTTTAGGAGTGTATCGGGACAATTATACAGATTATAATCCTCACGGCAATTTATCCTGTTGTAGTTTTTTTAAGTGGATTTGGCCGTATTACAGGAGATGTCCGGCATACGTACGGATTAAGTGGTAATTGGCAATGAATCGAGGAGTTAAATGGGTATTCTTTGGGAAATAGTGCAAACCGGTTTGATGTATGGTCAGAAGCGGAAATCCGATTCGATTGATGACCGAGTCCAGTATCTTGAGGACCAGCTTTCATTAACACAGAACACACTGCGTCAGCTTGTGAAAAAGCTTGAGGAGATGCACGGAAGCGACATCGACGGAGATGGCAGGGTCGGTTGAGCATTATCCTGATATACCGTCCAGCTATCCGATGCAGCCGGCGGGCAGGTGGAAATGAAGATGCCGACAAAAAGAAATTTGCTTGTCTGTATGGGACTATCACTGCAATTGCTCCAGATGAGCTGCAAGGACGTTAACAAACCGACAGACCACCATCCTGCGGCTAAACAGGCAGCCGCTCGAATTGCTGACAATACCATTTGGCATTTCGGCCATAGCGCTAACCTGCTGAAAATCGGCGGGCGGATTCTCGTCTTCGATTATCCTTATGGTAGCGAGGCGAACGCAGAATGGGTGTATTACCTCGACCCCAACCAGTTGAAAAATGAGAAGGTCTATGTCTTTGTCTCACACGGTCACGGAGACCACTACAACAGCGGCATTCTCCGCTGGCAGAACCACATCCCTCACATCAGATACATCCTTTCCTCTGACTTTACACGGTTTCCCGAGGGGGCGACGTTGATTTCGCCCGGCCAGGTCGTTGAAGTGGACGATATGAAGGTCCGAGCGTATCCTTCAACTGATGCCGGCGTGGCCTTTTCAATCTATGTCGATGGCAAACATATCTACTTTGCCGGCGATAACGGATTCTGGAACTGGGAGGGAAAAAGGCCGCAGGACGAGTACATCAGCAAAGACTTGGCGAGCCTGGATAGAACGGTGCCCATCGATATCGCTTTTCAGGTGTGCGACCCGAAGGCCGACGGCGTGGGGGACGGCGGAGTGGGCATATTCGCGATTACATTCCAGCCGAAACTGCTCGTGCCCATTCACCTGCGAGGCGAGTACGAATTCCTCAAAAAGATTGAGCTTCAATTGAAAGACCGCGGATTCAAGAACCGCTTCTGGGTCATAAAGAGCATCGGCGACACCACGTCTTTCTGAAGCCCCTCTCTGATTAGAGCAACGGCAGCCCCCGACAGACTTCGGCGAGCTCAGTCGAGCCGAAACATTCAGGAGAGCATTACCTCGCAAAACAGAAATGGAGCGGAAAATGACCAAGGAAGCGTTTAGCGGTGATAAGAAACTGCCAATGAAGACCCTGCTGGCCGAATATGAGCGCAAACTGGTCAACAGCAACGTCCACAGATTTCCAAAATGGATAGAGGGCTACCACCTGACGTTGATGACCATACTTTGGTCGGCCGGACTGATTATCTTCGGCTGGCTGGCAGGGAATAATCTCGCCTGGTTATGGGCTTCATCATTGATGCTGTGCTTGCAGTGGTTCACTGATTCGTTCGATGGAGCGCTCGGCAGATACAGAAACACCGGCATCCCCAGGTGGGGCTATTTTATGGACCATCTCCTCGACTTTGTATTTATGGCCTCACTGCTTATCGGTTACTCATTTCTGACTTATGGACCAAACCGGCAGGTTGTATATCTCCTGATACCTGTCTTCGGCTCTTTTATGGTAAATTCATACCTGGCTTTCGGAGCGACTAATGAGTTCAAAATCACCTACCTGGGCGCCGGTCCTACTGAGATACGGATATATTTCATCATATTGAACTGCCTGATAATCTGGTTCGGCACCGCCTGGATTGAGCGAATCCTGCTGTATGTCCTGGTCATATCGATTGCGGTCTTATGCATCGTCGTGTATAGAACCCAGAAATACATCTGGAAAATTGATATGACTGAAAAAGGCACGGACTGCCGTTGCGCCTCAAGAGGACTCAGCGAATAAATTAAAACTTAAAGCTAAAAACCAAAAACTACGGTCTCAAATTCCCCCCTTCTTGCTTTCGCAAGAAAGCAGGAGGGGTTGGAATCTGTTTATTTGTGGAGGAACAGCGTCCAATCGTTGGCGTTCGGAGCTGTGAACTTTTCAGGCCTGCCGCCCTGCACGGTGAACTTCTCGCCCCACGCGCCTCCAAGCGGGTCAAACCAGCTCGCTTCCAATCGGCCCGCCAGCCCGGACAGGTCGAGCGTGATGCTGCCGCCGGATGGCAGATAAGCGGCCAGTTCGTTGCTCGAACCCATCGCGAAAGCGTTGCCCTCCTTGACCAGCGTATCGTCAGGCTGCATCTGGCAAAACCTCATCTGTCTCATAAACACAGCGAGGCAGCCGATTTGCTTGCGCAGGTTCGCCCGGCGGCTGCCTTGTAAGTCGCCTTTGTGCTCACTGCCGATTTGCAGGCTGTCGTCCATATAGTTGAAGTGCCCACCGCTGAGCACCGCTGCCCACATGGCCTTGCGCACCTCGTCGTCGTTCTGCGTTATGGTCCAGTCTGTGTCGAATATGAGCGGCTGATGGCGGCTGCGTTTCTCTATCAGCGCGGCGTGGACGGCCTTGACGTCCCAGGTCTGCACCACGCTGCTGTGGTTGAGGAGGTCTTTGGGCATCACTAAGTGCTGCCTGGGTTTGGTTTTCTCATAGTCGTGGATGAAATCGCACAGCCGCAGTTCCCACGGTTTGTTGTAGTAGTTCTCGTTGGCAATCTCGAAAAGGACATGGTCAAACTCGTTTACGGCGTCCACCACGCGGCGAATGAACGCCTGCTGCGCCTCCAGCGCCTTCGGGTTGCCGACCGAGCAAAAGCCGCCCTCGCCGTCGGTGCCCATGCCGGTGTTGCGGGGGTCGCCGTCCACGCCGTTGATGTTGTTTTCACGGTGGAAGGCGTGCAGCTTCCACAGGTGCGGATGCTTCAGCATCCAGGCGTCAAAGAGAATGAGTTGAAGGTGGATGCCCCGCTCGCGAGCAGCGATGCACAGCGTCCGCAGCCGTTCGAAGAAGCTGGGGTCGAACTGAGTCAGGTCGTATTTCGCCTTGCCGTCGTTGGCATTGCCTGGTCCCGTGCGCAGGCAGGGCACCACGTTGGTCCGGTCCCCTGAATCGGTCTCGTAGCCCCAGAACAGCCACACGCGGTTGAAGTTCAGTCCATGCGCCTTGAGCGTGTCGAACATCGTCGCGAAGTCATAGTCTGCCTCTGAAAACGTGCCCCACGTATAGTCTCCTATGAGAACTACGTCCCTGCCCTGGCTGTCCTGGAAATAGTGCGGGTTGGTCGGATGCGTCCGGAGTGTGCCGGTGGCTTGGACGGTTTTGGCCGAGGACGATTTCTTCGCGGCGACAATCATTTCCGCTAACCTGGCCCGCGCCTTCTCATAAGCCGAAGGGTCCTTCTCCCACTGGAACCAGGAACCCGCAAGTGGAAGCACCACTTTCTCAGCCTCCGCTGCCAGGCCCAGCCGCTCCAGAATGGCCAGATACTCGTAGTCCTCAATCCCATCCCGCAGGGCTTTCAGACGCAGGCTGGACGCGATGCCGTCGTAGCCTATGGCGTGCGCAGGATAGACGAGCGTGCCTTCACCGTTGAAAATGAGATTGCCATCCCGATAGGTCTCGCCGCTATTCCACGGGTCTTCCACCGCATTCCAATACGACATGCCGCCCCAGTAGAGCAGACCCCGAATGCGATACCGCCAGGAAATCCAGGCCGGCGCCCGGTAGTTGAGCAGCGGGTAATCAATATGCCACCAGGGAGTCGGTTCCCCCTGACACAATGCGGTGTAGGTCCAAATGGTCTCGCCGAGGGCCTGACGCTGCGCGGCACTTTCAGCCCGGAACAAGCTGAATAACGGACACCAAATATCTACCGCACCGTAGAGGTCGCCCCAGGCGCTGTCCGCTCCGCCTTTCCCTGTCCAGGGTTGTTCCACAACCATGACCTTGACCACCGACTTGGCCTCGCGAATGGCCCGGCCCCATCGCTGCACATATTTGTAGTCTTCTTCAGTGTTGGGTTCGTCCTTCAGGTAAATGAATAGGACCACTCCGGGCCGCGCGAGTTCCGCTGCCGCACGGTCCCATCCCGCCAGCCATGCGTGAAGTTTGGCACGCTCCTGCTCGGGGTCCTTGACCACACCGTCCGGGTGGGGAATTTCGAGGGCATTAACGTGATACCTGTCAATAAATTGCTTCAAAGCGCGGATTCGTTCTGCGGAAAGCCGAAAGCTGCCATCGTCCTGGATGTCCAGGGTGAGACTGCCTGACGGCGGGGTGGCGTTGATGCGATGCTCGGTGAGCATTTGCGCACACTGTGCATCTACCCCCGTCCAGTCGGCGGGTTCCGGCTCATTACCGTCTCTGGCACGCCGGCGATAGTATGAACGCATCCTTTCCGCCGGCGAGCCTAAGGCAGTCACGAGTGTCGAGACACGCGGCAGTTCGAAATCCCACACGGTAAGCTCGACAGGGATTTCCACAACACGTCCGCCCTGGGCGATGACTTTATACCTGCCGCGATACAACCCGGCTTTGGCATTGGACGGGACATTGACATCAACCCAGAAACCGTGCGTCTCGTCCGCAGGCAAGTCGAATGGCACGGCGGCCAACCGTGCGCCGGTCAGCGCCTCCCGACTGGTTGGATGTCTGAACGGTATCAGCGGGTCAGGATACCACCCCGGCTTGAACCGGTCATTTCGGTAGGTCCCGGTAGTTAGATGAAACTGGTGCTGCCGGTAGAGTCGTGCATCGCCGGCAGGCATAATGGACCCGCCTGGTCCCGTCAGGTCCCCGGCCTCGATATTCACGCCTTTAACTGGAATATCTGACCGCATCAGGATTTGGAAGCTCTCCCATTCGTTCCGCGCGGCGCCCAATTTCACCGTGCAGCCGGTATCGGCCGGGTCATCGCGGAGTACGCGTCTGCTCTCCGTAATCGTCCAGACCTGCCAGTCGGCTGAAGCCGGACAAACAGCGACAACCACAACAGTTGCTGTCAGAACATAACCGATGCATCTGTTCATAGCGTTTTTCCTTTCGATAAAAATCACAAAAGCCTGCCATCAGCGGCAATTAGAATTGCAGGGGCATTCTTTCGGATGAAGACGTCGCGCTGGCCCGTGCCTTCCGTAGTTACTTGTGAAGACAATGAACCGGCCATCGCGGCTGATATTGGCACGGGGGCTGTCCCAGTAGGATTTGAACACTGACCGGTGGGGGCGGCGAACTGTGGCATCACCGCGAGCAGACAGGGCAAAGTGAAGTTCAGCAGCGTTGTGCAAATGGTCGCAATCAAGCGCATAAGTCTTCTTGGGCCGGAACAGACTGCATAACTGAATCCTCAAGTTGGCTGGAATCCTTTGTTGTTCGATATTACAAGGACGCTCTCCTGGACAAGTGTACCGTCTTATATATGGGCGTCAAGAAGCTGACGCTCCCCCCGCAGCTTCTTGCTTGTCCCTGCAGCTTCTTGCGAAGCAAGAGCGGGGGCCAAAATAAGTTAATTTACCCCGTTAGAAAAAAAGCCCTGCCTTCGTAGGCGGGGTAAAAATATTATAGTGAGGGTGGGTTTTAATGCTAAAGCCCCACCCGAGCTTTCTAACGGGGTTTATTTCAATGACCGCAACGTCCTCGCCGGCGAGGGTAAGGGTAGTTTGTCCGTTATCCCAATTGATGGTTTGGCCATATACCAGTTCATGGCTTGCCGTTACTTTTTCTTGTACAGTGATGGTTATGGTCCGGCGCTCGGGACTATCGTTGAAGACTGTAAGGTATCCCGCCTTCAGCGGGCCAAACCGCTCGACATAAACGCGGGTGTCGCTTGAGGAGGCACGGGTGACCGGCTCCCAGCCCGCCTCGGCAACCAGCTTGCACAGTGGAACAAACTTCCTGAAGAGGTCTCGGTCTCGTTCGTAAATTTCAGGTCGGGCGAAGTAATGGCCTTCAGAAGCGTTGTGGCTGAAAAAACCGGGAAACATCCCGTAGGCAAGGCATCGCTTCATATATTTTTCCGCACGCTCGCGGGAGAATTCTTCAAACACAGTATTCATCAGGAAGCAGTAAGGTTTGCCTTTGCACAGCGTGCGGCGATAAAGCAAATCGCTGTCGGACATCGGCTGCCACGTTCTGCTTGGGTTCCAATCAGTTTCGGAACCCATCACATCCAGCAATGGCGCCAGCCAGCACAAATTGATGGGCGTGGAATTGGCCATCATAAGTTTGTCCATAGAGTGAATATCGTGGGAAATGGCGAGGACATACTCAAATGCTATCAAGCCGCGAAAAATGCCAACCCTGCGACTATCAAGCGAGAAGGTTAGAGGTGTTTGAGCTGCTGCGAAATGGTCGCGGCGGAAGTCGAGTTCATCGGTCACATAACCTTCGCTTGAATCAATATACTCGCCATCCAGGTCGGCGCTGCGCTGAGGACCGTAAAGTTTCTCACGGATTGTCGGGTTCCACTTGTTCTTGAAGTCCGTAATTTCGCCTTGAACATCCGGCGTGGAGTTAATGCTCCAAACAGCGCCGTTGCACCACGGCGTATTGAGCAGACGGGCGGGAAATTGGCCGGTTTCATCGTAAAAACCGCTGGTAAAAAGAGCTTTAGCGCTTGCATCGCCCTTTTCATCAGCAAGTCGTCGCGCCTCTGCCAAAGCGGCTTGTATCGTACGCGGCATCTCTTTGGGCATAGGCATCCACCAGGTCATCGGCTCGATATAGCGGAAGGTTATGATGTCGTGCTCATCGTCCCACTTGGTCTCATTATTGCCTTCCTTAAACTTGAACCCAAACTCCTGCCAGCCCTTGACATCGCTGATTTTGGCAAAAGGCATCCAGAGACCCTGCTGAGGGGTACGGCAGCGAAAATAATCGGGAAATATCTCATAGAATCGGGCCAAAGCGCTGCGAAACTGCCATTTTGGATTAAAGTTAAATTTGCAAAACCGCAGGTGAGCTTCCGGCTTTTCCGGACACAGGCCAATGTCGTAAGCAAGAAACAATTCATTGGTTCCGGAATTGTAGCCCGCACGGAAAAAGGCTGGCCACGCCATATCGATACCCAAGCCCACCCCCATATCAGCGGTAGCCACAGCAGCGAATGGGTATCGCGACAGCCGACCGTTGGCGCCGGCGGAAAAACTGCCGGCGTTGACATATTCACGATTTGGCTCAACCGCCAAGCTACGACGCGGGTCCTGCAGCCAATAGCATTCACCGGCTGGAATTGGTACAGCATAAATCAGCTCAATTGCACGGTCTTTGCCTGTCTTGTCGCGGATGGTAACATTGTAAAATGTAACATCCCGAACCTGTTCCTTCTGATATTTAAGTTCAAGGCCGAGGGCGCTTCGTTCGAGTCGGACGAAGTCGGAATTGGCGGCTATGTCACGAACCTGAAATCCTTCCGGCGAGGTACTTGACCTGCCTGCCGGTAGGCAAGGTAGTATCACAGCCACGCCATCAAACAAACAAGCGCCTGTTGGCGGCTTTAAGACGTGCAGTTCGGGATTGCGGAACCAGGCCTTGCCTGCGTGATGTCGCACAAGCATGTGGAAGGAAACTGTTTTGACAGGTTTTTCCGGAAATACGATGACTTGGGCCTTCTCCCAGTCATGTGAGCCAACGTTGAACGCGTCAGTCTGTCCCCAAAGAGGGGTGCCGTCAGTATAAATCAGGTCAAGATAAAGAGAGTAGTCGCTATTGCGGTCGCCCCCTACGCCCTCAGCCTTGCTCCATGCCGCAGCCACAATTGGTTCGGGCCTGGATTGGTTCAATGTAACGGTCTGAGAGATGCCTCGCTGGGTTTGTGTGTCGCCGGCGTTATCACAGACAAAAACATCCTCCTGCCGCTCGAAGCCTTTTTGCCACGGTCCCCAGGCATCCGGCTTGAGGAGATTCTCACCTGCATCGCGGAGGTCAGGGACTTTCTTAACTGTGGTCCCATCGGACTCGTCCGACAAGTCGGAAAGTAATTTATTCTCGTTTTGTTCATGGGATACCTCCGCCCCCGCAGCTTCTTGCGAAGCAAGAGCGGGGGTTGGCGCTGACCCCGTTAGAAGTAAAGTACCTGATGTTTCTGTTCCATTATCAGCAAGAACTTCTAATGGGGCTGAGAAGAAACATAATAGTAGTAGGAATAAAAAGTATTTTACATCTGCCACTAAAGTCATCTTTCGTAAATGCGTAAAGCCGTCCCTCATCCGCCCCCCCTTCTTGCTTTCGCAAGAAAGCAGGGGGGGTGGTGGAGTGAGCAATTGTCTTGAACACAAGTGTCGGCATTTGCTCCAAGGTCCTATCTTTTTTCTGATGATGGCTTTCGCCGCGGCTCGACTGAGCTCGCCAAAGTTGGGCTTTTTCTACATCGGTTGAGAGAAAAGACAGGAACTGACTCATACCGCCTTGTCACTCCCGGTAAAGATTTGCCCTTATCTAACTCGCTGATATTATCAGCAGTCTCCTCATCGTAGAACGGTTGCCTGCACCGCTGACATACCCGTGCCGGAATGTTTTTCACAATAAGCAGCCTTCCATCCACCCAGAAGACCGACTTAACCAGGTCCTCAACGGTCCCTGAGCCACAATACGCACACAGAAAGGTTTCGCCCGAGTGCTCGCCCCTGGAATTTGAAATTCCTTCATGGCGTTTCTCTTTCGCAGCTCGAACCTGTGGCAGTGAGTAAACAGGAACCCTAATCTGTCGCTTTGCCTTAGCCGCCGCTGCTCCCCTCTGCTTTCTTGCCCCTGCCTGCGCAGGGGTAAACTTGTCCCCGCGAAAGCGGGGAGCAAGAAGGGGGGAAGACGCGGGGGTTATTACCCGTTGCATCCTCTGCGTGACTTCTGCCTCAAAGAACTGCTCTCCACATCCTTCACATAGTCTGGCTGGAATATCTTCTATAACAATCAATCCTCTGTTACTCCAAAGTGCTGCCTTGATGGTGTCTTTCCTGGTGTTGCCTCTGCAGTACTTACACCGCAACAAATCCTGTGATTTTTTCTGGTTTTGTTTCATCTATCGTTCATCGAAAAACTATGAACAATGAAATAAAAACTCACCCCCGCAGCTTCTTGCGAAGCAAGAGCGGGGGCCTGCTTACCCTCGTACCATTTTTTCTGCCGCCGCGACAATGTCAGCAGCATTGACCCGCATATAGTTAATCATTTCCGGCGCACCGGGTGGGGGGGCGTCAGGGAATGCCAGTCTCTTGAATTTGGCGCCCGGCGCCGCCTCAGCCGCTCTGGCAACAATCTCGGCGCAATTGCAGAAGCTGTAGCTGCCGTCGTCCGATGTCAGGAGTCTGCCGGTCTTCTTAACTGACTTAATGATGGTGTCCATTACCTGCTCTAAAGGCGCCAATGTCCGAGGGTCGATGAATTCGGCGATAATTCCTCGCTGCTCAAGCTCCTTGACCGCCTTGGCTATCTCAACTGTCTGCGGTGCATAGCCAACAATGGTGATGTCTTTGCCCTCCGTGCGAACCGCGGCCTGACCAATAGGAACTGTATATGGTTCGTCAGGAACCTCCGGACCGGAGGCAGGGACCGGGTACTGGCAGAACACAACCGGGTCAACGTCTCTGATGGCCGATATCATCAGGCCCTTGGCATCGTAAGGATTGGACGGAATTACCACCTTCAGGCCGGTTAGTCGGGCGTAACAGGATTCAAGTCCTGCATCGGCATGCTGCCCGGCTTGAAATGGTGCCCTTCCCTGCATATCGGCCCAGAGGACCATAGGGAATGCTGCCTGTCCGCCGGTCATATGGCGAAGCTTGCCGGCGTGGTTGAACATCAATTCATAAGGAATCAGTGTGGTCATACTCGGTATATGGGCAATTGCTCGAACGCCAATCATAGACATCCCCATAGCGCCACCCACAATCCAATTCTCGTCGATAGCGCTGAATCGCGCACGCCAGCGTCCGAACTCTGCTTCCAGATTGATAGTTCGGTTCTCCCAACCTGCCGCCGGCTGCTGGTATTCATACAACAGAGTCAACAGCTTGTCTTGCCGCATTTCACCTTGAATGGCTTCGAGAATCGCATAAGTCATATTCTTTGGCATAATCTCTGCCTCCTTTTTATTTTTAGCTTTTATGCAGAGGAACAGAACCTTCCGCAAATACATTCAAAAGGCCGTCCTCAGGTTTTGGAACCGGCTGGGCCTCCGCAAATTTGACGGCCTCTTCGACCGCTTGCCTGACTTCTGCCTCAATCTGGTCGGCACGCTCTTCGGTGAGGACCTTTTCGTTCACTAAGAACCGTCTGAATCGAGGTATTGGGTCTCTGGCCATCCATTCCCTGAGTTCCCTGTCGGAGCGATAGCCTAAGCCGAAAGCCCCATCCCTGCCGCTCGCAGTGCCGGAGAAACCATAGTGGTCATACCATCGGTAGGTCTTGCACTCAATGACCGTCGGGCCGCCCCCGCCGCGGGCTTTTTCCACGGCATACTTCGCCACGTTGTAAACGTCTGTGACGTCATTGCCATCCACTACGCGGCTCTCAATGCCATAGCCATCAGCCCTTCGGGCTAAATCTTTGATAGCATAAACATCCGAGTATCGCACCCAAATCTGGAACTGGTTGTTTTCGATAACGCAAATCCAGGGCAGCTTATAGGTGGCAGCGCTGTTTGCAGCGCTGGTGAAAAAGCTTCCCTGTATGGAACCGTCTCCGCCAAAGCTTACCACCACCTGGTCGGTTCCCTTGACCTTGATTCCATACGCGGCCCCTGCGCCAAGCAGATGCGAAGCGCCTACAATCCCGTTCATACCCAAAATGCCTAAGCTCATATCCGTTATATGCAGGGAACCGCCATAGCCCTTGCAGTATCCGGTGGCCTTGTGAGTGATTTCGGCTAACATCAGGTTAAGGTTGCCGCCTTTGGCAATCAGGTGGCCGTGGCCGCGGTGAGTGCTGGCTATATAATCATCTGCTCTTAGCGCGCTGCAGACGCCTGCTGCAATCGCCTCTTGTCCTACATACAGGTGGGCTACGCCACGGAAGCCCCCTTTAAGCGCGAGGTCCTTTATTTTCGTTTCCCACAGGCGTATCTTTAACATATCAGTGTACATCGCTGTGAGCTGTTCAGCCGATAGACTATCAGCGTAAGGGTGTGCATTCTGCCCTTTCACTTGCTTGATAGGGCCGGCAGAGAAAAAGACAGACCCCACACCAATCGCACCTAATCCCTGGATAAATGTCCTGCGTGAGACTGCCTTTGTGTTTTTTTTCTCTGTGGATTTATCCGCCAGACGTAAGGCGGAACGGGCCGTTTTGCACTTACCGATATTACCTTCCCCATTCATTCGGAAACTCCTTAAGATATTTTCCTGCCTTGTTTCTAATGTTACAATTTAATCACAGGAAGCGAAAGTGAAAAATCAAATGGTAGTCTCAAGAATCCCTGCCTGCCGGTAGGCAAGTTTGCACATTAGTTTTGGCTATCCCTGCCTGCCGGCAGGCAGGGTTGGTCGGGTCATAGCTTCTGTCCCGGCAGCCCTTAAGGGTTGCCGGGGCTCGACTGAGCTCGCCGAAGTCCGGCCAGCCGTCTTTGGCTTGTCAATTTTCACTGCCCTTGCAGCCGATTTTCTCAAAAGGTATTGCTTTGAAGCCGAGTTGCCAGGCAGGCGAATCATCCTTCAGGCGGAAATCGCCCCCGAATGTTTTTGTCGGGGGGTCAACAAAAAGCGGGTCTGCATCCGTAAGGTTATCTCGAAGTTCAACCATTTCCTTGTTGGCATCCCAGGTTATTTTCAGCAGCTCGCTCCCGACCGAGATATTGTGCGCCGCTAGGAGTCTGTCCGAGTAATCATTGAAAAGTTTATAGAGAGCCGATATAAGGTCCAAGTAGCTTTTGCATAAATCCTCAATTTCAGGAGACTCAAGGATGGGCAAAACATATCGGCCATGGAATC
>Ga0315291_10000331_pt1 | contig 61307 bp, 52 predicted proteins | sample YL17G12_20_MG_FD_203070 | JGI IMG/M metagenome (GOLD analysis project Ga0315291, IMG submission 203070) | Sediment microbial communities from Yellowstone Lake, YNP, Wyoming, USA - YL17G12_20 | ecosystem: Environmental > Aquatic > Freshwater > Lake > Sediment | place: USA: Wyoming | collected... | reverse complement strand
CTGAGGATTTAAAAGTTCCAGAGGAAAAGATCAAAGTAAACTTAGACCTCTGGTGCCTGTATCTGAATTCAAAAGAATTCAAAAGAGCCAACTATCATCTGGAACAAACCAAAAAACTTTTAGAAGGAAGTGAAGATAAACCTTATCTGTCTGATTTTTATTTTAACTTGGCTAAAACTAAATGGCTGGAAACCAAGTCCTATGGATCCTGTGAAAAAAAAGGTGCTTTTGAGTTTCTGTCTCTGGCTTTAGAGGAAGCAAAAAAATTAAATAGAACAGAGCTTTTGTGGAAAATCCATCATACTTCAGGAAAATGGTATATGGAATTATCTGAATTGGAGAAAGGTTATAAAGAGTTAGAAAAGGCGAAAGAGATTTTGAAAAAATTGAGTGATAATATTAGAGATTCAGATTTAAAAGAAAGCTATTTAAAGGATGAGGACAAAAAAGCATTGTTTCAGGATATAAAGGAAATCACTCAAATATTAGTTGGAAAAGAAAGTTAATTCTAAAAAAAAGAGGGAGGGTGCCTTCATTGACACCCTCCCACAGGAGGTGTCGGTAAACCACCTCTTTAGGAATAAGAAAATTGAGGCTCCATTAGCCTCCATTAGAGACGCCCAACGGAGCAATCCTCTCCTCCAACTCCTCCAGGATTAGTTCTTTCAGTTCCATAACATCACCTCCCTGCGATTTTATATAAAACGCTCACCTTGCTTTCAAGATAAAAATAAAACTTTTTTTCTTCTCCCAAAAATTCTAAACTTTGGGAAAAAAGACTTGAGGGAATTTAAATATTTTCTTACCCCCTGTTAATCCCTAATCATCCTCCCTCAGTCTAAATCAAATATCACCTTTTAAGTACCATTTGTCAAGTAAAATTTTAGGGATATTTAAAATTTTTAAAATCATTGCAGTCATACAACAATATCTTGTAAAAATTTTTCCATTTAGCACAAGATATTGAAAATCTAAAAAATCGTTTAAAAGAGGATCCTCTGGAGATTTTCTTACTTTTTTGAAAAATCAGCAAAAATTTTTTAAAAAATTTAACTAAATAGATAGACATTACACTCCTCAGCAGTTGCCTCCAGCGGATTGTTTGTGGTTAATCTTTTTGGGTGATTACATTAATAACCCACGTGAATACAATCTACCTTTAAGGTACAAGATTTTCTCAAAAATCTCTTGCCTTTTGAAAAATTTCTGTATATTTATATATATTTTTTGTCTAACTATTTTGTGGGAGGTTTAAGATGAGTAAAATGAGAAGGAAAGTGAAGAAAACCAAAGTTGTTTCCCCAAAAACCAAAAAGTATTTCTTCTTTTTCGGGGAAGGTAAAGCTGAGGGCGGAGAGGAATTAAGAGACCTATTAGGGGGCAAAGGTGCTGGTTTGGCGGAGATGGTTAAAGCCGGTGCTCTGGTGCCTCCGGGATTCACTATCAGCACCGAGATGTGTAATCTATTTTATAAAAACAACCTACGACTTCCTCCAGAGCTTAATCAAAAACTAAAAGAATATCTGTCCAAAATCGAAAAGTCGATGGGGGCTAAATTTGGAGATCCCAAAAATCCACTCTTGGTTTCAGTTAGGTCCGGTGCAAAATTCTCTATGCCGGGGATGATGGATACCATTCTAAATTTGGGACTGAATGAAAAAACGATGGAGGGACTTTTTGCCAAGACCAGCAATGAAAGGTTTGTTTATGATAGCTACCGCAGGTTTATCCAGATGTTTGGGAATGTGGTCTTAGGGATAGATAAGGTCGAATTCGAAGAGATAATTCAGAAGAAAAAGGATGAAAAGCACGTGAAGATGGATAACTCCCTTTTAGTTGAGGATTTAAAGGATATCATTGATAAATTTAAAAAGAAGACAAAAACTAAATCAGGAGAGGAATTCCCCTCCGATCCTATGACTCAGTTGAAAATGGCAATTGAGTCCGTTTTCAAATCCTGGAATAACCCTCGAGCCATCACCTATAGAAGATTGAACAACATCCCCTCCGATTTAGGGACCGCGGTGAATGTTCAAGCTATGGTCTTCGGGAATATGGGGGAGAATAGCCTGACCGGGGTCGGTTTTACCAGAAATCCTTCTACTGGGGAGAACAAATTCTATGGGGAATTTCTAAACAATGCTCAAGGGGAAGATGTGGTAGCAGGGATCAGAACCCCTAAGCCGATAAAAGAGCTGGAAAAGGAGATGCCCGCGGTCTATAAAAAACTTTTATCCATCACTAAAAAATTGGAAAAACACTATAGAGATATTCAGGATTTCGAGTTCACGGTTCAGGAGGGAAAGCTTTTTATGCTCCAGACCAGAACCGGCAAAAGGACTGCTCATGCTGCAGTGAAGATCGCGGTGGATATGGTTAAGGAAAAGATAATCACCAAAGAGGAAGCGATAAGAAGGATCGAGCCTGCTCAATTGGAACAACTTTTACATCCTACCATCGATCCTCATGCCAAAGTGGAGGTAATTGCTAAGGGTTTAGCTGCTTCCCCAGGGGCAGGTTCCGGCAAGGTGGTTTTTACAGCAGAGGACGCAGTCAAATTATCCCAGGCTGGGGAAAAGGTAATCTTGGTAAGAAAAGAGACCAATCCGGATGATATTGCTGGGATGGCTGTGGCTCAAGGTATTTTAACCTCAAGGGGGGGTATGACCTCCCACGCCGCTGTAGTGGCCAGAGGTATGGGAAAACCGTGCGTGGCTGGATGTGAAACCATCAGAGTGAATGAGGAGAGGAAAACTTTCACCGTCGGTGGGCTGATGATAAGGGAGAGGGATACCATCTCTCTGAATGGTACCACTGGTGAGGTGATCTTAGGCTCAGTTCCCACTGTGGAGCCGGGTTTAAGTGGTGAGTTTGGCGAATTTATGAAGTGGGCTGATGAGATCAGAAGGCTTAAGGTCAGGACCAATGCTGATATTCCCCGAGATGCCATCCAAGCTATAAAGTTTGGTGCTGAAGGGATCGGTTTATGTCGAACTGAACATATGTTCTTTGCTGAGGAGAGGCTCCCCATTGTGCAGGAGATGATTATGGCTAAGACCAAAGAGGAAAGGGAGATAGCTTTAAATAAGCTTTTGCCCTTTCAGAAATCTGATTTCAAAGGACTATTTGAGGTAATGAAAGGGTACCCGGTCACTATCAGAACATTGGATCCTCCTTTGCATGAGTTTCTCCCTAACCGGGAGGAGCTTATGGTAGAGATAGCCGTGATGAAAGCTAAAGGGGAGGATCAGGAGAAACTCAAGGAGAAGGAGAAACTTTTATCCCGGATAGAGGAACTGCACGAGTTCAATCCGATGTTAGGTTTGAGAGGATGCAGATTGGGGATTGTTTTTCCTGAGATAACCGAGATGCAGGCTAAGGCGATATTTGAAGCCGCCTGCGAGCTGGCTAAAGAGAAAAAGACAGTTATTCCTGAAGTAATGATTCCTTTAGTGGGTGAGCTTAAAGAGTTCAAAAACCAAAAAGAGATTGTGGTCAAAGTGGCTGAAGAGACGATGAAGAAATATAAAGTCAAGATAAAATATTTAGTGGGAACTATGGTGGAGCTCCCCCGAGCATCATTGACCGCGGATGAGATTGCCACTGAGGCTGAATTTTTCTCCTTTGGCACCAATGATATGACCCAGATGGTCTATGGCTATTCCAGAGACGATGCGGGCAAATACATAAAATATTATTTAGAACACGGGATCTTATCCTTCGACCCATTTGTCAGCATTGACCAGAAGGGAGTAGGGCAGATAGTGGAGATGGGGGTGAAAAAAGGGAGGAGCACCCGTCCCGATTTAAAGATCGGCATCTGTGGTGAGCATGGAGGGGATCCGGAATCGGTAATTTTCTGTCATAAGATCGGGCTGGATTATGTAAGCTGTTCCCCTTATCGAATCCCCATAGCCAGATTAGCTGCAGCCCAGGCAGTGGTGGGAAAAAAGACTTATACTACGGTGTAACTACCAATTGAAAGAGGTGCAGGGGAGGATGAACCCCCTGCACCTCTAATCCTTTTCGGACAACCACAAGGGTTGTCCCTACATAATCTTTTGTTCTTCTGTTCCATCAGGAGTAGCTCCTGATGGTAAATATGTGGATATGTGTAGGGACAGGGCTCGTCCCTGTCCAAATAGAATTTACAGCAGATGAAACTGATTAAGCGGATTTTTTCAGCAGATTATTTGACCGATTTCTGTATCTGCTTAATCCTTATAATCTGCTGTGAGTTATTCTTTTTGACGGAATTGCAAATAAAAAAAATGAATTTTTTTTACTTCACTATCTTCCCTATCCTCTCCCAGCGGATATGAGTGGGAAAGTTGACCAAATAATGAAGAAAGATTTTTATTAGAGGGAAAATATAGGGGCTTTCGAATTTAGGGGCATTGGCATCCTGTTTCCAGGACCAATAGATCACAAAGGCTTTACCTTTGATATATTTTCTATCTAAAAATCCCCAATCTCTTGAGTCAGAAGAATTGTCCCGATTATCCCCTAAAACGAAGAACTGGCCCGGAGGAACTTGAACCGGACCAAAGTTGTCTCTGCCGGAATATTCAGCAGGATAGATTTGAGAATCAGAAAACTTTTCCCAGCGGGGATTCCCTACCCTTTTCCCATCCACATATAATCCTTTATCTATTATCTGAATTGTTTGCCCCTCGGTGGCTATGCACCTTTTGATAAAGTCCTTGCTCGGATTTAAAGGATATTTGAAAACAATTATATCCCTTGGTTTGGGATCGGTGAAATTGTAGGTCAACTTGTTTACCAGAACAAAATCACCCGCCAAAAGGGAGTCCTCCATTGATTTGGTAGGTATTTTGTATGCCTGAACTAAAAAGGCTCTTAAACCCAGGGCAATAACCAAAGCGACGATTATCACCTCAATATAGGATTGAGCAATCGATTTTTCTTTTCTTTTCATATCGTCAAATGTGCGTATGCGTCTTTAGACTTCGCATTTTCACCAGGAGCTTTTCCAATTTAATTATCGGTTATTAAGTTTAAAAGTTTATGTTCGGTCAATCGAGTTATTTTTAAAGATAATTGATAAGTTGAGTTAAAGAGATTTTCTAGTAGAAATGTGAAAATAAAAAAGGGAGGAGCTTGCCTCCTCCCTCTGAGTCAGTTTTGTTGGATGACAGTATTATTCAGCTTTTGCCTCCGTTCCCTCCTCAGTCTCTTCCTTTTTTTCTTTTCCTTCTTCCTTCTCTTCCTCCTCCAACTTTTCCGCTTCCTCTTCTTCCTCGGTTTTTCTCTCCAAAAGGTTTTCTTCATCCTTTTTCTTTCGCAGGATAATATAGGTTAAGGTCTGTCCGGTGCTGAAGGTGGCTAAAGCATAGGAGATCACACCAAAGATGACCAGAATCAAAGTTATCCCGATCAAAAAGGCAGAGATCTCCTTTGACCAGGAAAGGGAATTCCCCCATCCGATCTCCGGCAGATGGAATCTGAAGTTTATCCGGGGAAAGATATTGGAGAAGAAATCTAAAATCCAGGGGGGCAGAGTAACATAGGATAATCCTTTTTGAAATATATCGGAGAGTTTATCTTTCATAAAAATTCCACAAGACCAGTTGACCAACTGAACCCCTCTAAAGCAGAAATATCCCAAGATAAATGAACCGACCTTGGCACAGGCCAAAATTATTCCGTTATATATGAAAAATCTCCAGGGCTGTGCCCAGATGGTGGAGAAAAGCTGAACAATGATTTCAAAAATGTCCTCTTTGGTGGTGGCTACAATGGCAGGGGTCAAAAGAAAGGAGAAGACCAAAATGAATATCACATAAACACAGAAAATTGCCACCACAAATATGGGGACGCCATAGAAAAGCCCTAAACCTAACTCCCCCATATATGGGATTTTACCCAGAAGGCCAACTATGACGCCGCAGATAATTAGAAATACTACAAAAACAGCTAGGGACAAAGGTGACAGAATAACGGTCTTTCCATGTTTTTTCAAAAACTTCAAAGAATCTTTGGCTGAATAAAATTCATCCCCTTTTAGTTGCTCATAGGTTATCTTTCCCACAGCCGCTGATGCCAACATCCAAAAGAATAGAAGAAAGAAGCATCCTATAATAAAAATTACCCAACTATACCAGTGGGTGAAGGCGAAATTACCCAAAGGAAAAAATCTGAAATTTTCCCAGATCTCTGAAAAAGTCATCTCACTGGTCATAAAAGCTATGTAGGTTAAGACCATAAAACCGATGTAGCCTATAAGTAAGCCCAAGAATTGAATGCCTACCTTCTTGCCAGATAAAGCTAAGCGGGGAGCTCGGAAGATATCGCGGAAATCGAAATATGGTTTGAACATAAAACCTCCTTACCTTTCTTTATGGTGAACTAAAAAATAGTTTTAAATTCGATTTGTCAAGGGAAAAGATTTTAAGATAGTTAAAAATTTTGAAGATATAAAATCTATAGCTCCACAAGTTGCATCGAAATATGTTAATCCCTCCGATTGGAAAAAACTTTTGACATACCCTTTTTGATGATTATATTTTTTAGTGCTGTCGGGAGTTACCTCCCGCCAGAAGCTAATCGTCATTCGCCTATAGATACTGGCACCACCAATGAGTTAGGCAACGGCTTCTAACTTGAGATAATCCCACCCCCGAAAGGGAAAAACTTCATTTGACTTATCCTTTTTTAATAATTATATTATTTTTTGAATTTTTGAAAACGAGGTAAATATGAAAGCTTTAATAACCGGAATAACCGGACAGGATGGGTCGTATCTGGCTGAGTTTTTATTAGAAAAAGGGTATAAAGTTTACGGGATGGTGCGTCGGGCATCGACTGAGAACTTTGAGAGGATAAATCACATAAGAGATAAAATCCAATTGGAACAGGCGGACCTTTTAGATCAACTCTCGATAATTGAGCTTATAGAAAAGGCTGAGCCGGACGAGATATATAATTTAGCCGCTCAATCTTTTGTTCCCACCTCCTGGAATCAACCGGTATTAACCGGCGAGTTTAATGCCTTAGGGGTAACTAAGATTTTAGAAGGGATAAGATTGGTTAACCCCAAGATTAAATTCTATCAAGCCTCATCCTCGGAGATGTTCGGAAAAGTGAGGGAGGTGCCTCAGAATGAGAAGACCCCCTTTTACCCTCGAAGCCCTTACGGGGTGGCAAAGGTATATGGGCACTTTATCACTGTAAATTATAGGGAAAGCTACGGGATTTTCGCCTGTTCCGGGATTTTATTTAACCACGAATCTCCCCGAAGGGGGAAAGAGTTTGTCTCCAGAAAAATTACCGATGGAGTGGCTCAGATAAAAGTAGGACTTTCCCGAAAGCTTTATTTGGGGAATCTGGAGGCAAAAAGGGATTGGGGATATGCGGGTGATTATGTCAAGGCGATGTGGCTGATGTTGCAAAAAGACAAGGCTGAAGATTTTGTCATCGCCACGGGTATAAATCATTCGGTAAAAGACTTGGTAAGGATTGCCTTTGAGCATGTGGGTTTAGACTGGAAAAAATATATAAAAATCGACCCCAAATTAGTCCGACCAGCAGAAGTCGATATTTTATTGGGCGATCCTTCTTACGCCAGAAAGAAATTGGGCTGGAAACCTGAAGTAAAATTTGAGGATTTGATCAAGATGATGGTGGATGCGGATCTGGAGAGGTATAGAAAGGTTATGAAAGAGAAATAAAAATGCCGGATGTGAAAGCTACAGAAGGGGAATTCAAAAGTCTGGTTATTTCTTGGGTTAATTCCTTTTTCGAAAAAGGGAGTTATCCATTCCAAGTTGCCAGCGCAGACCCTTCGATAAGAACAGAGGAGGGAAAACGTCGTTTTCCTGATGTCCAGATCTGGAAAAATCGGGAGGCTCAAGATGGCTTCTGTGGTTGGGAACTTAAAACTCCCGACACTCTTGTGGACGATCCCGGACTGTTTAATCTCGCTTGCGAAAAGGCACAAGCGATGCACGCAGATTATTTCATTACTTGGAACATGAGAGAAACGGTTATATGGCGAGCCCCGGTAAAAGGGAAAAAGGTAACACAAGAGTATAGGCAATATGCTTATCCTATACTGGACCAAATATATAATACAGAAGACCTATGGGACAACTCCAAACAAATTTTGTTGAAAGAGAGGGCAAAGCAGATTTTAGATGACTTGGTAACGCTCTTTCGAGAGGGGCATCTTCATCAAACAGATACCGATGCTACTTTTTTTGTTCGCAGGTTAAAGGAAGCCACAGACAAATTAGGTCCATACTTGCATAAGTCATTAGTAAAAAAAGTTGGAGAAGATACCCAATTTAAAAAAGGTCTTAACGACTGGGCAATTAAGCAATCCATACAGAATTTTGGAACTGCTGAGTTTTATGATACTGTTTCGCGCCAGATTTTGTACCGAACTTTAGGGAAGATACTTTTTTACTTAACCTTAAGACGTTTTCGCTCCGACATCCCCAAACTGGATTTAACTGGGATCGATCCAAAGAAAACCTCAAAGGAACTCAAAGAATTTTTTGAAATAGCCAAACAGATTGACTATCAAGCAGTTTTTGAAGAGGATTTCCCTGACAAAGTCGAATTCCCGCCGGAGATTTCTGAGCCATTATCTCAACTTATTTTTGATTTAAATCGCTTTAACTATTCTTTTATGCCCCAGGATGTGGTCGGTCAGGTTTTCGAAAAGCTTATTCCTTATGAGGAAAGACATGCTTTAGGTCAATATTTTACCAGGGAGGAATTGGTTGATCTTATCAATGCCTTCTGTGTGAGATCAAAAGATGATATAATTTTAGATCCCACCTGTGGGACTGGCACTTTTTTAGTTAGAGCCTACGATAGAAAAAAAATAGCAGGTGAAAGAGATCACAAAAGACTTTTATCCCACCTTTGGGGAATTGATGTCGCCCCTTTTCCGGCAGAACTTGCTACCATAAATCTCTATCGTTTGAATTTAGACGACTATGCCAATTTCCCCAGAATACTCACCTTCGATTTTTTTGATGTCAAACCTGGACAGTTGTTTGAATTCCCGCCCCCTAAACCTACTGAGGATAAAAGCGAGAGTATAAAAGAAAAATTACCTCTGTTTGATGGTGCGGTAGGCAATTTCCCCTATATCAGGCAGGAGTTAATTAATAAAGGAATTCCCGGATACAAAAAAAAGATACAGAAAGTTCTTTTTGAGGATTGGAAAGACGATTATCGAGCACTTTTTGATAATGGAAATGTTAAAATCTCGGGACAGGCAGATATCTACGCTTTTCTTTTCTTTCACGCTGCAAGATTTTTAAAGGAGGAAGGGGGGAGGATGGGATTTGTTACCTCCAATGCTTGGTTAGACGTAGCTTATGGTTATGAGCTCCAGAAGTTCTTTTTAAAAAACTTCAAAATTATTGCGATTTTAGAATCTCGCTGTGAGCCCTGGTTTGAGGATCCTGCAGTCAATACCATAGTCACTATTTTAGAGAGATGTAAAAACAAAAAGGAAAGAGAGAATCATCTGGTAAAATTTGTTAAGGTTAAAAAGAAATTGAAGGAACTTATACCCTGGGATATGCGGCTCAAGGCGATGGATCGCTGGGCTGGGTTAGATAGAATAGCCTTGAGTATTGAATCTAAAGGCGGGGAATATATCAAAATAGAAAATAATAAAGTTGAGAACACCTTAAAAGGTATTGCTACTTATGAAGATGATAACTTTAGGATAAGAGTAGTTAAACAAGGGGAGCTTTTAGAGAAGATCGAAGAGACAAAAAAGACTATGAAATGGGGGCAATTTCTTAGAGCACCGGAGATTTTTTTTGAGATATTAAAGATATGTAAAGATAAATTAGTCCCTTTAAATGAAATTGCTGACGTTACGAGAGGTTACACCACCGGAATAAATGAGTTCTTCTATCTTACTAAAGAAAAAATTGAGCATTGGGGGATTGAGAAGGAGTTTTTGAGACCAATCGTTACTTCGCCAAAAGAAATAGAAGGCATTTTGATAAAGCCTAAAAGTCTTGAATTCAAAATTCTGGCCTGCCATAAAAGCAAAAAAGATTTGTTAAAAGAAAGAAAGTATAAAGTTTTGAAATATATAAAATGGGGCGAGAAACAGGTTACCATAGAAAGAGGAAGATATAAAAAGGGTGGGATTCCATTTCCTGAAGTTCCTTCAGTTCAGGGCAGACCATTCTGGTATGATGTGGGTCAAAGAACTCCAGGGGAGTTTGTGGTTAATAGGTTTATAAATGAACGTTTTTTCTTCCCAGTGAATAAATCAAAAGTATTTTTGGGAGATGTGGTGTTTGAGGGAAGGGTGAAAAACAAAAAGGAATCTACTTTTTATTGGGCTGTTCTAAATTCTTCTTTAAGTTTTCTTTTCGTTGAGCTTACTGGTAGATTTATCTTAGGTGAGGGTTTATTAACTTTTTACGGACCGGACATAAATCAACTATATGTTGTCGATTATGACTGTGTAACGCCAGCAAAAAGGAAAGCCATCGTAAAAGCATTTCATAAGTTGTTAACCCGCTCAGTTAAACCGGTCTTTGAGGAAGTTAAAATGAAAGATAGGCAAAAGCTGGATAAACTCGTTCTCCAGATTTTGGGGCTTGATCCTAAGAAATATCTTAAGCCTATTTATGAGGGAATATGTGAATTAGTGAAAGAGAGAATTCAGCTTGCTAAAATGAGGAAGAACACCAAAAATGCAGTCTATAAAAAAGATGTTGAGAAACTTAAAGAAAGTGTGCTTGAGGAAATTTTACCTGAAGGAGCAAAGAATTTCCCTGAGGAGTTTATCGATTCAGCTTATCTTAAGGATTCACAAGAAATATCGATTACTGGAAAGCCTTTGAAGCTCGGTCATTTCTTTATGGGCTTGCAGGAGGTCGTTTCTGAGGATGGTTACAAATACGAGGCAAAAAGCTTAGAGGAAGCTAAATTCATTCTCTATTCTCAAAAGCCTGATACTTACATAGTCAAAATCCCTAAAAACAAAATTGCGCTATCCCAAGCTGTGGCAAAATATGAAAAATATATTAGAGAACTGAAAGATAGGCTTTTTAAGACTTTTTTCGAACGAGTGCTTGACCATAAACAAGCAGAACATTTAACCAATGCTGTTTTTGAAGATCTTGGATTGAACCGTATAGCTGAGAGCTAAAAGCGAGACTATTAGCTCCTAACTTTACTTTTTGTAGAAGGTAAACCTAAAGGGAATGTTGAAAAAGCTCAGAGGGCTGGTCATTGCGACCCCGCCTTTGGCGGGGGAAGCAATCTCACTCCATATGGATCAATGGTTTAGAGATTGCTTCGTCGTCCATACGGACTCCTCGCAATGACATGCAAGGGTTTTTCAATACGCCCTAAAGGTTTGCAATCCAAATATGAAAGCTTTAATCACCGGTATCGCTGGTTTTGTGGGGTCACATCTGGCAGAACTATTGATTGGAAAAAATTATGAGGTTTTCGGAACTTGCCTGGCTTGTGAAAGCCTTGATAATATCCAGTCCTTGAAAAAGAAGATAACCCTGGATGAGTGCGATATCAAAGATTTTGATCAGCTATCTAAATTAGTTAAAAATATTTTACCTGACCAGATTTACCATTTAGCCGCTTTTAGTTCAGTTGGTAAGTCTTTTGAAAAACCACTGAAGACCTTAGAGGTCAATCTCCAAGGGACAGCAAACCTTCTGGAGATCTTGAGGAATTCAAAAAAGAAAACTAAATTGCTTTTGGTCGGCTCTGCGGATGTCTATGGTAAGGTTGAAAAAAAAGATCTGCCCATAAAAGAAACCCTCCCTCTTAACCCGGTAAGCCCCTATGGGGCCAGCAAAGCCTGTGCTGATATTTTAGCTTATCAATATTTCAAATCTTATGGGGTGCCTGTTATCCGAGCCAGGTCTTTTAATCATACTGGTCCCAGGCAGGCAAAAGGTTTTGTTATTCCAGATTTCGCTTCTCAGATAGCCCAAATCGAAAAAGGATGTGCAAAGCCTTTTATTAAAGTGGGGAATTTAGAGGCGGAAAGGGATATCTCGGATGTTAGGGACATAATAAATGCCTATTATCTTCTGATGAAAAAGGGCAAATTAGGCGAGGTTTATAATATATCTTCGGGAAAATCGTATAAGATAAAATACCTTTTGGACTATCTTGTGAATTTATCGGAGAAAGAAATAAAAGTGGTTACAAGTCAAAACAGAAAAAGACCAACGGAGATTCCGGTTCTTTTGGGAGATAATAGGAAGATAAAAAAAGAAGTTGGATGGAGTCCAAAAATTCCGATAATAAAGACATTGAAAGATACATTAGACTTTTGGAAAGGAAGATAAGCAAAGGAGGATTTTTGTTTAAGTCGTCAAGATGCTTCCCACAATTAGAGAAAAAGATCAAAGAGAAAACTGCTGTAGTCGGGGTGATCGGATTGGGTTATGTGGGCTTACCCTTAGCGGTGGAATTTGGCAATCAGGGTTTTTTTGTGATCGGAATCGACATCAGCAAAAGAAAGGTGAAATTGGTCAATTCCCGCAGGTCGGATATCGATGATATTTCAGACGAACAGGTGAGGAGGTTGGTTGAGAATAAAATGCTTAAAGCCTCCACCAACTTTTCCCTTTTAAAGAAGGTCGACTGCATCTGCATCTGCGTTCCCACCCCCTTAAGCAAGACCAAAGATCCGGATGTTTCTTATATTCTGAAGGCGGTAACTGAGGTGAAGAAATATCTTCATCCAGGCCAGCTGGTGGTCTTAGAGAGCACCTCCTATCCGGGAACCACTGAGGAGTTGATTCGACCGATGTTAGAGGAGACCGGATTAAAAGTGGGGAAGGACTTCTTTTTGGCTTTTTCGCCGGAACGGGTCGATCCGGGGAATCCGGAATACAAAATAAAAAATACCCCCAGGGTGGTGGGAGGGACTACCCCTTTATGCACCAGGATAGCCCAACTCTTCTATGAACAGACCATAATCAAGGTTATCCCGATGTCGTCTTCTCAATCTGCGGAGATGGTCAAGCTTTTAGAAAATACTTTCCGAAGTGTGAATATCGGGCTGGTTAACGAAGTGGCTTTGATGTGCGATCGGTTAAAAATAGATCCCTGGGAGATAATCGAGGCGGCTGATTCCAAGCCATTTGGGTTTATGAAATTCTATCCCGGACCGGGTTTGGGTGGCCACTGCATCCCCATCGACCCTCATTATCTTTCCTGGAAACTGAAATCTTTGAACTATTATGCCCGCTTCATCGAATTGGCCGGGGATATAAACTCTCATATGCCCGAATATGTGGTGGAAAGAATTGGTAGGGCTTTAAATGATAAAGGGAAAAGTCTGAAAGGGTCAGCTATTTTCGTTTTAGGCGCCGCTTATAAAAGAGATATTTCGGATGTTCGAGAATCTCCAGCTTTGGATGTGATCAGGCTTTTGGAGGAAAAGGGGGCACAGGTAAGCTATAATGATCCCTTTGTCCCTTCGGTCCTTATGAACGGGGATACTTTAAAATCGAAAAAACTTTTGCCCTCCTATTTGAAAAGGGCTGACTGCACAGTCATCTTGACCGATCATACCTCTTACGACTACACCTGGATTGTGAAAAATTCCAATCTGATCTTCGATTCCCGGAATGCCACCAAGAATGTGAAGATGGGAAGAGAGAAGATCATCAAATTGTAAGACCCGTTGTGGAATTTAAGCGAACCTCCCCTGCAAAATGCGGGGGAGGTTTCAACTTGATGAAACTAAAGTATAAAATCTTTTTCCTTTTTTTCCTTTTTCCTTTTTCCTTTTTTATCAGTTTCGACTCATATTCAGCTTCTTTAGAAAATATTCCGCTGGACAGCTGGGTCTATCCGGCCATTGATGAACTTTATCTTTCTGGATTTTTCCCCAAACTCCATAAAAATATAAAACCCTATACCAGAGGGGAGATTACGGAGTATTTAGTGGAGGTGGGGAAAAAAGTCGAGGATAAATCTTTAATTTTAACCGATTATCAGATTTGGCTTTTTAAAAAGCTAAATCGTGAATTTTGTTGGGAAATAAAGGAATCAGATGAAGAGAAAAATATAGTGAAATATGGAATCAATCCATATTTCTATTTCACCCAGAATCGAGCTGATACCTCCTGGGTTAGAGGAAAGCTATATTTAGAGGGAGCTTTCCAGTGGAAAAAGAGGTTGGTTTCAAAGGATCGGATAACCATCGATACTAAAGCTGAAAAGGAGACTAACATTTATGGCAAAAAATGGCAAAAGAATTTGACTGGTGTTTTCGATGCCTCCTATATTCAACTGAATCTAAATCATCTTTCTTTCCTTTTCGGCAGAGATTTTATTCGCTTTGGTCCAGGACAAAAAGATTTTCTATTGTTATCCGGTTTTTCTCCACCATTGGATATGTTGAAAATAGAGGGGAAGGTGGACTCATTTAAGCTTTTGTTTTTCGCCTCAATTTTGGATCAGATGATCTTACAAGATATTTCTTACAAAAGATATTTTTCCGCTCACCGCTTAAATTTCAAGCCCAAACCCTGGTTAGAATTGGGGGTATCTGAAGTTATAGTTTATGGAGGAGAGAAAAGGTCTATCGAACCTTATTATTTAAATCCAATTCTTTTCTACTACGGGGAACAGTGGAATTCCGGATATGATGACAATCCTTTGTGGGGTTTCGACTTCAGCTTCACCAGGTTGAGAAACACAGAGATTTACGGAGAGCTTTTGGTGGACGATTTTCAATATGATTTTAAATCCGAGCCCCAGCAGATCGGAGTCCGACTGGGTCTTTTCCGAGCGAATATTTTTAAGCGTGGTCTTTTGAATTTAGAATATGAAAGGATTTCCAACTGGGTTTATGGACAGAACAAACCCTGGAATAGATATACTTTTCATCATATCGGGATGGGGAGCCTTTTGGGCCCAGATGGAGACTTTATTTATCTGAGTTTTTTATATCATAAAAGTTATGCTTTTCAGTTTAGTTTCACCGGAGAGTATAAAAGAAAAGGTGAGGGAAGAATCGAAACCCCTCAAATCGGAGCTGTTCCCAAAACGAAGTTTCCTTCGGGAATTGTGGAAAAAACTAAAAGCTTACAATTGGAATGCCTTTACCAGCCCAATGTCAATTTGATGATAAAAGCTGATTTAGGCTACAACAAAGTGGACAATTTTCAAAATCAAAAGGGAAAAGACCGGGATAATCTTTTCTTTAAATTAAGACTAAACTATAATTTCTGGTCTGAGAAATCCTTTTAAACTCTTAAACTTCTAAACCTTTGAACCATTGAACCCTTAAACCATTAAACTCTTCTTATGTCTTTAAGGCTAAAATCTTACGCCAAGATAAATCTGTGTCTTTATCTTTTAGGGAAAAGGAAAGATGGCTTTCATGAGATTTTAACCGTAATGCAGATGATCGATCTTTGTGATGATTTGACTTTATCTAAAATTCCCCAGGGGATAATAATTGAATGCGACCATCCGAAAGTCCCTCTGAATAGCTTTAATTTAGCCTATAAAGCCGCGGAGGCTATTTTAAAAGAGGCACATCTTAGTTGCGGAGTAAAGATAAAGATAAAAAAGAAAATCCCTTTGGCTTCTGGTTTGGGAGGGGGATCAAGCAATGCGGCTTTCACTTTGATGGGATTAAATCGATTATTCCGCTTGAAATTTTCCAAAGAGAAACTGCATAAAATGGCAGAAAAAATCGGCTCGGATGTCCCTTTCTTTTTATATTCCGGACAGGCGGTGGCTTATGGCCGAGGGGAAAAGATAAAAGAAATTTTTATGCCTAAAGATTATTGGATAGTTTTGATTAAACCAGATTTTGAGTTATCCACCAAAGAAATTTACCAGAAAGCGAAAATTAACTTGACAAAGAAGAGAATTTTTATTAAAATTTATGAGGATAAAAAAGGTTTTTTTGATGAATTAGGAGCCTGGGAAAACGATCTGGAAAGGATAGTAATAAAAAGCTATCCCCAAATCGAACAAGCCAAAAAGACTCTTCAAAAAAAAGGAGCAATTAAAGCATCCCTATCCGGGAGTGGACCTACCGTCTATGGGATATTTAAGTCTAAACCAACCAACAAGGAGGTAGAAGGTTTAAAAAAAGGGGGCGATTGGCAAATTTTTTTGACACGACCAATCTCTTCAGGATAAGCCCTTGGGAATCAATTTCTCAGGGTGAATCCTAACAAAGTTTTAGGTCCTAAGAGAGGAATCCTTCCCGCACTTTGCGGGAGGGAAAGTCCTCAGTGTCAACCCAAGTCATTCAACCAAAACTTAACTTACCCGGCAGGAGGAGGTAAAGTGGAAATCACTGAGGTGCGGATCACATTGAGGGATGAGGAGAAGCTGAAAGCATTTGCCAATGTCACCTTCGACAATGCTTTCGTGGTTAGGGGGTTGAAGGTTATCAATGGAACCAGCGGTTACTTCGTATCTATGCCCTCGCGTAAAAGGCCGGATGGGACCCACCAGGATATCGCCCATCCCGTCAATAATGAAATGCGTAGAATAATAGAGGATAAAGTCCTGGAAGCTTACGAAAGTGAGCTTAAGTCCAAGGGATCGGCTTAATCTGTCTGTTCCTACATTCCCAGGACTTAAAAAATTTTTGGGGGCGTCGTAGAGTCTCGTAGGCGGGGCTCCCAGCCCCGCAAAGGGAGTCTTCGAGGTCTATAATCGATTTTGGGGCGTCGTCAAGTGGTAAGACACAAGACTTTGGATCTTGGATCCCAGGTTCGAATCCTGGCGCCCCAGCTTCGCAGTTGATGGTTTTTGGTTCATAGTTCATAGAGTAACTGTTCTTAGACGGATGTTACCATCTGTCTTCGTTTTGGCAGGATGATAACATCCAGCAGGAGCACAAATTTGAAAAGAGAGAGGTTTAAAAAATGCTTGATATCGGAATAAGAAATTATCAGCAGCAAACATTAGAACAATTACTAAAAAGCAATTGCAGTTATGTAGTTCCTTATTTTCAAAGAGAATTTTCTTGGGAAAAGGATGATTGGGATGACCTTCTTGAAGATGTGATCAAGAGTATGAAGCAGACAAGAGGCCATTTTTTTGGGTTTATGACGTTCAAAAAGGCAGAAAATGATGAAATTCCCATTATTGAAGGCCAGCAACGGATAGCAACCGTTACTATTTTGGTCTCAGTTGTAAGAGACATGCTATTGGAAATGAACGAGGATATTGGGAAAGACTTAAACAAAGAATATATAAAATCAATTGACAGTTTGTCTCCTGAAACACCCCCCTTTTTCAAACTGATATTATCAGAGATGAATAAAGACTTTTTCAAGAAGTACATACAGGAAGAAAATAGCCCAAATAAAAAGTTTGAGCAATTTAGGGCAGAAAAGAAAGTCAATCTGTCAAACGAATTGATATTTAAATGTTATAGATTCTTTCATGATGAGTTAAAAAAGAAGGCTGAAAAGATAGGCAATAAAGAAAAAAAAGACTATTTGGTTGACATCGTACGAACTGTTCTAAGAAACTTTATTGTAATAACTGCTGAAGTTATAGACAGTTCTGCAGCTTACAATATTTTCCAGACACTAAACGACAGAGGTTTAGACCTCACCGTAACTGATTTATTGAAGACATATCTTTTTGACAAGGTTGGAGATTCTTGGAGAGAGGCAAAAGAAAAATGGGATACCATAAGAGAGATTCTGAGCGTTGTTAATACAAACGCTTTTTTGAGGCATTATTGGCTTTCTACGCATGGAGTGGTTAAAGAAAAGGATTTATATAAAGAAATTGAGAGCGAGGTCAAAAATAAGGCTGATGTTTTCAAGTTTTTGGAAAATTTGAAAGGTGAGGCGGAAGTTTATGAGGCTTTGCTAAATCCTAAGGAAGACTATTGGGGTAACAAAACGACAGTTGATCTGCTCAATGAGTTACAGATATTAACGACTCAAATGGCTTTGCCTTTATTAATGGCGGGAAGCCGCCTGCACGAAAAAGAATTTATCAATCTATTGCAATTATGTATTGGTTTTACTTTTAGATATTTAACCATTGCAGAGGCAGAACATAAAGTGCTAGAAAAACTATTTAGTGACATAGCTATTGACATACGGGAAGGCAAAATCAAAAATGCAGAAGAAGTCAAGAAAAAAAAGCTGTCCAGAGAATACCGTGACGACGACATGTTTATAAAACTTTTTGCCAAGAAGGAAATCAAGGTTGCTAAAGTCGCCAAGTATATTTTGAAGAAAATTGATGATTTTCTTAGCGCAGAAAAAGAAAAGTATTCTGATAGAATAACATTGGAGCATATTTTACCAAGAAATCCAGACAAGGAATGGACAGTATATATGAAGAAAAACACTATGGAAAAAGACGAACTCGTTAACAGAATAGGAAATTTGACGTTGCTGTTAGGTAAAGTCAATAGGGAAGCTCAAAATGCTTTCTTTATCAAGAAACGCGATCTTTTTTATAAGAAAATGACGAAGTTGAAAATAAATGAACCATTGAAAGAAATCGATAGCTGGACGAAAGAAGATATTGAGAAAAGACAAGAAGAGTTAGCGGAAATAGCAGTTAAGATATGGAAAATTTGATTAAGCTCTTTTTTTCATATAGTCTATCCTTGAATAAGCTTCAGGTGATTTTTGCTCAAATAAAATAATTTTGATAATAGACATAGGTCAAGCATGTCCACCTTAGGCGTATTGCTTGACAAATCAAAAATGACTGTCAACCCCGCCTTTGGCATGGTTGACCTACAAATTTTGAAAAAGATTCTTTATATTTCCCCTAAATTTTTATATTATAATAAGGAATGAAGTGATTATAAAAACTCTATTGACGAGTTTTATGAATAACAAAGAGAAAATTATAATAAATTGAACCGAATTTTGATTGTATGAAAAATAGAGTGGGGATATTGGTTTGGCTCTTTGTGGTCGTTTTGTTTTTGCATTGCGGGACTAAAAATCCGGAAAAGAAGACCAACCCGGGTAAAATATTGGTAAAGTCGAATATTCCTCAGGCAGAGATTTTCCTGGACAATATTTCCAGCGGCAAAGTCACTCCGGATACTCTGTTCGACGTTCCAGCAGGGAGCCACGAGGTGAAAGTTGAAAAGTATGGCTATTATCCCATCCCATCTTCAGTTACTATTCAGGTGCAAGCTGGGGTGCTCGATTCTGTAGTTTTTGTCTTGAATAAACTATATTATAGTGCCATAAAAGTTTCTTCCGATCCTCCTGGAGCGATGATTGTTCTGGATAATCAATCTACTGGAGAACGTACTCCGGATACTTTAGGGACTGTTCCCGTGGGAAAACATATCGTTTCGGTTTACAAAGATTTTTATTCCACCAACCTACCCGGCAAAGAGGTGGTGAATTTAGCTCAGAATGACACCGCGCAGACATTCTTTCATTTAACACTCAGTGCTTCAGGAACCGATTTAGAAAAAATTCCTCCCAATTTCAATCTTCCAGATATCTATAACAACTGGTTTGCCCTTTATAATTATCGAGGCTTTGTGATGATTTTGAATTTCTGGTCTTATGGGAGCCAAGATTGTAGGGACCTTTTTTCCGGTTTGGAAGAGATTTATAAAGATTATTATTCAAACACTTTGAAAATATTCGCCATCGATCCTTTAGATGAGCTTCCAGAGATTCAATCTGTAAAAAATAGCCTGGGACTGACCTTCGATTTACTGAGAGGAAAAGGGTCATCAGTAGCTTATGATTATCACATCAGCACCTATCCCACCACAATGATAATTGATCGAACCGGGAAGGTTTACTATTATAAAGTAGGATATAGCGCCGGTGTTGATCTTAACAACATTCGACAGAAATTGAACCAGCTTTTCTATTGAGTAGGGGCAGAGCTTTGTCTCCGCCCTTACCAGAATCATGACATTGGAGTATAAACCTTTAGGTTTATCTATATTTCAGTAAAGCTGAAGCTTTACACTCCAAGAAGATAAACCCCCATTGAGTGCAATAAGTGTCTGCCGAAGCCAAAAGTATAATATCTGGAATTTAAATAAAGAAAAAAATTAAGACCAGTTCACCAAGCTAAAAGAGAGATGCTCTAATTCCATCGCCATATTCACCGTTCGCAAAAAAACATTCTCCGGGACCTTCAAATTGGTGGGAGCAAAATTTAATATGGTCTTGACACCGGCGGAGACAACTTCATCTACAGTTCCCTGAGCTTGAGAGGCGGGGACCGCAATTATCACCATCTCAATTTTATTATCTTTAAGTTCCTGGACTAAATTCTTGATATCTGAGACCACAATCCCTTTATGATTTTTCCCGATCTTTCTTTGGTCATTATCGAAAAGCAATTTTATATTAAATCCCTGCTTGGCAAATTCCTTATAGGAGACCAAAGCTGAGCCCACATTCCCCACCCCGATTAAAGCCACATTCCAAGTCCTGTTTATCCCTAAAATCGAGGCAATCCTGTCCTTTAATTCCCTGACCGGATAGCCCAATCCTCTGGTCCCAAAGCTTCCGAAAAAGGAGAGGTCTTTTCTAACTTGAGCCGGGGTGAGTTTTTCCCTTTTGGCTAATTCTTTAGAGGAGACAGTATCGTATCCCTCCTTTTCTAAATTCAGAAGGGAGCGATAGTATAAAGACAATCTTGAAACCGTCGATTCCGAAACTTTTTTCATAAAAAATTGTTTTACACTATAAGCCTTTAGGTTCTTAGATCCAAATCCAGCCAGACCTCGCCAGCCTTTTACTTTGTGAACTCTTTCACAATATAGATAAAAGAAAAAAATTTAATGTCAAGAGGAAAATTGAGCAGTAATAAAAATCTTGCCTTGGGGGCAAGGTGGGACTGCCAATTAAAAGTCGCAAGATTCAAGTCTAAAGACTTCTATCCACACCACCCTTTCTAAATACAATATCCCGGGAGAACAAGTGAGGACTTTGGTGGATGAGGATAAATTGTTGGGAGAATATCAAAGATGGGAAGGATGGTAAGGGAAATCAGGTTGCCAGTAGTATATATTTTTACAGGCTTAAGGTGGGAGATTTTAAACAGAGCAAAAGAATGTTCTTTTGAGATAATGGGTCTATCTGAAACTTTCCTAAAAAAAAATGGAAGGCTGAAGGTCGTAGCGCCCGACCTTTGTGTTGGGCGTTAGTTTTTTTTCGCGTAGGGGCACGTTGCAACGTGCCCCCACCTTACTGTCATATAGGAATGGCCGACCCACCGGAACAGCGGACCAGTCTTTTATGTAGCGGAAACCTTTAGGTTTCCACCTTTCCCTAGGAAAAAAATGGAAGGCTAAAAGCCTTCCGCTACACATAGCCTCTTCACCATCAGGAAATAAATTTCATACTTTAAAATGCCTTGTCTAAATATGTAACAGCAAGTTGTTGCATTCCAAATCCATCTAAAACTTTTTTGAAACCTTTTTTCTATTCAGGAGTATACTTGTATAGAGACGCCACGAAGCGACTTACTTCATAGAGCAATTCCTCCAAAGAAAAAGGCTGTCTGCGGCAAGACAGCCTTTGAGTATTTTATGGGTTTTGATTGTGCAGGAATTATCGCGTAGGGGTGGAGCTTGCCTCCACCCTTCCTTCCCAGGGCGGAGATGAACTCCGCCCCTACGCGACCTGAAACCTATATGCACAGGCAGGCTCAAACCCCGTCTTTTAAAAAATAAGATCCACCATCCAGAACAAAACCAAAATCGAGATCAAAGAATCGATAATTACTATCAACGAATATTTAAAATCCCTCCAACTGTTCTCTTTTTTAAAAGTGAAATTGGTCAACAAAAAATTGAATCTTCTCCCGGTTCTTCTTACTGAAACCTTTTGCCACCCCATTAGAAGTAGCTTCAGAATTAGAATAAATACCAAAAAAAGAAAGGCTATTCTAAAACCGGTCGAGTGGAACATTCTAAAACCTTTATTTTATCCTTGATGAAAATTTGACCCCGCTTATGGTAGGTTCGTTGAGTGAGGTAACCTTTCCCTTGAACAACAAGGACAGAACAATGTTCTGTCCCTACAAATTTCATTCGCTGGTGTCAGACTCTTCCTCCTCCGATTTTATCACTCTGGCGACATCCACTACCCTATCCCCCTCCTCTAAATTAATCAGCTTAACCCCCTGAGTATTTCTGCCAATAGCCTTGATCTGTTTAACCGGCTGGCGAATGATAATTCCTTTTTGGGTGATAATCATCAGCTCATCTGAATCCTCCACCATCATAACCGCCACCACTTTCCCATTTCTTTGGGTAGTCTTAATATTTATTATCCCCTTTCCTCCTCGGTTGGTAATTCTATATTCTGAGATGTGACTCCTTTTTCCAAATCCATTTTCAGTCACCGCCAGCAAAGTGGTATCCCTTTTGATCACCACCATCCCTATGACATAATCTTTATTCTGTAGAGAGATTCCTTTCACCCCGTAAGCTGTTCTCCCCATATCCCTCACCTTTATCTCCGGGAACCTTATAGCTTGCCCCTCTTTGGTCGCCAGAAGTATATCATAGCTTCCATCAGTTATCTTTGCCTCAATCAGCTTATTATCCTCCGGAATATTTATGGCAATAATCCCACCCTTTCGGGGATTGCTGAATGCGGATAAAGAGGTCTTCTTAATCACCCCATTTTTTGTGGACATTACCACATAGAGGTTTTCTTCAAATTTTTTCACAGGAACAAAGGCGGTGATATTCTCATCCTTCCCTAAATTGAGCAGATTGACTATGGGTTTGCCCTTGGAGGCCCTACCTACCTGAGGGATCTCATAGACCTTCTGCCAGTAACATCTTCCATTATTGGTGAAAAAGAGGATATAATCGTGAGTGGAAGCTACAAAAAGATGCTCTACAAAGTCCTCCTCCTTGGTCTCCATCCCGATAACACCCCTTCCACCCCGGCCCTGCCTTTTATAAGCGCCCACACCCAATCTCTTGATATACCCCTGGTGGGTGATGGTGATGACCATATCCTCCTCAGCAATTAAATCCTCAATGGTGAACTCCTCCTCTTCTTCTCTGATCTCAGTTCTCCTTTGGTCCTGATAATTTTTCTTCAATTCTAAGAGCTCATCCTTTATGATCTGCATCCTTTTGGCTTTACTTTCTAAAATCCCCTTTAAGGAAGCGATCAATTTTATCAATTCCAGATATTCATCCTCGATCTTCTGTCTTTCCAGGCCGGTCAATCTCTGAAGTCTCAAATCTAAGATCGCTTGGGCTTGAATCTCGGTCAATTTGAACTTCTTCATCAAGCCCTGTTTGGCATCCTCCGGGGTCTTGGAAGACCTTATCAAGGCTATCACCGCATCTAAATTTTTTAAGGCAATCTTGAAGCCCTCTAAGATATGTGCTCTTTTTTCTGCCTGAGCTAATTCGAATTTGGTTCGGCGAGTGATCACCTGATGCCGGTGCTCAATGAAATAGTTTAGAAGCTGTTTTAAAGTTAAGATCTGAGGCTGGCCATCGACCAAAGCCAAAAGGATCGCGCCAAAGGTGGTCTGCATCTGGGTCTGTTTGAAGAGTTGATTCAAAACTATCTCCGAATGGGTATCCCTTTTCAGCTCGATCACCACCCTCATCCCCTCTCTATCCGATTCATCCCTCAAATCGGAAATCCCCTCTAGGACCTTATTGTTGACTAACTCCGCAATCCTTTCCAAAAGATTGGCCTTATTTATCTGGTAAGGTATCTCGGTGATGATAATTGATTCCTTCTCGGATTTATCCCTCTCTATCCCAGCTCTGGCTCTTAGAATGATCCGACCCCGGCCAGTTTTATATGCCTCAAATATCCCCCTTCTGCCATAAATAATCCCACCAGTGGGAAAATCTGGTCCTGGGATATATTTCAAAAGATCCTCATCCTCAATTTGGGGGTCGTCGATCAAAGTTACCAAACCATCAACCACTTCTCCCAGATTATGCGGTGGAATATTGGTAGCCATACCAACGGCGATACCGGAGGACCCGTTGCAGACAAGGTTTGGAAATTTTGAGGGTAAAACCACCGGCTCCTGTCTGGTCTCATCATAGTTGGGCTGGAAGTTGACTGTATCCTTTTCTAAATCTGAAAGCACCTCCATTGCCAAGGGTGAAAGCCTGGCCTCTGTATATCTCATAGCTGCTGGAGCATCCCCATCGATGGAGCCAAAATTACCCTGCCCATCCACCAAAGGATATCTCATATTGAAATCCTGTGCCATTCGAACTAAAGTGGGATAGACCACCTGTTCGCCGTGAGGATGATAATTACCCGAGGTGTCTCCAGCAATCTTGGCGCATTTTCTATGAGACCTTCCCGGAGCTAAATTCAGGTCGTTCATCGCCACTAAGATTCTGCGGTTAGAAGGCTTTAACCCATCCCTCACATCCGGCAGAGCCCTCGCCGTGATGACCGACATAGAATAATCTATATAGGAGGATTTCATCTCCTCCTCAATATAGACAGGAATGATTTTTTCTTTGTATTCCTTTTCTATAGGCATTTTAAAAGACGAAAAACCCAGAAAATTAGGAGTGTTGAATATAAAAATCTTGTTGCATTTGTTGCTGTTAATCTAAGCTTAGCCAAAAACGTTTTAGTTGGGCGATCATGATATTGTCTGAGATCTAAAATTTCTTCTATTTTTTCTGCCCGTTTACGAAAAGCGTGCCAATAGTCACTATACCTCTCCTCCATAATCCAAAATGCTGCCGTGATTATTAAACCGCCAATATTTAACACAGTTTTAGAATTGAATGTAAATTGGGATGAAAAAGAAACTGTCAATAAAAAACCCGTGAAGACACTAAAAAGGGTTAATAGTTTAAATCGCATATCTGCATAGTGTCTCATGTTTTCGCATAATTCCTTGTATTCCACTTTTAGACTTTCAACGTCTACCATAACCATTCAGCCCATTTCAAAAAATGCAAAAATAAATTTTTGCACTCCAAAACCCTACACATCCAGATTCCTCACATACTTGGCATATATTCGTTTAAAGCTTATTAAACTCCTCAATGGAAAGCCCAGCCTGATAGATCACAATATTTCTCAGAGTTCCTATAGGAATATCTTTACCATGTAAGGGCACTACTGCTACTCTTCCATTCTTTGGATTCTTGAGAGAAACGTGACTTCCTCGTTGATGAGTTTTTCTGAACCCAGCTTTTTCCAATTTTCTTATTACCCTTTTAGCAGTTAATGGTTTTAACCTTTCAGGCATTAGGATTTCGTTGAGGTTTTCTGCATTCCAAACAACTTGATGTATGTTCCTTCAGTTTTGAAAACAGGTTTAGGAATAGGCATTTTCTCTTTTTGTAGCGTTTCCAGATAACATAATGCCGCCTCTCGAACATTCGCTTCTGCCTCAGCAAATGTATCACCAAATGAGGAGACATGATTTAATTCGGGAATGGTAGCAGTTACCCTCCCTGTTTTCTTATCCACCTCATACTCGATTCTAAAGATGTATTCTTTCTTTGTCATACCTTGCTTCCTTCATGGACAGAACGATGTTCTGTCCCTACTTAAATTAAAAATGAAAAGGAAATTTTTGCACTCCAAAAACCTACACATCCAGATTTCTCACATACTTCGCATTTTCCTCGATGAACTTTCTGCGAGGCTCGACCTGGTCTCCCATTAAGATGGTAAATATATGCTCCGCCTCAGCGGCATCCTCTAAGGAAATCTGCTTCAAAGTCCTGTGCTCCGGATCCATGGTGGTTTTCCACAACTGGTCTGGATTCATCTCCCCCAGACCTTTATATCTTTGAACTGAAATTCCGGTTCTACCCAATTTATCCAAAATCTTATCCCTCTCCTCATCCGAATAGGCGTAGATCTCCGTATTCCCCTTCTTGACTCTATATAAAGGTGGCGAGGCGATATAGACATGTTCCTGTTCGATAAGCTCTCTCATATATCGATATAAGAAGGTTAAGATTAATGTCCGGATGTGCGAGCCATCAACATCCGCATCGGTCATAATGATGACCTTTTTATATCGAGCTTTGGAAATGTCAAACTCATCTGTGCCGATCCCGGTTCCCAAAGCAGTGACGATGGCTCTGATCTCCTCATTGGACAAAATCTTATCCAATCGGGCTTTCTCCACATTCAAAATCTTACCCTTTAATGGCAATATCGCCTGAAATCTTCTGTCTCTACCCTGCTTGGCTGAGCCTCCGGCTGAATCACCCTCAACTATATAGATCTCGCATTCATCTGGATCTCTGGAAGAGCAATCTGCTAACTTTCCTGGAAGGCCTGACGATTCCAACGCTCCCTTCCTTCGAGTGAGCTCTCTGGCTTTTCGAGCCGCCTCTCTCGAACGAGCTGCGGTTATCGATTTCTCAGTGATCCTTCGGGCAATCGGCGGGTTTTCCTCAAAAAACTCAGAAAGATTTTCTCCGACCAAAGATTCAACTATCCCTTTGATCTCACTGTTACCTAACTTGGTCTTGGTCTGCCCCTCGAATTGAGGCTCGGGCAACTTAAGGGAGATCACCGCGGTCAAACCCTCCCTCACATCCTCACCCTGCAAAGATAGATCTGAGTTCTTTATGAAATTATTCTTCTGGGCATAATTATTTATGGTTCGGGTTAATGCGGTCTTAAATCCTATCAGATGGGTTCCCCCTTCGATGGTATTGATATTGTTTACATAGGATAGAATATTCTCCACATAGGCATCAGTATATTGGAGAGCAATTTCCAATTCAATGGTATCCCTACTACCCTTAATATATATAGGTTTATGTAAAGCCTCTTTGGTTTCGTTCAAATACTCGATAAAGGAGACTAAACCCCCTTTATATTTGAAAACATTCGACTTCCCTGTGCCTTTATCCTCAATGGAGATTTTCAAGCCATTGTTCAAAAAGGCTAACTCTCTCATCCGGGCGGAGATGACATCAAAGGAAAAGTCTATCTTTTCGAAGATCTCTTTATCGGGCTTGAAGGTGGTTTTGGTCCCGGTTTGGCTTTTTTTGCCTATTACTTTGACATCCCCAACTGCCTTCCCTTTTTCATATCTCTGAAGATATACCTGACCATCCCTGGTTACTTCCACCTCGCACCATTCAGACAAAGCATTGACCACTGAGACCCCAACTCCATGTAAACCGCCGGATACTTTATAGGTTCTATGATCAAACTTGCCCCCAGCATGAAGCATGGTCATCACCACTTCTAAGGCTGGCCTTTTCTGGGTGGGGTGGATATCTACCGGGATACCCCTTCCATTATCCTCCACGGTCACATTTTTATCTTTGTTAATGGAAACTTTTATAGAATCGCAAAAGCCGGCCATAGCCTCATCGATGGAGTTGTCCACCACCTCATAGACTAAATGATGAAGACCCCTGGCTCCGGTATCGCCGATATACATTGCGGGCCTTCGGCGAACCGCCTCTAACCCTTTTAAGACCGTTATGGTTGCGGCATCATATTTTTCTGCTTCTTTTTCCTTCTCGTTCACTTTTTCCATACAAAAATCCTGTTAAAATAAGACCTTTTTATCTATTTAAAAAGATGATGTCTTTAACCAGGTTATCATTAATATACTGATTTATTTGCTTAATTATTTTATCCTTCATAAAAAAAAGCTCTGTTCTCCAGGGGGCGCTTTCTACCTTTATATATAGCTTGGAATCCTCTAATTTAAAGGGCTCCGCCTGGGAGGCTATTTTTTCACCCACTACTTCTTTCCAAAAGGATATTATCCTTTGCCCCTTTATTTTTTTCTCCAATCCCAAGCTTTTTAAGTTTCTTTTTAGAATAAAACCTAACTTTTCCGGATTTGAACTAACTCTTTTCATAGGCTTTTTAAATATAACGTTTTTCGTCTGAAATAGCAAACAAAATATTGGAATTTTTCAAATAAAAAATCCCCTTCAGGATATTTGTAACTTAAGCTCCCTTAATAGATTGGGCACCTGCAAACGTGCGGGCTTCAACCGTAACCCAACTCTTAGTCAGGCATCCTTTTTCATACGGCTATCCATTGTCGCACAATTGGTAGGGCGTATTGCAATACGCCCCTACTACTAAATATCATCCTATGAGAGAAGCCTTGTAGATCAACACCCTCATGGTTTTGACGCATCCCCTTTAATCTCTATTCCAGCAAAACCAGCAAAGCCATAACCCCCACTCCCAGTATGATGGAGGAAAACTGTAATATAGAATTGGATAACTTAACTTCGTGCTGAAGCTCCGGTATTAAGTCTGATCCGGCGATATATATGAAACCACCGGCGGTGATGGGCAATAAGGATAATGAGTAATCTGCTAAGTGCGGTCCGATAACCAACGAGATCAAAGCGCCCAAAATTGCCGTTACGGCTGATAGAAAATTGAACGCCAAAGCTTTCTTTACCGAAAGCCCTCCGTGAACCAACACTCCAAAATCTCCTATCTCTTGCGGTATCTCGTGTAAAACAACCGCCAGGGTGGTGGCAATACCAATGGGGATACTTACGCAGTAACTTGCTCCGATGAGCATTCCATCGATCAAGTTATGGACCCCATCCCCAATCAGATTCATAGTAACTACTGGATGGGGATGCATCTCAGAAGTGGGGATATGACAATGTCTCCACCGGACAAATTTCTCCAGGACAAAGAAAAAAAGAATGCCACCTACTATAAAAAGGGAGGTAGCTAAATTGAAACCTAACTTTTCAAATGATTCCGGTAGAAGATGCATAAAAGCATCACCAAATAATGCCCCAACAGCGAAGCTAACCAAAAAGAGCAGTATCTTTTTCAGTCTCTCCTGATTTAAAGAAAGGCTAAAGACCCCAACCAAAGATATTGCGCTAACTAAAGCCACACTGACTAAAGTATATAACCAGATTTTCAAGATCATTCACCCCTTTATTTGAATATTATAACGTGGATTACTCCCAAGGGTTTGTGTGCCCTCAAAACCCCGCCATAGTTATGTAGGGGCTTGATTTATCAAGCCCGCATCCGTTTCTTGGGACGGGTTCGATAAATCGAACCCCTACATTATGGATAGCCCTGCCTTTGGCGGGATGCACTCCATATCGGGATTTCGCTAAGATCAACAAGCTCCACCCCTACGCGATATTTCCTTAAACATCATTTACATATTTTTCATAGATTATCACAATAGCAGAAACATTACTTAAAAACGTGTCGGACCTTCTTCGAATCTTTTCTTCAGTCTCGTCAATACAATATCCCAGGCTTTATCAAAATAAGTAAATACCTCATCCCACTCCTTCCCCTCTTTCCAACCTAAGTGGGTCAACTTTACGAGCACAATGTTATCTCTCAAATTTTCAAATTCCAAAACCACCCAGGTTCTTTCTTTACGCACATTGGGATATTCAGGCGGGGCACTCCAGGTAAAAGATAACATCCTTTCTGGAATAAAGCTAAGCACTACACAGCCTTCAGACCCTCTTTTGCCCTTGTTCTCTGGAGGTAAAAAATATATTTCATAACAACCAAAAAGACCAAGCTCAATTTTCCCATCCGGTGCAAAAAATGTTTTGATCCCTTCAACAGTAGTAAATGCATTCCAGATATCACTAAGTGAAGCTGGAATTTTTATCTCTTTATAAATTTTTTTATTCATCCCTTTTATGTAGAACTTTCCAGCACCTCAACCGGAGCCAAAAGACACTTTTGACCAAACAGTGTTGGCTTAATGAAGTTTTCGCGTAGTAAAGATTTGAGGTTTGCACTGAGAACCAACTTTTCAGAAGGTGCTTTATGGCGCAGGCTTACTAAATCCTTACCTCGTGCACGTTAATATGTAAAAGCCTCGCAAGTTGCTGAATGTCTTCAGGAATAGTACGAGCAATAAGAAAACCCTCTACTTGGCCTTCCATCTGTTGAGTTGTCAAGACTGCTTGTTGAAGAGCTCGATATTTTACCGCCTGGAAAAGTCCAACAAATGTTTGATTGAAACCTTCAAGTTCGATCTCTATAATGATCCAGTTGTTGCTTCCTAAATTAAATGCAATGTCTGCTTGATCTCCGCTCGGAAAAGCGAATTCCAAGTGAGCTTTAATCTCCCCCTTCAATCCAATGACTTCTGGATGAGATGCTACATACTCTTTTAGTTTTTTATGCGATGGGGATTCACCCCCATGCAATTCTCCATTTTGTCTGCGCAACGTTTTCGTTTCTTCGATTGCTTTTTGAATCGCTGACTTGACGGAGAAAGTCGCATGCAATATCGAGGTAATAAGGTTAAGCAACTCCTCGACTGAGGAAAAGTGCGGAATGTTAACTAAACTTTTCCCATCTGTTATTTTATAATCCCCTTGATGCCAAGGCCACAGTTCTTTAGCGCGACCATGGTACTCTTTAGAAGAAATGACATAGCCAGTATCTTTTGAGTCATGAAGAAGGATTACACACCAAGGTTTGCCCTGAGATTCGATTGCACGTACCGTATTTTCCGTGATCCCCCAACGATGAGGATATGCGCCTATTCCCTTAATATAAATAAGGCCTTCGACCCGTCCATCTAATTGGAATACCTTTTGCATCCTTGAAGTGCTGGACGGCGTCACAGTTATGTCTGGAAAAACGGAAAGTTCTTTAACCAATTCTTTGACAATTGTGTCGCCCTTTCTCATCTAACTACCTCATATTATTGCCAATGACAGATAAATCATTCATAACTGAACCAACTCATATATTTCCATTTACCTTTATGCCAAACTATCTCGACTGTCAGAAGGATATTAATAAAACCACTCATTGAACAATGAACAGTATACTGTTTACACTAAACAATTCTTCGGGCATCCCCCCTCGGATGCGCTGGCAGGGGCGTATGGCAATACGTATGCTCGTATGAGTGCATACGCACATTCATTCGAATACGCCCCTACTCGACCAGCCTCAAAGGCATCAAAAGACACAGATAATCCTCCCCCTCTTTTTGGGGGGTGGAATAGACCACCCCAGCAGAAACAGGGGTGGAAAAGTCGAAGGTGACATTTTCACCATCTATCTGCTTGATTACATCTAAAACATAATTGGCATTATATCCAATCTCTATATCCTCTCCCTTATATTCACAAGGGATGGTCTCTTTGGCTTCACCACCTATATCGAAGTTTAAAGATGACAGCTCTAAATTCCCCTTTTTTAAAGAGAATTTCACCTGATGGGTCAAACTATTTGCCAATATAGCCACCCTTTTCATAGTGCGGGAGAGCTCCTCTTTGGAAGCGATAAGTTTTTTGTCATTATCTTTGGGGATAACCGCATCGAAATTGGGATAGGGACCCTCGATCAATCTGGAGGATAAGATCATATCATCTAAGCTGAATATGATATTGTTCTCACCGAAGATTATCCCCACCTCTTTTTCCTCATCCCCGATAATTTTCACTAAAAGATTTAAAACCTTTGGGGGGATGATTATATCCTCGAAAAGACCTTTTAGTTTTTTATTCTGCTTGGAGAATTTAGCTAACCGGTGACCATCCGTTGCCACCATCTGCATAAAATCCCCTTTGGTCTGCCATAAAACCCCATTCAAGGCTGGACGGGTCTCATCTGTGGATACAGCAAAGAAGGTTTTCCTTATCATCCCCGAAAGGTCTAAACCCGAAAGCTTGATCTGTTTGGCTAAATTAACCTCGGGGAGTTTGGGAAATTCATCCACCGGAATACCGGAGATTTTAAATAACCCCTTCTCTATTTTAATCTCCACTCGATTATCAGTTAAACTCACCTCAATCTGTGCCTCAGGAGCTTCCCTAATGATATCTGTGAAAATCTTAGCGGGAACAGTTATCCCTCCCTTTTTCACTACCTTTACCGGCAGATCAATAATCATAGAAACATCCAAATCTGTCGCCGCAATTTTAAGTTTGGATTGATCCGCCTCTAAAAGAATATTCCCTAAAACCGGAAGGGTGGTTCGAGCTGGCACCACACTTAAAATGTTTTGTAAGCCATCTAAAAGCTCAGATCTCATTGCAGAGAATTTCATCTCTCCTCCTTTATAGTTAATTGTATTTTTTATTTATTAAACATTAATATCTAATAATAATATTGTGGATTTGTTAATAGATTTTCAAACTGATAACTTAAGTTCCGATTATTTTTAAAATTAACTTTCTTTAGCCCACTTTCAAATCTGTTGATAATATATCAAAAAGATGCTAACTTTTCCACAGAAATTAACAATTCTAAAATTATTTGAAATCATCCACATCTTTTTCACCACTTATCCATATAAGGAGTTGATAAACCCATCCACCTTTAATTTGAAGTCAGAATCTTTTTTCAGATTCTCTGAAACCAGATTACAGGCATGGATAACTGTGGAATGGTCCCTTCCTCCGAATTTGGTGCCGATGGTCTTAAGGGAAGAGTTGGTTAAGTTTCGGCAAAGATACATTGCCACCTGGCGAGCCCAGGCGATCTCTTGTGTCTTTTTTTTGGAACACAGAAGACCCTCGGAGATCTGATAAAACTCGCAGACCTTTTTCTGAATCTCCTCAATAGTTATTTTCTTGCTCCCATTTTTTATAGTATCTTTTAAGACTTCACCTGCTAACTCCACAGTTAACTCTTTTCCGGTCAAGGAGGAATAAGCTAAAAGACGGATCAGGGAGCCTTCCAACTCCCGGATATTTGAAGTGATATTATCTGCTATAAAAACAGCTACATCATTGGGAATGGAAATCCCATCGGACTCAGTCTTTTTCTTTATGATAGCAATCCTGGTCTCTAAATCCGGGGGCTGGATATCGGTAACCAATCCCCACTGGAATCGTGACGAAAGCCTCTCCTCTAATCCCTTGATCTCTTTGGGAGGTCGGTCTGAGGTTAAAACGATCTGCTTTCCAGCATGATGCAAAGCATTGAAGGTATGGAAGAATTGCACCTGGGTGCTCTCTTTTCCGGTGAAGAACTGGATATCATCTAAAAGTAATAGATCAACATTCCGGTATAGATCCACAAATTCTTGGGTGGTGGAGGTCCCGATGGATCTGATGAAGTCGTTGGTGAACTTTTCGCTGGTCACATATAAGACCTTGGCTTCCTTGAACTCTTCCTTGACAAAATGACCGATGGCCTGGACCAAATGGGTTTTGCCTAATCCTACACCACCATAGATGTATAAGGGATTGAATTTGGTCTTGCCCGGCGCTTCAGCCACAGCCATAGCCGCGGCATGAGCGAATTGATTGTTCTCCCCGATCACAAAGTTTTCGAATGTATATCTGGAATTTAAAAGGTTATCCGAAGTTTTCTGTAAAGCCTCATCTTCTTTGGTCCCTTTTTTGGGGTCGAAAGCTATCTCCGTCTGGCAGGTCCCTAATTCATTTCTGATGCAGAAAGAGAACTTCAGGTTTTTAGTTCCATTCTCTTTAATTGACTCCTCGATTAAAGAGAGATAATGTTCCTGCAGCCACTCCGCCACAAATTTGTTGGGGACGGCTATCTTCAAAGTATCATCGTTTGAGGGAATTCCCTTGGTGGGCTTAAGCCAGGTCAAAAAGCTCTGTTTTTTGATCTTAGCGCTTAAATGGGCTAAGCACTCTTCCCAGATTTTTACATTGTCTAAAGGCATTTTGATATATTTTTTTATTGACAAATTATCCACAAATGTGGACAATTTATAATCTTTGATTTCTTTGGGGTTAAAGGGATTTATTTTCTAAAAAGAAAAGTTATCAACAAAAATGATCAATTCCTGAAAAACTTTTCCTCCCTTATTTACCAACAACTTTCGAAACTTTCCCGCTTTCTCCACATCTTATTAACAGACCATAAGTTACAGATCAACTGTCTTCATAATAGTTTCAAAAGTTTCTTTGTCAAGAAATTTTGTTAAAAGATAAAAAGATTTTACAATCTTTTTGAAAGTAAAACCTTGAAAGAAATCTTTTGGTCAAAATTGGAGCTGAAAGAATCATTTGGGAAAAAGATTTTCCCCAAAGGAAAAATAGTCAATCATCTTGTTAATAAGTATGATGATATCTCTTTGACAAATTATATCGATCAATTTAAAGATAAAAGTTTAAATTATAACTCCTTGATAGCCCTTCTGTTTTTACTTGACTAAAAAAACTCAATCTTGTATTATAACCCAAAAGGAGAAAGGATATGAAAAGAACTTTTCAACCCCATAATATCAGAAAATTAAGAGATCACGGATTCAGAAAAAGGATGAAAACCAAAAAAGGAAGAGATGTTTTGAAAAGAAGAAGGGCTAAGAGGAGAAAAAGATTAGTGGTGCAAGTTACTAAGAAATGAAAGAGGATTTTGGAAAGAAGTTAAGGATAAAAAGTGACAAAGAATTCGAGGAGGTATTAGCCAAGGGGGGAAAAACCTTCGGAAAGAACTTAACCATTGTTAGGTTAAGAGCCGATGAAGGACAAAAATTTGGAATCCGGATCAATCGAGCGATCAAAGGGGTAAAAAGAAACAGAATCAAAAGAATCTTAAGGGAGATATTAAGAAAGAATAAAGATAAGTTTGGCTCGAATGAAAAAATGGCGGTATTATACAACTCAGATAAAATGGACGTAAAATATCAGGAGCTTTTAGAGGAATTTCAAAATCTATTACGTAACTCAAAGCTTAAGCTTTGAAAACAATGTCAACCCCGAAGGGTTGAGATACGATAATGAAAAATTTTTCAAAAAGATATTTGACTAAAAATTCACCTAAAAAACATACGACCCTAAAAGGGTCGGACTACATAAGTCCACCTCCAGTAGGTTCTCACCATAGTGTAAAGGATTCTTTTTGCGAGGCTGAATGCCTCGCCTATGATATGGTAACTCGAAGTAATCTCATAGGCATAGAGGCGGGAATTTATCCCGCCATTAAAACAAATTATTTTAAAAAATTCTTAAAATTCGGGGCTATTTTTTTTATTGGGTTAATCCGTATTTATCAGAATAGCTTAAGATTTGCTTTTCCATCAAGTTGTAGATTTTATCCATCTTGCTCTGAATATTCGATTGAGGCTTTAAAGAAGTTCGGGGTATTTAAAGGGTTCTGGCTTTCAGTAAAAAGATTGGTCCGATGTAACCCTTTTAACCCCGGAGGGTACGACCCTTTAATTTAGAATGTTTATGGACAGAAAGACTGTAATAGCTTTCATTTTGATCGGCCTGGTTATCATCTTTTATCCCCTCTATGTGGAGTTGATCACCGGTGGTAGGGGCACGTTGCAACGTGCCCCTACGGGACAACATATTGACACCTTGACTTCAGTTAAGAAGGGAGAAGGGACAATCCCCATTCCCGAAGGGGTCGAAAGTGCTTTAGTTTCCAAAGAAAAAAAAGAGGCTTTAGCCGAAACCGTTCCTCTTATTTCAGCTGATACTTTGGCTAAAGAGAAATTGGTCGAAGTGGAGACAAATCTTTATAAAGCTTTTTTCAGCTCCAAGGGTGGTAATTTAATCCGTTTTGTTTTAAAGAAATTTAACTATTCGAAGGATGGGAATATTCAGCTTATCCCTCAAGATGATGTTGGTGCTTTAGATTTGGAATTTCCTCAGAAAGGGATAGATTTTAAGGATTATAATTTTTCTTTTGATAAGAAAAATATCTTCTGTAATGAGAAAATAAAAATAGACACTTTAGAGTTTATATTGAAGGGTGAAAATGGTTTAAGTGTAATCAAAAGGTATATATTTTATCATGATAAATACAACTTCGATTTAGAGTTGGAAATAAATGGTTTATCTAATTCTAACTTAGGGAGGCAATATCAGCTGTCATTTAATCCTGGTCTATCTGTGACTGAGAAGAATCAAAAAGAAGATTTGAGCTTTTTTGCCGGTTATTCCCTTTTGGGGGATGAGTTAGTCAAATTGGACCATTTTAAACAAGAAAAGGGAGATTCAGTCGGAATCTTAGATGAAGCCAGGTCCGGTAAGACCAAATGGGTGGCGACAAGGAGCAAATATTTCTTAGCCTCAATAGTTCCTCTTTCCAAAGATGGTTCCGGTTTTTTGGCTAAAGGGAGAAGAATATTCTCTACAGTTAATAATGTTACCTCAGAAAACAAAAGAATTGGGGTGGCAATTGAGATGGAGATAGATAAAGATGAAATTTTGAAGGAAAAATTTATGGTCTATCTCGGTCCCGTCGATTATAAGATATTAAAAAGCTATAACTTAGGTTTGGAAAACACTGTTAATCTCGGCTGGAAAATCATCAGGCCCTTTTCAATTTTGATCTTATGGATCTTTACCAGTCTTTATAAGATTGTCGCCAACTATGGCCTGGTAATAATAATCTTTACCATTTTGATGAAGGCCTTGTTCCATCCCTTGACCCATAAAAGTGTTATGGCTACAGCCAAGATGCAGGAGATTCAGCCCTTAATCGAACAGTTGAAAGAGAAATACAAAAAAGACCCTCAAAGGCTAAATCAGGAGATGATGAAAATCTATAAAGAGCATGGGGTGAATCCCTTTGGTGGATGCTTGCCCCTTTTGTTTCAGATGCCCCTTTTCTATGCCCTATTTGTAGTGTGCCGAAGCACCATCGAGCTTCGTGGTGCTAAATTTGTCTTCTGGCTTGAGGATCTTTCCCAGATGGACCCCTATTATGTCCTGCCCATAATTATGAGCATCGCTATGTTCTGGCAGCAGAAGATTACTATCAAAGACCCAAAGCAGATGGCTTTGGTCTATATTATGCCGCTTATATTCTTCTTTATGTTCAAAAGCTTTCCTGCCGGCTTAACCTTATACTGGACATTTTTCAACATTTTGTCTTTAGCCGAGCAGTATTATATTAAGTGGAAGACCAAACCTTCCCCCGTGCCTATTAGTAAATGAGGGTTGATAAAAGAGGATAATTCACAGCTGATTAAACAGATTAAACGGATTATTATAGAAGAGGCATCAGCTTAATCCTTTAAATCAGCTGTGAGGATTTTTTTGATGAACTATTCTTTCGATTATCTATCCAAAAAAGAAGATACCATTACCGCCATTTCTACACCTTTGGGGACTGGTGGATTGGGCATAGTTAGAATTTCAGGTAAGAAGGCTATTTCTATTGCGGACAAAATATTCAAAGGCAAGGTCTTGCCCAGCCAGGCTGAAAGTCATACCCTAAATTTTGGAAAGATAGTTGATGCAAAGACAAAAGAAAAGATCGATGAGGTTTTCCTAACAGTGATGAAGGCTCCCAGATCTTACACCAAAGAGGATATGGTAGAGATCACCTCTCACGGCAGTTCTTTCATTCTATATAAAATTCTACAGCAAACTTTAAATTGCGGTGCCAGATTAGCCTATCCGGGCGAATTTACCTTCAGGGCCTTCTTAAACGGGAGGATAGATTTAGCCCAGGCTGAAGCGGTGGCTGAAGTGATTAAGGCTAAGACCGACTTAAGCTTAAAGGTGGCATTGTCACATCTGGAAGGTTCTTTATCTGAAAAACTCAATTCATTCAGGGATAGATTGATTGAGATTTTAGCCAACCTTGAGGTGCAGATAGATTTTCCAGAGGAGGATTTAGAGCCAAAGGATAGAAGTTTGATTTTGGCGGAGTTAAAAGAAATCGAAGATGGGATTTCTCTTCTTCTTTCGACCTATGATGAAGGGAAAATTCTTAAGGATGGCTTAAGGGTGGTGATTGTGGGTAAGCCCAATGTGGGGAAGTCGAGCCTTTTGAACGCTTTTTTAAAAGAGGAAAGGGCGATAGTTACTCCTTTCCCAGGAACTACCAGAGATGTCATCTCTGAGGAGGCTAATTTCAAAGGGATCCCGGTCAGGTTAGTCGACACTGCGGGTTTTCGGGTTTCCAAAGATACTATCGAATTGGAAGGGATTAAACGGACAAAGTTGGAAATAAATCGAGCGGATATGATTCTATGGGTAGTAGACGCTTCGCAGAAATTGGATCAAGATGAATTGGATTTGGAAAATCAAGTAAAGGATTTCAAGCATATAGTAGTTTTGAACAAGATCGATTTGGCTTCTGAAAAACAAATTTTGGAGATTGAGCAAAATCTAAAAGAGAAAGTCAAAAGAAAAATTTGTGCTTTAAAACAAGAAGGCATAAATGAGCTAATTGATACCATAGCTTCTATGGCAATAACCATAGACAGAGATTCTAACGGGGATGTCATTTTGACCAATCTAAGGCACAAGGATTCTTTGTCGAGAGCAAAGGAGGGGATATTAAAGGGAAGAAAATCTTTAGAAAAGAATATGAGTTTGGAATTTGTGGCTTTGGACTTGAGAATCACCTTAGATTCTATTGGTGAGATAATAGGGAAGACGGTTACTGAAGATATTTTAAACAAGATTTTCTCAGATTTTTGTATAGGGAAATGATTATTGAGCAATAAATGTAGCGGAAATCTTTAGATTTCCATTTTGAATGGGAGGCTGAAGCCTTCCGCTACAAATTCATCACTAAAACAAATTTTACTTTGGGGGTTATATGTGCAAAATATTGTTGATCCTTTTGATTGTTTTATTTTCTTTTTTTACTCTTCCCTTTTCCTTTTCTCAAGAGGGAAACTCTGTCAAATCCCTCTCTGGTGAATTAAAGAATAGTCTTGCCATCTATGAGGAGCTAAAAAATTTAGAATTGGATGAGACTAAAGTTGCTGAGGTGGAGAGTTTGACTCTGAAAAGGGATGTGGGGATTTTCCATTTGGAAAAAGGGGAAATCTATCTTGTCAAACCAGTTTTGGACAAAGTAAGCGGAGCTGTCTTCATAGGCGATGGAACCTTTGAATTTTCCCCTCCCACCCAAATAGAGAAATACCAGTTGGAAAAGTTCACTCAAAGTAAATCTTTGAATAAAAGTTTTTCAGAACTATATCTCAGATTCACGGATAAGACTAAAGAGGAGCTGGAAAGGAAGTTGAAATTCATTTTAGGTGAAATTGAAGGGGAGGCTAAAGTCACTAAAGAAAACAGTGAGAAAAGAATCTTCAAGGTTTTTGGTCAGAATATTAACGCCAGGGTTTTAGAGGATTTGTTGTCCGAAGGATCTTTCTCTGGTGGAACAGATCTATCCAGAGGATTTTTCTATGCAGATATAAATGTTTCCGAAGGATCCCGCCAAAAGGCGGGAAAAGATGACCGTAGACTTTTCTTTAACTACGACCCCAAAAATATAGAGGAAGTGGTGTTAAAGAGGGAAACGCCAGGTAAGTCAGGTCACGAATATGATTTGGTCTGCTCTTTTCATAAGGGAAAAGATTACATAGATGGAGCCACTATAGATGATGAAGAAAATAAGGATGAGATAAGGACAAAATCTTACAAAATGGAGGTGAAATTGGAGAGTAGTGGGAATCTGGATGCTTCTTGTGAATTAACTTTTGTTCCTTTGGTAGATGGGATTAGAGTAATTACTTTTGAATTTACCGATAAGCTCAAAGTTAGCCAAGTAAAAGATGGAGATGATTCCACAGCAGCCGAATTGGCCTTTATTCGGGAGAAAGATCAATATCCTCTAACAGTAATTTTCCCCTACCCTTTGCAAGCCGATAAAAAGAAAAAGCTTTTGTTCAAATATTCCGGGGATATTCTGGATGAGAACTGGTATGGGGACTTTTTTATTAAATATACTACTTATTGGTTCCCTCGTTATGGCTATCTTCCCAGAATGACCTTTGACTTGACCTTTAAGACCCCGAAAAATTATAAGTTCGTCTCTATTGGAAAAAAGGATAAGGAGTGGAGTGAAGGAGACTTGTTTTATTCCCATTGGGTAGAAGATTTCCCAACAAGTTTTGTCTCATTCAATTTGGGGAATTTTGAGATCTACAAGCAAAAAGAGGAGGGGCTCCCAGAGGTAGATGTTTATTGGGTTGAGGAGAGCCATCGAAACTTCACTCAAGATTACAGGGATTTGGTTACTAAATATGGTGGTGATGTGGTCCTTAGAGGCGCACATATGAAGGAGAATATTGCCGCTGATGTGATAAATAGCGTGAACTTATTTCAAAATGCTTTTGGCAAATATCCCCTTGACCATATATCTGCTACTGAGATTCCAGCTGCTTTTGGCCAGAGCTTTCCCGGACTTTTGCATCTTGCCTTTTTGACCTTTCAAAACGAAGAGAAGTTCAAATGGGAATCTTTCAGAACTCACGAGGTCTCCCATCAATGGTGGGGGAATATGGTTGGATGGAAAACCTATCATGACCAGTGGCTTTCAGAAGGTTTTGCCGAATACTCCGGTGCCTGGTTTGCCCAGCTTTCTTTAAAGGATAATCAGAGATTTTTCGGTGAACTTAAATCCTGGGAGGAGGATATTTTGGGTAAAGGGTATAAAGAAAGCCAAGGCTCCAAAGCAGGACCTTTATGGTTAGGTTATAGGCTTTCATCATCCAAGTCCTCTGATTACGAGACCTTAGTCTATAAAAAGGGTGCTTTTGTCTTGCATATGTTAAGAAATATGATGATGGATTTTTCCAATTTCTCTGATGATGAATTTGTGGAGATGCTTAAAGATTACGTAAAGACTTATTACGGAAAAAATGCCTCAACCTTAGATTTCAAAAAGATTGTGGCTAAGCATTTTGGTGAAGATATGAGCTGGTTTTTCGATCAATGGGTTTATGGAACAGAGATTCCTAAGTATATTTATTCTTATTCAGTTGATAAAGTTGATGGAAAATATCAAGTTACTCTAAAAGTGAACCAGGAGGATGTCTCCCCCAATTTCAAAATGCCTGTTCCGGTTGTGGTAGTATTTAAGGATGAAGGATATTCCGTTTTCAGGATAATGGTTGACAAACCTATAAATGAGATTAAATTACCTCTGGTTTCTAAGGAGGTAAAGGAGATAGTTTTCAATCCGTTTCATTCGGTGCTGGCGGAGGTGGAGAAGAAATGAATGCCGAAAATCCTTTTTGATTAGGCTGTCTAAGTGCAAAGCAAAAAATGTAAGGTTAAAAGTCAAACTCACAAAATTTTAACTTTTTTAAAAGGAGAAACAAATGAAAAAAGTAAGTTTTACATGTATGGTTGTTGGAACATTTTTTGTTCTTTTTAACTCTTCTTTAGCTAACGATCCTCCTATTGATAATAAAGGGAAATTGGGCATTTCTCTTTCAGTCAGTGGGTTAAATGATTTAAGGATTGGTTTATACCAAGGAGGAATTGGCGTTAAACATTGGTGTTCCAATAGTTTTGTTTTGAAGAGCATTTTGGGCTTAGGAATAAGCAGCAGCACACGTCAGAATTCTAACCCGGATTACACGGATGAAGAAACTGATGAAGGAAGCTTTTCTTTAAACCTTGGGGCAGAGTTCCATTTTTCACAAGATTCTAAGTTTTCACCTTATTTTTACACAGGGTTTAACTTCACTACCACAACCACTACCACCTATTACACTATTCCTAAGCTAAATCCTCCACCAGGAAGGCTAAAAAAAAGACACATTTCCAGTAATTCATTTGGATTGGATGAGGCAATTGGATTAGAATACTTTTTGAGTAAACATTTTAGCTTAGCTGCAGAATACCAAGTTGGCTTGAGTTTTCAAACAGAAAAAGAAAAAACGATTTTGGTGTCCGGTCCAGGCGTAACCCAACGGCGAGAAGTGAAAAGTTCTAATACTACTTTTGGGGCTAAGACATCGAGTCTATTATTTACTGTTTATTTTTGAACCTTTTTAACTTAAACACTGAGGAAAGAAATGGGTAGACTCGTTCCGTAGATGATTTTTTGGAGATTTAGGTCTATTCAGGGATGGAAGTTACCTAATCAAAAACCACTGTGGGATGCTATGTGGTCCGCTGAAGACGGAAGAATCCAGTTCCTAAAGGAACAAAAAGAACAAGTCAAGTTTCACGTGAAATGATCACTTACGACGAAAAATTTGACATAATTGTGGTTGGGGCAGGGCATGCGGGGTGTGAGGCGGCTTTAGCTTCGGCTCGGATGGGAGCTAAGACTTTGCTTTTGACCGGGAATAAGGAGACGATTGCTCAGATGTCCTGTAATCCTGCTGTGGGAGGTTTAGCCAAAGGTCAACTGGTAAAAGAGATCGATGCTTTGGGTGGTGAGATGGGATTTATTACAGATAAAGCCGGTATCCAGTTTAAGACTTTAAATAAGAAAAAAGGTCCTGCGGTCTGGTCATCGAGGGCACAATGCGATCGAGTCGCCTATAAAATGGCAATGAGAGAATCTTTGGAACATCAAAATAATCTCTGGCTTAAACAGGGGAATGGGGTTGAAGTTTTAATTGAAAATGGGAGAGCGAAGGGGGTTCTGACAAATACGCAAACTGTCTATTTATCAGATGCTGTCGTTCTGGCTTGTGGGACTTTTCTAAACGGATTGATTCATATAGGATTAGAAAACTTCCCTGCTGGAAGAGCAGGAGAATTTTCTTCTTTGATTTTATCAGATAAACTTAAAGAATATGGATTTGAAATCGGTAGACTAAAGACAGGAACACCACCGAGATTGGATGGAAACACTATAGATTTTTCAAGGACAATACCCCAATATGGTGACGAAAACCCAAACCCTTTCTCATTAAAAACAAAGGAACTGCCAAAAAGACAGTATTTATGTCATTTGACGTATACAAATAACGATACTCATAAGTTGATCTTGAATAATTTGGATCGATCGCCACTATATAGTGGAGTTATAAAAGGAATTGGTCCGAGATATTGTCCTTCGATTGAGGATAAGGTAGTAAAGTTCAAGGAGAAGATTCGCCATCAATTATTTTTAGAGCCGGAGGGTGAAAATACCTCTGAATATTATGTCAACGGATTTGCTACTTCTCTGCCTGAGGATGTTCAGTTGAAAGCATTAAGAACAGTTCCCGGATTGGAGAAAGTTGAGATGACCCGACCCGGCTATGCTATCGAATATGATTTTTTCCCACCGACTCAACTTAAGCCATCTTTAGAAACAAAGTTGGTCGAAAATTTGTTTTTTGCCGGACAGATAAATGGAACATCAGGCTATGAGGAGGCAGGAGCACAGGGGATAATGGCTGGGATAAATGCGGTTTTGAAATTAAGGGGTAAAGAGCCTTTTATTTTGAAGAGATGTGAGGCTTATATAGGAGTTTTAATAGATGACTTAGTGACCAAAGGGACCCAGGAACCATACAGGATGTTCACCTCCAGAGCTGAGCATAGATTGGTCTTAAGGGAGGATAATGCGGATCAGAGGCTTTTGGAATATGGATATAGATTTGGTTTAATCTCGGAGCAAATCTTTGCTGAATTCCAAGAGAGGATGAAAAAAATCGAAGAGGAAAAAAATAGACTGAAAAGAGTTTTCGTTTCAATAAAAAGTTTCGGCGAAATACTTTCTCACATGGAAAATCATAAAAAAATCTCTTTGGAATATGCATTGAAGATGCCGGAGATAAGTTATTTTGAACTATCAAAGGTGGATTTTGATTCAAAGTCTATTCCCCCAAAAGTAGCGGAGCAGGTGGAATTGGAGATAAAATACGAAGGGTATATCAAAAGGCAAATGCAGGAGATAGAGAAGTTTAAGAAATTAGAGAATATGTTGATCCCTAAAGATTTTTTATACGATAACCTGACCGGATTCAAAAGGGAGGCAAAGGAGAAGTTGAAAGAAGTTAATCCAATATCAGTAGGGCAGGCATCCCGGATATCCGGTGTTTCTCCTGGGGATATTGCGGTTTTGATGGTGCATTTGAAGAAGTTTTTGTCTAAAAACCGTAGAGATGAAGAAAAATGATCGCGTAGGGGCGGAGTTCATCTCCGCCCGTATCAAGGGTGGAGACAAGCTCCACCCCTACGCGTGAAATTTGTTTCACGTGAAACGTTCAGAGTCCAAAGAGTTTCAAAATATCTGTGATTCGCTACAAATCCCCCTTCCCCAAAATTCTTTAGAAAAATTCGAGCTTTATTTAGAAGAGCTTGGTAGATGGAATAAAAAGATCAATTTAATTTCCCGCAAAAGCGATAAGCCCCAAGATATTTATAAACACATCTTGGATTCACTTTTGATCTTTAAAGCTATCGGAATCCCTAAGGAAGCTTTTTTATTAGATATCGGCTCAGGAGCAGGTTTTCCAGGGGTACCTATCAAAATAGTAAGAGATGATATCTATCTAACCCTTTTGGAATCGAAAAGAAAAAAGGCTTTCTTCTTAGAACAAATTTTAAAACTTTTATCACTCAAAAAGGTTGAGGTGATAAATCAGAGATTAGAGGAGCTATTAAGAAACACTAAATTTGTTGAGAAATATGATATAGTAACAGTTAAAGGTGTTGGGGATTTGAAAAAGATTATTTCATTATCCCTTCCATTTTTAAAAAAAGGTGGGCTTTTTGTAGCTTATAAGGGAGGGAAAGGGGAGGAAGAGTTGGCATCATTGCCTCTGTCTTCTGACTATAAAATCGAGAAAGACCTTTTATTTAATATTCCAGAATTTAATCTTTCCCGCTGGCTTTTGGTTATCTCAAGATGCTGCGCATTAAAAAAATTTGTTAAACGAAAATAAAAGACTTGCTTTTTTTTGGAAATTAGTTAATTTTTCTCAAATGTTTAATCCATTAGGGACTGTTGAAAGAGTCCAGAAGACCGGTCATTGCGAGCCCGCCAAAGGCGGACAAAGCAATCTCCCTACTCTGAGGGGATTGCTTCGTCGTCCATACGGACTCCTCGCAATGACACAAAAAGGGTTTTCAACATGCTCCTTTAGGATTGACTCAATATTCAAAGCTGAAGCTTTGAGTTACATAAATAGAAGAAAGAGGGGAGAGTTTGGGAAAAGTTATTGCTATCGCCAATCAAAAGGGTGGGGTGGGGAAGACTACTACTGCAGTAAATCTCTCAGCTTGCTTAGCCTTAGCTGAGAAAAAGACTTTATTAGTCGATTCAGATCCTCAAGCTAACGCTACCAGTGGACTGGGTTTTGACAGCAAAAGTTTAAAAGAATCTATCTATGAAGTTCTGATCAAAGAGCTTCCCATAAAAGATGTAATCAAAAAAACGGAAGTTCCGCTTTTAGATTTAATTCCCTCCCATATCAATTTGGTCGGAGCAGAAATCGAATTAGTGAATATGATGGCACGGGAAAAAAAGCTTTTATCGGCTTTAAACCCAATTAAGAATGAATACGATTTTATTATGATCGATACCCCACCATCTTTAGGTCTTCTCACCATCAATACCTTGACCGCTTCCGATTCTGTTTTGATCCCGATCCAATGCGAATACTTTGCTTTAGAAGGGCTGGGACAACTTTTAAACACTATTAGATTGGTCCAGAAAAACCTCAATCCGAATCTAAAAATCGAAGGGGTCTTATTGACTATGTATGACTCCCGATTAAATCTCTCCCGGCAGGTGGCAGATGAGGCTAAAAAGTTTTTTTTAGATAAAGTTTATAATACGGTTATTAAAAGAAATGTAAGGCTATCCGAGGCTCCCAGCTTTGGCAAGCCGATTGTCTTATATGACATTTTATCCTCAGGAACTGAAAATTATATCAACTTAGCTAAGGAGATATTAAACCATGACCAGACAAGCCTTGGGCAAAGGGATTGAAGCCTTAATCCCGGAGATCCCAGAAGAGATTATAAAAACCAAAAAAAATTTAGCCGATATAGAGATTGATAAGATAAAAACAAATCCTTATCAGCCCCGGACAAATTTTGATGAAGAGAAATTGAAAGAATTAGCTTTATCTATAAAAGAAAAAGGGATGATTCAGCCGGTGGTGGTGAGAAGAAAGGAAGATGGATTTGAACTTGTAGCCGGGGAAAGAAGACTTAAGGCGGCTGAAAAGATAGGAATGAAGTTGATCCCCGCTTTGATTATGGAAAATCTATCCAAAGGAGAGATGCTCGAATTGACTTTGATAGAAAATGTCCAGAGGGAGGATTTAAATCCGATTGAAGAGGCAAAGGGTTATAAAAGGCTTTTAGAAGAATGTGGACTATCACAAAAAGAACTTTCAAAAAAGATCTCAAAAGACAGGTCGAGCATAGCTAATACATTGAGGCTCTTGAACTTACCAATAGAGATTCAGAATTATATTGGATCAGGTAAAATATCAGAAGGACATGCAAGAGCCATTTTGGCAGTCAATACGACTAAAGAGCAGATAGATTTAGCTAACAAAGTAATCAAATTTAGGTTATCAGTTCGAGAAATTGAGAAATTGGTTTATGAAAAGGCAAAAGTTTTCAAGAAGAAATTAAGAAAAACTTCTCCATCGGTTTTAGAATTAGAGGAGAGATTAATAAGGCATTTTGGGACTAAGGTGAAAGTTATTCACAGAAAAAATAAAGGAAAAATCGAGATAGAGTTCTATTCCGAAGAAGATTTACAGAGAATATTGGAACTTTTAAATTTAAGAATATAGTCGACTATGCCCGGTAAAAAATATATAAATTTTTTAATCTATCCAGATGACCACAAAGGGGTAAGGTTTAAGATAACCAAAAATTTTTTCTTCTTTTTGGTCGGGCTTTTTGGTCTTTTTGTGCTCGGTTCAATTTTGGTCACCATATTTTACAGCAAACTTTCCTATAATATATTTTTAGCCCATTCTTTAAAATCGGAAAACAGAAAGCTAAAGGAATATAATGCTAAAGTTATAGAATTAGAAAAGGAGCTCGATCAATACAGAGATTTTGTGAAAAAAGTTATGGAGCTTACCGGGCTGGAGGGGGTAGAATACCCGCAGAATAAAGTCGATTTGGCAAGTATTTCTTCTGATGTCGATACCCTGAAAAAAGATAGCAAAAGAGTTGTCTCCTTTGATCCAGAGAAGAACAAAACCAGAGTAGATGCAAACATCCCTAAGGGGCTGCCTCTAAATGGATGGGTTACTAAAGGATTTGAAACCAGATCTCTGGGCCTGGGTGGTGAACATTCTGGAATTGATATCGCCTGCGAGGAGAAAACACCAGTTAAAGCTACAGCAAAAGGAAAAGTAAAATTCGCTGGGTGGGATAAGCTCTATGGTTATCTGATAGTTATCGATCACAGCGGAGGAATTGAAACCTACTATGGACACAACTCCAAACTCTTAGCTAAAAAAGGGGAAATGGTGATAAAAGGACAAACTATAGCCCTTTCTGGAAATACCGGACAAAGCTCTGCTCCTCATCTACATTATGAAATAAGAAAAGATGAGGTTTCGATAAACCCCCAGGATTATATAAAATAAGTATGCTGAACAAAAAATCAAAGGGAGAGGGAAATTTGAATACCATAATTGGAAAAGGAACCACTCTCGAGGGAACTTTGGAGGTGAGTGGCGGAGTGAGGATCGATGGGAGGATTAAGGGTAAGGTATCTTGCAATGAAACCATCTCCATCGGGGATGAGGGGGTGGTGGAATCAGATCTGGATGCCAAGATAATTATAATCGGCGGGAATGTGCAAGGCAATGTATTCGCTTCTGAAAAGGTCGAACTACAATCGAAATCAAAAGTAGCCGGTGACATTACTACCAAATGTTTAGTGGTGGCAGAGGGGGCAGTTTTTCACGGAAAGAGTAATATGCTCGAAAAAGATGTCGATAACCAGAAAGGAAGGAATTAGTTATTACTGGTTATGTTATTGAATTCAATAATTCATAACCAATTGGTCACGAAAATAGGATTTTAAAAAAGGAGTATAAAGCTTTAGCCTTATCTTGGTTTTATCAAAGGTAAACCTAAAGGTTTACACTCCAACTGAATGAATAAGAGAATAATTGTGGATAACTAAGGGTTGATTGTGGAAATGTTGTTAAGTTTAATTCTTTTAAAGAGTTATTGTTAGAATAAAAGTAGCAAAAGGCGGAGTTTTCCACATAATTTTTGCTTAAGTGTCGAAACACTTTGAAGTTAAACTACGGGAGAAAAATCTATACGTTAAGTGATTTAAAAAAGCCATTGAGAGATTTATGGTTGAAAATAGATTAGCTTTTGTTGGTGCGATTTTTTTCTTGTTAGGTATTTTATTTCTGGTTCTGATAATTGTACGTATCTTAAAATATACTCAAGAGGTTAGAGGAAAAATTGGAAAAAAGCCCAGACCTCCTAAAACTTTCTGGCAGGCCTCATTTTTTTTATTGGGGATAATATGTTTTCTTTTAGCCGGGCTTTTTTTCTGGAGTGGAAAATCTTTAAGATCTTTCTGTATCTATTCCCCCAATTATTTAGCTGGGGAGATAGAATTTGTTCCAGAATCTTCTTCGGGCACAGCAGGTGCTTACAAATTGGTTTACACCGTGTTTTCTAAAGATAAAAAGCCACACCAAAGGGAGTTCTTTTTCTCCGGAGACGAATATCAACTGGAGGGAGAGTATTTAAAATGGGAAAAAGGGGTAAAGTTTTTGGGTATTGTCTCTGGATATAAGATTACCAAGATAAATATTATCACTAAACTCTCGAAAGGCAAATCTCCGGCTGATAGTGTTCAAAGGATGTATGAGCTTATCGAAAGCCCTTCAGATTTGTGGTATTGGATTGACAAATTCAACAAGGTCATACTTTTGGTCAAAGCCAAACCTCTTAAAAGCGAATACTTCACCTTAGCCCCACAGCAAAAAAGAAAGATTTATATCGACGAAGATAAAATCTTAGTGGAATAGTTTTTTCTTCAAGCATTACCCTTCCAAATTTAGAGGTTTTCAAGAAAGAAGGTTTTTTGTAGGGGCGTATTGCACAATACGCCCCTACCCTCTCGCCCAGAATGACAAAAGGGTGGGGACGGACCCCTCCAGTAGAGGTGGATTTGCTTTTGGCATGACTGGTCTATCAGGACAGGTTAAAAAACCTGTCCTACCAGTTCGCAATTGTGGTTTTAGATGGTAGGGGCACGTTGCAACGTGCCCCTACATTTTTTTCGTAGCGCGACCCTTTCAGGGTCGCCGGTTTAAGGAAGAGAAATTCACAGCAGACAAAGTAGATTAAACTCACAGCTGATTGAGTGGATTAAACGGATATTAATAACAGATTTATCAGTTTAACCATTTAAATCAGCTATGAGATTTGCACACCAACACTTTCTTCCATGAATTTAACTTTTAGAAAACTCTTAAAAAACTTGACTTATTAAAAAAAAATAGATAAAATAAAATCTGAATGGATCCATAGTGGGCAGGACAAAAAAATGAGCTAAAAAAACAAATGAATCAAACAAAATAGGACTATTGCGAATTGTCAATATGAGCAAGTTAGCTGACATTTCACAGTAAGAAGGAGACACTATGATGAAAAACCCAGTAATTGAAACCATGCTTAATCACAAATCAGTGCGACGCTATAAAAAGAAATCACCTACCGATGAAATTATTAGAGCAATTGTCCGAGCAGGACAACAGGCTCCATTCTCTTCTCAGCTTTATAGTCTGTTGTTATCGCGGAATAAAGAAAAAAATCCTTTTAAAGCGCCATTATTATTCACCATCTGTGTTGATTTTCATAAGTTGGAACTTATAATGGCCAGGAGAAACTGGAAACTGGTTACTAATGATCTTTCGTCGCTTTTTTTTGGAATTCAAGATGCATCTCTTTTGGCAGAAAATATGGTGATTGCTGCTGAAAGTTTAGGATTCGGAAGCTGCTTTCTGGGAAATACCCTTTATAGAGCCCAGGAAATTGTAAAAGAGTATAAATTGCCCAGCCGGGTGTTCCCTTTGGTCCAATTAGTTATGGGGTATCCAGCAGAGAATCCACCTCCTCGGCCGCGATATCCTTTTGAATTTGTTCTTTTTGAGAATGAGTACCCTCGGTTGGGTGATGAGGATATTAGTAAAGCTATGAAAGAGATGGATGATGGTTATCTGGCTCAAAATTATTATCGTAAATCAAACTACAAGATTACCTTGGAAAAAGACCGCAAAGAGACATTTACTTTTGATAATTATGGATGGACCGAACATATTTCTCGGAAGTGGGGACAATGGTATGCTTCATCGAAACAACTACTGGAACAGCTTTCAAAATGTGGATTTCATATCCCTGAGGATCGAAAGAAAGAAATTAAGTAACAGCGAAGAGAGAAAGCATCTGATAATAAGCGGGGTTTTCGTTCATTGAGGAATTGTCCCACCAAAAGAGGCACGAATATTATGGGGTGGGGATCTTTAGGATTCTTTGGAAAACGGGGAAATCCACTCCGCCGCTGGTAAAGGATCTTAACGAAAATCCCGCACCAAATAGGTTCCTATGCTCAACCAAGCTCCACCGGTAATGCGATTTTGCAAAGCCCATAAACATAATAGCTGGTGGACTGGTCAATGTTTAAAAAAAGAAGGAGTGAAACCAATGACTGTTGGCAAAAGCGAGAACAGAAAAGGGTTTTTAATCGGACAGCGAGTCTACTTAAGACCTCTTGAAAGAGAAGATTTATTAAATATTCGAAAGTGGGCAAACGACCTTAAAATCAGGAGCTTAACCGGGGAAGTTATGCCTACGAATCAGGCAGGCGCAGAAGAATTCCTTGAAAAAGTGTGTAATGAGACTGACAGGGTATGGTTTGCCATTGTCTTGAAAGAAAACGATCGGGTAATTGGAGAGACTGGGTTACTGAGGATGTTCCACCCATGGCGGACAACAGATCTGAGCATTATCATTGGAGAGAAAGATGTGTGGGGAATGGGATACGGAGCTGAGGCAATTCTGCTTTTGTTAGATTATGCTTTCGGATGCCTGAACTTCCACAGAGTAGCTGTTGGGGTTGTCGGATTTAACGAAAGAGCGATACGTTTTTACGAGAGAGTTGGCTTCAGGAAAGAAGGTGTCTGGAGAGACGGATATTATTACAATCATGGATATTATGATTTTGTTATGATGAGTATTCTTGAAGATGAGTTTCGAAAGTTACATAGAGGGGAGAAAAGATAATCTTTATTTAAAATTGGGGCAAGCCCGACTACATAGGACAATAATTCGAGGCTTCACCATGACCCCCCAGGAGGGCGGGTCGGCGTAAAAAACCCCGAAGAACAGACTTTTTGTGAATGTATCTTGAGAAAAACCCCACTATTTATACTTTTTTAAAAGCCTCTGCAGCTCCACCCGGTGCATCTTGGCATCTAAAGCCGCCCGGGAGATATTGTTCTCATTTTTTTCCAAAAGAGCATTCAAAAAATTTCTCTCCACCTTTTCCACGGCTTTTCTTCTCAACAATTTCAGCTCCTCATAATTTTTAGGGATCTCTATATCTTTTTCATCTCCGGAACCATTCAAGATGTGCTTGGGCAGGTCCTCCTTGGAGATCATATCACTTTTGGCTAAGATAACTGCTCTTTCGATGGTGTTTTCCAATTCCCGGATGTTCCCCGGAAAACTATACCGGGTCAAAAGGTTTAAAGCCTCCGGCTCGATCCCGGAAATCTTCTTTCCGGTTTTCTCTTCGAATTTGCTGGCAAAACTTAATGCCAAGGGGGCAATATCCAAACGCCTTTCCCTTAAAGGGGGAAGCTTTAGATTTATCACATTGATTCTATAATATAAATCCTCTCTGAATTTATCTTCTTTGATCAGGGTGGAAAGCTCTTTGTTGGTAGCGGCGATGATCCGAATCTCGGACCTTTTCACTTTATTCGATCCCAAGGGTTCAAACTCATGCGATTGCAAGAACCTCAAAATCTTTACCTGCAATAACAGACTCATCTCACCAATCTCATCCAAGAAAATCGTCCCTCCATTAGCCACTTCAAATTTTCCCAATTTTCTCTGAGTTGCTCCGGTAAAAGCCCCCTTCTCATATCCGAAAAGCTCCGACTCCAACAAAGTCTCCGGAATAGCCGCACAGTTGATAGTCACAAAAGGTTTTTTGGAACGGCTGGAATTGAAGTGAATGGCTCGAGCTAAAAGCTCTTTGCCCGTTCCTGACTCCCCTTCGATCAAGACCGTGGCATCGGTATCAGCTACGTCGGCTACGGTTTTCAATATCTCCACCATCTGGGGGCTATTCCCTATGATCTCATCGAATTTGAATTTCTCCCTTAAATCCTCTAAAAGTTTTTCGTGCGATTCTTTCAATTCCATAAGCATCAGATTGTTTTCCACGGCCGATGCGATCCTTTCAGATAAAGTCAAAAGAAGTTTCACCTCCTCGGAGGTGAAAAAAGTATCGGGCTTGGTATCATCCAGATATATGCTCCCTAACACCTTATCCTTGGATTTCAGAGGGACGCAGAGTATCGATTTGAAGATCGGTTCCTCCTTCTCCTCCTCTAATTCTGAAATTAGAAGTCCGGTAACCAAAATGGGATTTCCGGTGACAGAAATTGCCTCGTTGATCTGAGATTTTATTTTCTCCTCTTCCTCCTCAATGGTTTTTTTCTCTTGATCTTTAGAGATTTTTAACCTGACTTTCTTATCCTCATCCACCACCTCCAAAAATCCCCTTTCGGCTGAGAACAGATCGATGACCGAATCGATCACTGTATCCAGAAGTATATTTATATCCTCCTCTGAATAGATAGTGGTGGAAAGCTCATATAGTATTTTGAAGACCCTTCTCTCCTCTTCGGTCTGAAAAGCCTCGGCTTTGAATCTCTGATAATCCCGGTTGATCTTAGCCCAATATTCAAAAATTCCGTCTTCTAATTGACCTATCCTTTTTTCCAGATTCTCAATATTTTCGATCGACCTTTCCAAGGAGGCAGTCTGTTTTTTTGCAGACGAATTGGCACTCCAATCCAAAAGCCCTTCCCTTAGGTTAATCATTTCTTTGTAGATCACTTTAAAATCTTTAGAGGTGGAAAGTTTTAAAAATTGGAGATTCTCCTCCAATCTATCGAACCTCCGTTCCGTTTTTTGTTTTTTCATTTCATTTGGAATAAAGGTTTTGTTTTCGATTTTGTCAACAAAAATTTAAATGGTTTTCCGAAATCACTCCGTAAAGTCATAAATTAGGAGCAAAACTTACTCACGAGCAAGACTCATGACCTATCGGAGGAGTAAGTATCGATCGGATAATGCCTAGTTCCACCAGAAGTGGATCCGCCTGTGGCAGACTTATGGGGCCATGACCCGATTTAATAGCGGCGGCGAAAAAATTTTAATTTTTTTCTTGACAAAAATCTCATTTTTAGTTTTATTAGGTTCAAGGTTTGACTATTCAGGAGGTAGATGCGTGATTGGGTTACAGACTAATGATAGAAATAAAAATCTTTTTGGGTGCACTATACCCTTTTTTGTGCCCGCTTCATCCGTAGGAGGCTAACCTGGATAAGTAAAAATCGATAGCACTTTCAAACCGCGGCTTATCCAGATGAGCCGCGGTTTTTTTTATCAATGCGAAGTCTCAAGACGCATACGTGCATCTTGACGATAAAAAGGAAAAAATATGAATAAAGCTTGCGAGACTTTCGACTTGACCAGAACTTTTAAAATAAAAAAATCAAAGGGGGAAAATAGCAACAATCTGGTGATGGCTTTAGATAATGTCAACTTAACTATTCACAAGGGGGAGCTCTTTGGGGTTTTAGGACCAAATGGTGCGGGAAAGACGACCTTGATAAAGATACTTGCCACCCTCCTTTTGCCCACTTCGGGCAAAGCCTTAGTGGATGGAGTAGACGTGGTGAAAAATCCAGAGAAGGTGAGGGAGAAGATCAATATGGTCTCCGGAGGGGAACATTCTGGGTACGGGATTTTGACCGTGAGGGAGACCTTGTGGATGTTCTCTCAATTATACGGAATTCCGACCAAGGTGGCTATGGAAAGGATAGAAAAGCTTTTGAAGATTTTGGATATGGAGAAATTTGCTCAGACTAAAACTGGAAAACTTTCCACGGGCTTAAGACAGAAGATGAATATCATCCGGGGATTTGTCTGCGATCCGGAGATTTTATTTTTAGATGAGCCCACTTTGGGCTTAGATGTTCAGATCTCCCGGGAGGTGAGAAAATATATAAAATCCTGGGTGAAAGATAATCCGAAAAAAACAGTCCTTTTGACCACTCACTATATGGCGGAAGCAGATGAGCTCTGCGATCGGTTAGCCATAATCGATAATGGAAAGGTCTTGGTCTGTGATTCCCCCTCCAATCTGAAAAGGGATTTGAAACAGGATGCGGTATATCATATCGAGGTGGATTTGATGATGAACAACTTAGATAAATTTAATTCCATCTCCGGGGTGAAAAAATTCGCCTTTGAGCATAAAGCCCATATCGGAAAGACTTATTTGAAATTCATTTTGAAAGATGATTCAGCTATCTCGGATGTAACTGAGATGATCGACCAAAGTGGTTTGAAGATCTTATCTTTATCCAAAGCTGAGCCCACCTTAGAGGATGTATTCGTCTCCTTGGTGGGAAAGGGATTGGAAAATGAAGACTAAATTGAATAACAATATCAGAACAGTTATCGCTCGGGCTTATGTGCGCATCTACGCTGCCAATCGGGAGCTCTCTTGGCTTATCTCTGAGACTGTGATGCCCCTTTTAGGTACAGCCGCTTTTGTATATGTCTATAAAGCACTAAAAGCCCCTGAAGAATTCACCGGCTTTGTCATCTTAGGAGGGGCGATGACCGCCTACTGGATGAATGTCTTATGGTCTATGGCCGCTCAATTTTACTGGGAAAAGGAGATGGGAAATTTGGAATTGTATCTGATAGCTCCTATCTCCCGAATGTCTATCCTTTTGGGGATGGCATCCGGTGGTTTCATTCACTCCAGCATAAGGGCTATTTCTGTTTTTCTTTTGGGAAGTTTACTTTTTAAAGTGAATTTTGCAGTAATTAGCTGGGGGAAACTTTTTTTGCTTTTCATCTTGACCTTAACTGCCCTTTATGGTCTGGGTATGCTCTTTTCGTCCCTTTTTATGCTTTATGGCAGAGAAGCCTGGCACGGAGTCAATCTCTTTCAGGAGCCGATATATTTTCTTTCAGGTTTTTATTTCCCTATTAAAAACTTGGGCTTAACCGTTGGGCTGGTTGCTTCCTTTATTCCTCTAACTTTAGGTTTAGACGGAATGAGACAGCTGGCTTTCAAAGGAGGAGCCAAAACTGGATTTTTGAATGTAAATCTGGAAATTGGAATTTTACTCTTCTTATGCGTCCTGTTTTTAGTTGGTTCCCATTATGCTTTGGAATTTATGGAGAAGTTAGGGAAAAAAGAGGGAAGGTTGACCTTGAGATGGCAGTAATATTATATCCCGATAGGCAAGGTTTTTGGCGTTAAACAGAAAACAACAAATAGAAAACAGTAAACGGTGATCAGAGAGAGTTTGTAACTATGAAAATCTTAAATCTAAAGGATGACTTAAGAACCATTAAGATATCCAGCTGGCTGGGGTGGGCGATGGAATCTAATTGGGCTGACCCATTTTTATTCGCTATCTATTCTATTATCCGGCCTATCGCTTCATCTTTGATCTTAGTCTTTATGTATCTGGTGGTCACCCGAGGGAAAACAGGCACAGATTTATTTGCTTATATTTATATCGGTAATGCCTTCTTTATGTATGTCTATAACGTTTTGTTTGGAATCTCCTGGGTGATCCACGAAGATAGAGAACACTATGAGATGATTAAATATATCTACATCTCACCCATAAGGATGTATTATTATCTTTTCGGTCGTGGGACTGCCAAAATGATTATCACCACCGTTGCAGTTATTATTACCATTGCTTTTGGGATGCTGATTTTGAAAATACCAGTTGACCTTGCTCAGATCAACTATCCCTTGCTTTTTGTGACCATAATCATAGGTCTTTTTGTCATAACCTGCTTGGGTATTCTGTTGGCAGGAATGATGATGCTTACTGCTCATCACAGCTTTTATCTAACCGAAGGGGTAGGAGCTATCTTCTTTTTAGCCTGCGGAGCGATATATCCCATAGATATTCTACCTGTCTGGCTTCAGTATCTATCTAAGGTTCTGCCTTTGACCTATTGGTTGGAGCTTTTAAGAAGGGTGGTTTTGGGGAAAAGCTTGAGCACTACTTTATCTCACTATTCCAATTTCACCCTTATGGGGATATTGATTCTGACCACTATTATTTTAGCTTTATTCTCTCATTATATTTATCGAACCTTCGAGCACATCGCTCGAAAATATGGGAGAATCGACCAGCTGACCAATTATTAAACCAAACATTATTGGGTAGCCCTGGGCCCCCGAACCCAGAGCGATTGTGCGGGTCGGATGAATCCGACTCCCTCCATTAAGTCCAGCCCTTGTGGCTGTCCGTTTCCATATTGGGACAGGGACAAGCCCTGTCCCTACATCTTTTTTGTCGTAGCGTCCGGGCTTATCCCGGACGTTTTTTTAATCGTCGGGCATGAAGCCCGACGGTTCTGTCGGACGAAAAAAACACCCCGCCAAAAGACAGGGCGTGCCGGTTTTTGTAGCGTCCCGCCAAAGGCGGGATCCGCCTATGGCGGAAAAGCCTTCCGCTACACCTGTCCTTACCAATTAGTGAAAAAAAACGCCCCCGCCTTTAGCGGGGGCGCTACTATCTGCAACAATAAATTATTGCACTCCTAAAATATCTTTACGCCAGATATTATTTGGTTACATTCAACTCCGCTAAAACCAGATCGGTTAAGTCCAGCTCATCCGGTGCATATAGGACTGCTCCAACTGCGGTATCTAAGATATATGTATAACCTTCCCTCAAAGCCACCAATTTAATGGCAGTATTTATCTTGTCAATCAAAGGCTTGGAAAGCTCGAATTCTCTTTTAGCTGCCTCTCCCTCCGGACCCAAAATCTTCTGAGCAAATTCCTGATACTCACTTTGCTTAGCTAATATCTCATCCTCTCTTCTTAGCCTTTCATCCTCCCTTAATAACCCCTTTTTCTTATTCAGGTCATCCTGTAGCTGTAAAAGTTCATTTTGCAACGAATCCGCTTTAGCCTGCCATCGAGCCAGCTGTTTTTCAAATTTAGCCTTAACCGTAGCATATTCTTTATATTCCTCTTTTAGTCGGGCTGTATCCACATACCCGATCTTTATCGGACCTAAAGATTTAGTCGAGTCGATCTGTTGGGACCAAGAAACCGAACAAAAAACTAAAAAAGAGAACAAAACTAAGGTTGATATTTTTGAAAAACTCACTTTTGCCTCCTATAGAAATATTTTTTTGAAACTTTCTTTTCCTTCTTTGCCGATCAAGATAATCAAAGCATCCCCCTCTTTTAAAACCGTGTCTCCTCGAGGGATGATCACCTCATCCCCTCTTAAGGCGGCGATAATATTACAGTCATCCGGCAGCTTAAGTTTGGATATTTTTTTATCCACTAAGGGAGAATCAGAAGAGAGTTCCGTTTTGAAGATCTCCACATTTCCACCCTTAAAATCCAAAAGGGGAATGCTCATTCCCGCATCGATCTTCTCTTCGATTAAAGAGGCGATTATTTTAGTTCCGGAGACAGTGGCATCCACACCTAAGCTCTGAAAGAGCTCCTCATTTTTAGGGTCATTCACTTTGGCGATAGTTTTAGGAATAAGATAAAGGATCTTCGCCATCTGACAGATGACCAAATTATCCTGATCCTTTCCGGTTACTGCCACCAAAACATCGGCTCGGTTGGTCCCCATATCCATCAAAGTGGAAAGCTCCGACCCATCCCCCAATAAGATCGATTCCCCCAGTTCTTCGGAAAGTTGAGCATATCTGGAAGGATTTTTCTCCACCAACAAAACCTCATGCCCCTCCTTCATAAGAAACTTGGTCAGGCTATACCCCAATTGCCCTCCACCCACAATTATCACATACATAACTTTAAGCTCCCTGGCCGGGCAGGCCTTCTTTTAAAAGAAAACCTTTTATCTCATTGGCAATGGTGACCGTTGGGCAAATTATGTTTAATCCGATTTCTTCAAAGGTTTTTGCCCTCTGGGGACCATAGACCCGGATGAGTATCTTTTTAGTCTTAAATTTTTCCCGGACCAACTGCGCCGCCATAATGTTAGTATTATCGCTATCAGTTACGCCGATAAAAGCATCCGCTTTTTTGATCCCGGCTTGAAGCAACACTTCTATGTCCGTTCCGTTCCCAGCGATCGTCTCTCCTTTGAAATCCTTATCCAGACGGTTAAAAGAGCTTTCATCTAAATCGACAACTGTTACATCATCTCCTTTGGCTGAAAGCCAACCAGCCACCATAGCGCCTACTCGACTACATCCCAAAATTATTACGTTCATTTAAAAATCTCCTTGGTAAAATATACAACTTAACTCTGAAATATCCAAAGCTATTCTTCCTCTTCAATTTTGTCAATTATCACCTCGCAGGGGGCTTTTTTAATCAAAGTCTCAGTTGTTCTTCCTAAGGCAGACTTCCCCCTTTTATCCCCGGGTCTAATTCCCAAAACGATCACATCTGCCTGATTATCCTTAGCTGCCTTAATTATCCCCTCCCCGGCCTCTCGGGCTCTTTCTATCAGAACGATGGGAACAAGCTGATGAAGCTCAACAATATCTTTCCCCCTTTCTAAAGCCTGTTGGGCTTGGGCTTCTGCTTCGGGCAATGGAGCTCCCAAAGGTAGGGTCCGGGGAACCTCTAAAACATAGGTCAGAACGATCTCTGCCTTCTGCTCCATCCCCAATCGGCAGGCTAATTCTATTCCCCTTTCAGAATAATACATTCCTGAGGTGGGGACTAAGATCTTTTTGATCGCTCCCACTGATCTTCTGGCCTTAGCTACTGCTGCACCAATTTGGGCTGGAGGATGGAGCATCCACCACAAAATCCCACCAATAGAAAAGGCAAAAACAAAAGCTATGATTAAGCCCAAAAGAGTTATTTTCGGTTCCATATTCCTTTTTTACTCTTGAAATATTTTAAAATGAAACTTCCTCTATACAGACCAAAAGCCAAAACCCCCCCTCCCACCAAAATCTGGGGGAGTGTAATTCCTATATTTATCGAGCGAAAAAGAATTATCATCCCAAAAATAATCATCAAAAAGGAGATTATCATTTGATAATAGTCCATAGCTTTTAATTTCTGTGGTTGGGAAACAGCGTTTTTCATTTTTTAATCTCCGGAAGTTTTTTATCCCTCTCTTTTAAGGCGATCTTATATTGTTCTAAAAGGTCATATTCCTCAGCTGAGGTCAGGACCTGGATCTGTTCCTTTTCCCAGTCGTGTTTTATGCTTTTGAAGATAGGAAGTTTCTGTGATCTTCTGAACCAGACATAATAGAGAAAACATAAAACCACCCAGGAAGGCCCAGCTATTCTTCCTATGGTGTGAGTAAGAACTACCTCAAAAAGAATGGTAGCTACCCCCAACATTCCAATGACCCCAAGGATAGGAAAATCGACTTTTCTTCCTCTAAAGTTTAATTTTAAATTTAAGGGCATCTTATAAGGCCTGGGTGTATAAGGGTCTGAAAACCGGAGTTTTATCAAAGCGATAAAGACTAAGGTATATCCTAAGGTGGCGCCAAAGGCATACATATTCCCCAAAGTATCCATAGCTGAACGGGTAAGAAAGGATAAAACAGTTTGAATCACTGCAATCATTGAAAAAATTACTATGGTTCTAACCGGGGTGTGGAATTTTGGATGAACCGAATCAAACCAAGGACTAATTATTCTGAACTGGCTTAAAGAATAGGTCAACCGGGAAGCACCCATAACTCCGGTGTTGGAAGAGATGAAAAGAATAGTAGCACCCAATATGGCAGCTAAAGGTCCAGCAAAAATTCCAATATATGGAATAGTATGAGCCAGCTTAGCTACGGGATCCCCCATATGCTCTGCAAAAACCTGCCAGGGGAGTATTCCTAAGCCCAGGGTGGAGAAAGAGACCGCGAAGATGAAGACAGTGAAGATTAAGGTCAGAGAAGTGCGAGGAATTATAGTCGCGGGCCTCTTGGTTTCCTGTGCGGCCTGGGAGATAGACTCTAAACCAACAAAGGAGATGATGGCTAAGGAGGAGCCATACATAAAATTGTGCAACGAAGGGAACTGGGTTGTCCATTGATGGACTAAAAGTTCAGGTTTCCAGGCAAACAGAAAGCCGAAGATAATTATGCTCCCCTCAGCCAGAAGATCAACTGCTCCTATTATCGAATTCATATAAGATGATTCTTTTATTCCCTTAATATTCACCAGGATCAAAATCCCGATGATAAGCAGGGTTTCCAGGCACCAGATGGGGTTAACGTTGTGCAAGGAACCGAAATTGATAGCGAAACTCTCTATACCCCGACCAAGGATATAAGGCATAAAGAAGTTGAGATAGCCTGCTGAAGCAGTAGCAAAAAGGGCAATATCGATAGTATAGTCTAAAAGTAAGGCTGAACCTCCTATAAATCCCCAGAAGTCACCTAAACCTCTTAAGGTAAAGTATGGTCCTCCTCCGGCAACCGGATAGGCTGAGGCAAGCTCAGTATAAGCTAACCCGATCATTATATAGACTATTCCAGCTAAGGCGAAAACTAAACTCGCAGCTCCCTGGGCATAAGCCATTACCAAACCCAATGCCACATATATATCTGCACCCACATCAGCATATCCCCACATAAAGGAGCCCCAGACTGTAACGTCCCTTCTGAGCTCAGCCTTGCCAGTTTCTGGCGGGGCGGTTTCTTTGTTTTTATTCATAATGAACCTTATAACTCAACCTGGTGAATTTGTTAAAACGTCAGATTGTATGAAAATCGTCATATTGGTAATAAATTTAAGCTCGTGTAGGGGTGGAGCTTGACTCCACCCTTTCCACTCCGGGCGGAGATAAACTCCGCCCCTACACGATACTCTTATCGTTTTCTAACAAAAAAGACCAGAGGAAATCCAATGGTCTAAAAGATTTTTTTAGTTCCTCTTCTCCTTACGCCGGCGGAGTTAGCTGTCGGGCTCGGGTCGGAAGTTAACCCTATCCTCCCCGCCAAAGGTGGGGAGGAAAAATTCGCCCCTAAAAATGGTTCCTCCGTTCCTCCCGCCAAAGGCGGGGGGATTAGGCGATTTGTTGGAGATAAATATATATCAAAACTTTTTGTTGTCAAATGAAATCTTTTATGCTCCCACTGGAGGTTATCATCCAGCGGGGAATTAGGCGGCAACCGTTTCTGTCGGACGTTTTAAAAAACCTGTAGAAAAATTGTCAACCACCCTTCGGGATGGTTGACCTACTTATCTGGAAAGAGTCGCACTACGAAAAAAATGTAGGGGAATCCCTTGTGGTCTCCCGAGAGACCCTGGAAAAACTTCTGTAGCCCTGTGGGTCAATCCTCCCGCCTTGGGGGCAAGGTGGGACACTACCGAGTAAATATAATCAGGCTTCAGACTTAAGTTTTTTAGCTTCATCAATACATGGTAGGGGCACGTTGCAACGTGCCCCTTGTATTTTACTTTAGAGATGTTATTATTCATGCGGGCCGGGATGAAACTGTTTCTGCCCCGAGGCATTAAATCCTGGTTCGTA
>Ga0315291_10000330_pt1 | contig 61531 bp, 47 predicted proteins | sample YL17G12_20_MG_FD_203070 | JGI IMG/M metagenome (GOLD analysis project Ga0315291, IMG submission 203070) | Sediment microbial communities from Yellowstone Lake, YNP, Wyoming, USA - YL17G12_20 | ecosystem: Environmental > Aquatic > Freshwater > Lake > Sediment | place: USA: Wyoming | collected... | reverse complement strand
CCCTCTGCACGCCCCTGGGGCGACTGCATGAGGACGTATTGCACAGTACGTTCTTACGGGGACACCCTTCTGCGGCACCCAGGAAAAGCGCTATTGCAGGGCTGATAGAAGGAAGCGAAATCCCGCCGCCAAAGTGAGTGTCAGGTCCGAGACTTGACCTGGCCGTCTATCGGGATGGACGCTATCTTCAACCCCCTGCACGCCCCATATCCTGTCATTCCCGCACAGGCGGGAAACCAGAGACGCCGCTAGTGATTGGTGAGGCCGAAGAGCAGCCTGGCGTTCTGGGTGGTCTTCTCGGCCACGACATCCGGAGGCAGTCCCTTGATGTCTGCCGCTGCCTGCAGCGAGCGTGTGACATCCGCCGGCTCAGACCGGTGCCCCTGATAGACGACTGGGCAGTCTGTCTCTAGAAGCAGCCCGTCCAGAGGCGCTTCCTTCACGGCGCTTCGGTGCTCGGCATGATACTCGGCGGCCAGGGTGGCCGAGACGAAGTATCCGGCATTCAGGATCTCTTCCAGCACGTTGCTGGGGCCGGTATACCAGTGAAAGACGGCCAGCTCGACGCCAGCCCCTTTGGTTAGGGCGAAGGAGTCTCTCCACGCGTATCGCGAGTGGATAATCACTGGCTTGCGGTGTCGCTGGCCAAGGGACAGCAGCATGCTGAAGACGACGTGTTGCCGGTCTTTGCTGGTGCTGCTCAGAACCCTCTTATGGTAGTCCAATCCCACCTCGCCGATGGCCACGGCCTGATCCAGGTGGTCTTCGATGAACCGGATCTGTCGATCCAGGGAATCAGCCGCTTCGTTCAGAAGTCCCGGGTGTAGACCGAGAGCCGGATACACGAATCCGCGGTGATTGCCGGCAATGTCCAGAACGCGGTTGTTGGACTCGTAGTCGGAGCCGACGGCTATGATGGCCACTACGCCGTTCTGTTTGGCTCGGTCGATAGCCGGGCCGAGGTCCTCCAGTTCTTCCAGGTGGGCGTGGGAGTCGATGAGCCGATACAAATCCTCTCCTTCACCCCACCGCGCCTGCTTTTCGCAGTTCGCTGATGCGGCTGTCTGAATAACCCATCTCGTGCAGGATCTCGTCGGTGTGCTGCCCAAAACTGGTGGCCCAGTTCCTCACTTCCACCGGCGAATCGCTGAGCTTGTGCATCGACCCGATCTGCTTGAGGCGGCCGGCAGTGGGATGATCAGACTCCAGGATCATCCGCCTCGCAATCAGTTGGGGATCGAATTCGAGTTCATCGATACCCAAGACCGGGGCATAACAAGTCTCCTCATGCATCAGCAACGCTGTCCACTCGTCCCTCTTCCTGGTTCGAAACTTCTCGGCAAAGAACTGGAACATCTCATCTCGCTTCTGGCCTTCTTCGAATTGATGAGGTATGAACTCCTCACACGACAAGAGCCGGCACAAATTGGCAAAGAACTTGGGCTCGAGCGTGGCGATGGAAACATACTTCCTGTCCTTCGTTTCATAGACGTTATACCAGGGATACATCCCGCTTACCCAAGTCTCGCCTCTCTTTGGAACCACCCCGCGCTTGTAGAGATACGGATTTGTCTGCACGGATGTTATCTCCGTTATGGCGTCTGCAATGGAGACGTCCAAGAACTGGCCCTTCCCTGTCCGCTGCCGCGCCAGCAGAGCTGCCAGAATGCCAACTGCGGCGGACAAACCACCGGACCAATCGGCCACAACTGAACCTGGTATAGCAGGCATCCCGCCTTTCGGCCCGGTCTGGTCCAAAAGACCGCTGATCGCGATGTAGTTCAATTCATGGCCGGGTATGTCACGGTAAGGCCCGTCCTGGCCATAGCCTGTCATGGCAGCGTACACAATTCGTGGGTTGATGGCCTTCATGGTGTCGTAGTCAATACCCAGGCGCTTGCTCACACCGGGTCGTGAACCTTCCATAATGACGTCGGCACTCTTAGCCATGGTCTCGAAGACTTCTCTGCCTGCCTCTGTCCTGAGATTGACGCCGAATGTCCGGCAGTTGCGGAGACCTGGCCATTCCTCAAACACCATCATGGGCAGTGCGCTGAGGCTCTCCGGGCGGATATCGGAGATCCTGATGACATCGGCACCCAGATCGCTAAGCATCTCGGTGCAGAAAGCACCGGGTCCGATCCAGCACATGTTCATTATCCTGATTCCATCAAGCGCTAGTGTCTTCTTCACTAAGTTGGCTCCTTCTCAGATTCGTTGCGGTGTGTGAGACAGCTCATTTACATCCTTGTTCAGAATTATCGCAGAGCGGAACCAGAGCGGCAAACCAGGCTGGTATGGTGTCATCATACAACCACACAATAGGCCATTCCATGCTTGACAGGGAATACACCATGTGTGCCTTTCGGATGGGGGCTGTTGAATGAGTCTCCTTTCAACCCCCTTGATCCCCCGCTCCTGGGGGATCAAGGATAGAGTCTGAGGGGCACCCTAAGAGTCCCGGCAGGAAGTTTCCTGCACCTCTCTTGGAAGACGCTCCCAAGTTTCAGCAGCTTCGCGTGGCAGATTGGAGACAACTGGATGATCGATGGGGGCTACCGACGGAGGATGTGCTTGCCCACGATCTCGCGGACCGAGATCAGCCCCGGGGAGTCGGCGGGAAGCTCCAGAATAGGCTTGCCGACCAGATCGTGGTAGGCAATTTGCTCGTCCTGGGGGATGAAGCCGAGAACCTCCAGTCCTATCTTGTGGGCGGACTGCTCCAGCAGTGGCTGGTTGCCCGTCACCCGGTTGAAGACAATGCCCAATTTGCCACACTCGATCACCTTGTCTTCCACCACCATCTTGTGTATCAGGGCCGCCGTTTGTAGTCCTCTGGCCGTGGCGTCGCTGACGATGACGAGCGTATCCACGTGACGCACCACCTGTCGATTGATCTGTTCGACTCCGGCTTCACCGTCGATGACGATGGTGTCGAAGCTCTTGGATAGCGTCTCAATCGCCCCGCGCAGGAGGTCGTTCACCGGGCAGAAGCATCCCAGGGTCTCGGTGCGCCCCATGGCCAGCAGGGCGTAGCCATTCTCTTCGATCAGGGCCTCCAGTATCATGTAGTCCAGCCTGTCGGCTATCTGGGCCTTCTCTCCCTGGTCTCCGCTCCTGGCGGTCTTGATTATGTCCTCGCGGATCTGGCCCATGGTCCGTCTGACCTTCACGCCCAGGGCATTCGGCAAGCCCAAGGCCGGGTCGGCGTCGATAAGCAGCAGCTTGCCGGCCTGGCGGCCCTCAAGGAGAGCCCTGGTCATCATGGCGGTGAAAGCTGTCTTGCCGGTGCCGCCCTTGCCGCATACGGCGACCAGCCTCTTGGCCACAGTGGAACGTTCAGGCATCTGACCTTGCTCTCAATACTCCTTTGATGTTGCTGGAGCCGCTATGTGACGCCGGTCCTATCGGTCGTATCTGCCGGATGGGCATGAGAGGTCATCAACCCCCTGTCCCCCATTCCTCCTGGGGCGGATCTTCGATCTTGGGGGGAGAAAGAGGAATTGGGGGACACCCCCAAACCCTCGGCAGGGACTCGTCCCTGCACCCTCTTTGGACGGGCTTCGAGCCCGGCATATTCTGTCGTTGAGTCCTTCGTGAGACGATACACCGGGACATCGATCTATGAGTCCTGGTCAGGCCCCGATCCATCGCACTTCTTCTTGCGTACCTTGATGACTTCCTTGATGTCGTCGCACACCGGCTGGTCGGGGCAGGCCTTGCAGTCGTAGCCGGAAGCACATTCATATACATTGAAGCCCCGGGCCTTCCAGTCTTCTCTGAGCATGCTCTTGAATATCTTGTTCACCTGAGCGCCCATGGTGCCGAGCGGCTCCAGGTCGTCTTTGCCTGATGTGACGAAGAGGATTTCCATGGCCTGCACCTTGGGCAGGTCTGTCTTGAAAATGGACATCAGCGCTCTTCCCAATGTCTCGAAGCGGAATCCCCTGGCCGCAGCGTCCTTGTTCACCCTGGACCAGATGACCTGAGCGACGCTGCGGATCATGTACCCCTCGATGCGGTCAGCGACAAACTGGGTGTGCTCCAGGGTTTGGTGGTCTTTATCACTCAGTTCCGGTCCCGCTACTATCAGCACCTGGGCGAAAGGCAGGCTGGCGCCCGGCGATTCGGGGATATCCGGGCCGATGAGGGTGATCTTCCCGTCATTGATGAGGGAAGGGTTGTCTGTCCACAGGAGGAAGGCGGTAGAACCGGCTTCGGGGTTGCCGATCTCGGCGAAGGTGTCGCTGCGCAGAATTATGCCCGGGCTGGCCCCCGGGCCGACCCGGACCGGCAGCCCTTCCACAAGCTGGCTGACGTCGGATGGGCACCGGAATTCCCTGACCTGCCGGCCCTTGCCCTGCAGGTCGGTTACGTATTCGGCTATCTTGGGTATGTAGGCGTCGTAGATAGACATACCTTCCCTCATCCCTGCAGGGACAAGTCCCTCGCACCCTTTTCGGGACGGGTTGCCTTAGACTCTCGCTTGGAGGCGTCCTCCGCCTTTTCTGAGACGGTGTGTTTCGGCGGTTCCAGCTTTGTGGATGCCTGTTAGCCTACTTCGAGACAGAGCTGGCCTGGGCCTGCTGGGCTACCTTCTCGCTGGCGATAAGTGCCGCCCCTATTGCTCCGGCAATCTGAGGATCCATGGGTAGTCTCTTGATCTTCACCTTCAGGCGCAGCTCCAGTGCCTTGGCCAGTCCGTCATTCTTGGCACAGCCGCCGGTCAATACCACATCCTCTATCAGCCCAACTCTTCCCACCATGGACGACAGTCGGCTCGCCACGGCATTGTTGATGCCGGCGACAATGTCGGCCAGTCCGGCGCCCTCGTTGATCATGGTTATGACCTCCGACTCGGCGAAGACACTGCACTGGCTGGCCAGACTGACAGGCTTCATCGACTGAAGCCCAACGGTCGAGAGATCCTGAAGGCTTATGTGCAGAGTCCTGGCCATGGCCTCAAAGAACCGGCCTGTGCCGGCAGCACACTTGTCGTTCATGGCGAACTCGATCACCTTGCCCTTTTCGCTCACGGATATGACCTTGGAGTCCTGCCCGCCGATATCCACCACGGTTCTGGTCGTGCGACACAGCCATAGAGCGCCGCGGGCATGGCAGGAAATCTCCGACACGTTCTCATTGGCAAAACCGACCTTCAGCCTCCCGTAGCCCGTGCCCACAAGGTACTCCAGGTTGTCCGTGGACTTAAGCCCGGCCTTCTGCAGTGCTTCCTCCATGGATTTCCGCGCTGTCTCCTCGGGCTTGATGGTGGACGGTGTAATGGCGTAGGACAGGATCTCCCCATCCTTGAAGATAACCGACTTGCCAGTGGCGGAACCGATGTCGCAGCCTCCAACGATCATGCTTTCTCCTTGTCTGCTTGAGTATCTATTTCAACCCCCAGGCCCACATTCCTCCTGAGGCGTCCGCCTGAGGCGGATTGGGAAGAGAACGGAAGTTGAGGGACACCCCTCATCCTGAGGCGAGTCTACGACCAGACCCCCGGCCCGCCTCAGGCGGACTGCACTTCTTCTAAAACGCTCTCCTATCCCAACCCCATGGCGGTGAAGAACTTGCTCAGCTTGTCCTTGCACTCGTCCGGCGTAGTATATCTGCGGTCAAACAGGTCCAAACCAATATGTATGTACGGAACCTTGAGTTCGTTGCAGATCTCCTTCATGATACCGGTGCTGGCAGAACCGTCTTTGTGACCCATGTGCCCCGGCCAGATGACGACGTCTATGTCGTAGTCCTTCACTACCCGCGCAATATCGCTGGCAAAGTAGTCGGCCGGGCCGCGCGCCTGGCGGACCATCGGTGAGTCATAGAGGTTCCTCTTGGCCAGTCCCCTGAAAATGGTCTCTTCGTTCCTCAGATCGATCGGCGTGTAGGGCTGAAGTCCAAACATCTCCATCACCAGCACAGCGCCCCACTCCGACTCCAGCCAGGGCATCAACTCGAAGACCCAGCCGAACGGCAGCAGGTCGAACCAGAAATACCTGATCTTCTCCTTGGGTACCGGGCCAGTCCCGGCTTTGACTCGCGCCTCAGCATCGTCATACAGTTGCTGCAGCCACTTAGTTCCTCTCGGCTTGCCGGTCTGGAAGACCTGGGTGGCGGCAAAGGCCTGTGGCCCGCCCACGCCCCACCCGTGGGGACAGGGGTGCGCCCGTCTCAACTGGGTGTAGTCTGACAGAATCGCATACTGCTTATTGGTCTCTTTGCAGACCTCTCTGAGCCGGTCGAGGTCCAGCTTGAGCCCGGTGTTCTCTTCCAGGAAGGCCACCATCCGCCGGAGTTCCCCGGCATAGTAGTCTATGCCCCTCTGGTCCTCAAAATAGGGCGGGTCACTGGCAAAGATGGGAACATCGCGCCACTTCTTGTTCCGCTTTACAGCCTGGTGCAGCATATTCCCGGCGTCGCAGGGGTGAATCAACCCGATGAGCGCCCACGGCTTCGGCGTCAGTCCGGCCTCGATGTAGTACAGGGAGAGTCGGCAGGCGGTGCACCAATCGGTGCCCAGCCCCATGGCTTCGGCCCCATCGATATCCTCCATCAGGTAGGGTGCCGAAGCGGCCAGAAACGGGGTGGCCATAATCATGTACCACGGGAGTCCCATGGCCTCGTAGATCTCCGGAGCCGCGCAGAAGTAGCCGGCCACGAATGGCTTGCCCTCCTCGGCGCAGCGCATTATCTGATCGTACCGCTCGACGGTGATGTCGGTTATCTCCTTGCTGAGCTGGCTCATGGGGTCAGGCATGGTGGCCAGGATGCCCGACAGGAAGTTGAAGTAGTCACGTTCCTGTCTGTACCGATTGAAGGTTTCCGGCTGATATATGTACTTTCGCAGATTCTTCGTTGTCATTGTCTACCTCCCCATCATTTCCAGGAACGCCTGGATCCGTGTTTTCAATTGCCCGGCACCGACGCTGACGTAGTCTCTGTCCAGACGGATATAAGGGACGCCCGCTTCCTTCAGATCCTCGCCGATCATGAACTGCTCGCCTGTCCAGCAGTCGCACATCACCAGACGCTCGGCCACCACTCCGTCCACTTTGAACTCGCGGATCATGTCTTGAATGAAGGCGGATCTCCTGGGCTGATCGCCAAACATCCTGGCGCAGGAGGGGCGGTCGGCAATGTAGTATCGGGCCAGAGCGCTGATCGGATCATCGGCTTTCTCATCGACATCCTTCCACATGATCCTGGAACCGAAGCAGAGGGAGTCGGTGACCACCAGTCCACCCTGGCCTTCGATGACCTCAATGTAGGCCGGATCGTCGAGTATGCCGCCGATGAGCATCAGCCTGGCGCGGTAGTCGGCATGGCCCTCTGAATGGCTCAGTTCATGCACCAGTTCTTTCAGGAGCTCGTTGTACTCCGCCCGGGGCATGGCCGTGCCGGCCACGATGACTGCCAGCGTCTCGGCACCGGTGATGGGTGGGGCCTTCTTCTTTCTGAGTTCATAAAGCTGTCTCTGCAGCCGCCGTGTCTCGTTGTGCAGCTTGATGGCCTTCCACAGGCGGTCATCGGAGATGAATACTCCGAAGTGGTCCTTGAGGGAGTCCCTGAACGAGAGTATTTCACCCCGGAACCACTCCACCTGGGGTTCCTCTACTTTCTTGGGGAGGCTGATAAGGCGCAGGTAGGGAGTGTCTATCTTCCGCTTCCAGTGATCGTAGATGCGGCGGACGTGATCGCAACTGTTGACCCAGACCACGCCGTCCAGGAAGCTGTATTCACCCCGCAAGCCCAGGTCTAGAGAGTGGCGGGAGAAGCTGCAATTGATGCTGCTCACGCACGTATCGGCCATGTCCGTGCCGGTGCTGCCGGTACCGCGCATCCGGAATGGGACGAAGCCGGCGGCCGTGATCATCTCCTCCGGTACATAGGAACAATAGCAGCCTATGATCTTCCCCCCATTGTCCTTCCATTTCTTCAGTGATGGATTGATCAGGGTCTTGGTGATCTCCTGGAATTGCTCCAGGGCCTTGGTCTTCAACTTGGGTCCAACCTTGGTATGCAACTTACCCCCCTTTCGGGACGATGCGCTGAACGGCACCGCCTCCTCGCAGTGTGACAAACTGCTCCTGCATTCTCGGTCTCAGCGCTAGTCTAGCAAGGCAACATTGCGGAAGTCAAACCTTTTGTGTGCGGTGTCCAAGACATACTATACAGTCTCAGTGACTCCCCCGAGTCCGCGTCAGATGAGCCGCCGGCAATGCTATGCCCTGGAATCTGCCTTTTGGCATAGTTGGTTATCAACCCCCTGGCCCCCATTCATGGGGGATGAGAAAAGGAGTATCTGAGGGACACCCTCAGACTCCCGTCAGACGCGCTTCGCTTCTCTGCCCCATTCATGGGGGAAAGAGAGGAGACTCGGGGATACCCCTCATCCTGAGGCGAGTCTACGACCGAACCCCGGTCCGCCTCAGGCGGGAATCCAGTCGTAGGCTGCTCCCGCCAGCACACATCCCCAATGGTCTCATCAGCGCTGTTCCAAGGTCTGCTTTCAACCCCCTGGCCCCAATCCCCTTAGTCCCCCTTTGCCAAAGGGGGATACCCCTCATCCTGAGGCGAGTCTACGACCAAACCCCCGGCATCCGCCTGAGGCGGACTGCCCCTCTGGACACCCTCAGTGGGGTGGCGCTGGCAAAGCCAAGTTCGCCCCTGTTGAACACGCCCACTCACGCGGCAGGGGCAAGCCTGGGGGTCCAATCGGCCAGAAACGGACCGGCTGCTGGCGGAGTGAGGTGGGGCATCTCCTGTGACCATTTTGAGAGCCTTGGCCCGGTATGTGAGAGACCGCCGTGAGTCTTTCAACCGTTGGTTGAGACTCGACGGTGACTTGAGGGGCTTAAACTGCACCAGAAAGAACCTCCGGAAATGGGGGGATGTAGGAAAGGAGAAACATGGCAGAAGGGTCACTCATCAGCAAAATGGATGCCGCTCTGAATCATCTTCGCATGATCGAGCGTGAGAAAAACGAGGCCGTTGGACGGGCCACATCTCTGGAGCAGGAGATCAAGGAACTCCGGGGGCTGATATCCATGGCGGAGTCGAAGGCCGAAGAGATTCTCAAGGGCATGCCGGTTAGCTCTGGTGTGAGGTCAGCGGACGCAGGATACTCTCAGCCTGTTTCGGCTCCCCCGGCGGCTGATATGAGGCCACCGGCGCCGTCCACTGCATTCCAGGACTTTTCGGACAAGGGCCCGGTACAGAATCCGGCGGACACCAAACGGCGCTATACCCAGGTATTCTAAAACACAGCGATTTTTGACACCACAGACTTCGCGAATGGTCTGAGGTGTATCGAATGAATGTTATGGAAACGTCATACGGGCCGTCAGGGAGAGGCATGCGGGGCGACCTCGGGGATAACGAACCCGAGGTGGTGAGGGATGTTGTCGCCCGGCGGCCCGGTGACCCTATACAAGAAGGATGTTGAGCATTGAGCACTCGCTTTGTAATCTCAACTTTAGACAGAGAGAAGAAAGAATCACCACCCTCCGGGGTGGGCATGGGCGCTTCGGACCCGGGCGTGGTCCCTGGGGGTCCCGTGCTATCGGTGAGAAGGGGGGATGGCCTGGGGTGAAGAAATGATATGAAACACCAGCACCAAACATGGGTTGGGAAAAGAGAACTAGGAACAACTGATACTGAATAACAGAGATCAGATCAAGGAAAGGAGAAGCAAGAAATGACTAAAGTAGCTACGATAGACAAGCGCAAAGTCTTGGGTCTGGTCATGGTTGCGGCGATGGTAATAGCTACATTGCTCGCTGCCATCATACCTGGAGTGGCTCTGGCTGATACAGAAGACACAATGTCGGGACAGTTTGCCCTCGGCAATGCCAATCCGGACGTCCCAGCCGTAGGCATTTATCAACACGCCGACAATTCGACCGCCGTCACTTCGATGAATCCGAATTCTGAGTACATCATAAAGGTGAGCGTTTCGGATGCCAACACGTTAGATGACATCAATACCTGCAACGTGACCCTCTTCTATGACGTTGACGGCGATGGCCTCCCGGCTACCGTACCGAGCGACAACTACACACATGCAGTGACCCTTCACTGGGTGGTGGGGGAAGCCGCGCCGACTATCACCTCCGGGAGCAGTGCCTGGTGGGCAGTGGGCGCAGGTAGTGAGGCGCCCAGCCTGACGGCGAGTTCAGGCGACTTCTGCTTCCATGTTATGATCGGCAAGTGCGCCATCGAAGCGCTTGACTGGGATGCCTATGCTGTAGTTGCTGACGACAGCGCACTGAGCGACTGGTACTACGACAACAGTGGTTACGACGTGAACTGGTATGGAGAGATCTCGACCAGTGACGCGGTGAACTGGGCTGCCGTCGCAGCCAACAGTGACTTCGCCGCGAACAAACAGACCGGCAAGTCCGTCACCTACACAGCCAACGGTGACTATGACGAGCAAGTCGCCGCCACCTTGACATGGGGAACTGCGACTCTCAATGCCGCAGGCAGTCCCGGGGCCAACCAGTTTTCGATCAGGGTGAACGACGAGGACAGCCAGACCGGGTGGCAGTTGCTGAACGATTTCACAGTCAGCTACGCCACTATAGACAGCACAGGGATCATCACCGACGAGGATGGTGATACGGTCGGTACCAACACCCTGTGGTTGAAACTGGGCACACCCTTTGTGGACAACACTTACACCGGCACGATCTACTTCAAGATAGCGAACGGCTAATAGTAGGTCAATACCTAGAGGTTGATGCAAGACCTTATGCGGGGGCCAGCCAACTGGCCCCCGCACTCTATGCATTGAAAACCCACTGCAATGTGCGATAATAGGGCCTGACATGTTTCGTTGGTGCTTCACACAAAAGATAGTGCGTGCGGCTCCCCTGTTGATTCTGCTGTTCGGCCTCACAGCCTTGACGGGCCTTCTTGGACCGGCCCGGCTAGAGGCTGCAGATGGCATTGCCATATCCGGCAGCTTCAAGAACCAGGTCTTCCTGATGCCCCAGGACTCCTCGGCCAGTGGCCCCAGCATTAACGTGGTCGTCTTCAACAACAGCGACGAGGATTTCCAGGTGACGATGACCACCGTGGCGATGATCGACAATGGGCAGCGGAATGGGACTGAGGTCATTTGGGAACCTGCACCCCCAGGCGTGACCATGAGCCTTTCAAACAGCGATTTTGTTCTGCAGGCACACAGCAACCAGGAAATCCAGGTTGGTCTTGCTGTAGCTTTGGAGGCCGTGACGGGAGAATACAAGCTGGAGGTCAGCGCCCAGGGATCGAGAGGCAGCGGGACTGGTTTCGAGCTGGTGGGAGTAGCTGGGCAGAGCGCCAGACTGACGGTGATTGGCCAATCAGCTACGGTGATAGCTGACACGGTCAGCCCTGGTGGCCAGCCGGTAGTCACCACAATCCGCCTTTTCAGGCTGGTTGGCACTGAGACATACGAACTGGTCTACAGCAACAGCGGACATGTGGAGGCCAAGGTCTCACCTGGAGACTATATTGTGAAGGCTTATGGCTACCAAGGTGAGATGCTGGCCGATCAGGAATTCTATGTTGCAGCGGACGAGACGAAGACAGTCGCTTTGACTGTGGAGACTGTCTTCTTCAGGGACTTTGAACCGCTTCCCGCCACGAACACGCGCACCGGTGAGTTCGATCATGTCCAGGTGGTGTATACCATCGCCAACGTTTATCAGTCGGTGGACAACGCCGAAGTGAGGATGGAAGTCACCTTCAACGGTGGCAAACTCGAAGAAGTCTCTCTGCTGACGTTGAGCGTTCTAGAGCGTGGGGATCGCGGCGTCCAGTCCGCGTACTTCGCCTCGGGAGGATGGCAGGATGGCACGTACGGATTCAAGCTGCAGCTGTACATAGGAGGTCAGCCCTACACGTCGACTGAGGAGAAGACCCTTGATGTCGGCGCTGTGGCTCAGGCCTCGGGAAGTTGGCTCTGGATAGTCTTCGTCATCCTGGGAATACTGGGCACTGCCGGGCTGGGTTTCCTGATCTTCTTCCTGCTGAAGAGACGCCAGAAGGGTGAGAAGCCTGAGAAGGCGGAGAAGAAGGAACGCAAGAAGAAGGAAGAGAAGCCGGCCCGCAAGGCAGAGGAGCCTCTGCCGAAGCCGGCGCCGTACCGGCCTGCGGAACATGTGCGGCCAGTGGAACCGGTGCGGTACGAGGAGCCGACTGTTGAACCGACGGCTGAACCGGCGACTCTTTCGACCGTGTCTACATTGAAGGCCAGGATGGCCTCGATGGGCCGGGACCAGGGCACGGGCAAGGTGGCGGAAGAAGAGCCGGATACTGAGACGAAGGACGAGCCGGTCGAGACCGGCCCTCTGTCCCGCCAGCCCGTCCCGGTGCCTCCGCCGCCCAAGATCGAGCCCGAGCGGCCGGCCGTCAAGAAGGTAGAAGACAAAGGGCACAAGCCCCCGGCGAGCGAGAAGCCTGCCGGTCACAAGCCGGGCATATTCTCCAAGGTGACGGCGACCGGAAAGAAGGAGCCACCCAAACCACCCGTCGCACAGGGACCGGTCCCGGTCAAGCCAGGGGACGAAATCCAGATCAACTGGCCGCCGAAGACGGTTGAGCCGCCCAAGCCACCGAGCGATGTCCAGATCAACTGGCCCCCGAAGCCGGTCGAGCCGCCCAAGCCGAGCGCCTTGGAGGAAGCGGTCCGACAGAGAGTGGAAGCCCAGCAACATGTTGAAGCTCCGGAAGAGGCTGCTCCTGAGGAAGAGGTCCCGAGTGAGGAACACAGTGAGCCAGTGAGTCCGCCCTCCAGGAGCAGTTTTTCAGAGGCGGCGCGCTTGAGAATGGAAGCCCGTCTGCGTGCCTCCGAAACAGGCAAGACCGGTGCCGGGCCTGGAGAATCGCAGACTGGGGGCGATGCTGATGGCGGGTCCGGCGAGGGCGGAGACCACTCGCCCTAGCCCTATCCCTGCGAGGGAGAGAGAAGCGCAATCACACACACCTGTCATTCCGGCGGAGGCGGGAATCCAGAAGGAAGCCCTACAACAGGTTCGGATACAGGTCTCTCCAATCGGGATTCGTCTTCTCAACCAGCCTGACTTTCCAGGCCCTGTTCCATTTCTTGAGCTGTTTCTCCCTGGCTATGGCGCTGTCTATATCGTCAACTGTCTCGTACTAGACCAGGTTGTGCACACGGTATTTCTTGGTGAATCCATCAACCAGATCGCTCTTATGCTCATGCCCCCTTTTGACCAAGTCTGAGGTCACTCCTACGTAGAGTGTGCCGTTGCGTCCGCTGGCCATGATGTAGACGTAGTAATGATCCGTGCCTTTGAGACCGTGACTGCTGCCCATCAGACCATTGGTGCCTTTCGTATCAAGAGAGTCAATCGATCCTGGATTCCCGCCTGCGCGGGAATGACACGGGCGGCTCTACCAGTAAGGGCTGTTGTCTGCTGTTTCACGAAGTTGCCCATTTGGCAGCAATCCCCCTTAGTCCCCCTTTGTCAAAGGGGGATTCCAGGGAGTTGTTGGGATTGGGGGACACCCCTCATCCTGAGGCGAGTCTACTGCCAAACCCTCGGCATCCGCCTGAGGCGGACTGCCCCTCTGCACACCCCAGCCCCGGCAGGAGGCATCGCACATCTCCTTCTATTTGTAGGGCGGGTAGAGAGAAACGAAACCCGCCGGCACGGTGTCCATACACGCTTTCAGCACTCCGGCCCCGGTGCCGTTCAGTCCCCCTTTTGTGAAAGGGGGGATTCAGGGGGATTCGGGCAAATCTATATCTTGCGCGCGATCAGGGCCGCTTCCTCGATGGCCTCGCAGGCAGTCCGGGCCTTGACACAGTCGCCGATCCGGTAGACCTCGGGTAGCGCGCCGTGGAGCGCGTCGTACAGACCGGTTTCCGACTTCGACCCGGTGGCAATCACCACCGTGTCAGCTTCGGCCAACTCCTCTTTGCCGTCGCGCTCGTACACCACCCCCGCCTCCGTGATGCGGCGGGCAGTGGCCTTAGTGACCACCTTCACGTCATGCAGACGCAGGTGGAATCTAACCGAAGCTCTGGTGGTTGGCCCCATGTCCTGGCCGATGCGGTCCAGCATCTCCAGTATGGTGACCTGCGGACCTTTGCGGGTCAGGTTGACCGCGGTCTCAGCATCCAAAGCTCCACCGGCGGCCAGGAACACGGCGGATTCTGCGGACATGGGACCCTGCTTGGCAATGAACAGAGCGGTCTCCATCCCCACCGCCCCGCCCCCGATCACCACTACCCTGTTGCCCAGGGCGGCCCCGTTCTCCAACACGTCCCAGGCCCCTACGACATTGTCTCCGTCTATGCCTGGAATGTTGGGGCGTACTGGTGTGGCTCCCGTGGCCACCACCACCGCGTCCGGCTTCCGCCTCTTCACGGCATCCGATTTCACCTCTTTGCCCAACTCTACCTTGACCCCTGCTCTGTATAGTTCGCCGGAGAGCCATTTGATGGCGCTGGCGAATTCACCACGCCCCGGAGGGATGGCCGCCAGGTTCAACTGACCTCCCAGCTTGGGCGACTTCTCGAACAGCGTCACGCGGTGGCCCCTCTGGGCCAGAGTGCGGGCCGCCTCCATGCCGGCCGGCCCGCCGCCGATCACGAACACCCTCTTGGCCTTGGCCGCCGGAACAAGAGCATATTGCTTCTCCCTCAAAGCGGCGGGATTGAACGTACAACTGATCTCCTTAAGAGAGAAGACAGCATCCAGGCAGCGCTGGTCGCAGGCGGTGCACTGGCGGATCTCCTCGAAGCGGCCCTCGGCCGCCTTCTTGGGCCATTCAGGATCGGTGAGAAAGGGCCGGCCCATGCCGATCATGTCCGCCTGGCCGTTGATGAGAATCTGCTCGGCCTGGATGGGATTGTTGATCCGGTTGCAGGCGATCACCGGCACTTTCACCGCTTGCTTGATTCCTTCAGCCAAGTAGACATAGGTGCCCCGTGGCACGTCCATGGAAACCAGCGGCAGGAATGACTGGTGCCAGCCGGCGGTGACATTGATCACATCAACGCCCGCCTTTTCCAGGGCCTTCACTACGGTCTTCACCTCTTCGCGCCGGTTGCCGTCCTTCATGAAATCATCGCCCGACGCGCGGTAGGAGATCGGGAATCCTGGGCCGACTCTGGCCCTTATCTTCCGGACCACTTCCGTGGGGAACCTCATTCGTCTCTCGAAATCCCCGCCATACTCGTCGGTGCGCTGGTTGGTCAGCGGGGAGAGGAACTGGTTCATCAGGTAGCCGCCATTGCCCGTCAGTTCCACTCCGTCGAAACCGGCCTCCTTGGCTCTCCAGGCCGCTTCGGCGAAGTGGTCGCCCAGAAGCCTGACCTCCGCCGTGGTCATCTCACGGGGCATGACTCCGGTGAGCGTATTGCGGACGGCCGACGGCGCCGGCGGTGGGCCGCCGTCGGCGGTGGCGAAGCAGGATGACCCCATGTTGATGATGTGGGCAAAGGTCTTGGCGCCGTGCTCGTGAACGGCTTCGGTCATCCTCTTCAGTCCGGGGAGGTACTTGTCATCCTCCAGGGCCGGGATAGTGGGCAGATAGACACAGAAGTCGTTATAGCCGCAGACAATATTGATCAGCCCCGCTCCGCCTTTGGCTCTCTCGATATAGAAGTCCACCATGGCGTCGGTGACGAACCCGTCGGCGGTGGCCTTCCCCAGGCCCATCGGCGACATGACGATCCGGTTCTTGATCTGAACATCGGCGATCTTGATAGGCTCGAAAAGCTTACGCAGTCTTCTCATTGTTCATCCTTTCTTGTCTTTTCGACGCGGGCGCCATTATGGAGGCTGTCTCAATATCTGCTTTCAACCCCCTTGATCCCCCACTCCTCCTGAGGCGTCCGCCTCTGGCGGATTGGGGGATATAAGAAGCGCAGAGAGGCTCCGCCCCTCTGCACGCCCCGTATCGTGTCATTCCCGCGGAGGTGGGAATCCAGGTGTGCACTCAAGTCATCTAGCCTCATCAGAGCTGTCTCAACACTGCCTGATATGCCCTGCCTCTAGTCTCGGGGGATGAATTCAGAATTGGGGACACCCCCAAAACCCCCGGCAGGAGCTTCCTCCTGGCCCTCTGTATACAGTAGCCTCAGTATCCAACCGGGTTGGCTTCCCAGTCAAGGCGAGTGCGGCAGTTGACAATACCCAGTCGATACCGGTCAAGCTTCAGGTCAGATGCGCTATTCCCGCCGATGTGCCTTCCGGCATAGGTCAGGCCTTGCCCTCCACCTCCAGGAAGCCAATGAACCCGGATGGCTTGTGGACTCCGAAGGAAAGCTGCTCGAGGGTGCCAATGCCAACCTGGTCGCCCATCCGGGCACGGCAGACGTGCTCGATGTGCTGTAGCCGGTAATCGTTGGGATCGACGTCGGCAATCTTCCAGGTCTCTCCGGCGATCTTCAGATCGCCCTTCCACATCCCGTGTCCCCACTCCGAGTGGATGTAGCCTACGCCCAGCATGTAGATGCGGTGCAGGGGTTCCAGGGTGATGACGTGCTTGGTGCCACTCTTCTCCAACATAGTGATCTCGGCCTTCCGGGCCAGCCGTTTGCCAGGCTCCCACTGGGTCTTCTGGGACACCGAAGCCATCTCCTTGATCACGATGTCGGACCCCTCCGGTATATCCTCGACTTTCTCGTATGTTGGCACAAGATAGCCGCTGGCTTGGGTCTGTTTGCCATCTTCATCTTCAAACGCACCGTAGTGAGTACAGAACTTCTCGAAATGAACCGGCGCCCACAGCCAGAAGACCTGAGGTATGTAGGAAGCCCCGATGCCTGCATCGCGCTCTCCCACGGGACGAACGCCCCAGGAGCGATCCCTGGTTCCTGGCACCTGCTTCGGCTCGATCTGGATTCGCTTGCCTTTGACTTCGATCCAACCCTGCCAGCGTCCGAACTGGGCGAAGCGGGAGGTGTCCATGATGATGCGGTCCTGTCGCCTCATCACACTGCGCGGCTCTTCGATGGGCGCCGTCCGGGCGGTGAAGGTCAGTTCAAAAGAGATACCTGTCTCGTTCGGCTCCAGGATGGCTCGCACCTTCTTCATCGGCTTGATCACTTCCAGGCTGAACGGACCCACCGCTGTCCGATTGCGTGCCAGAGGAGCCAGTCGCGAAGCGTGGAAGCTGTGCTGAATGCCATCGATCACGATGCTGAATGAGGCGTCCATCACCCGGCGGTTGGGGTACAGTCCGAGGGTCATAGCGAAGGCCAAACCGTTCTGCTCGGAGATGCCGTTGAACCAGTACCGGTCGTAGAAGTTGAAGTCAGTGGTGCCGGGCTGTGCCACGGGTTCCGGTGTCTGATGAATGGGATAATCATCAAAGTCGGAGATCATTGAAGCCTCCTTTCCCGCCGCAGGGTGGAACCATAGTCTTGGCGAGTGACCTGCCTACCTTCTTGGGTCAGTCAACCCCCTTTGTCCCCCACTCTTGGGGGATTATGAGTAACGCAGAGGGGCTTCGCCCCTCTGCACGCCCCGATATGTGGCGCGCACGAAGCGAGGCTTCCGTGGGTGTCAGGTCCCCGGACTGACCTGGTAGCATCAACATCCAGGGTTGTCTCAATGCCATGTTTCAACCCCCTGGCCCCCAATCTTGGGGGGACAAGAAGAAAAGCTGAGGGACACCCTCAGACTCCCGGCAGCGTCCCGCTGCACTGTCATCACACGTGCGTGGGTCAATCCCCTTTGTCCCCCACTCCTCCTGAGGCGTCCGCCTCTGGCGGATTGGGGGATAGAAGAAACGCAGAGGGGCTCTGCCCCTCTGCACGCCCCGATATGTGGCGCGCACGAAACGAAGTCGCGTAGGGGCTTGGTTCGTCAAGCCCACGTTGGAGACACCCCCAAACCCCTGGCAGCATGCCGCCGAGTCTTTTCATCGTGTCATTCCCGCGGAGGCGGGAATCCAGATGCAGGGCAGGCTGTACCCACCAGCAGCCTATCCTTGCCCCTTGGTAAACTTGGAAATGGTGTCTTCGAGCTGCATGAGCAGGCTCATGTCCCCCTCGATCTTCAACTTTCCGTCAGTCCAGGCCTTGATCTTCTCCAGCTCACCCCGCTGCATCTTCCCCCAGTCCTCGGCTGACACGATCATAGTGCAGTTGGGGTTCTCCACAAGGCCATCGAACTTGGTGGCTACTCCCTTGTCGCACCGAAGATACCAGTCGCTCCCGCCCGGGCCCGTAAGGCGGAACTGGACAGTCACCGCCACCTGGTCGACTCTGGTCGTCTCCCTCGCCGGCGCTCCGGGGCTGGGCAGATTGAGCAGGCCGGCCAGTCTCTGGTGTCCCACCGTATTGTGTTCGCTGGCATTGCCCGGTATGGCAATGCCCATCTTCTTGAAGTTCTTGAAGATCTTGGCCATGACGATGCCGAAGTAGAGGGCGGCGACGACTTCCTGGTAGAAGAGGTTCTTCACCTTGTATCCGGTGAGTTCCTCATAGCGTTTGATGGTCTCTTCCTTGGTGGGGCTGCCTTCGGTGCGAGGGAAACCGTAGCCGTCGCTGTGCTGCCAGTCACAGAACAGGAACCAGGCCAGGTCGGCCTCCGGGTCTCCCAGGAAGGACATCTCCCAGTCCAGTATCGCGACGACGTCGAATGTTCCCTCTTCGTACATGGTGTTGGGCAATCTGGGGTCACCCCAGCAGACACTCACCCTTTCCGGCGCATAGCGGTGGCCCTTCAGCCACTGCAGGCCGGCCTCCAGTGTAGGTTGGGGATCACCTTCCTTCATCCAGTTGAGATACATGTCGAGGTATTCCACTTGCCGGTCAACCGGGCCGGTGCCGGACTTCGGGACGCCGAGGAAGGAGAAACCGAGTTTCTTCCAGTCCAGCATGTGCACCTTGGCCATGTTCTCCACTGTGCCCCACCACATCTTGGCCCGCTTCTGCGGTGTGGCGTTGAAGTACACTCCGAAGGTGTGGTAGGGAGGGAACTCGGGTGGGACTATGCCCTTGAGTTTGGCCATAACGTAGAAGGGGGATCCCAGCAGGCCGGAGTCTTCTTCCAGCCAGAGCATCTTGGGTACCGGGATATTGGCTTCGCCCAGAGTCTTCATCACCTTAAACTGCTTCGTCAGGGCGTACTCGGGGAAGACGGGGTAAGCTTTGGGGGGCATGCGGAGGACCATGCCTTCCGAAAAGGACTTCTTCCCCTCCTTCCACTTCGCGTCGAAAAGCATAGTCTCGTTGGAGAACCCGGCTCCGGACCGGGCCATGTTCTCCAGGATTAGACCTTTGGCCTTGGGCATCTTCTGCTGGAACCAGCTTATGATCTTAGCCTGCAGCTCGGCAGCGTCTATTTGTCTCGCTTGCATCTGGTGTTGATCCCCCTTTCTGATCGGCTGAAACCGCAATGGGATGTGGCTAGGCTTGAGACACGCAGTAGTATACCCCGACCATGGTTTCCAGAGAGCATCCTCCCTTGGTTATGACGCAGAAGGATGGCGGAATCGGAAGTCAGAAACGAAGGAAGGATAGCGTCGGGATCGCCAGATGTCTGTCGGGGATTGCCTGACAGTGGAAGTGACCTGGGATCAGCCAAAACAAAGAAAGGCGACCGCACGGTCGCCTTTCTTTGTTTTGATATCGGGCACGGCATGCCGTGCCCCTGCTAGAACTGTTCCAGGAGGCCGGAAATCTGCTTGAAGGTGAAGACCGGCCCGTCCTTGCAGACGTACTTGTCGCCCACGTTGCACCGGGCGCACTTACCCAGGCCGCACTTCATCTTGCCTTCCAGCGTGGTGACAATCTGCTCGTCAGCGAAGCCCAGCTTCTTCAGCTCGGTCAAGGTGAATTTGATCATGATAGGTGGGCCGCAGATGATGGCCACGGAGTTGGCCGGCGAAAGCTGCAGTTCCTTGACCACAGCTGGTATCAGGGCCACCCGGCCGGTCCATTTGTCATCTTTGGCGTCGACGGTCAGTTCCAGCCTGGTCTTGGGCGCCGCCGCCCAGGTGTCGAACTCATTGGCGAACACCAAGTCGGAAGGACTGCGTGCACCATTCAGAATGAACAGGTCTCCGTAATCACTCCGGTGATCGAGTATGGTGAGAATGACTGGCCGCAGCGGTGCGAACCCGATGCCGCCGCCGATGATATGGATGTTCTTGCCTTTGAACTGGTCCATGGGGAAGAAGTTGCCGAACGGCCCCCGGACGCCCACGGAGGCGCCGGGCTCCAGGTCATGCATAGAGCTGGTGACCGTGCCCACCTTCCTCACCGCTACCTCGATGGGCCCCTTGCGGTGGGCTACTGAAGTCAGCCCGAAGGGCGATTCACCTGTGCCGAAGGCGGAGACGAAGATGAACTGCCCCGGCTTGTAGTCGAACTTAGCCTTGAAATCGGCATCGTTGAGTTCGATCTGGAAGAGCCTGACATCAGGCGTCAAGTCGATCACGTTCTCGAGTGTCGCTAAGTGTGGGAGGAGAGGATTCTTGTTGTTACTCACCTTTGGCCCCCAGTTTCTGGACGTCTGTTATGATCTCACGGATGTCGATGTTGACCGGGCAGGACTTCACGCACCTGCCACAGCCGATGCAGTGACTGACGCCGAACTGCTCCGGGAAGTAGAGGAGCTTGTGGGCAAACCGCTGTCTCATGCGGGTGCCCTTGTTGGCGCGGGGATCATGACCACCGGCGATCTTGGTGAACCCGGCGGACTGACAGCTCTCCCAACTGCGCACCCGATCGGTCTTGCCTTTGTTGGGATAGTCCCTGATGTCGAAGCAGTAGCAGGTAGGGCAGACGTAGGAGCACATGTTGCAGTGTATGCACCTGTCCGCCAGCCGGTTCCAGTACGGATCTTCGAAGTTCTGGCGCAGCTTCTTGTTGACACCCTCGGCGGGAACCTTCGACACATCGGCGGCCTTCGGTTTGGCCTCGCTGCTCTCAGACAGCGTCGAATCCGGCAACAGTGCCTTGCCCTTCTCCGTCAGGACCTGGACCAGGTAGCCGTCCTTCACTTCGGCGAGCATGATGTCGAAGCCTGACGGATCATCCGGGCCGCTGCCCATGCTCGAGCAGAAACACTCGGCGCAGGCCTTCAGACAGGAGATGCCGACCAGCGCCGTCTTGTCACGGTGTTCCTTGTAGAGAGGATCGGTGGGCTCTTCCAGAAACGGCTTGTCCAGCGCGACGACACCCTTGGCATCGCAGGGGCGCATCCCGAAGATCACGGTCTCTTTCTCCACCCGCGCCGGAGTCAGCTCAACGCCGCCGTTCTTCTTCTCGATGCTGAACAGAACCTCCGTGGGTGGGAAGAGAAACTCCTTCGGCGACAAGTCAGTATTGACATAATCCGAGACAATGTCCTCCACCCGGCTTATCTCTTTGAAGAGTATCAGATCATCGACCTTTGTCGGTGCTACCAGGCGCCGATTCTCGCGCACCTTGGCCAGCCAAGCGTTGAGGTCTTTCTTCGATATGAACTTGCTCATTCGGCCACCCCCAGCTTCTCATCCTTCTGGAATGTGGCAAGAGGTTGCGGCGTCTCCGGATCGAGGCCGGGTTGGAACTTGAAGAGCCTCATCACTTCCTTCTCCAGCTTGCGGTTCAGCAGGCTGAGCGGGATATTGACCGGGCACACCAGCTCGCAGGCGTAGCAGCCGATGCACCGCCCGCCCAGATGATAAGCCCGGATAGTGTTCCACATTTCGTTCTCGCCCGGGGCTATCCTGATGCCCACCCAAAGCGGATCGAGCCGGTCTACGAAGCATTCGCCGCAGTAGCAGCCGGGGCAGGCCTGGCGGCAGGCATAGCAGCGGATGCAGCGACTGAACTCCTTCTCCCAGAAAGCGCGCTTCTCTTCCACTGACTTGCCTTCCATCGCAGCGACATCCGGGTAGGCGTCGGCCGCAGGCTCCGGCTTCTTGGGCTCGCCGATCAGCACGTCATAGACAACGGGCGTCCGCTGCTGGCAGATTTGGCAGGCATCGCGCAGCTTGTCACCGGTCTTGTTCCAGTCGGTCTTGACCAGTCCGGGGCAGACCACACCGATGATAACGACCTTGTCCCTGGCAATCTGGTGCTCGTTGATGAGCAGGTTGACGGCGCGGGAATCACAGGCCTTGACCACGATGGCTGTCGGCTTGTCCTTCCGGTTCAGAAGATATCTCACCAGGTTGTGACGGCAGGTCTGGTCGAAGATGAGCCTGTCGGCGTCCTTGGCATTGTAGGCGAACATAGGCCGGGCGTTCTTCCCATCGGTGGCGCGTTCGTAGCCGATAACGCAGTCCACCTTCTTGCCATCCAGGAGTTCCTTGGCTTTGCTGCGAATCTGTTCGGTCTCTGTCATCGCTTAGCCTCCGCAACCAACCCTTTTCTGGGGCCAAGCTTGGTCAGGTCATTGGTGAAGGATGTGACTACCTGAGACCACCGCTTGCCTTCGGAGGCGGAGACCCATTCCACCCGGAACCTGGCGCTTTCGACCCCCAGATAGTCCAGGAACGGCCTGAGCAGTGCGAACCGACGGCGGGCATAGTAGTTGCCCTCAGTGTAGTGGCAGTCACCGGGGTGACAGCCGGCAATGAGGACTCCGTCGGCGCCCATCTGGAAGCTCTTGACAATCAGGAGTGGGTCCACCCTGCCGGAGCAGGGCACGCGGATGATGCGGATGTTGGTGGGATAGGTGATGCGGCTGGTGCCCGCCATGTCGGCTCCGGCATAGCTGCACCAGTTGCACAGGAACCCCACGATTCTAGGTTGAAATTCTATTGCCATAACGATACCACCTCGGCCAGTAATTGCTGCTGGGTGAATCCGCGCAGATTAGCGGCTCCAAATCTACAGGCGGCCACACAGAGACCGCAGCCCTTGCACAAGGTCTCGTTGGTTACCGACACGGTGCGGCCATCCCGGAGCTTCTGAGAATCAATGGCGCTGAAGGGACAGACCTCCTGGCACAGCTGACAGCCGCTGCACTTCGCCTGGTCGATGGAGGACACCATGGGGTCGCTGGTCAGGAACTCCTGGCTGAACAGAGCGGCCACTTTGGCCGCGGCGGCGCCGCCCTGAGCCACCGACTCCGGGATGTCTCTGGGTCCCACGCACGACCCGGCCAGGAAGATGCCGTCGGTCTGAGTCTCCACCGGGCGCAGCTTGGGATGGGCCTCGATGAAGAAGTGGTTGGTGTCGTAGCTCACCTTAAGCGTCTGAGCCAACTCGGCTGCGCCATCGTTGGGCTCTGCAGCCGTCGCCAGCACCACCAGGTCGGCGGCGATCTCCACTGGTCTCCCGATGAGCGAGTCCTCACCACAGACCATGACCTTGTCGCCATCCTGGTAGAGCTTGGAAACCCTGCCGCGAAGCCACAAAGTGCCGTATTCCTGCTGAGCGCGGCGGGAGAACTCGTCGAAGTCCTTGCCCCCGGCGCGGATGTCGATATAGAAGATATAGCATTGTACGTGAGGGTCATGCTCCTTGAGCATGATGGCCTGCTTGGCCATGTACATGCAGCAGAACTTGCTGCAGTAGGAATGGCCTTTGAGTTCGTCCCTGGACCCGACGCAGCTTATGAAGACCACGGTGTGCGGGTGCTTGCCGTCCGAGGGGCGCAGGACCTCGCCGCCGGTAGGGCCGGAGGCGTTCATCAATCGCTCCAACTGCAGGCCGGTGACCACATCCGGCAGGCGTCCGTAGCCGTACTCTCCGTAGGCCTTGGGATCGGAGGTCTTGTATCCGGTGGCTACCACGATCGAGCCGATCTGGTAGGTGAGTATTTCTTCCTTCATGTCGTGGTCTATGGCGCCCGCCTGGCACAGCCTGACGCACTCGCGGCACTCAGAGCAGACGCCGCAGGCGAGGCACCGTTTGGCCTCTTCCATGGCCTGCTCCGGCGTGAATCCCAACTCCACCTCGGAGAAGCTCTTAATGCGTGTATCCACGGGCATCTCCGCCATCTTCAACCGGGCTTTTTCGGGATACTGCTCTTTCAGCTCTTCGATCTCTTCCTCGCTGGGCTTCTTGGCCTCTGCCTTTGGCTCGGCGGTCGTCGGCAGTGGTCCGCCCTTTAGATAACTGTCGATGGAGGCAGCGGCCTTGCGGGCGGAGGCCATGGCATCAACTACCATCAGCGGGCCGGTGACGGCGTCGCCGCAGGCGAAGACACCCTGGACGTTGGTCGCCAAGCTGGCCTCGTCGACTTTGACAGTGCCCTTGCCGGAAACAGCCACATTCAGATCCTTGGCGAAGCCCAGGTTGGGCGCCTGGCCCAGCGCCGGGATGATAGTATCCACGTCCAGCTTGAACTCGGAACCGGCGATGGGCTCGGGGCGGGGTCGTCCGCTGGCATCCGGTGCGCCCAGCTTCATCTTCACGCACTCAATGGCCTTGACCTTGCCGCCTTCGGCTATCACCTTGGTGGGGGCGGCCAGGAGCATGATCTCAATACCTTCTTCTTCGGCGGCCAGTATCTCGACCTCGTTGGCCGGCATCTCGTCCCGGCCGCGGCGGTAGACGATGGTCACTTTGCTGCCCATGCGGCGGGCCGTTCGGGCGGCGTCGATGGCGGTGTTGCCGCCGCCGATGACGGCGACGCGGCTGCCGATGTCCACCTTCTGCCCCAGGCTGACTGCCCTGAGGAAGTCAACGCCGTGGAAGACCCCCTGGGATTCCTCGCCGGGCACGTTGAGCTTGAGGCTGTTGTGCGCGCCGCTGGCCATGAGCACGGCATCGAACAGCTTCTGGAGTTCGATCAGCTTCGGCTTCTCGCCGACCCTGGCGTTGGTGACGATCTCCACGCCCAGCTTCTGGATGTATTCGATGTCCTTCTTGAGAGTCTCCCGGGGCATGCGGTAGGCAGGGATGCCCACGCGGACCATGCCGCCCGGTTCCGGTAACGCCTCGAAGATGGTTACCTGATGACCCGCTAGTGCCAGGTCATGCGCGGCTGTCAATCCGGCGGGACCGGCGCCGATGATGGCCACCTTCTTGCCGCTCTTGGTGATCTCGGGAACAGGCAGACTACCGATGTCGTACTGGTCAGAGGCAAACCTCTTCAGTGAGCAAATGGACAGCGGCTGGTCGACGTAGCCCCGCTTGCAGGCCTGCTCGCACGGATGGTAGCACACCCGGCCCAGGACCGATGGCAAGGGATTCGTGCGCCTGATGAGTTCATAGGCTTCCTTGAACTTGCCATTGGCGATCAGGGCCAAGTACCCTTGAACGTCCATGTGAATCGGGCAGGTGGTCTTGCAGGGAGGCGTCTCTCTCTTGTCAATGACATACTTGTTGGGCACGGCTTGCGGGAACGGGATATAAATGGCCTTGCGCTTCCCCATCCCCATGTTGAACTCGCTGAGCACTTCCACCGGACAGCCCTTGGTGCAGTCGCCGCAGGCGGTGCACTTCTTGAGATCGACGTAGCGGGCCTTCTGCTTGATCTTGACTTCAAAATTGCCCACGAATCCCTTGACCTCTTCTACCTCGGCGCAACTGAGAAGGGTGATCTTAGGATGCTGGGCCACGTCCACCATCTTCGGCGTGAGAATACAGGCCGAGCAGTCCAGAGTGGGGAAGGTCTTGTCCAACTGGGCCATGCGCCCGCCGACGGTTGGCTCCCGCTCCACGAGGACCACCTCGTGGCCGGAGTTGGCGATATCCAGCGCTGCCTGGATACCGGCGATACCGCCGCCGATCACCAGGGCCCGCTTGGTCAAGCCGAAGCGCTTGGGGAAGAGGGCTTCGTCGCGGCCCACCTTGGCCACTGCCATCCCCACCAGTTGGATGGCTTTGTCAGTGGCTGAGTCCTTGTTGTTGCCGTGGACCCAACTGCAGTGCTCGCGCAGGTTGGCGATTTCCAGCAGATATGGGTTAAGACCGGCCTGGGACACGGTCTTGCGGAAGGTGTTCTCGTGCATGCGCGGCGAGCAGTTGCCGATGACGACGCGGTTTAGGCGGTTCTTGACGATGGCGTCGCGCACTGAGAGCTGGCCCGGTTCGCTGCAGGTGTACTTGTTGGCATCCACGAAGGCCACCATGGGCATCTTCTTGGCCGCCTCCAGCACTTTGTCAATATTGATGGTGCCGCCGATGTTGGCACCGCAGTAGCAGATGAAAACTCCGACTCTAGCCATGACCTGTTCCCTCTAAGCCAATCCCTTGTTCTTCAGCGCGGGCATTGGGTCGACGATATGCTTGTCCAGATGGAGCTGGTGGGGGGACAGCCCCATTGCCAAACCGGCGAGTTGAGTGAAGTAGAGAATTGGCATCTTGATCTTGCTGCCGAATTCCTGATTGATCGCTTCCTGATATGCGTCCAGGTTGAACTGGCACATCGGGCAGGCCACCGCCAGGCAGTCGGCTCCCAGTTGCTGAGCCTGAGCGAGAAGGCGGTGCGACAGCTTCAGTACGATATCTCTCCTGGTAAGCGGCAAGCTCGCCCCGCAGCAGGCTGTCTTGAAGTCCCAGTCCAGCGGCTGAGCTCCCAGCGTGACCATCAACTTATCCATCATCTGGGGGTTCTCCGGGTCGTCGAACTTGGTGATCTCGTATGGGCGGACCAGCATGCACCCGTAGTAGGAGGCCACCTTCAGGCCCTTCAGAGGCTTGCTGATCGCCATGGTCTTCCTTCGCTCGTAGAGTATCTGCAGAAGGTGCACCACCTCAGCGGTGTTGCTGAAGTCTCCGCCCACCAGTGCCCTGACGGCCTCCAGTTTGCCCTTGTCGGCCAACTCGTGCTCGGTGACCTTCAGTCGATTGAAGCACATGGCGCAGGCCACGGCCAAGGGCTTCCCCATCTTCTCGGCCGTCCGGAGGTCGCGGGCTGGCAGCGTGATGGCCAGCATCTCGTTGGTTGTATGGGCAGACGAAGCTCCGCAGCAGGTCCAGTCCTTGAGCTCCTCCAGCCCCACTCCCATCTTCTCGCACACGGCGCGCGCCGAGACATCGTATTCCTTCGCTGTGGAATGCAGGGTGCATCCCGGATAGTAGGCGTATGTGTTCGTGCTCATCCTAGTGCATGCCCTCTGCTTTGACCGTGGTCGGATTCTCTGGCCTTGTGCTCTTCGTCTTGCTGAAGACATTCTTGACCCAGGCCGACCCCTCGACTTTGGGGGGCATGATTGCCAGTTTCCCTTTCGAAAGCATGGTCTTCGCCAGGCCCAAGTTGGCAAACAGATTCCGACTCTTCACGGTGTAGGTGGCTGTCAGGGTGAACTCATGGGCGCGGCCGTACCTCCGTATGGTGTTGAGGAAGGTACGATGGAACAGGTCGATGTGCTTCTCGGCAGGCAGGCTCCCCTCGGCCGCCGCCAGTATCCTCAGCGACTCCATGACCCTGGCGATGTCGATCTTGGCAGGGCAGCGTGAAGAACAGGTCTCGCAGGAGACACACAGCCATATGGTAGTGCTCTGCATGACCTCTTTCTTGAGCCCCAGTTGAATGCAGCGCATGATCTGGCGCGGGCCGAGGTCCATGGCATAGTCAATCGGACAGCCGGCGCTACACTTGCCGCACTGGTAACAATCGAAGATTCGCTGGCCGCTCTGCTTTTCGACGAAGGTGCGGACGTCGCTGACAGGCGAGGGCGTGACAGCAGTCGTAGTCACCATGAACTCTATTCTCCCGTCAGAAAGACTCGATTCACACAAAGGGGCGGCTCTTGCACCGCCCGCTCAGCATCGTCTTTGCGTGTCATATCTAGTTTACGACAAACGTCATTCATTCGCAAAATGAAGCCGAACGTGCCCGCCTCGACGACACCCTGGCTCTAGGTCAACACGCCTTCAAGCTCAGCCAACAGTTGCTGCTGCGTGAATCCGCGCAGGTTGGCTGCGCCGAAGCGACAGCCGGCCACACACAGGCCACAGCCCTTGCACAGGCTCTCGTTGACCACCGCTACCGTGCGGCCGTCTCTGAGGACCTTGGTGTCGATGGCCTTGAAGGGACATATCTTGGTGCAGAGCAGGCAGCCGCTGCATTTGGCCTGGTCAATAAAGGAGACCATGGGGTCAACGATGAGGAAGTCTTGTCCAAAGAGCGCGGCCACCTTGGCGGCCGCCGCGCTGCCAGAGGCCACAGATTCCGGGATGTCCCGTGGGCCGACGCAGGCGCCGGTCACGAACACACCATCGCTCATGGTCTCCACCGGGCGCAGCTTGGGATGCGCTTCGATGAAGAGTTCGTTAATGTCGTAGCTGACCTTGAGAGTCTGGGCCAGCGCTGCCGCGCCTTGGCTGTGCTCCATCCCGATAGCCAGTACCACCATATCGGCCGGGATTTCGATCATATCACCCAGCAAGGTATCCTCACCCCGAACGATCAGCTTGTCACCTTCCTGGCGTATCTTGGAGATCTTGCCTCTTATGTATGTCGCGCCGCTTTCCTGAGCGCGCTTGTAGAATTCCTCGTAGTCCTTGCTGACGGCCCTGACGTCCATGTAGAAGACGTAGCAGTTCACTTCGGGATCGTGTTCCTTGAGCATGATGGCGTGCTTGGCGATGTACATGCAGCAGACCTTGCTGCAGTAGGAGTGCCCTCTCTGCTCGTCTCTGGAGCCGATGCAAGTCATGAAGACCACTTCCTTGGGATGGGCGCTGTCCGAAGGGCGCTTGACCTCGCCGTTGCTGGGGCCGGAAGCGCTCATCATGCGCTCGAGCTCCAGCCCGGTTATCACGTCAGGGTACACGCCGGCGCCCAGTTCCGTGTAGCCCTTGGGGTCGAACGGCCGGTAGCCGGTGGCCACAATGATGGCGCCAAACTTGTCTGTTGTGACCTGATCAGTTTCTTCCCAATCGATGGCCTGAGTCGGGCAGATCTTCTCGCAGATGCGGCACTGAGGAGGAGCCTTGCCTTCCTTTCCCTCAGCTTCCCAGCGGAGGTACTTCGAGTAGCGGCAGTTCTCGGTGTCAATGACCGGCTTTGGAGGCACCGCCTGCGGGAACGGAATGTAGACCGCCGGACGTTTCCCCAGCTTCAAGTGAAACTCTGAGTCTGCCTTGACTGGGCACTTCTGCCAACAGGTGCCGCAGCCCGTGCATTTGATGTGGTCCACCTTGCGCGCCTTCTGCGTGATGCTGGCTTCGAAATTCCCCACGAAGCCTTTGACCTCTTTGACTTCGGCATAGGTCATCAGGGTGATATTCGGATGCTGGGCCACGTCCACCATCTTGGGAGTCAGAATGCATGATGAACAGTCCAGCGTGGGGAACGTCTTGTCCAGCTGTGCCATACGTCCGCCTATAGTGGGCTCGCGTTCAACGAGGACGACTTTGTATCCGGCATTGGCGATGTCCAAAGCGGCCTGTATGCCCGCGATGCCTCCGCCGATGATGAGGGTCTTCTTGGTCATGGGCACCTTCTGCGGGAAGAGCGCCTCGTGGCGGGACACCTTGGCCACCGCCATTCGAATCAAGTCGATGGCCTTCTGGGTGGCATCGTCTTTGGCATCCGCGTGAACCCAACTGCAGTGTTCTCGCAGGTTGGAGACTTCCATGAGGTACGGATTCAGTCCGGCGGCGGCCACGGTCTTGCGGAACGTATTCTCGTGCATTCGCGGCGAGCAGGCGGCAATGACCACGCGGTTGAGGCGATTCTTCTTGATGGCGTCTCGAATGGCAGCTTGCCCGGGTTCGCTGCACATGTACTTGTTCTCCTCCACATGGACCACCATCGGCATCTTCTTGGTTGCCTCGATGACCTTGGGGACATCCACCGTTCCCGCGATATTGGTGCCACAGTGGCAGACGAACACTCCAATCCTGGCCATGGTCTTTCTACTCGACTTCCTCAGTGCCTTTGCTTGTCACAGTGACTCCGCCAGCAGTTCTGAGATGTCTTTGACCTCGATTCTGCCGAGCCTGTCAGTGGTCAGAATGCTGTCCTCGAAGTTGAGGATGCAGTATGGGCACGCTGCTGCCAGTATGCTGGCTCCGGTGGCTACTGCCTGATCCAGCCGCAGATCGGAGAGCCTTTCACCCTTCTTGGTTTCCATCCAGATTCGCCCCCCGCCACCGCCGCAGCACAGGCTGTCCGGCCCGTAGTCCGGCATCTCCACCAGCTCAATGCCGGGGATGCTCTTCAGTATCTCGCGCGGCGCATCGTAGATGCTGCTGTGCCGCCCCAAGTAGCATGGGTCGTGGTAGGTCACCTTGGCATTCACCGGCCTGGTAGGCTTCAGCCTGCCTTCTTTGAGAAGCTGTGCCATGTACTCTGTGTAGTGGGTGACCTCGAAGCTGCCGCCGAGTTTCGGATACTCGTTCTTGAAGGTGTAGTAACAGTGAGGAGATGTGACCACGATCTTGTTGATGCCGCTCTCCGTGAATGCCGCGATGTTGTTATGGGCTAGTTTCTGGAAAAGGGTCTCGTTCCCAGCCTTGCGCACGCTTTCCCCGCAGCAGTTCTCCCTGTCACCGGTGATGGCGAACTTGACCCCGGCCTTCCTGAACACCTTGGCCGTGGATCGGGCCACCCTTCGAACATTGGGATCGTAGGCGGGTATACAGCACGAGAAGTAGAGGAAATCAGCATTCCCCGTGAAGGTGGTAATCTGAGGATCGTTGATCCAGTCTGTGCGTCTCTCTGCCGGCTCCCCTAGCGGATTGCCGGTGCCGGCGATGTTCTTCAGGGTCACCCTCAGGGAGTCCGGAAGATGCCCGGCGCCCATCTCGGCGACTATGTTGCGGAGCGCTCTCATGATGTCGATAATTGCTACGCCGCGGGGACAGCGAGCCACGCATGCCCGGCAGGTGGCGCAGGTCCAGGTGTCTTCGCTCTCGAAGTCCACCAAGCCCAACTGTGCCTGGTGAATCAGCTTTCGGGTAGGGAAATTCTTGACCAGGTTCCAGGGGCACGTGCCGGTGCATAGCCCACACTGATAGCACTGTTTGAGGGCTTCACCGCCCGCCAGTGCTACAGCATCAATTGCCTCTCTGAACGGAGCTACTGCCATTCTGAGGTCTTCTTTCTTCTCCCAAGATGCTCGAACGGACAAGGAGAGATCGCCAGATCGATTCGAAAGACCATCCCTCTTGTGAACGGTGGCTTAGATGTTACTACAACAGGATGTTCCGTCGCAAGTTCTTTCGTAATAGTGAATAGTTAGCAGTGAGAAAAGTATTATGCAGCGACAGCAAGTCGATTGGGGATCGGCGAGCGCAGGCCCTACTTCTTGCCCAGTGACTGGACAATCATTTCGCTCAGGTCCATGGCCTTCACCGTCTCTTCAACCTGTTTGGCCTTTATGCCATCCTCGAACATTGAGAGACAGTAAGGACAAGCTGTGGCTACGCAGTTGGCCTTGGCGTCGATGACCTCCTGGGTGCGGCGGGTGTTCAGTCGCTTCTCGGGCGGCTCTTCCATCCACATGTGACCGCCGCCACCGCCACAGCAGAACCCCTTGCTGCCATGTCGCCCCAGCTCCACTCTCTTGAGTCCACCTATGGAATCCAGGACCTTTCGAGGCTGTTTGTAGATGTCGTTATGGCGGCCCAGGTAGCAGGAGTCGTGATAGGCCACCGTCATGTTTGGCATGTTGCCCACCTTGAGCTTGCCCTCAGCCATCAGGTCGACAAGGAACTGGGAGTGATGGACAACTTCGAAGTCGGCGCCAAATTGAGGATACTCATTCTTGAGAGTGTTAAAGCAGTGAGGACAACTGGCAATGATCTTCTTGACCTTGTAGTTTTTCATGGTCTCGATGTTCTTCTGGCACAGGGTCTGGAAGAGGTATTCATCGCCCATGCGGCGTGCCGGATCCCCGCAGCAGCCTTCTTCTACTCCGAGTATGCCGAAGTTGATACCGGCGGCCTGCAGGACCTTCGCGGTGGCGATGGCCACCTTCATGTTTCTGTCTTCGAGAGCGGCGGTGCAGCCCACCCAGTAAAGGATGTCGATGTCGGATTTCTCTGACAGTACTTTCACGCCCAGCCCGCTGATCCAGTCCGTTCTGGTAGCCGTGGTTCCGCGCCAGGGATGGCCTCTGGTGCCCAGGCTCTGCAGAGCCCCCTGAGCGGACTCGGGGAACTCAGCCCTTTCCAGGGCCAGGGTGCGGCGCATGTCAACTAACTTGTCGATGTGCTCAATGTAGACCGGGCAGGCCTCTTGACAGGCGCGGCAGGTGGTGCAGTCCCAGATAACCTCTTGGGTAATGGCATCATTGATCATGTCTTTTCGTGGTTCCTTTGGTTTGGGCCAGAAGGGAATGGGGAACACCTCATTCATGTGATCCTTGAGGTCCTGTATCACTTTCTTGGGTGATAGCTTCTTCCCGCTGATGTTGGCCGGACAGTTGTCCTGGCATCGGCCGCAGCGGGTGCAGGCGTCGAGGTCCAGAAGCTGCTTCCAGGTGAAGTTCTCGATCTTGGAGGCGCCATAGCTTTCCGCCGTCTCCAGGTTTATGGGAGTCAGCGCTCCCTTTGGCTTGGATGAGCGGAAGAAGACATTCATCGGTGAGAGCAGAACATGGTGAATACGGGAGCGATAGATGAGTATCATGGCCAGGAAGACAAAGGCCACAAACGTATGGATGATGACCCTGTGCCAGGTTAGGATCTCATTCCGATAGGCTTCAGGGAAGACCATAAAGATCTTGGAGAATCCGTAGCCGATCGGCGACCACCACCATTCATGCCAACCTTGAAGAGGAACCTCTGAAATCGCTATGCGGTAACCCTTGATCATAAAGCCGCTGATCAGGATCACAAACACGAAGAGGAAGATCAGGGTATCGTCAAACTTGGTGTCCAAGCGGGGTGGCTTGAGGATATACCGGCGGAATATGGCCAGAAGACCACCAACGATGATCAAGGCGGCGCCGAGCTCTGACATGAACGAGGCAGCCAGAAACACGTCCTGCGGCGGGCTGCTGATATGCACGGTGTAGGAGAACAGTCGAATGATCTTGCCTATCGCGAACAGGGCAGTTCCCCAGAGGATCATGAGATGCATCCAGCCGGGATAGGCTTCGCTGAGCATTCTGGTATAGCCGGCGGCCACCCCGACGGTGGTCTTGATGCGGCCGAACATGTTGTCGGTTCGGGATTCCTTGCCGCCACGGCGCCAGAGGAACCATCGCCGGGCGAAGGCATAGGCGAAGAGAGCCATCAGGGCAGGGCTGAAGATCAAGAAGCCGATGATGACCGGCGCAAAGATGTTCTGTATGTAGTAAAGCTGACCGCCAGTATGTGCGCCACCCCAGAAACTGTCCATAGGCCCTACCAGGTCCTCCTGATCATTGGACAACTGCCCACATGTTTGCCATCGAGGCTGCGTTTGATATTCATGCTCCCTTATACACCGGATAGAACGCCGTCAGATGCATGATGAAGAAGAAGACGAATAGAGCGAAGAACACTGACAGGGCCATGATGATGGCTCTGGTGTACTTGCTGCCCACACCCAGGTCCGCGGCCAATAGCTTGACTCCCCAGAATATGGAGCCCATCATGCCTGCGAGCACCGACACCTCGAGGAGTACGGCTGCCACTCTAAGGAATTGATCCATTTCCCTATACTCCGACGCCGCTCTTTGCCAAGCGGGGTTTCCCTTTCATTCTGCACTTGGGGCAGGTCTCCAGTCTCAGGGCGGCTTCGCCTGTCGCGCCCAGTCTGGCCCGCACTGACTCTATCATGGCCTTGGGGGCGAACGGGGCACCGCAGATCCGGCAACGGACGAATTCTCCCTCAAAGATCATCTCCGGCTGACGATTTAGCTTGTCGACCTCCAGCACTTTGGTGAGATGGAGGCACTTCTCGGGACAGATATCCACGCACTGACCGCAACCGACGCATGATTCCTGGCGAAACACCAGTTTGCATGAGTCTGTGACCTGGAGATCGGTCAAGGCATCGGTTGGACACTCTGCGGCACAGATGCCGCACCCCGTGCATTTGGAGGCATCCAACGCTATCTTGCCGAAGGGCACTGTTCCCGATGCGATCTTTCCAGTGGCCTGGGCGCCCAGTTTCCCTGACATCGCCAGAATGACGGCGGGCAATCCCAGGCCCTTGGCCGGGATGGCTGTTGACTGCGATGGTGTGAGCGATGTGGGAGCTAGCCCCTCGATCCTACGGCTGAATCGAGGCAGTCCCTGGGTCAGATTCTCCCCATCGAAAGCGGTCACTCGTTCGGGTTCAATGCCCCAGTGCTCCAGCAGCCGCTGCACGAATTGGACCGTGCCCTTCCAGTTCGAGCAATCGAGCTTGAACTGGCATCTTCCCTTGCCGGATATCAGCATGAAACCCTGGGCTCCCAGATCGAGGGCACGCAGTATCAGCCCCGGCGAAATCATACCCAGGCAGGGGACCTTCACCGGCAGTACGTTGGGATCAAAGGCGGGGTATTCACTACTCTGGCAGACCATCGCGATGACTCGCGGTTGAATCTGGCCACCGCTATTCAGCAGCAACCCCTCGACTTCCGCCTCCAACTGATCAAGCGAGAAGTTCGGGTAGATGATGGCCTGACGAGGGCACAATATGGTGCAGATACCGCAGGCTTTGCAGTTGGCGCTATCGATCGAAATTGCGTCGCCGTCGGGGACGATGGCCTTGGAGTCGCAGCCCGATCGACATATGCGGCACTTGTCTCCCAGGCACTTGGCTGGTTCGACATACGGTGTCACCCGGTACTTGGGGAGCAGCGACTGGAATAGATCGCGGCGGCTCATCTCGCCTTGTGCCCTGACGAAATGTGCCCGGCGGGCTTTCAGAGGTACCCCCGCGAATCTCTCCTGGCGCTTGACCTGGGCCCAGAGCAGGAGTCTTGCTCTCTCAATCAGGTCAACGTTCTGATAGGAGGACTCCGCCTCCCGGACCAGATCGACAGTGCCGACAGAATCCGGATCGAAAGCGCACTTCTCAGGTTCCTGCCAAAGGGCGATCTCGGATTTCAAATGGGAGCAGCCGGCCAGTACGGCTGGCTGTACGTGATGTTCCTGGATGATCTGGGACATGACCTGAGGTTGGCACAGGTTGTCGGCAATGACCACGCTCAGGTCAGGCTTCATTCCTTGCAGCCACTCCCGTATCTCATCCAGTGGCAGCCTGGAGGTCACTCTGCCATTGCAGCAGCAGAGGAAGACCCCGCCCCCTGGCGTGTTGGTCGGTTCTATGTGTGGCCTCCCTCAGCGGCAGTAGCCGCATGCTCCGCCGGCTCGCCTTGCGCGTGCTCGCCATTGGATGCCGGCAATAGCTCCAGGTATCTCAGACCGACAACATACAACAGGCCAACCAGAGCGACGATCCCTACGGTCTGGAGCGTCTCAGCTATCATGATGGGGAATCCTCCACGGGCACCCCATATGCCCGCAATTTCCCCGGGGTAGTACTGAAGTGGCTGAGACAGTCCGGGAAGGACAATCGCAGCCCTCTCGAACAGAATTCCGACGACGCAGATCAAGCAGGCGGCAATCACCCATCCCACTTTCTTGCGCAACCAGGGATTGAACAATATGCCAAGAGGAATGAAGTAGCCTAGCACCACCTGCAGCCAGAAGATCCAGGCCCACGGGCCGGAGATAAGGAACATTACGGACTCACGCTTGGGCGGGTAGAAGTGGGTCAGCTTGTCGACCAACACGAGCACCATAAGGATGATGATCAAGACCGACAGCATCCTGCCCAAAGACACATACATGTTCTTGTCTATGGGACGCTTGCTGAACTTCAGCGTAATGTAGGAAAGGAACATTACCAGCGCCAATCCGGAGGCGAAGGCGGCGGAGATGAACTCCACCGGCTTCATGGGTGAGTACATGATGCCTCTGGTCTCGATGAAACCGACGATGGCTCCGGTGCCCATATGCACCAGAACGGCCCACAGGACGGCCACGGGAGCGATGAATTTGGTCAGCTTGCTGCCTGAGAGTGCCGCTACCAAATAGGTGAACAGAAGCAGAAGATAGCCTGCGTAGAAGATGCCGTTAATGGCGAACAGACACTTCATGTTATTGAGATAGAAGAACATGAAAAGCCGCCAACACTTCTCAATTCGGCCCAAGTCGGTGACTACGGTGAACATGGCGCCCATCATGAGTAGCAGCCCCATGAAGACCGCGATCCGGCCGATAGGCTTGTAGCGTTCCTGCCCCAGAACATAGACGAGGGAGGAGACCACCAGGGAACCGGCGCTGAGACCGATGAAGAAGAAGTCGACTGTGATCAACTGCCCCCAGGTTACCGAGTTGTTGATACCCCAGAGCTTGAAGCCATTCAAATACGCGATGATGTAGGCGATGACTCCCGTGAGCGCCAGCGCGAAGAGAACAGCCACCAGGATCTTGTATTTCCTCGAGGTTCCTTGAACTGGCGCGAAACTAAGTTGCATTGGTTCTCCTTACCTTGGGAGGTAGCGAGTCTTGGGGTCTGTGGCCATTTCCTCTCGCAGTTTTATGCAGGTGCCTGAAGCCAATAGCTTGGAGACCATGCTCTCCGGGTCGTCCAGGTCTCCGAAATATCGGGCTTCCGTGGGACAGGCCTCAACACATGCCGGGAGGACTCCGTCCTCACCATCCATCTTGCTCCCAATCTCCCAGCCGTTCTCCAACGCCTGATCTATCCGGTGGAAGCAGTAAGTGCATTTCTCCACAACGCCGCGGGTCCGATGGGGATAGGGCCAAGGGCCGATATGACTTCCGTAACCGAGATCCAGGTCAGGAGGCAGGTCAGGGCGTTGATACTCCTTGTCCTCCTGCGTCTTGAAGTTGAAGTTCCTGGCCCCGTAGGGGCAGGCCACCATGCAGTATCGGCAGCCGATGCACCGGCGAAAGTTCTGCATCACAATACCGTCTCCCCGCTTGACGGTTGCTTTTGCAGGGCAAACGTTCACGCACGGGGGGTGCTCGCAGTGCATGCATGGCATGGGTATTATCTGCGTGTTCACGGCCGGGTATTCACCCTCGGTGGCAGCAATGACTTTGTGCCAGTATATGTCCTGATGCCTCTTCTGCTCGTAGAGTGACCCGTGCGGCACGTTGTTTTCAGCCTTGCAGGCCAGCGAGCATGCCTGGCAGCCCACGCACTTGCCGAGATCGATGATCATCCCCCAGTTTGCCATTACTGCCTCATGCCTTGCGGACCTTCACTCTGGTGGCGAAGAATGACGGCTGTCCGCTCTCCTCGTCGTATTCTGTGCCAATTACGTCGTTGGGATTGGCCCCCATTCCATCGGCGAATCTTCCCGAGGCGAAGTGCCCCTGGCCGGTGGCGATGGCCACCACACCGGGGCGCATACCCTGGAGGACCCTGGCCTCGCCCTCTATCTCACCGAAGACGGACTCTACGACCACCTCGTCGCCTTCGCCAATACCGTATTCGTGAGCGGTCTCGCGGTTGATCTCTACGAGGTTCTTCCAGCCGCAGCCGTGCATGACCAGGTACATTTCCTGAGCCCAAGGGAAGTTCTGACTGCCACTCCTGATCTCCAGGACGGGTCGATAGATGGCCAGTTTCAGAGGATACACCGTGTCTTCTCCGGGGAGTCTTACGTTGAGCAGTCGTTCGAGGTGGTTTGAATGGAACTCGAACTTCTCGGAAGGAGTCTTGAAGAAGTGCTCATCACTTTCATGCTGGCGATATGAATAACTGCTGCCCTTCCAGACACCAACACTCCGGAAGTCTGCCCAGGGCATCAAAGGAGCAGTGCGATATTTGGCGAAGTCCTCGGAGAACGTCTCGGAGGTGCTCAGGATGGGGCTGAACGGGCCGGACAAAGGAGCCTTGCCAGCCAGATCGAACAGAATCCTGGCGGCGGGCCGCGATTCATCGAAAGGCTCAACGACTGGCTGCTTTATCCTGGCCTCGGCATAGCCGGAACCCGGCAGAGCGCTCTCATAGCCCCAGTCCTCAAGATAGGTGCAAGCGGGGAGAATAATGTCAGCGTACGCTGCCATCTCACTCTTGGCCGGCCCAACGTGGACATAGAAGAAGTCCTCCCTCTTCAATATCTCATCCCACTTGCCACCCTCTTTGCTTTCCGGCACCGACATGATGAGGTTGCTGTTGAAACCTATGGCCGTATTGATGCCGCCATCGCGAAGCAGTTCTGCCATCTTCCGGAAGCTGATCCCCGTCTCTGTGATTGGCAGGCCATCTGCTGGCATGGGAGCGTAGTCTGGGTAGCGCTGGTAGACTATGCCGCCCGGAACGTCAATGCTGCCCACCAGGGCATTGAGACAGTAGATGGCGTGGCTGGCGAAGGTGCCGTAGGGCCAACTGGTGGCGGCCTCTCCGCTCCAGGCGATAGCCGGCTTGCTCCGGGCGAATTCCCTGGCGATCCTGACGATGGACTCAGCGCTGACACCAGTTATCTCAGACACGCTCTCGGGGCTGAACCTTGCGGTCTTGGCTACGGTTTTGAAGTTGTTGAACCCATAGGTGTAGTTGTTGATGAAGTCCGAGTCGTACAGCCCTTCGTTGATGATCACTTGGGCTATGGCCATGGCCAGGGCGCCCTCTGTTCCGGGGTTGATGGGCATCCATTCATCGGCTCTGCATGCCATCACGGAGTATCTGGGATCAAACGCCACCACTTTGGTACGGTTTGGCGTGGAACGGCGCAGTTCACCCCAGAGGTGGAGGTTGCGGGCCAGAGGCCTTTCGGACTCCACTATTCCGGCGCTGAAAGCCAGGATGTACTTGGTCGATGTCTCATCCTCAGACTGCAGTTCGTACCAGCTGTCGGATCGACCGTCGGCCAGCATCTTGCCTTCACGATCGGCATCCGTTTCCAGGCCTTCTTCCTTGAAGAGGTTGGGGGTTCCGTAGGCCAAGGCAAACTGGCGAATCAGGTCTTCGTTGCTGGTGGTATTCAACCCCTCGAGAATGAGGAGCTTATCTGGCGCTATGGTTCCTAGTCTGTTGGCAACCTGCCCCAGAGCCACATCCCAGCCCACTACGTCGAAGTCGCTATCGTAGTCTGTACCTCTACCTTTGCCCGCATCGGGTTTTCTTATCATCGGCTGCGCGAAGCGATCCGGGTTGTAGAGGACCTGCAGGCCTACATGCGACCGCGAACAGCACTTCCCTTCGGTATATGTGGACTTGGGATTGCCAAGTATCCTGACGACCTTGGTTTCACCGGCGGTGGTCTGCACCTTGCGAACTCGGATGGCACAACGGGTAGGACAGTTCAGACAGGAAGTGGGTATGAGAACGTCTTTTGGTGTTCCATCCTCATTCTTGGCTAGGGCACTGGTGCTTTGCGTCTCAACGGGCCCAGCCAGCTTGGGGCGCTTCAGAGCCAGGACCACGGTGAGAACGGCGGCCGCGGCTGCCGAAATACCAAGAAAGGCCCGCCGGCTTATTTGAAAGCCATTGGACCTTTTCGGCTCTGGACTGTTCGGTTTGTCTGTTGCTGCTTGACTCAAGGTTACTCTCTGGTGTCCATCCCCACCCGACTAACCCTATCAATTGCCTCTATTAGTGTTGCCCCCGTGCAACACTGTAAACATACTATAAATATTGTACGAAAGACGGTTGGATGCTGTCAACGAGAGCTTGCTTCGTGAAGATTGGCCTGTTGACAACCACCCTCTGTATTCGAAGTGACTCGCTGCGCAGGAAGGTGCTGAGTGAGTCTGTCCGGGGAATCCATTCTCAACCCCCGGGCCCCTGTCCTTGTGGGGAAGGTGAGTTGGGTGATAGCCCCAAGCCCCCATCAGGGACGAGCTCTGCTCTCCAGCGTGCGAGCAAGCGCGATGTCCATTCATCACCTAAGCCGTTTTCACCGTATCGAGAATCTCGCCACCGGGAGAGACAAGCTGCACCATCAATCGCATGTTCCCCAAAGCGTGTGTGGAACAGGAAAGACATGGATCGTAGCAGCGAATGGCGGCTTCTACCCTGTTCAGCATTCCCTCGGTCAGCTTGTTGCCGTTGACATACTTCTTAGCCACTTCGAAAACGGCACGATTCATGGCCGCATTGTTGTTGCCGGTGGCCACGATGAGGTTCACCTTCTTGATCATGCCGCTCTTCTCTACCCAGTAGTGGTGGAAGAGCGTTCCTCTGGGGGCTTCGAGAACCCCCACGCCCTCTTCGTTGATCTTGCCGGAAGTAACCCAGATATCGGTGGAGCATATGAGTTCGTCTTCGGCCAGGACCTTTATGCGTTCGGCCGCGTAGAGGCACTCGATCATGCGGGCGTAGTGGTAATAGAGCGATCCTTCCACTATACCGGTGTTGCTCAGTCTCTTGAATTCCTTGAACTCCTTGCCGGCCAGCGGGGTGGTGATCCGGTCAACCACGTTCAATCTGCCGAGAGGGCCAACACGGTACATGCCATCGGGGCACCCCGGCTTCTTGTAGAAGGGGAACTTGAGGTAGGACCAGTCCTCCACCCGTTCCTCGATGATGGAGAGGTAGTCCTTGGGATCGAGTTTGTCCTCCAGAATGGCTCCTTTGTCATTCCTCATTCTGAGCGTGCCATCATAGAGGTCCAGGTTTCCATCCTCATCCGTCAGCCCCATATAGCCTGAGGGGAACGCAGCAAAGGTGGAGGCCTCGTCCTTGTTCTTCTCCAGGTAGTCTCTGATAATGCCGACAGCCAATTGCACGTCGGCTATGGCGGCGTCGATCCGCTTCAAAATCTCCTCTTGCTGTGCGCGTGACAAAGTCCGATTCACTCCACCGGGTATGGCAAATGTGGGATGCACTCTCTTCTCCCCCAGCATCTCGATGATCTGCTGGCCGAACTTGCGCAGCATGACGCCTTTGACGGCCAGTTCCGGCTTCTCGGCGATCAGGCCAACGACGTTACGCTTTGCCGGATCAGCGTCGAAACCGAGCAGCAGATCCGGGCTGGCCAGGTGGAAGAAATGCAGCGCGTGGGACTGCAGGTATTGGGCCATGTGCATCAGCTCGCGCAGCTTCTTGGCCGTGGGAGGAATCTGAACTCCCAGAATGGCGTCGCCAGCCTTGGCAGCAGCCAGGTGATGGCTCACCGGACAGATGCCACAGGCCCGGCATATGAAGAGTGGCATTTCCCAGAAGAGCCGCCCTTCGCACACCTTCTCGAGTCCTCTGAACTCGACTACGTTGAACCTGGCTTCGGAGACCCTCCCGTCGTCGCCAAGGTGGAGGGTTACCTTGCCATGGCCTTCTATCCTGGTTATTGGTTCAATTTCAATCTTTCTGGTCATTTCACGTGCCTCCACGCAACATCAAATATCAATCGAAGCGCATCATGTTGGCTGGCAACACCGGGATCCTGCCGTTCAGAAGCTCGACCAGCCCGTAGTAGATGGCGTCGGCGCTGGGCGGACATCCCGGCACGAAACAATCTACTTTGACCACGTGATTTGCCGGCTTCACTTTGTCCAGCAGCTTGGGAAGCTCATCAGAGGAAGGTATCTTGCCCTGCACCGTGCTCTCGGTCTCGATGTAAGCACGGCGGAAGCAGTCGGCCTTGTCGAACATGTTTCGCGACGTGACGATTCCGCCGAAGCAGGCGCAGTCACCCCAGGCCATCAGAATCTTGCAGTGGGCACGCAGATCCCGGAGCACCTCTTCGTCCTTCGTGGTGTTGACAGCTCCTTCCACAATGCCGACGTCCACTTGTTCGAAATGCTTGAAATCGGTGATGGGGCTGGCGGTGAGGTCCACCAGTTTGACCACATCCAGAATCTTCTCGTCTATGTCCAGGAAGGACATGTGACACCCGGCACAGCCGGCCATCCACGCGGTAGCAATCTTAGGTTTGGCCACAGCTAACCTCCTGATCAGAGCTCAACTCATGCCCCATTTTCTTGGAAAGCTCCCTCAGCATCTCCCGGTCTTGCAGCAGACCCTTCTTCGGCTCGATCACGCGATACGACTTGGCGACATGGCCATCCATGCTCACATACTGCCCGCCATCTCTCTCGGCCCAGATGGGCGAAGGAAGAACCACGTCAGCCATAGAGGTCACAGCCGAGCGGTAGCTGGCTTGCACTACGAGAAAATCGATAGTACGCAGCCAGCCCAGCACCTCGTCGTTGTCCACCTGCTCGTCCGATATGAGCAGGTATAACCCCTGTACATGAGTGAGCGAGAGGTCTTTGGCGGCCGCTCCCAGATTCCAGGCGCCGCGACTGTTTGCCGCCGGTTTCAGGGAGATAACCCTCAGACCATCTCCTTCGCGGTTGCCAGTCAGGTCCGCTAGATTCAGCAGATCAGTCACCAGGACGGGATTCCTGGCGTGCCATACCCCTTGCCCGTATACGATTACGGCGTGCTTGGCTTTGCCGTAGGTCTCTGCTGCCATCTCCAAGTCAGCGGCGTCCACGTCCGTATCGGCCTGGACCCTCTTAGTGCCGTATTCAGACAAAGACTGAATCAGTTTTGCCGGGGCTTCCTTTCCCTTGACCAGACCCTTGGACAAGATGACATTGATCAAGCCATTGAGCAGGATGGCCTCGCTACCGGTCCTCGGCTTCAGCCGCAGGTCGCGCCACATAGGCATGACGTCGTTCTGCGAGTCGATCACTATCAGTTTGGCCTGGTTGCGGTCCACTGCGCGCCGGATCAATGATGCCACAATTGGGTGGGTCTTCACGGGGTCGGCACCGACCAGGAGTATGCAATCTGCCTTGAGGATCTCATCGATGGCGCACTCGATCTCGGGGCCGTCGCTCTTCTTGTTGAAGGCCTTGGTGCCTTCAGCTATGACCCGGCATGCTTCACCACCCATGGTATCGATCCGGTTGCTGCCTACCGCCTGCTTCATGAATTGGCAGAAGACGGAGAGGGTCTCGCTGGGCAACCTTGATGACACGACGCCGGTGAAGTTCTTCCCTAGTTTCTTCATCCGGCTGCCGGCAGCTTCCAAGGCTTCGTCCAAAGTGCATTCCTTGAGTTTGCCTTCTTTGTCTCTGATCATGGGCGAGGTGATTCGCTTGTGGCCGTCGGCGAGCAGCCCGAATCGGCCCATGCGGCATAGAGGGCCCTTCTCGCCGGTCAACTGAGGGGCCTCGATCGTCACTATGTTGTTGTCCTTGACCAGCACCGTCAGCTCACAGCCAACGCTGCAGATGGGGCAGGTGGTCTTCACCTGCTGGCATTCCTTCATTTTTGTCTTGAACAGGCTGAGCTTGGAGAAGATGGCACCGGTCGGGCATGCCTGCAGGCAGGCACCGCACTGAGTGCAGGACGATCCGCCGAGTGACTGGGCCAGGTCGGCGGCAACCACCGTCTTCCAACCGCGCTTGGCAAAATCGAGAGTGTGATTGGCTTCGATCTCGCCACAGACCCGGACACACCGGCCGCAGAGAATGCACCGGCCGTGGTCAATAGCTATGTATTCGCTAAGGGAGTCCACCGCAGTTGTGGGTGTTGTATAGGGGTAGCGAACGTTGTCCATCTGATAGCGGTAGCCCATAGCCTGAAGTTCACAATCCCCGCTCTTCTCGCAGTACATGCAGTAGTGGTTCTTTTCGGTGAACATCAACTCCAGTATCAGGCGGCGGTACTTCTCCAGCTTCTCGGTCTTGGTATGAACCACCAGGCCGTCGCGGGCAGGATAGGTGCATGACGGGTTTATACGCCTCTCACCTTCGATGTCTACTACACACATGCGGCAGGCTCCAACGTTGGTGAGTCCCTTCATCTCGCAGAGCGTGGGTACGTCTATTCCATTCTTACGGCAGACGTCAAGGACAGTGTCGCCCTCGTGGCCGGTGACTTTCTTGCCGTCAATTGTCAGTGATATTTCCTTCATCTATTCCCCTCCAGCTTCAGCGTCGCACCGGAGGCATCTGGAGGCCTCCGACATTGCCTCTTGGGCGGTGTAGCCCATATTGACCTCTTTGAAAGAGGTAGTCCTCTTGCCGGGATGAAGCTCACTTATAGTGATCCTGGGCTTTTCCTTGATATCCTCCACGTCCTCAGGCCTGGGTATCAGGAAGGCCTCCTGGTCCTGACGATCCACTCTGGGGCCCAGTTCCTTGCCCTGGAGGTATCTCTTGATTGACGAGGAGGCTCTCTGGCCGGCAGCGATGGCTTCGATTACGGTCCATGGTCCGCTGACGGCATCGCCACCCGCGAAGACGCCCGGTCGATCGGTGGCCAGCGTTCGGCTATCAGCCGTTATGGTACGCCCCATGCCTATCTTGATGCCGTATTTCTCGACGAACCCCGTGTCCGGCCGCTGGCCGATGGCCTGGATCACGCTGTCGCAGGCTACAGAGTACTCGGAGCCTTTTATCTGTCGCGGCGACTTCCGGCCGCTCTTGTCAAACTCGCCCAGTTCCATGCGGATAAGCTCGAGTCCGGAGACCTTATCCTCCTGGCTCAGTACCCGCGTCGGGGCGGTCAGTTCGTGAATATGTATGCCTTCTTCCTCTACAGCCACGATTTCTTCTTCGATGGCGGGCATGTCTTTCTTCTCGCGTCTGTAGAACATGTGTACCTGGCTGGCGCCCATTCTCAAGGCCACTCTGGCAGAGTCAGTTGCCGTGTTGCCGCCGCCGATTACCGCTACCTTCTTTCCCAACTCCACCTCACGTCCCAGGTTGACGTTGCGCAGGAACTCGACAGCGTCGTAGACGCCCTTCACATCCTCGCCGGGGACCCTCATCCTCTCGCCCAGGTGAGCGCCTAGGGCCAAGAAGACTGCCTTGTAGCCCTGGGCGAACAGGGAATCGATATCAGTGATACGGGTGTTCAGTTTGATGTCCACGCCCAGCTTCTCGATCGCCGATATTTCCCGGTTCAGCATGTCGTTGGGCAAGCGGTACTCGGGGATGGCCACGGCTAGCATGCCGCCGGCCACCGGGAGCGCCTCGAAGACGGTAACCTGGTAGCCATCCATGGCCAGGTCCTGGGCTGCTGACAGTCCAGCGGGCCCGGCGCCGACGATGGCCACCCTCTCGCTTCTCTTTCCGTTTGTCTTTGGTATGTACTCAAACCCCTTCTCAGCGGCCCAGTCAGCGGCGAATCTCTTCAGGTGCCGAATGGCCACCGGGTCGTCCATCTGGCCGCGGCGGCACTTGCCTTCGCAGGGGTGGTTGCACACGCGACCGCATACGGAGGGGAAGGGCATTCTCTGCCTGATCAAGCGATAGGCTTCGTCGAATCGGCCTTCTTTGATGTAGGCAGCGTAGCCGGGAACATCAAGCCCGACAGGGCAGGTGTGCTGGCAAGGTGCTCTGAACAGCCCGGCACAGACAGCAGCCGGGCATTTCTTGTCGATGATGTGGGCTTCGCACTCGGCGCGGAAGTGCCGCAGAGTGCTCAGAACCGGGTTGGGAGCGGTCTGCCCCAGTCCGCACAGCGAGGCCGCCCCCACCATTTCCGCCAGCTCCTGCAGGACATCGAGGTCCTCCATCGTTCCGTGCCCCTGAGTGATCTTGTTCAGGATCTCCAGCATCTTGGGGATGCCGGCCCGGCAGGGCAGGCATTTGCCGCAGGACTCGTCCTTAGTGAACTGGAGGAAGAACTTGGCCATGTCCACCATACAGGTGTCCTCGTCCATGACGATGAGGCCGCCGGACCCCATAATGGCCCCCAGGCTGGTGACTGACTCATAGTCGACCGGGGTGTTTATATGTTCAATCGGGATCATACCGCCGGAAGGGCCCCCGATCTGCACAGCCTTGAAGGTCTTTCCACCTGGCGGGCCGCCACCGATATCGAAGACCACGTGCCCCAGAGGAGTGCCAACGGGCACCTCCGCTATGCCGGAGTTGGTGATCTTGCCCACCAGGCAGAATGTCTTGGTGCCGGCGTTGCCTCCGACGCCTATTCCCTTGTACCAGTCGGCGCCCTTCAATATTATCTGGGGGACGATAGACCAGGTCTCCACGTTATTGAGCGTGGTGGGCTTGTCGAACAACCCCTTGTTGGCGGGGAATGGAGGTCTCTGACGCGGGTTGCCGCGTTTGCCTTCGATGGATATGAGCAGCGCCGTCTCTTCGCCACAGACAAAGGCTCCGGCGCCCGGGAACACGTCCAGGTCGAAGCTGAAATCGGTTCCCAGGATATTCTGGCCCAGGAGGCCGTATTCTCTGGCCTGCTTGATGGCATGATTAAGCGTCTCTATGGCGAGTGGGTACTCTGCGCGCACGTAGGCGTAGCCCTGACGCACGTTGCCTATGCCAAAGGCGCCGATGAGCATGCCTTCAATGAGGGTGTGAGGATTGCCTTCCAGGACAGAGCGGTTCATGAAAGCGCCAGGGTCTCCTTCGTCTCCGTTGCAGACGACGAACTTCTCATTTCCCTGAGCGCTGCGCACCATGCCCCACTTTCGTCCGGTGGGGAACCCCGCGCCGCCTCTTCCCCTCAGGCCCGATTTGAGGACTTCCTCTACTACATCATCCGGCTTCATCGAGGTCAACGCCTTGATGAAGGCCCGATAGCCGTCGAAGGCCATGTACTCCTCAATACTCCAGGGGTCGATGAGTCCGTTGAGGAAGAGGACGATTCTTCTCTGGCGCTTGTAGAATTCGATGTCCTTATTGGCGGGAGCCGGCTTGCCCGAGACGGGTTCCACGTACACCAGGCGCTCCACTATCTCCCCGCGTACCAAGTGCTTCTCGACTATCTCGTCGACGTCGGCGCGGCGCACCTTGGTATAGAGGATGTCGCCCGGGGTGATGGTCACGTTGGGCCCTTTTTCGCAGAAGCCGCGGCAGCCTATCTTGGCCACGTTTACTCTGACGCGTTTCTCCAGCCCTCTCCTCTTGACGGCTTCCCGAAATGCGTCTTCCACTTCATCGGCGCCGGCAGCAGTGCATCCTGTTCCTCGGCAGACCAGGACGTCTATCTGGCGGGCCTCCTTGAACTTGGCGAAATTCGTGTCTTCTCTGACAGCAAGAAGTGGCCTGACCCGCTTCTTGATCTCCTCGAGGTCCTGTAAGGTGTTAATCTTATTCACGTCTCGACCCCCTATTTACAGCGGCTCACTAACTCTTTTACGCCGGTCGGTTTCACCCGTCTGTGGACCTGGCCATCAAGGGTTACCACCGGAGCCAGGGCACAGGCACCCAGACAGCGCACGGTGTCCAATGAGAGGATTCCATCCGGCGTCGTGTCACCGGGCTCAAGGTGATACTCTTTCTTCAGGACATCCAGAATCCGCTGGCCGCCTCGAACGTAGCAGGCCGTGCCCAGACATACCTGAAGAACGTATTTGCCTCTCGGCACTGTGGTGAAGAAGTTGTAGAAGCTGACGACACCGTTCACCTCGCTGATGGGGACCTTCATGACTCGTGAGATGGCCGTCAGCACCTCCGGCGGCAAGTAACCAACACGCTGCTGAGACTGCTGCAGGACTCTGATCAGCGTGCCTGACCTCCCAATGTTGAGGTCAACGATCTCATTCACGTCTCTGAGGATCCTGGCGGCGTACTCGGCGCTGTCTTTGTTTGTGGGCAACTCCAGCTCCACGCTTTGCTTGACTCTCTGCATGCCTACCTCCTGCCTGCGAAGCACTTTTCATCCAAGGCGGAATTCTGCTGGCAGATGAAATGAATAGGGGAGCCGCTGCTGCAATTTCTCAACTGCCAGAGTGCTCCCACTTCACGATGATGGTTATCGATATGGTAGAGATCTAGTATCACCGGACTTCAGCCTTGCCTGAGACCTCCTCAGTCCGCCCAGAGCCCATCCTTATACTATCCTAATAACATCGTAACATAGACACTCCCCGTGGCACAAACGGCTTGCACAGGCCAAAACTTGCCTGGCTTGGGCAAACTCCTGGGGTAGCGGTGACTTCGATAGGCGATGACTGGAATCGTCTGCGCGAACTCACTGGGCCCGGTTTGAAATGACAGATTGGAGGCCAGTATGGACCTTGTCGAGGTAGCGCTTGACTTGGCGACGGTCGGACACTCGCTGTGATGGGGGCTTCCAGGTTGCACTGAGGTTGTAGTGCCCTGTTAGGGCCTGTGGTAAAATGGCCCCGACCCATCGCTGTAGATATGTCTGAAGGCAGAAAGGACAACCATGATTAGAAAGCTGAACCCAGGAGACGTGCGGAGGACTTGCGATCCGGCCAGTCTGGGATTTGAGAGCACTGAGACTCTCGAGGCGCCCTTGGCCATAATCGGGCAAAGCCGGGCGCTGAAGGCTCTTCAGTTCGGGCTGCAGATACAGAACTCCGGTTTCAATATATATGCCGCCGGTTTGCCGGGCACCGGCAAGATGACAGCCATCACCGCCTTTCTAGAGCGTGTAGCCAAGGACAAGGAGACCCCTGCCGATTGGTGCTACGTCCACAACTTTGATGATCCCTACAGACCAAAGGCGCTCAAGTTGAAGGCCGGCCGGGCAGTGCAGTTTCAGAGGGACATGCGGCGACTGATTGAGACGGCGCAGGTAGATATGAGGAAAGCCTTCGAAAGCGAAGACTACAGTAAGCGTCGGGATGCCATAGGACACACCTTCAATGAGAAGAGGGAGAAGCTGTTCAGTCAGCTCAACCAGTTGGCTCATGACAACGGTTTTGCCATTCAGATGTCCAGCATGGGGATATTTCTGATACCAGTCGTGAACGGCAAGCCGCTCAACGAGCAGGAGGTACTCGCGCTCAGTCCTGAGGAGAAGGAAGGCCTGTCGAAACGCCAGGAGAATATCCAGGGGCGGATCAAGGACGCGGTGACCCAGCTGAGGAGTTGGGACAGGGAGATAAGAGAGCAGATCGAGAAGATGGACCGGGAGGCGGTCCAGTATATCCTGCAGGTGTCCATCGAGGAACTGGAGCGGAAGTACAGCGATACGCCGGGCGTCGCGGAGCACTTGGAGGCGATGGGGAACGACATTATCGAGAATCGGGATGTCTTCCGCTCACCGCCGGAGTCTGCCGAGGGCAACCCGTTCGCCGCCAGGGCCGTGGCGGAAGCGTTCAAGAAATACCAGGTCAACGTCCTGGTGGACAACACGAATGTAAAGGGAGCTCCGGTGGTTATCGAGATGACGCCGACCTTCAACAATCTCGTCGGCCGCATGGAGAAAGAGGCTCAGTTCGGGGCTCTGACCAGCGATTTCACCATGATCCGCCCCGGCTCCATCCATCGAGCCAACGGCGGCTATCTGGTGATCAGGATGGAGGACATCGCCCGGGAACTCATGTCGTGGGATGGATTGAAGAGGTGTCTCCGTGAACGCAAGATAATTGTGGAAGAGATGGCTGAGCGCTTAGGCTTCCTGACCGTGAAGACCATCTTGCCGGAGCCGATACCGCTGAAGATTAAAGTGATTCTAATTGGCGAGAACATCTACTACTACACGCTGTACCATTATGACCGTGAATTTCCGGAGCTGTTCAAGGTGAAAGCGGACTTCGATAGCTGGATGGACCGGGACGATGAGACCACCAGGTTGTATGCTGCCACGCTCTGCAGTGTCTGTGCCAAGGACGGCCTCCGTCACCTGGACAGCTCGGCTGTGGCCAAGATCGTTGAACACAGCTCTCGGCTGGCTGAGGATCAGCGCAAGCTGTCCACCAGGTTTGCCGAGATAGCCGATATCATCAGAGAAGCCAACTACTGGGCGGGAGTACGTGATGAGCCACTCATCGGCGGAGAACACGTGTCCCGCGCTATCGAACAGAAGGTCTACCGCTCCAATCTAGTCCAGGAACGGATCAGGGAGGTGATTGAGTGGGGCGTTCTGAAGATAGACACGGAGAAGGAGGTGGTGGGGCAGGTGAATGGCCTGTCAGTGATGGACCTTGGCGATATGAGCTTCGGTCGGCCCACGCGCATCACGGCCAGCACGGCGGTGGGGCCGGAAGGGGTAGTCGACATCGACCGCGAGGCAAAGCTGGGAGGCCCGATACACACCAAGGGCGTGCTCATACTCGGTGGTATCCTGGCCGAGCGCTTTGCCGGCAACATGCCCCTATCTCTATCGGCTCGTCTCGTGTTCGAACAGAGCTACAGTGAGGTCGAAGGTGACAGCGCCTCCAGCGCCGAGCTCTACGCTCTTCTCTCTAGTCTGGCTAATGCGCCAGTCAGGCAAGATCTTGCGGTCACCGGCTCTGTAAATCAGAAGGGCGAAGTCCAGGCGATCGGCGGCGTGAACCAGAAGATCGAGGGTTTCTATGATATATGTAAAGCGAAGGGGCTGACTGGCCAACAGGGGGTTCTCATCCCGTCGAGCAATGTCCAGAACCTCATGCTCCGGGAGGACGTCGTCGAGGCAATGGGGGAGGGCAGATTCAATATCTACAGCGTGGACAATGTGGACGAAGGAATAGAGCTTCTTGCCGGCGTCCCGGCAGGCAAACGCCTCGAGGGCGGCAAGTTCGAAGGAGGCTCGATCAACGACCGCGCCCAGAAGCGGTTGGAGCAACTGGCCAGAGTCATGCGGGAGTTCGGCAAAGAGAGAGAGAAGGAACGGAAGCCCAGGGCAAGGAAGAACAACGAGCCTGGTTGAGGACTGCGTTTTCGCGCTGTGCCTGATTTGCCCTTGACAGAGGCATCAAAGCTGCTATACTGAGTTTGGACTTAGGTCCCCTCGGTAATCGATACTCTTCGCCGTTAAGGAGCCTACCGCGAAATACATCTTCATTACTGGTGGTGTGGTTAGCTCGGTTGGGAAGGGAATCACTGCCGCTTCAATAGGCAGAATACTTAAGAGTCGCAACATCGCCGTCACTATCCAGAAGCTGGACCCCTACCTGAACGTCGACCCCGGGACCATGTCCCCCTACCAGCACGGCGAGGTCTTTGTTACCAAGGACGGTGCGGAGACTGACCTGGATCTGGGCCACTACGAGCGATTCATCGACATCGAGCTGACCACGGCATCCAGTGTCACGACCGGCCAGATCTACAGTTCGGTAATTGCCGCGGAAAGGCGAGGAGACTTCCTCGGTGGCACGATACAGGTAGTCCCGCATGTGACCAGTGAGATCAAGAGACGCATCAAGGAGGTGGGTGAGGCGAGTGGTGCTTCGGTAGTGATTGTGGAGGTTGGCGGCACGGTAGGCGACATCGAAGGCTTGCCTTTCCTGGAGGCCATCCGACAAATGCGCACCGAAGTGGGAAGGGACAACGTGCTCTATGTTCACGTCACCCTGCTGCCGTATATCTCATCCACGGGAGAAATCAAGACGAAGCCTACGCAGCACAGCGTCAACGAACTGCGCCGCATAGGTATTCAGCCGGATATCGTAGTCTGCCGCAGTGACTACCCGGTATCGGAAGGCATAAAGGACAAGCTGGCGCTGTTTTGCAGCGTGGAGAAGAGAGCCGTCATACCGCTCATGACCGTACAGAGTATTTACGAGGTTCCTCTGATTCTCGAAGAGGCTGGCCTGGGCAACCTCATGATGGAAATGCTGAGAGTATCCGACGGTAGTGAGGACTTGAACGAATGGCGAGCGCTGGTGGACGGTATGAAAACTCCCAAAGAGCCTATCCCAATTGCCCTGGTCGGCAAGTACGTGGAACTTAGAGATGCGTACATCTCGGTGCGAGAAGCCCTGCGCCATGCAGCTGCCCAGATAAACTCAGAGGTCGACATACACTGGGTGCAGTCAGAAGACCTGGAGAAAGACGAAGGCAACATAGACAAGTACCTGGGCTCTGTGCAGGGGATTCTGGTTCCCGGCGGGTTTGGGTACAGGGGGATAGAGGGTATGATCAAGGCGGCCAGGTATGCCCGGGAACGCGGAATTCCTTATCTGGGCTTGTGCTTAGGCTTGCAGGTTATGGTAGTGGAGTTCTGCCGCCACGTTTACTGCTCGGAGGAGCCCAATTCCACCGAATTCGCTCCCAAGACCACGTATCCGGTGATAGACCTGTTGCCCGAGCAGCGGGGCATGGATGCGAAGGGTGGCACAATGCGGCTGGGCACTTATCCGTGCCATCTTGTGGAAGGCAGTCGCGCGGCGGCGGCATACGGTGAGGCCGTGATCCACGAGAGGCATCGCCATCGATTTGAGTTCAACAACGACTTCCGCTATACTCTGGAACAGGCAGGACTCGCTGCCGCCGGTCTATCCGCTGACGGCAGACTCGTTGAAATCGTTGAACTCAAGAATCATCCCTGGATGGTGGCTACTCAGTTTCATCCCGAATTCAAGTCGCGGCCGAATCGGCCACATCCTCTTTTCCTTGATTTTGTCAAGGCATCGAAACGGACTATGCTCGAGGGAGCCCAGCATCCTTTGCCTCTGCATCAACAAGAGGAGAAGGTGGGAAACTGATGCGCCTTTACCTGGATACAGCTGATGTGGATCAGATCAGGAAGGCAGTGAAGCTGGGCGTGATCAGCGGAGTCACCACGAATCCCAGTCTAGTGTCCAAAGCTGGATGGACCGACTACAAGTCGGCGGTTCAGGAGATCTGCTCCATTGTGAAAGGCCCTGTCTCGGTAGAGGTGCTGAGTCAGGAAGCGAAGGGGATGGCGGAAGAGGCGCGAGCGATGGCCAAGTGGTCAGAGCACGTTGTTATCAAGATACCGGTATGTGATGCCGGGCTGGAAGCGCTGTCGGTCCTGTCAAAGGAGAACATCAAGGTTAACCTTACCCTATGCTTCTCGCTCAATCAGGCCCTGCTGGGCGCACTGGCGGGGGCTGCCTACGTGAGTCCCTTTGTAGGCAGACTGGATGATGTGGGGGAGGATGGCATGGACTTGGTGGCTGACATTGTGTCTTGTTTTAGACACTACGGGTTTGGCACCCAGGTAATTGCCGCCAGTATTCGCCACCCGCTGCATTGTGTCGTTGCTGCCCGGGTGGGCGCGCATATCGCCACGGTCCCGTATGGAGTATTGACCCAAATGATCAATCATCCGCTCACCACGGTGGGCATAGCTCGATTTCTGGAAGACGCGCAAAGAGCCGCAGGAAAAGGATGAGGGGAGAGTAAGCATGAATCTTGCTGAACTGGGAACCAAGAAAAGGGAAGACCTCTTGGAGATGGCCAAGGAATTGGGCATCTCCGGCTACAGCAGCCTGAAGAAGCAGGAGATCATTATTTCACTTCTGCGCACTCAGGCGGAGAAGGATGGGAATATCTTTGCCGGCGGCATGCTGGAAATCACCAATGAGGGGTACGGCTTTCTGCGCGGTGAGAATCTGCTTCAGGGATCGAGTGACGTCTATGTGTCGTCATCGCAAATACGCCGCTTTGGTCTTCGCACCGGCGACTTGGTTATGGGACAGGCCAGACCTCCCAAGGAAGGAGAGCGCTATCAGAGCTTGCTCCGGGTCGAAATGGTCAACGATCTGGAACCGGAGTTGTCTAAGGGCCGCCCACATTTTGAGTCGTTGACACCCATTTTCCCCAACCGGATGTTCAACCTGGAGACGGTTCCAGAGAACGTTACCAGCCGAATGATCAACCTTATTGCGCCTGTTGGCAGGGGGCAGCGCGGGATGATCGTCTCTCCTCCAAAGGCCGGTAAAACGCTGCTTCTCAAGCAGATTGCCAATGCCATCTGCACCAATTATGAGGACGTTCACATGATGGTCTGTCTCATTGGCGAGCGGCCTGAGGAAGTCACCGACATGAAGCGTTCTGTAAGAGGCGAGGTGGTCGCGGCCACCTTCGATGAGCTGGTGGAGAACCAGACTCATGTCGCTGAGTTGGCATTGGAGAGGGCGAAGCGACTGGTGGAAGCCGGTAAAGACGTGGTGATTCTTCTTGACGGTATTACCCGCCTTACGAGGGCCTATAACCTGGGAGCGCCTTCCAGTGGAAGGACCCTGTCAGGCGGCATCGACCCCGTGGCCCTGTACAACCCCAAGCGTTTCTTTGGTGCTGCGAGGAATATAGAAGAAGGCGGCAGCTTGACCATACTGGCGACCTGCCTGGTGGATACAGGCAGCCGCATGGACGACGTGATCTACGAAGAGTTTAAGGGCACCGGCAATTGGGAGCTGCACCTGGAGCGCCGGCTGGCGGAAAGACGCATCTTCCCAGCTATCGACATACCGCGAAGCGGTACCAGGCGCGAGGAATTGCTGCTGGATGAGCAGACTATCAAGCATGTGGTGCTGCTGAGACGCATGGTCAGCATGATCTCGGCAGACTCAGGCTCGAACTCGCACGAAGGGACTCAACTGGTCCTTGATCGTTTGTACAAGACCAAGAGCAATGCCGACTTCCTGGCCACCCTGAGTAAGGGCAGTCTAGACTGATTGAGTCTCTCCGCTGCCAGGCCTTGAGAGCGGTATCCCTCTCCTGCACAGAGGACATTCCTCGGGTTTGTATGTGGGCACGGAGGTCTTGTAGCAGGCGAAGAGGGGAACGCCAAAATCCACTGCCCCCTCACTCCTGTCCACCAGGACGCCGATGCCGATCAGTTGGCCACCCTTTCTCTTCACCTCGCTGATCACTTCACGGATGGAACCTCCGGTGGTCAAGATATCGTCGACCACTAACACCCGCTCGCCTGGCTTGATCTCAAATCCGCGGCGGAAGACGCGGGTGGCGCCCTCCCGCTCGGCAAAGATGCTCCGCAAACCGAGCTGTTTGGCCACCTCGTAGGAGATGATGACTCCGCCTGTGGTTGGACCGGCCACCAGCTGGACGTCCTTCTCTCGGAAGTGGGCGGCGATCATCCGGCAAAGGCGCTCTGTGTAGCGCGGTTGCTCTAGGACACGGAACTTCTCCCAATAGATGGGCGAATGCAGCCCTGAGGTGAGGAGGAAATGCCCTTCCATGACGGCGCCCGCTTCTCGGAACATCCTCTCTGCGTCGCTGGTCGTTTCTTTCATACTCCCCTCCTCCGGTTCGCTTGGCGGACTATGTCGCAGCGGAGGCGACAGGTGCTATCATTAGTGGCTAGCGCGGTCGCCGCAGAAAACTCTGGAGTGGCATAGGTTTCTTCCAGACAGAGTAGATTATAGGACATTGACCGACTGTTCTCCTAGTCGCTAGGGTTTGCCGTATGGACGAAGCAGAGCTTATCAGTGCCAGCAAGGAAGGGGATCTGGACAGCTTCAACGAGCTGGTCAGGCTCTATCAGACGATGGCGTACAACATGGCTTACCGGATGCTGGGAGATTCTCAGGCAGCCGAGGATGCTACTCAGGAGGCCTTCTTCTCTGCCTGGAAGAACATCCGCAGGTTCAGGGGTGGCAGCTTCAAGGCCTGGGTAATGCAGATCACGGCCAATGCCTGCCGGGACGAACTGCGCCGACTCAAGAGACGTCCCGTTGTTCCATTGGAGTCCCTGCCGTATGACCCTCCGGCGCTGTCCACTGAGTCTCCCGAAGACTACGCGCTGCGGCAGGAGACGGGCGAGCATGTCCAGAGGGGTTTGACCACTCTATCCTATGAACAGCGAATGGCGGTCATACTCTGCGATATTCAGGGGCTCAGCTACGAGGAGGTGGCTGAGGTCATGGAATGCTCCCTGGGGACGGTGAAGTCGCGCATCAACCGGGGCAGATCCCATCTGCGGGACTACTTTCGTGAAGATGGAACTTATCTCTCCTGAATTGCGTCATAGTAGGTAGAGGTAGAGAAATGTGGCGGGCTTTTCGAAGGTCTGAGAAGAACGAGTGCTTCAAGACAAGGGAGCTGCTTTCCGGCTACGTGGACCAGCGCCTCAACTCTGAAGAGGTGGCTCATGTAGAAGAGCATCTGGGAACCTGTCCGGGATGCCGGGAGGAGATGGAGTCGTTGCGGGCGACGGTGGCGTTGCTGCATCGTTTGCCAGAGGTGACGCCTTCAAGGAGCTTTGCCGTATCTCCGGTCAGGCCGTTGCCCGGGCGGAGAGCCTTGCCGGCATTGCGTTTTGCCACGGCCGGAGTCGTTCTGTTGCTGTTGCTGGCGTTTGCCATCGATCAGACGAACGTCGTGGAGAGGAAGGGGCAGACTGGGTCGAATTTCGGCAGCGCAGCGATTGCTGAAGGAGACGAGGCCTACTGGGTGGTCCAGGGGGAATTGAACACTAGTGTGGATCCGTCTCTGGGGGCTTCAGTGAAGCTCATAGTGCCTGATGGGAGCGACAACGTAGATGCGGCGGTGGCTTCCCTCTCGGATGACGGAATAGTATATGGAACCGTAGAGCCCGGCAAGGACCAAGTGCCTCAATTGGTGCTGATGGAAGGCGAGGGTGAGGCAGTTGCTTGGGGGGAATTGACTCAGTACACAGTCGTGCCCGTTTCCAGTGACATGGGGAGCAAGTTCGCACCCAACGATACCGCGATTCCGTCGGACTTTGATCCTGTCATCAGGGGGCAGGAAGGGCAGTACCTCAACATACTGAGCAGCGACAACGAGGTGCTGTACTCGTTCGATTTGAGTGATTCCCGGAAAGAAGCTAAGGCCGCCCGAGACAATGCTTGGCTGCGCACTCTGGAGTATGGCCTCCTGGGGCTGGCAGCGGTGCTCGGAGCTGCCGCGGTGGCCCTGTGGCTCCGGCAAAGGAGAGCGAGGGCGGTGGAAGTGAGTTAGAGCAGGAACTAGAGTAGCCCGCTCTGAAGGAGCGGCTGGTATGCCGATCATGGAGAGCCTCATCGAGGCTCTCTTCTGTTTGGTCGACCTGACGCTTGTTTGCAGTCCGAATTCTCAGATGTTAGAATGGCGGCAGTGCTCGAATGACTGATCGACTTGCTGTTCAGTCGTCTAATGCATGGACTGGGGGGTCTGATCGTATGGACTACATGGATCGTGCGCTATTGCTGGCTAGGCTGGCTCTGGTACACGCTAGTCCGAACCCAGCTGTTGGCGCTGTGATAGTCAAGGACGGTGTGATTGTTGGGGAAGGGTATACTCAGCCGCCCGGCTCGAACCATGCCGAGATAGTCGCGCTGCAGCAGGCGGGGGACAAGGCCATGGGTGCCACGATGTATGTGACCCTTGAGCCGTGCTGCCATCAAGGGCGCACTCCTCCCTGCACGAAAGCTATCATTGCTGCCGGCATTGCCGATGTCCACATTTCCATAATTGACCCCAGCCTTCGCGTGTGCGGCCGGGGCAAGGCCGAACTGGAGGCGGCGGGCGTAAAGACGTTTGTGGGCGATCATGAAGAATCGGCCCAGGAACTGAACGAGGCGTACATCAAGTACACTCATACCGGCCTGCCTTTTGTCATTGGCAAGTTTGCCATGAGCCTCGATGGGAAGATAGCCACCAAGACCGGCGAGTCCAGGTGGATAAGCGGCGAGCAATCGAGGAGGTATGTCCATACGCTGCGCAGCCAGATCGACGCCATAATGGTGGGAGTGGATACGGTCATTCGGGATGATCCGCAGCTCACCGCTCGAGCCGGCTTGGTGGGGGGCAGGGTGGAGAAGCAGCCGCTGAGGATAATCGTGGACAGCAAGGGCCGCACTCCGCTGACCGCAAAGATCTTCCAGGTGCCCGGCAAGACCCTGGTGGCCATGACCAAAGGAGCAGATCCTGAGAAGTCTAAGGCCCTCGTCGGGGTGGGCGCGGAGGTCGTGGAACTGCCGGCAAAGGGTGGGATGGTGAATCTTGAGGAGTTGCTCAAGCTCCTGGGCCAAAGGCAGATCGTCAGCATGATGGTCGAAGGTGGGGCGGCGGTATTCGGCTCGCTTTTTGAGGAGCGGCTGATTGACAAGGTGGTGGTTTTTGTAGCTCCTATCGTCATCGGTGGACACGGAGCAAAGAACCCGGTCGAAGGCAAGGGGGTGGAGAAACTGTCCCAGGCCACTGGTTTCACTCGGGTGAAAGCAGAGATGGTGGGCAGCGACGTTCTGATTAGTGGCTATATCGCCCGGTAATCCTCCCCGGACCACCGCCCGACCGGACACAGTATAGAGAGAAGACAGTAGATTGTTCACTGGCATTGTTGAAGAAGTAGGCAACGTCAAATCAGTCGGCTCCGGCAAGCTGACAGTCTCAGCATCTGCCGTGCTCGAGGCTACCAGACTTGGCGACAGCATGGCCGTCAACGGGGCCTGCCTTACGGTGAGCGCTATGAATAGTGGCTCGTTCTCTGTGGACGTGATGCCGGAGACCCTGAAGCGAACCAATCTTGGTCAATTGCACCCCGGGTCGAGCGTGAACCTGGAGCGGGCGCTGATGGTGGGTGGTCGCGTGGGCGGTCACCTGGTGCAGGGTCATGTAGATGCCACCGGACGAGTTGTCTCACTGGTACGGGAAGGTGGGGCTGTCATCGCCAAGTTGGCCGCTCCGCCGGAAGTATTACGATATGTGGTGGAGAAGGGGTTCATTGCTGCGGATGGCGTAAGCCTGACTGTTGTCGGCTATGACAAGAGCTCCTTCAGCGTTTCACTCGTTGGTTACACCCTCAACAACACAGTCCTTGGTAGCAGGAAGGTTGGAGATCAAGTAAACTTGGAAGTGGACATTATCGCCAAGTACGTTGAGAAACTCAGGGAGGGCCGTGGCGGCGTTACCCTCGACTTCCTGTCGGATCACGGTTTTACTTCCACCGGACCCGGTACCTGACCCGAGGAGAGATCCCAGATGGCATTAGCTACGATTCCAGAGGCAATTGAAGACATCAAGGCCGGCAAGATCATCGTCATAGTTGATGATGAGGGCCGGGAGAACGAGGGCGACCTGGCCATCGCGGCCGAGAAGGTTACTCCTGAAGCCATCAACTTCATGGCTAAAGAGGCGCGCGGATTGATCTGCATGCCTGTCATCGGTGAGAGGCTGGAAGAGCTGAGGATCCCTATGATGGTTCAGGACAATACCGCCCGGTTCTCCACAGCCTTCACCGTATCCATTGAGGCCAAGCACGGCGTGTCCACCGGCATATCGGCCCACGACAGAGCTACAACGATAAAGACAGTGATCAACCCCACGACGAAACCGGATGACATCGCCCGGCCCGGTCACGTGTTTCCCATTAAGGCCAGGCCCGGTGGGGTCCTGGTGCGCGCCGGACACACTGAAGCCGTGGTCGATCTGGCCAGGCTAGCAGGGCTGTACCCCGCCGGCGTCATATGCGAGATCATGAATGAAGATGGCTCCATGGCCCGCCTGCGCCAACTGGAGGAGATGGCGGCCAAGTACAATATGAAGATGGTCAGCGTGGCCGACCTTATCACCTATCGGCGTCGCCACGAGAAACTGGTTCACCGGGTGGCGGAAGCCAAGCTGCCCACCAAGTACGGTGTGTTCACCATCATGGCTTACCGGAGCACCATTGATCCTGACGAGCACGTGGCCCTGGTATTTGGTGATGTGGCCTCTGGCGATCCGGTGCTGGTGCGCGTGCACAGCGAATGCCTCACCGGTGACGTTTTCGCCAGCCTCCGCTGCGACTGTGGCCAGCAGTTGGCCATGGCGATGCAAGCCGTGGTCGCTGCGGGGAAGGGAGTCATTTTGTACATGAGGCAGGAGGGTCGCGGTATCGGCCTGCACAATAAGCTGAGGGCCTACGCTCTGCAGGATCAGGGAATGGACACAGTGGAGGCCAATGAGTTGCTCGGCTTTGCGGCGGACCTGCGTGACTATGGAATAGGCGCCCAGATTCTGGCTGACATAGGCCTGGAGCGCATTCGCCTGCTGACCAACAATCCCAGGAAGGTCGTCGGCCTGGAAGGTCACGGCCTCAAGGTAGTGGAGACGGTGCCTATAGTAGCCCCGCCGAACACATATAGTGCTTCTTACTTGAAGACGAAGGGTGCGAAGCTGGGGCACCATTTTGTGCCCAACAAAGACTAGGAGGGAGCGATGAAGAAGACTTATCAGGGAGCACTGCTGGCCCAGGGACTCAGGTTCGCGCTGGTCGTGTCACGGTTCAATGAGTTCATCTCCTCCAGGTTGCTGGATGGTGCTCAGGATGCTCTGCTGCGCCATGGAGCCAAGGAGGAAGACATCGAGATTGCCTGGACCCCCGGTTCATTTGAGATACCGCTGATCGCCCTAAAGCTGGCGGAATCCAAGAAGTACAGCGCGGTGATTTGCCTAGGAGCTATCATCAGGGGCGGGACGCCCCATTTCGACTACGTGGCGGCTGAAGCCAGCAAGGGCATTGCCAAGGTGTCGCTGGATACAGGCGTGCCGGTAATCTTCGGCATAATCACGGCGGATACCCTGGAGCAAGCCATCGAACGGGCGGGAACAAAAGAAGGCAACATGGGAGCCAAGGCCGCTGTCGGCGGCATCGAGATGGCTAACCTCATCAAATCCATAGGACCCTAGAGGAACCTACGCGAGGACTTTGTAGACCCTGTCGCCTCGCCGGACCCGATCAGGTACTTTGACGCCAATGGAGTCACCGGGTTTGGCCTCACTCACGTTGGCATTGTGAATCTGCATCGATTCCACAACCAGTTCCAGATCAGTGGTGTGGCCCTTGATGTGAATCTTCTCACCAGCCTTCAGCGCCGCTCTCAAGTCGACACCTGCGACGACCGGCCGGGAGAAGAATTCGGTCACCAGCCCCACTTCCAACTCTGTGGCCATTTCGAATCACCTCCCTTCCTCAGAGGATCGCGAATTCGGAGTTGAAAGGCTCAACTTCGAATGTCTGGGTTCGGATCTCTGGGCCCCTTGACCCGCCTCTCGAGAACGGCCCTGTCAAGAACGACGCGGTGATGACATTTCATGCACTTGATGGCAATGTCCGTGCCCGGAAGCCCCACAACCTCCCACTCACTACTGCCGCAAGGATGCGGCTTTTTCAAGTGCAGTATATCGCCAAGATGGAATGTCCGCAATACTCTACCCGGCTGTGCGGTTGGACAGGATGGAGTTGATCTGCCGGCGCATCTTGTCGGTGGCTTCCCTGGCTGCCTGGTCGAAATCGCTGCCCTGTGAGGCATAGAGAATCTGCCTGGAACTGGCGAAGACGGCTCCTTGGCCGGCGGCGTCCACTCCGTACCTGACGGCCAGATCGAGGTTTCCGCCTTGCGCACCGATCCCCGGGACCAGCAGCGTCATTTGTGGGCAAAGCTGCCTCACCTCCGATAGTTCCTCAGGATAGGTCGCCCCCACCACCAGGCCGATGTTGTCCGCCTTGTTCCATTCTTTGGCCCTCTCGGCCACCATCTTGTAGAGGCGCTGCGGTGCATGACCTGTCTTGGCTGATGAACAAGCCAAGTCCTGGAAGTCGGCGGCACCGGGGTTGGAGGTGCGGCAGAGTATGAACACGGCCTTGTCCTTGTAGCTGAGGAAGGGCTCCACAGAGTCGTAGCCCATGTAAGGATTGACTGTGGCGGCGTCGAAGCCAAAGACCTCGAAGAGCGACTTGGCGTAGGCTCTGGCCGTGTTGCCAATATCGGCCCGCTTCGCATCGCCAATTACGGGCACCTTCCCGGCAATATGTTCCACTGTTTTTTGCAGTGCCACCAGTCCATCTATGCCCGAAGCTTCGTAGAAGGCCAGGTTAGGTTTGTAGGCGCAGACCAGGTCAGAGGTGGCGTCGATGATGGCCTTGTTGAACTCGAAAACGCCCATCTTGGGCATCAACTGGGGATCTGGGTCGAGTCCAAGACAAACGAGGCTCTGGTTCTTCTGAGCTGTCTGGAAAAGCCTGGCCTTGAACGTCATCTGCTCATACCCGTCGCTGACTTGACCGGCCTATGGAACTGTGGCACTTTTCAACCCCCTGGCCCCCAGTCTTGGGGGAGAGATTAGGATTCGAGGGACACCCTCAGACTCCCGTGCAGAGCGGCTTTGCCCCTCTGCACGCCCTATCCCATGATACCGTTTAGAGGCCGCCCGCCGATGACGTGAAGGTGAACA
>Ga0315291_10000329_pt1 | contig 61577 bp, 56 predicted proteins | sample YL17G12_20_MG_FD_203070 | JGI IMG/M metagenome (GOLD analysis project Ga0315291, IMG submission 203070) | Sediment microbial communities from Yellowstone Lake, YNP, Wyoming, USA - YL17G12_20 | ecosystem: Environmental > Aquatic > Freshwater > Lake > Sediment | place: USA: Wyoming | collected... | reverse complement strand
TTAAGGGGGTCAGGCGAAAATTAAAAGTAAGCTACCTCGAGGTCAAACCTGCTTTTCGGTATTTCCTTGAGGGAATAAATAAAGAAAAGATAAGCATGTAGAAGATCTTCGGGCCTTATCTTCGGACGCGGGTTCGATTCCCGCCGCCTCCATTTTAAAACAATGAGGACAGGTTAAAAACCTGTCCTATTATTTTTACTTCCAATTCTTTTTGCTACCAAAGACGAGGACTCAGCTTCCATTTCGGGTCATATAAACACCCCCCTAAAACCTTCCATAGGGTTTCATCCACCTCGGGCTGGTCAGTTTACTCCCGCCAAGTCAGGGGACTTGGCGGGCACTCGGAGGGATGGATATCTGCGCCTCAGCGAGTCAACTGAAGTTCGCCAGAGGCGGACTCTGGCGGAACTGGGGCACTATCTGCATGACATATATTCCACCTCGATAGGTCACGAGTCTTGCTCATGACCTTTATATGTAGCGGAAGGCTTTAGCCTTCCATAAAATGATTTAATTGTAGGGGCACGGTGACCGTGCCCCTACGGTTCTCCCCAAATACGGAAAATTAAGATGGGTAGCCCTGGGTCCCCGCACCCAGGGCTATTTTTGAAAAACGAAATTGGAGGTCTTTTGACCTCTGCTACAAAATAAATTCCCACCTTGTGGGCAAGGTGGGAATACGATTTTTATATGATAGGGGCACGGCGACCGTGCCCCTACGGTTTTTGTAGCTTTTGCTACAGGGGTTGTAGGAAAAGATTGAAATTTCGTTAGACAAATTTCTAAAGATTTTTTCACCCAATAGACTAACACATTGAACAGAAATCACTTAAGAATAAACATTAAGTGATTTTTTATTCTGGCATAAAGTTTGCAATAAGTTCTTACTGAAATTTTATGAGGAGGATATGAAACTTAAAAAAATCTTATTCATTCTGTTTATGGTTCTTCAGTTTTTCAGTCTCAACACCGGTCTTAAAGTTTCTGAAGCTAAAAATTATCAGATCACTGGGGCATTAGATAGCAGATTTATGTTCGAAAGTAGTGATAAAAAAATTACTGGAGATAATTTTATCTTGCACGGGATAGAGATAAATTTCAAATATATCTTTCAAGGTGAATCCGGAGACTGGGCAACTTTAGTTTTGCAGGCATCTTATTCACCCGATTTTGACTTTTTCTCCAGAGAGTTCAATTATCATTATGGAGATAAATATTTTGTTCTAAAAGGACCCAAAGGGAAAATAAATTTCAAAATAGGTAAATTCGTGGTCCCTTTTGGGAATTTGCAATACTATGTTTCCCATCTTCTGATTTTACAGCCGATGTTTCAGAGGAGTCTGGGATTAAGGGAAGATATTGGATTGGAGATCAATGGATATTTCAAAGATTTCGATTACGATATCTCTTTCACTAATGGCAGGCATGATGGGAAAATCGATTTCAAAAATGAGTGGCTTTTTATTTTCAGAATCGGAAGAAATTTGGGAGATTTAAAATATGGCATCTCAGCTCTTTCTGGAGGTGCACCAGAAGGGAACTATATGTTGGGAATGATGCATCCCTTAGAGAAGAAAGTCGAGTTTGTTCATAAAAACAGAGTGGGTTTAGATTTTCAATATCCTTTAAGGCAGGCGACGGTCAGGGGGGAGTTGGTAGCAGGGAGAGATGAGGACAAAAGAGTTTGGGGGTTTTATTGGGGTATGGACTATGAGATTTTCTCAAAACTTTTATTTAGTCTTAAATATAGTTTCTGGGATCCGGATAAAGATAATTCGGATTATATCCACGAAGCTGGAGCGGGATTGGACTACAGATTCAATAGATTTGTCACTGCAAGGATTGCCTATGAAAAAGGATGGCGGAAAGATAATATGGGGATGAAGGAGAACCTTGGGCTTTTTTCAGCGCAATTAAATTTGAATTTTTAATCAAAGGGGAATTTGATGTCAGGTAAAAATAAAAAATTAGCTTTAGTTTTAGCCTTGATTTTTATAATCTTTTTGACTGTTGATTCTTTTTCTGCGGTCTGTGTTTTTAGGTTTCCGGATAGGGATGTTTACAAACTTTTCCCCAAAGCAACAAATTATAAATCGGTCATAAAGAAGATCGATAAAGTGACCAAACAAAAGATCGAGGATTTTTTAGGGCAACCCCTGGATGCGGATGAGACCGAATTGACTTTCTATGAGATCTACAAGGGAAAAGAGCTTATCGGGATGATCCATCCTCATGCGGAAAGGGGGGAATATGGTACCATCGAGGTGGTCTGGGCTTTTACTCTGGAGGGAAAGATTATTGACTTCGTAATTCAGAGGCAGAGGGAGAAAAAGGGGGATTTTCTGGCTTCAAAGGAATTCAGAAAACAGTTTTTTGGAAAGGATGTTAACTCACCTTTTGTCAAGGATAAAACCAAAGATAAGGATAAAACCAAAGAGATAAATACGGATTTAATAAAACCGGTAAAGGATGGGGAAAAAGGATCTACCGCTATTGCTTATGGAGCCAAGAAAACTTTAGCGTTCTATAAATTTCTTTTTGGAAAGGAGTAAAAAATGAAGTTTTTAAAATTTGCCTTAAAGAACTTATTCAGGAATAAGGTCAGATCGGCTCTGACTATATTTTCCATCGCCATCTCCGTTACCGTCTTATTTTCCCTTCTTTCCTTTACCAAAGGATATGAGAAGGGGATGAGTGGGGAATTGGGGAAGATGGGTTATCAGATTATGGTGGTTCCTTTGGGCTGTCCTTATGAGGCGGCATCTTTAGCTTTATCCGGGGGAAAAATTCCCAATTATTTTGACTACTCCATCCTGGATTCAGTCCAGAAAATAACGGAAATTGATGTTGCCGCCCCCTTCTTTATGTCCGCTATTATCCGACCGGATGAGGAAAGAACAGATATCTACTTGGGTATGGATGAGAAGATGCTTTTGATGAAGAAATACTGGAAAATAAAGGGGGAATATTTTAAGGATGAAAATTCTTTGATTATGGGTGGAGATGCCGCCTACATTGAACAGACCGAAAATCCCGGAGAAAAATTTTATGTTAAAGAGAAGGATAAAGAGTTTGCCGTAACCGGAATCTTAGAAAGGACCGGAACCAAAGATGATGGGTTCTTCTTCATTCCTTTGAAAACAGCGCAAAAGATGTTCGGTCAACCGAACAAATTGACCGGGATTGCTATCAGGGTAAAAGATCCCACCCTAATCCCGTCAGTGGTTGAAAAATTGGAAAAACTCCCAGATGCGCAAGTCATAACTATGTCTCAGCTTATGGGGACTATGATGAACTTAGTTGCCCAGGCAAAAACTTTGATCTTATCGATCATCATCATAGCCATAATCATCAGCACCTTAGGGGCTTTAAATACAGTCTTGATGTCGGTTTTCGAGAGGACTAAGGAGATCGGGGTGATGAGGGCAATGGGTGCAGGAAGAGAGCATGTGTTTCAGTTAGTCTGGGTGGAGACTTTAGTGATGGCTTTGATAAGCGGGGTATTGGGCATCGGTATCGCCCTTATTGGGATGGGGTTTGTAGAGAAGATAATCAAAAAACTTCTTCCTTTAGCCCCTCAAGGGAGCGTGGTCTCATTTGATCTAAATATTCTTTTAATCTGTTTGGGTTTTATAATTTTTGTAGGCTTGGTGGCTGGAATCTATCCAGCTTATCGAGCTTCAAAACTTAAACCGATAGAGGCGATCAGAACAGAATAATCAAGAGGAGGAGATATGAATTTCTTTAGCTTAGCTATAAAAAACCTTTTAAGGAGAAAGATCAGGACAACCCTTACCATCCTGAGCGTGGCGATTGCCATCTCTATTCTTTTCAGCCTGGTGGCTTTTAACCGGGGTTATGAAAAGGAGATGAAAAAGGAACTGCAGTATTTAGGTTATCATATCCTGATCGTACCGAAAGGGTGTCCTTATGAGGCAGCTTCCTTAGTATTGCACGGAGGGAAATTCCCACGATATCTGAAGGATGAATATGTGGAGGAGATAAAGAAAGTGGAAGGTGTCAAGGAAACTGCAAGACTTTTTATGAACTCAGAGACGGACTCCCTGCTTAAGGAGACCAAAATCTATTTTGGTATAGACCAGGACTATTTAAGATTCAAACCTCGCTGGAAATTCAAAGAAGGAGACTTCTTTAAAGATGATCACTCGTTGGTAATCGGGCAGTATGTGTCCGAAACCAAGAAGCTAAAGCTAGGCGATAAGACCAGAGCTTTCGGAGAGGATTTCACCGTATCAGGAATCTTAGAACAGACAGGCGACCAGGATGATGGGTTCTATTTTCTACCTATAAAGACTTTGACCAGGGTTTCAGACAAAGAGGGGCTTTTAGTAGCAGTTCCCCTACGGGTGGAGGATTTATCCAAAATCGAAGAGATAGCAGAGAAAATAAGAGCCACGGAGAGCGATATGAACGTGGTCTCGATGAAGGAGGTAACCGGAGCAATTATGGGCCTGGTCAGCTCCACCCGGGTTTTGATCTATGCAGTGGTCTTAATTGCGATTTTAATCAGTGCAGTTGGGGTTCTGAATACCATTCTAATGTCGGTTTTCGAGCGCACCCGGGAGATTGGGATGATGAAAGCGGTAGGTTCCTCCAGAATAGATATATTCAGGCTGATCTGGTATGAGACCTTTATCGTGTGCGTAACCGGCGGGTTTCTGGGCTCATTCTTAGCAGTGGCGGGTTCAAGCGGAATAGAGAAGTTCATAAAAAAGTTAATGCCCTATGCTCCGGGTGGTCAACTGATCTCTGCAGACCTTTTAGTAATAATAGTTTCAGTTCTTTTTGCCGTGATAATGGGTATCTTAGCCGGAATCTATCCAGCTTATCGGGCTTCAAATTTAAGGCCGATCGAGGCTATCAGAACCGAATAGCAAAGGAGTGAAAAATGACAAAAGAGCTTTTCTACATAGAAGGGATAACTAAAATCTATCGGAGGGGTAAGGAGGAGATAAAAGGAGTGGATGGTCTTACCCTGAATATAGAAAGAGGTGAGTATATCTCCATCTTAGGACCTTCAGGTGCAGGAAAGACCACCTTCTTAAATATGTTAGGGTGTATCGATTCACCTACGGAAGGAAGGATTCGCTTTTTCTCTGAGGACGGAAACCAATTGGAACTTTCCTCTTTAAGGGAGAATAAACTGGATGCTTTCAGAAGGAGAAACATCGGTTTCGTCTTTGCCGATTTCTTTTTGATTCCATCCTTAACTGCGACTGAGAATGTGGCTCTGCCTTTGCTCTTTTCTGATGAGAAAAGGGTTGAGGATGAATATCCGCAAAAAGTTTTGAAGATGGTCGACTTGGGGCATCGACTGAGCCACAAACCCTTACATCTTTCGGGGGGGGAGATGCAGAGGGTGGCGGTGGCACGCTCGATTGTCAACCAGCCCAAAATCCTTTTAGCTGATGAGCCGACCGCAAATTTGGATACCACTAATTCTGAAATAATCTTCAATATCTTCGAGGAGTTAAACCGGGATGGAATGACTATCATAGTAGCTACCCATTCCGAGGAGCTGGCAAAAAAAGCCAAAAGGATAATCTTTTTACAGGATGGCAGGATAATTCAGGATAAAGGAGGAAGATAAGATGAAAAACCATGCTATCTATGGCGAAGGCCTGACCAAAATTTTTCAAAGGGGAAGCGAAAAGCTCTATGCCTTAAAAGGGGTTGACTTCAAGATTAGCCCAGGTGAGATAGTCTCGGTAGTCGGTAGGTCAGGTTGTGGCAAGACCACCCTTTTGAATATGATTGGCTGTCTGGATACACTTTCTGAAGGGACCCTCCATATCGGAGGTAAAGAGGTCTCTAAACTTCAAGAAAAAGATTTAATCGATGTTAGAAGGAAAAATATAGGTTTTGTTTTTCAACTCTTCTATCTTATACCCACCTTAACTGCTTATGAGAATGCCCTTTTACCTTTACTTTTTGCCCGCAGGTTAGATAAGAAAGAGAAGGTGAAAGAGATCTTTCAAAAGGTGGGCTTAGGTGAAAGGTTGAACATGCTCCCTTCAGAGTTAGATGGCGGGGATATGCAAAGGATTGCCATTGCCCGAGCCTTAGTGAACGATCCTAAGATAATTTTGGCAGATGAGCCTACCGGAAGGCTGGAATCGAAATCTAAAGAGAAGATATTCGACTTATTTAAAAAATTATCGGATGAGGGTTTAGCCATTGTGATTGCCACTCACGATTTGAACTTAGCTTCCCGGGCGGATAGGGTGATAAGATTAAAAGATGGGATGATAACCAATTAAAAATTTCTTTCCAAAGGAGGTGAGCAATATGAGTAGAATGTGGCTAAAAATAGGGGTGGTCTTAATTATTCTTGTCCTGATTTTAGGAGTTGCGACCAACTGGTTCGGAACTGGTGGGAAATCGGGACCCAAAATGGCGGTTTGCCCAGTTTGTAAAATGAAGACTTTAGTGACTGAAAGCACCCCTTCCTATGTATATAATGGGAAGACCTATTATTTTATGAACGAGGAGCATAAACAGATTTTTATGGAAGACCCGGATAGATTTTTGAAATGATCAGATAACATATGGGCTTACCAGTCACCTGACTTAACAAGGGGAATAAAAGGAGTTTAAAATGAAAAAGCAAAATTTAATTCTGATTATTATTTTGGCAATATCGTTTCTTTTCATCGGGCTTGGTGCCAATAAAATCTATTCTCATTCAGATCCTAAAGCCTGTTCCAAAGCCTGCTGTGCCAAATCTTCTTCCCATTCTTCTCACTCGGAAAAAGCTTCAGGGACGAAATCTGATTCTACTTTACCACCAGTGGAGCATAAGATCAAAAAAGAGGAGATAGGTAAAAAAGAGGTTTGTGTGATGTGCAATATGGCAGTTACTGTCTCCAAAAAGACCCCGGCTTTAGATTATAAAGGGAAAACTTACTATTTCTGCGATAAAAATGAGAAAAAAAGGTTTTCTGAAAATGCGGCAGAATATGTTTCCAAAGATGATTCAACTCAGGCAAAAAGTCCTCAATATGGTTTTGAAGCAGTCTGTTCGGTTTGTGGGATGAAGCTGAAAGTGGAAAAAAATACCCCATCTTTAGTTTATAAAGGGAAGACCTATTATTTTATGAATGAAGCCCACAAAAAGATGTTTGAGAAGGACCCGGAGAAGTATTTGAGATAGAAGTTTTGTTCTTTTGAAAAGAAATTATATCTTGTAGCGCCCGACTTTTGTGTCGGGCGATTCTTTCTGCTTCTAACAAAAAGAGAAGTATCAATCCAATAGATCACCCAAAATCACAAAGGGCGAGCAAACATAATTGCTCGCCCCTCATGGGACAACTGAAGGGATTTTTCTCAACAGGCTGGCCTTTTCCTCTTTCAAGTTCTTTGGAATTATTTGTAGCATACAACTACACACTCATACACCGGGTCAAATTTACATAATAAGAGACAATGTTTGGCTGAGGCGGTCATATAAAGTGACCCCCAGATAATCACAGTAAGAGCAAAGACCAAGACCGCGACTTTAATCTTTCTTAGGAATTTCATTCATCTCACCTCCTTTCTAAGAGTTTGAAAGATGATGTTATTTTGTGAAGCATATGGTTAATTATGAAACAATTTTATAGAATAGCGTCCCTATCTAACTTGTATTTAAAAGGATATCGCGTAGGGGTGGAGTCGTCAAGATCCTTCGGACTTGCCTCCACCCTTTCTATTGCGGGCGGAGATGAACTCCGTCCCCACGCTAACTGTTAGCATCACCATAAGCTTTTCTCTGAGGGGCAAGCTCGCCTCTGACGGGCTCACCCCTGCAATATCTGTGCTCACTTCATCATCCGTACCTACAGCAGATGCACCAGCAATAGTAAGGTGGAATTTCGCTGCAGACCATACACCAGGCAGTGCAGGGCAGCCTCGCATCAACAGTCTTGGGAGTGGAAAGCACGATGAATCCCAAAATTAGAGATAGAACCGCAAAAAGGAGCACAAGGACTTTAAGCTTTCTGAAAAGCTTCATTCTCTTTCACCTCCTCTCGTTATGGTTTAATCTTTAAGTCTCAAAATCTTTTTATGTCTCTTTAGTAAAGATCCAGGCAAAGCCTCTTTGACTCTCCCTTGTGAATCTATGGAAGAATCTGTCCGATGATATTGTTTTCGAAAAACTCTTCTTATTAACATCCTCAGGGGCGGATAGTTTTTCTCCGCCCCCGGGATAAAGCTTTTGAAGTGGGCTGAACGAAATTGGTCTAAGTTTTTATGGGAAGTAGGGTCCGCAGTAAGTACAGACACACCAGCAAAAGTAGGGAGGATTTTCAGTACAATACATCACCCAACAATCGCAGGGGGGGGAAGCGGTAGTGCTTTTAACTGAGAAAATGGATACAGCCCCGAAGATCACAACTAAGACCGCAAAGACCAAAACCAAAGCCCTGAATTTTCTTAATGCCTTCATTCTTTTTCACCTCCTTTCGCTTTTGTTTGACCCAGAAGCTCTAAAATCTCCTTTTTCTGTTTGTCTTCCAGTGGTCCAGGCCAACCTCCTTTGACTTTCCCTTGTGGATCTATGAGAAGAGTTTGAGGGATGACATTACCTTTGTAACTCTCGACCAAAATAGGGTCTGACATCATTATCACTGGAAATTTTATCTCAAAATCCTTTATGAATTTTCTGGTTTCCTCTGGCCCGCTTACACATAGACCCAAAAACCTAAAACTTTCGTTTTGATATTTTTCGTAAAGCCCTTTCCAGAACTCCATATTAACATCGCAAGCGTGGCATCCAGGAGAAAACCAGAATAGAATGGTATGAGGTGAAGAGGGGGTATAGATTATAAAGACTTCCTTCCCATTCACATCTGTACCGCGGAAGGAGGGGACTTGTTGATCTTTAGTTAAAGTCTTAAAATAGGTCCGGGGATTGGTTAAAGCTTGCTGGAGTCTCCGATTTTGCAAAATCAGATAGATAATCTCTATCCCCATTGCCACAACAATCACACACAGGATGACGATCCAGAGCTGACCTTTAGAGGCTTTTTCTTCCATTTGAGAAAAGCAGTAAAGCTTTTTTAGTTGATGGTCGAAGTTGAGACCTAACTTTTACAAAAATAAATTCAGACAAAAACAAAGTCAAGTAAAAATTCAAATTTTTTGATGAAATTAATAATTCTTTATCTGACAATAAGTTAAAAAAGAGTTTTGGTGAGCCATTTGCGGCTTTTGAAAAAATTAGTTGTTGATTTTTATCATTTTTTCTTAATGTTTTTTCCTGTAGAAATCTTCAAATCTTTTTGACTTTTTCCTAATAAATAATATATTAGTTTATAGAGGAGAAAAGTCTATGCCGGCGAATTTGCCACCCCAGTATTTTGAGGCGGAAAGAAGATACCGGGAAGCCAAAACAGATGAGGAACGTCTCAAAATCTTAAAAGAGATGTTCGCCATTATGCCCAAGCATAAGGGGACCGATAGGCTACAGGGGGATTTGAAAAGGAAAATCTCTCAGCTAAGAAAGGCGGCTCAACAGAAAAAGAAGGCAAAAAAAGGGTTAATCTATAATATCCAAAGGGAAGGGGCGGGACAGGTGGTTTTGATCGGCTATCCCAATGTGGGCAAATCTCAGATTATCTCAAAGGTCACCAATCTTCATCCCGAGGTAGCCCCCTACCCTTTTACCACCAGAAAACCCCAGGCCGCCATGATGCCCTATGACCATATCCAGATTCAGCTGATCGACAGCCCCCCTATCACGAAAGAATATATGGATTCCTGGATGGTGGGAATAATCAGAAATGCCGATGGGGTCTTGTTGATAGTGGATTTAACCGCTGACGACCCAACAGAGCAGGTGGAGGGGGTTTTAAAGAAGACTGAGCAGTCGAAACTGAGGTTGTCCCGAGAGGAAAAAGAGATCGATTATGAAGAGGGGATCGCTTATAAAAAGACTCTTTTAGTGGCTAATAAGAATGAATCAGAAGAAACCGAGAATAATTTTTCCCTTTTGAAGGAGTTCTATGGCAACGATATCCCCATAATCTCCATCACTACCCGGAATAACCAAGATTTGGTTAAGCTGAAGGATGAGATCTACAATCTTTTGGGGATAATCCGGATATATACCAAAGAGCCAGGCAAAAAGCCAGATTTTTCCGATCCTATTATTTTAAAAATTGGGAAAACAGTTATGGATGCGGCTTTAATCATTCACAAAGACTTTGCCCATAATCTGAAATATGCCCGGGTCTGGGGAAAAACCCGATTCGAAGGGCAGATGGTGCACCGGGATTTTGTCCTGCACGATCAGGATGTAGTGGAATTTCATATTTGAAACCTCGCCCCGTTTGGAATTAAAGAAATTCTTTCCCAATAAATATTAAGAGCAATTTTCTCTTGTTTGTTATCTCAATTCTAATTAAGCCGAAAGACGCGTAGGCAAGCCTTCATGGCTTGCCTGCCATCCCGCAAAATGCGGGACGGCTACGCAGTCCAATAATATCTTGAAAATCAATAGGTTACTAACCCTCACCACAAGATAAAAAATCGATCCAACGAAAAATACAAAACTATGCAAAACTTTTTGTCACCTGATTTCTTAAATGTCAAGATATCAATCACCCACTTCAAACTCTGTCAATCCCTATAACTTTGGACGTATCTTCTTTTGTTTGTTATCTTTATTCGACTTAAGCCGAAAATGGAATTGAAAACCGATTTCAATCAAAAGACTTAGAAAAGTTGGGGAAATCTTTTATTGCTTTTTCAAGGGGATAGCAATATTTTATAGTGAATTCGGATGAGGTGTTGAAATTATGCAGGTTTTCAACTTAGGGATTGCCTGGTGCTGGGAATATGATAAAGATTTAGTCATCGATCTGGAGAAGGAATGCTTGCAAAGAGGGGTGTCCATTTATCTTGTCGCTTTCTATAATTTAAAAGAGACCATTGGTAAAATCGAATCAGGGGAGCTTAATTTCAATCTTTTCTTCGATCGAGCCTCAGACTTAGATGCGAATTTCGATGATTTGGTCTTTTTGATCAAAAAGAAAGGGATTAAAATGATAAATGATATTGACAGAGCTATCTGGGCAACAGATAAGGCGACGATGCATTTAGAATTTTTGAGCGCGGGGATTAATGTTCCATATACCCTGATCCTTTCTCCCTATGAGGTCAAAGAAGAGTTGACTTTAAGTAAATCGGATTTAGATAAAATTGGTATCCCCTTTGTGGTCAAACCGGCCTGCGGTGGATGTGGCGACGGGGTGATATTGGATGCTTTAAGCTGGGAGGATATAAAACTCGCTCGGAAGGATTTTCCGGATGACAAATATTTGGTCCAGCAAAAGATAGTTCCCAGGATGATAAATGGTCAAAGAGCCTGGTTCCGGGTCTATTACTCCTGCGGGGAAGTCTTCTGCTGTTTCTGGGATGACCAGACCAAAATAGCGAATATTTTATACAAAGACAAGATAGATGAGAAGGTTTACTCTGAGATCGAAAACATCATCAGAAAAATTGCCAAGATCTCCAATCTGGATTTATTCTCCACCGAGATAGCCCTTAACCATTCAAATAAACTTGTGGTCATCGATCATGTTAATGATCAAATAGACTTGCGAAAGAAATCCCAGCATTATGATGGGGTTCCGGATGAGGTGGTGCATAATATAGTCTTCTCTTTAGTCACGCACACCCAAAAGACAATAGCTCAAGAAAAATCAAATCTGAGAGTTTCTCAATGAAAACTTTGATCGCTTCGATTTCCGGGGTGAGGGGAATTGTGGGTGAAGGATTAAACCCGGAGGTGGTTTTGAAATATTCTTTCGCTTTTGGGAATTATTGCCAATCAAAAAGAGTGGTTTTGGGACGGGATTGTCGGGCTTCTGGAGAGATGTTATGGTTTGCTTGCGTATCCGGTCTTTTAGCTTCCGGATGTGAAGTTATCGATATCGGCATCTGTCCTACCCCTACGGTGGAGATCGCAGTTGAGAAGATGAAAGCTCAAGGAGGGATAGTCATCACCGCCAGCCACAATCCGATAGAATGGAACGGGTTGAAATTCATCGGAAAAGATGGAATGTTTTTGAATGAACTTGAATTGAAAAAGCTTTTTAAATTGACTGAAAAAATTTTCGATTATAAACCCGGTCATAAATGGGGCAAGATATATTTTGAAGATGGCTGGATTCAAAGACATATCGACTTAATTTTGAAACTGAAATATATAGATAAAGTTAAGATCAAAAGAAGAAAACTTAAGGCGGTTATTGATTGCAACAATGGAGCGGGAAGCATAATTGCTCCTATGCTTTTGGAGAGATTGGGTTGCAAAACGGTGAAGTTGAATTGCACTTTCACCGGCAAATTTTCTCATCCACCTGAGCCGGTGCCCGAAAATTTGAGACAGCTCTGCAGAGAAGTCAAAAGACAAAAAGCAGATTTGGGATTTGCTTTAGACCCGGATGGGGACAGGTTGGCGATAGTATCAGAAAAAGGTCTTCCTATAGGGGAGGAATATACTTTAGCTTTAGCTACCAAGTTTGTATTGTCGAAAAAATTAGGAAATGTGGCGGTGAACGTATCTACTTCAAGAGTAATGGACGACATTGCCAATGAATATAAAGTGAAGCTCTATCGCACCAAAGTGGGTGAAGCCTTTGTCTCAAGAGGAATAAGAAGAGTTAAGGGAATTATTGGGGGGGAAGGGAATGGAGGGGTTATTCTGCCTGAGGCTCATTATGGCAGGGATGGACTTTTGGGGATGGCTTTGATCTTAGGATATCTGGCTGAATCGAACTGTCCTATTTCACAGTTGGCTACCAAACTAAACCGATATTTTATTGTAAAAAGGGCAATCAAATTAAAGGGAAATTTCGAAAATAGATTGAAGAGGCTTTTGGAAATACATAAAGATCAGAAAATTGATAAAATTGATGGGGTCAAGTTCAATTTCAAAGACTTTTGGGTCCATATCAGAAAGTCGAATACTGAGCCAATAGTGAGGATAATTGCAGAAGCTCAATCGGGGAAAAAGGCATTAGAATTAACTGACCAGATGATAAAATTTTTCAGCAGAGGATAGAATGTGCGGGATAGTTGGATATGTCGGTGATAAAAAGGCGATTTCCATTTTGATGGAAGGGTTAAAAAGATTAGAATATCGAGGGTATGATTCCGCGGGGATCGCTCTTTTAGAAAAGGGAGGTTTGATCTTTGAAAAAACAGCTGGTAAAGTTTCCTCTTTGGAGAATCTTATCAAGAATAAAAATTTTGAAAGCACTACCGGCATAGCCCATACCAGGTGGGCTACTCACGGTGAGCCTACCGATATTAACGCCCATCCCCATCTGGATTGCAAAAAAAGGATGGCGGTAGTTCACAACGGTATTATTGAGAACTTTCGGAGTTTAAAGGAGGTTCTGGAAAAAAAAGGGCACAGGTTCACCTCCCAAACCGATACTGAGGTCTTAGCCCATCTGATCGAGGAATATTATGAGGGGGATTTGGTCGAAGCCACCAGGATAGCTTTATCCCAGGTGGAAGGGACTTATGGTATTGCGGTTTTGTGTAAGGACAATCCTTCTCAGATTGTGGCCGCCAGACATGGAAGCCCCTTGGTTATCGGGAGAGGGGATAATGAAAATTTCGTAGCCTCAGATGTCTCAGCCATTCTAAGATACACCAAACAGGTGGTCTATTTAGAAGACAGAGAGGTAGCCTTAGTTACCCCGGAGAAATTCTCTATCACTACTATCGATAACATCGAAGTTACTCCTCATGTTCAGGAGATCGTTTGGAGTTTAGATATGATCGAGAAGGGTGGATTTCCTCATTTTATGCTAAAGGAGATCTTCGAACAACCGACCACCCTTCAAAATGCGATGAGAGGAAGATTGAACGAGGAGGATGGAACGGCCAGATTGAATGGACTGAATTTGCAATATGAGGAGCTACATCATATCAACAGAATCATCTTCACCGCCTGCGGCACCTCCTGGCATGCGGCTTTGATCGGAGAATATCTGATCGAGGATTGTGCCTCCATACCGGTGGAGGTGGAATATGCCTCAGAGTTCAGATATAGAAGCCCGATCATCCATAATGGTACCGTGGTATTTGCTATCTCCCAATCGGGAGAGACTGCGGATACCTTGGCGGCCATAAGAGAGGCGAAAAGGAAAGGGGCTACAGCTTTGGGAATTTGCAATGTGGTCGGCTCCACCATTGCCCGGGAGACTGATGGAGGGGTCTATATCCACGCCGGACCGGAGATCGGAGTTGCCTCCACCAAAGCTTTCACTTCTCAGATAATGGTTTTATCCCTTCTGGGACTTTACTTGGGCAGGATGAGAGCTATGTCTGCTGAAAGGGGAAAGGAGATAATCCAAGCTTTAAGAAAAATACCTTCCCAGGTGGAAGAGATTTTGAAAAAGAACTCTTCTATCCTAAAGATCGCCTCCGAATATTATCAGAAGAATAATTTCTTATATTTAGGCCGAGGGATAAACTATCCAGTTGCCTTGGAAGGCGCCTTGAAATTGAAAGAGATCTCCTATATCCATGCCGAAGGCTATCCCGCAGCTGAGATGAAGCATGGTCCCATTGCCTTAATCGATGAGAATATGCCGGCAGTGGTTATCGCCTTAAAGGATAATGTCTATGAGAAGGTCTTATCCAATATCGAGGAGATTAAAGCCCGCCGGGGAAGGGTGATCGCTGTTGCTACGGAAGGGGATGAGGAGATAAAAAAGGAGGTGGATCATGTGATTTACATACCTAAAACCTTGGAACAACTAACTCCCATTTTGTCTATCATCCCTCTACAGCTTTTAGCCTATCACATCGCAGTCTTGCGAGGCTGTGATGTGGACCAGCCGAGAAACTTGGCGAAAAGTGTGACGGTGGAGTAAATCTTTAATAAAGGATTTTTTATGATAAAAAAAGTTTTTTCCTTTTTCCTTTTTATATTTTTTATGATAATTTTGGTTTTATTCTCTGGTTGTGGTAAGAAGAAAAATGCCCAGGAGGCTTTGGCTCACTTCCACCAGGGGAACCAGTATATGCAAAAGGGGGAGATAGATTTGGCTATAGAGGAGTTTAAAAAAGCGGTAAAGCTCGACCCTAAATTCAGTGAAGCGCAAAATAACTTAGGGGGTGCCTATATGCAGAAGGGAATGGTGGATGAGGCTATCGTTCATTTTAAAAACACAATAGAGTTTGATCCCGATTATGCGAAGGGTTACAACAATTTAGGGGGTGCTTATGCGCAGAAAGGGATGTTCGAAGAGGCGATAAAAAACTTACAAAAGGCTGTCGAAATCAACCCGAACTATGTGGATGTATACTGTAACCTGGGGCGCCTATATATTCAACAGAAAAATCTGGATGCCTCAATCTTCTCCTTCAAAAAAGCTATCGCTTTGGATGATAGAAATTTCGATGCCCATCACAACTTAGCCTTGGTCTATTATAGCCAGAAGAGATTGGATGAAGCTTTAGAGGAGCTAAAAAAAGCCTTAGAGATCAACCCTAATTCAGCCAGCACCCATGCCGGCTTAGGTCTGGTATATAAGGAAAAGAAGATGCCCAGCCAAGCCATAGATGAGTTTAAGAAAGCACTGGAGATAGATCCCAATAATCAGGTGGCCAAGGCAAATTTAAGATCGATTCCCGGAGGAGGAGAAATAGAATAATATAAAACTGAGGCTTGCTTTTTTAGTTTGATATTATTATATTCTTTTGCGTAAAAATGAAGGAGGAGAAGGATTTGAAAAAAGATATTCATCCCAAGTATTTTGACACTACCATCACCTGTGCCTGCGGGAATGTGATTCACACCCGCTCTACGGTGAAAGATATCCACGTGGAAATCTGCTCAGCCTGCCACCCCTTTTTCACCGGCAAGCAGAAGTTGATCGATCCCGCAGGGAGGGTGGAACGTTTTATCAGAAAATATGAGAAGGTGAAAGAGAAAGAAAAAAAAGAAAAGACCGCAGATCAGTAGCGTTTTTCGACCTGTTGTTGGAAAGGGGAAATTTTGTTTTTCTGACAACAGGTCTTTTTATTTGTATTAACTTATAGCGATGGCACATGGAGCTCTGAAAAAGCAGTTTGTTGAGTGTGTATCTTTAGGGTGTGTTGAAAAACCCTTTTAGTGTCATTGCGAGGAGTCCCGCCAAAGGCGGGGTCGCAATGACCAATCCTCTGAACTTTTTCAACAGTCCCTTTAAGAAAGGAGACTTTTTGTCAGATTTAAATGTGGGAGGGCAGGCGGTTATCGAAGGGGTGATGATTCGTTCACCCAAAAGAATCTCCACTGCGGTGAGGAGACAAAGCGGGGAGATTGTAGTGAAGAATGACGATTATATTTCTTTAACCAAAAGATATAAGATTCTGGGTTATCCTGTAATCCGAGGGGTGGTATCTTTGATTGAGATGCTGGTTATCGGAATAAAAACCTTAAACTATTCTGCGGACGTGGCCATAGAGGAGATAGAAGAAAAGGAAGGAAAGAAGAAAAAAAATCCGGAAGAGAAGAAAGGGCAAAGTTGGATCTTGGGTTTGACCTTTGTCTTGGCATTAGGCTTAGGGATAGGGATATTTTTCTTTCTGCCTCTGTTTTTTTCCAATCTTTTGAAGCTCAAAAAGGATGCTTTAGCTTTCAATCTGGTCGCGGGTTTAATCCGGGTGGGGATGTTTTTGGCTTATGTCTGGGCGATCTCTTTATTCGGAGAGTTCAAAAAGATATTTCAATATCACGGGGCAGAGCATAAGTCTATCTATGCTTATGAGCAAGGGGAAGAACTGAAGATAGAAAATGCTAAAAAATATTCGACTAAACATCCACGATGTGGAACCAGTTTCATCTTAGTGGTGGCTATCTTTGCCATTTTGTTTTATTCTCTATCGGACACAATCTATTTTCTTCTGGTAGGGACATTTCCCTCACTTTTACGAAGGGTTTTGATTCATTTTATCCTGCTTCCTTTAGTAGCGGGAGGAGCTTATGAGATTCTGAAATTGTCCGGTAAGACCAAAGAGAACAAACTGACTAAGATTTTGATCGCACCCGGTTTGTGGCTGCAGAAAATAACCACCCAAGAGCCATCAGATTTGCAATTGGAGGTGGCCATAGTGGCGTTAGAGAATGCGGTTAGAGATGAAAAGGAGATTTCAAAAAAAAGTAGAAAGTAAAGCGCGGAGCCGAGGGTTTATCCCTCGGTCCAGAGGCAAAAAGCCTTTGCTAAGCGGGAATAAATAGATTTAAAGATAATAGGAAGTGATTGGTATGTTAGAGATTTTAGAAAAGATCGAAGAGAAACATAAGGAGTTGACCGACCTTTTGTCCGATCCGAAAACTTTGGCAGATCAAAAAAAGTATAAAGAGATCGCCAAAGAGCATAGTAACCTGTCAGAGATAGTTGAAGTCGGCGTCCAATATAAAAAGGTGCTCAAGCAGATAAAGGAGGATGAAAAGATCAGACTGGAATCGCAGGACAAGGATTTATTGGAGCTGGCAAAATCGGATTTGGAGGAGCTATATCCTCAGAAAAAGGAGTTGGAGGAAAGGTTGAAGGTTATGCTTATTCCTAAGGACCCGGATGATAATAAAAATACCATAGTCGAGATTCGAGCTGGAACCGGCGGGGAGGAAGCGGGACTTTTTGCGGCTGATTTATACCGGATGTATTCCAAATATGCGGAGAAAAAGGGATGGAGATTTGAAGTTTTATCCTCCAACCCAACCGGATTAGGTGGTTTTAAGGAGATCATCTTTTCAGTCGAAGGAGACAACGCTTTTGGTAGACTAAAATATGAATCGGGAGTTCATCGGGTCCAGAGAGTCCCTGTAACTGAAGCTTCAGGGAGGATTCATACCTCAGCCGCTTCAGTTGCAGTTCTGCCTGAGGCGGAGGAGGTGGATATCAAAATCGATCCGGAGGACTTAAGAATAGATGTTTTCAGATCATCCGGTCCAGGTGGGCAGTCGGTCAATACCACCGATTCTGCTGTTAGAATCACCCATATCCCTACCGGGACGGTGGTCTCCTGCCAGGATGAGAAATCACAATTGAAAAACAAAAATAAAGCGATGAAGGTTTTGAGAGCCAGGCTTTTGGATAAGGCAAAAAGAGAGCAGAAAGAGAAGATCGACCAGGAAAGAAAAGAGATGGTGAAGACCGGGGACAGGTCCGAAAAGATAAGAACCTACAATTTCCCTCAAGGTAGGGTAACTGACCATAGAATCGGCTTGACATTATATAAACTGGATGATATTTTGGCTGGAGACATCGATGAGTTCATCTACAATTTGAGACAGAAAGAACAGGAAGAGAAACTGAAAACAAGTCCAGACGTAAAATGAAGCCGAGAATTATCATTGCTTTTATTCTCACTTTAGTTTTGCTCTCCATTTCCAGAAAAATCTCCGAAAGGAAACCCGAATTTAAAACTGCGGATTTTTTGGGCAAAAGAATTGAGCACATAACTGTAACAGAAAAAGTCGGGGGAGGTGATGTGGAGATAAATGCTAAGATAGTTACTTCAGAGTCTACCCCCAATTACCAGATGGACCTATTCTCTAAAATCGGTGAAGGGGAATATAATTCTTTACCGATGATTTCCAAACCAGAAAATCCACAGATCTATTCAGCCACCATCCCCTCCCAACCAAAAGGTGAAAGAGGTTATTATTATATAAAAGTAAAGGACAATTTAGGCAACGAAGTTACTCTCCCTCAAGAGGTGGAGACTAAATGCCCCCCTTTTATGATTAAATTCAAAGGGAAGGTTTTTCCCTTGATTTTAGTGCTTCACATCTTTTCGATGTCTGCCGCAATGTTTTTCTCCTGGATGGCGTTCCTTTACGCCTGGGAGATTTTGAAAGGGAGGAAGTTTTTGAACCAATTAGGATTTAGCTCTTTAATGGCTTTGATCTTTGTCTTTCTGGGTGGATTTCCTTTGGGTTTTTCAGTTGCCTACCAGACCTTTGGCCAAGCCTGGGGGGGAATCCCTTATGGCTGGGATGTTACTGACAATAAGACCTTAATCATTTTGATCTTCTGGTTAGTCGTAGTCTGGCTTTTGAAAGGGACGATCTTTAAAAAAGATGAGAATAGAAATTTTGCCAGTCCTAAAAAAGTCGCCATCTGGACCATCATATTTTTCATCTTAACCGTTTTAATATATCTGATTCCACACAGCCTCAGAATATGATCGATACGAAGTATCTTGACGATTTTGAAAAGATATCCAAGATAGCTCTGAATACGGCAAAGTCTAAAGGGGCAAGCTATACCGATATCCGGATTTCACAGATAAAAGATGAAAGCCTGAGCACCAAAAATGGGGCTTCTGAGTTAATTCAGAATTCGGAAAGTATAGGTTTTGGCCTTCGAGTTATTTATAATGGAAGCTGGGGATTTGCCTCTTCCTGCGATTTTGATGAGAAAAATATTAAAAGAATTGCTTTATTGGCCATTCAAATTGCGAAGGCAAGTTCTAAATTGAAGGAAAAGAATGTAGCATTATCCCCCCTTTCAAAAACTTTAGATTCCTACAATACCCCCATAAAAATAGACCCTTTTTCTGTTCCTCTAAGAGAGAAATTGGAATATCTTTTGTCCTTAGATAACCTTCTTTCTAAAGTTTCCGGAATAAATTTCCGAGAGGCATTTATGGCGTTCAGAAAGGAAGAAAAATTCTTTGCTTCTTCCGAAGGATCGAGAATAGATCAGAAGATAATTTATTCCGGGGCTGGAATCTCTGCTACTGCAATGAAATCCCATAAAGAGATGGGGAAAAGGTCTTATCCTAATTCATCCGGACAGTATGAAACCAAAGGGTATGAGTTAGTAAGTGAGTTGAAATTGGAAGAGAATGCGGGAAAGATTGGCAATGAGGCTTTAGCTTTGCTTTCAGCCAAGGAATGTCCGCAAGGGGTTAAGACCATAATCTTGGATGGAGCGCAGGTCTCTTTACAGATCCACGAATCGATAGGCCATCCCCTCGAATTAGATAGAGTCTTCGGCGCTGAAAAGAATTTTTCCGGAACAAGCTTTGCCACAACAGATAAGCTGGATAAACTCAAATATGGGTCAGAGATAGTAAATGTGGTCACCGATCCGAGTTATCCCGGTGGTTTGGGGACTTTTGGTTATGATGATGAGGGGGGTAAAGCGGAGAGGTTTTATTTGATAAAGGATGGGATATTGGTAGGCTATTTGACTTCCCGAGAGACCGCTTCCTTGATCAACAGAAAAAGCAATGCCAGTATGCGAGCGGAAAGTTGGGGGGATGTTCCCATTATCCGGATGACCAATACTATTCTTTTGCCTGGGAAACATAGTCTGGAAGATATGATCTCCGAGGTGGATGATGGAATCTATATGGAGACAGTTTCCTCTTGGTCCATAGATGATAACAGAGAAAATTTCAAGATGGGTTGTGAGATCGGGTGGGAGATAAAGAATGGAAAGTTAGGTGGGATGATAAAAAAGCCGACCTATTCTGGGAATACTGTAGATTTCTGGAACTCCTGCGATGCCATCGCCAATGAAAAATACTTCAAAATCTGGGGAACCCCCAACTGCGGCAAGGGCCAGCCCGCCCAAAATATCGCCACCGGCCAAGGGGCAAGCCCGTGCAGGTTTGGGAAGGTGAAGGTGGGGGAGTAAGCCTAATATGAAAAGAGTTTTGTGATTCAAGTTTTTAGGATGCGGAACTGGTTAGGAAAATTCGTTAATCTTAGCGATTAAAGAATTAGAGGAGACATCATTGTGTGTGGAAAGTATGGTTTGAAATGGTAGTCGCAACCTTTAGGTTGCGTTAGTCACTCCAAGAGAGTTAATACCTTAATGTTTGAAAAAGAAAAAATTTTGGAAATCTTAGAAAAGGGTTTGAAGTTTTCTGATGCGGACCAGACGGAGCTTTTGCTTTTAGAGGATGATTTTTATCTGACCAGATTTGCGGAGAATACGATTCATCAGAATGTGGGGAAATATGACCATACCCTTTTTGCCCGGACTGTTTTAGGTAAAAAAGTTGGAGTGTCATCTACTAATGTTTTGACTGAGGAAAGCATCAAAAAACTGATAGAAGATGCTAATGGGATCGCCAGAAATCAAAATGAGGATCCGGATTTTGTCTCCCTGCCCACCTCTCCTCCAGCACCTGAGGTAATGGGATTCTATAAAGATACCTATAGTTTTTCCCCGGAAGATAGAGCAGAGGCAATTGAAAAAATTGTCCAAAGATGCAAAAGAGAGAATTTATTTACCTCAGGAGCTTTTGAGATATCTACACAGGCTATTGGCGTGGTCAATTCCTTGGGTATCAGGCAATATTTCAAGGGGACCACTGCACAACTTTCCTTGACCGTTTCCCAAAATTCTTTTTCTGGCTGGGCTTTGGGGTTGTCCAGAGATGTCAAAAAAATTGATGTCGAAAGTTTGACTCAGACCGCAATAAATAAGGCTTTGCTGTCTTCAAATCCGATCGAGCTTCCTCCAGATGAATATACTGTTATCTTGGAGGAAGCCGCAGTCGCTTCTCTACTTCTGTTTTTGGCATTTTTGGGATTCGGAGCAAAGGGATTCACTGAAGGCAGAAGTTTTATGGCTAACAAGATCGGACAGAAGATAACCGCAGATAATATCACCATTATCGAGGATCCCTTTTTGAATGAGATGGCGGGGATTCCATTTGATTATGAGGGGGTGGCAAAAAAGAGGGTGGTCTTAATTGAAAATGGAATTGCCAAAGGAGTAGTCTATAATTCTTATTATGCTAATATCGGAAAGACTGAATCGACCGGGCATGCTTTGCCCCCGGATAATACCTTTGGTCCTTATCCTAAAAATATGGTTATCTCACCTGGAAATTCCACTAAAGAAGAGATGCTAGCCTCAACTGAAAAAGGGATTCTAATCACTCACTTCTGGTATATTAACTATCTTAATCCGATGAAAACTATGGTTACCGGAACTACCAGGGATGGGACTTTTTTGATTGAAAATGGGAAGATTAAATCGGCGGTTAAAAATATGAGGATAGGTCAAAGCATCTTAGAGGCATTTTCCAATGTGGAGATGATGACCAAACAAAGGAAGCTCTGTCCTCAATATGGGGTTGTAATGTATGTGCCGGCGATGAAGATAGGGGGGTTTAATTTTATTGAGTAGTTATATCACAGGTTGAGACAACCTGTGATACTAAGGATTTTTTTGTAGGGCTCTGCCTATGGCGGAGCAGAAGTTTTTCGCAAACCTATCATGCCGAAGGCAGATCCGCCTGTGGCGGAAAGGTTTGCCCTACGAAAAACGTAGTAGCTAAAGGATGAATTGATATGATAACTCGCAGGAAATTTTTTAAGTCATTTGGGATCTTCAGCTTGGGTTTTGCTCTTTTACCGAAGATATTATTCAAAAATTCTTTTTCAACCACTTTGGAGCCAACGGAAAACCCCCGCAATACAAGAAACTGGCTTCATGGCTTCCCTAAGAGAGGATGCTCCACTCCTTTATTTCCCCAGGATCATTTCGGCTCTTTCGAAAACAGGATGAATAAGCCGGATCAATTCTTTTATCTTGCCTCTTTATGACTATTTTGGAAGCCTTGAACCAAGCCACACAGACTCTGCGAGAAAAGAAAATCGCCAATCCCCGTTCTACCTCAGAGATTTTTTTATCTTCGATTTTGAATTTAAAAAGGGTGGATTTATATCTGAATAAGGATAGAATTTTAACTGAGAGGGAAAATGAAAAATTGAATTTATATCTTCAACAAAGAATCTTCGGCAAGCCGATTCAATATACCACCGGGGAAGTAGGTTTTTTTGGATATGACTTCAAGATCGATGATCGAGCTTTGATCCCTCGTCCGGAAACAGAGACTTTGGTTAATGAGATTATTCAATATTTCAAAGATAGAAAAAAAGACTGTGAGGCACTAAAGATTATCGACATCGGGACTGGCTCCGGGGCTATTGCGGTGACCTTAGCTAATGAATTGAGAAATTCACTTGTCTATGCCACGGACATATCCAAAGAGGCATTGGAATTGGCTTTGGAGAATGCTGTGAAAAATGAGGTGGAACAAAGAATTGAGTTTATTTGTGGGGATTTATTTGAACCATTGAAAGGAAAGAATCTGGAGAATTCCATCGATTGCATCGTTTCCAATCCCCCCTATGTTAAGGATAGCGAATTTGAAAACCTGGATAAAGAGATAAGAGATTTTGAGCCGAAAGTGGCTTTATTGAGTGGAGAGGATGGGATTGATTTTCACACAAAAATTGCCGAAGAATCGGTTAATTATTTAAAATCGTGTGGGCTTCTGGCTTTTGAGACAGGATTGGGGGATGCGGAAAGATTGGCTCTTTTTGTCTCTTCAAATAACTCTTATGAAAATATTAAGATAGTTAAGGATTTGGCGGAGATTAAAAGGGTGGTTCTGGCAATAAAGAAATAAAAGGATTTGGAGTGCCCCGCCTTTGGCGGGGTTGTTGCAAATCCGGTAGGTCAGACATTTTTGTCTGATAGTAAAGAACAGACAAGAATGTCTGTTCTACCAACAGATAAACCTATCATGCCTGAGGCAGATCCCCCGCAAATTGCGGGGGAAAGGTTTATACTCCAATTTTCTTGACTTTTCCTTTTAATCTTGTATCTTAAAATTTCGCAAAATCAAGCTTTCTCGATAAGAAGAAAAGCTAAAAAATAGAATTCGCAAATTTCTCAGGAGTTTATATGACGGAAAAGATGTGGGTAGTGATGAAGAAGGAAAGGACTTTTGGCGCGGAGTTGGTCCAAGTTGATATTCCCAGAATAAAAGAGGATGAGGTTTTGGTCAAGATAAAAGCCTGTTCCATCTGCGGCACTGATGTGCATATCTATAACTGGGATGAATGGTCTCAGGGCCGAATAAAACCGCCTTTGATTTTCGGGCATGAATGTGCAGGAGAAGTAGTTGAAGCAGGCAAAAATGTAAAAGGAATTAAAGTAGGTGATTATGTCTCCGCCGAAACCCACATCCCGGACCAGACCTGCTTTTTGTGTAAAACCGGCAAGATGCATATCTGTCAAAACTTGAAAATTTTGGGAGTGGACATCAATGGGGCTTTTGCCGAATATGTTGCCATTCCGGAGATCTGCGCCTGGAAAAATGATAAATCCTTACCCCCGGAGATCGCCACCATTCAGGAGCCCTTTGGCAATGCGACTTATACTGTGATGGAAAGTGGTGTCTCTGCTAAAATCATCGCCATAATGGGTGACGGGCCCATCGCCTGCTTTGCCACAGGGATTGCCAAGGCAGTAGGTGCGGCAAAAATATTCGCTGTGGGAGAATTTCCCTTTCGGGTGGAACTTTTAAAGAAGATGGGAGCAGATAAAGCTTACAGTATTCTTAAGGACAACCCCATAGAGGAGATAATGGAAGCCACCTCAGGTCAAGGGGTGGATTTAGTCTTGGAGATGACCGGAGCACAAAAGGCTATTGACGATGGTTTCAAGATTTTAAAAAAAGGGGGAACATTTACTGCCTTTGGTATTCCCTCAGGTAAAATTCTTTTCGATCTGAATAACAATGTCATCTTCAAAGGTTCTAAGATAATCGGGATCAATGGGAGGTTGATGTTTGAAACCTGGTATCAATTAGCCAATCTTTTGAATAACAAATTAGTTGACCCGACCCCGGTGATCACCCATAGATTTCCCTTAAAGGATTTCCAGAAAGGTTTTGAGGCGATTCTGTCACCGAATAAGGAATGCGGGAAAGTAGTGCTGTTCCCGTAGGATTTTTGTAGGGACAACCCTTGTTGAGCTAAGCGAAATCCCGATTTTTCGGGATGGCTGTCCAAGATCCTTATTAGGACAGGGACAAGCCCTGTCCCTACGGAGTTAATCCTGACGCCTAAATTAGAAATCGTAGTGCGACCCTTTTGGGGTTTGCTAAAATTGTAGAAGGATAAAATGGTCCGCCTATGGCGGACCCCTACATATCGATTAGACATCCGTAGGGGCGAACCTATGTGTTCGCCCGAACTTTATATGTTTCTCAAATTAGTATGTAGGGCAAGACTTCAGCCTTGCTTTTTATATTAACCTACAAACGCCCGACACAAAGGTCGGGCGCTACGGAAAAAAGTTAGCAGGGCAGACACGCAGGTCTGCCCCTACAATCTTTCTGATCAAATCAAATAATTTTGGCACAATAATTGGGGTTACTGACAAAATTTTGACTTGCCAAAACTATCTGAAGATATTATCTTCCCTCCGATTTTGAAATGCTTAAGTTTTAAGAAAGAAGGAGTTTTTTTAGATGAGCAACATAGGGTCATATGAAGAAAGATATAAAGGATTTGATTGGTCTTTTGCCAAAAAAGAATTAGGTTATAAAGAAGGCTTCCCTTTAAATATTGGGTATTATTGCTCGGATAGAATCTGCGAACAGGGGCTGGGGAAAAAGTTGGCTATGATCTGGGAGGGGTATTCGGGCGAGGTGGAAAGATTTACCTTCGATGATCTAAGAGTCTATTCCAACAACTTTGCCCACCTTTTGAAGAATTTAGACATCAAAGAAGGGGAGAGAGTTTTCATCTTTATGGACAGGGTCCCAGAGCTTTACTTTTCATTCTTAGGAATTTTGAAGATGGGTGGGATTGTGGCTCCCTTGTTCTCCGCATTTGGAGAAGACTCTCTTTTAACCCGGCTGGAGGATGGCAAAGCTTCTGCAATAATTACCAGTAACAAACTGATGAAAAAGATCAGAAGAATTAAGGATAGACTCCCTGAGCTTAAAAAGATAATCATTGCCACAGATGAGGAAAATATCAAACTGGAAGAGAAAGAGATAGCTTTTTCAGTCAAAAAATCTGAGAGGATAGAAAGCTTTGACATTTTTCCAAGCACCCCGGAAACACCCTCGGTCCTTCATTATACCTCCGGAACTACCGGAAAACCCAAAGGGGCTTTACATGTTCATTCCTCCATTTTCGCTCAATATCTGACCACCAAGTGGTGTTTAGATCTAAGGCCCGATGATATCTATTGGTGCACTGCTGATCCGGGTTGGGTTACCGGAACTTCCTATGGGATCATCGGACCCTGGAGTTTAGAGATTACCCAGGTGGTTTTGGATAGCGGCTTTCATCCGGAGAAGTGGTATGGCTTAATCCAAAGACATAAGATAACTGTCTGGTATTCTGCACCTACAGCAATCAGGCTGTTGATGAGGGAAGGGGAAGAGATAGTTAAAAGATACAACCTCTCCTCTTTAAGACATCTTTGCAGTGTGGGGGAGCCTTTAAATGCTGAGGCGGTGGTGTGGTCCAAAAAGGTTTATGGTTTGCCTTTTCATGATACTTACTGGCAGACAGAGACTGGATCCATTGTGATTTCCAATTACCCCGGAATGGAGGTCAGACCAGGCTCGATGGGGAAACCCTTTCCCGGAATTGTTGCCACGATCTTGGATTCCAATTATAATCCCATTACAAAAGTTGGATCTTTAGGCGTAATCGCCTTAAAACCTGGTTGGCCCTCAATGTTCAGAGCTTATTGGAACAACCCGGAGACTTATAATAACAAATTTAGAAATGGGTGGTATTTGACTGGAGACAGATCGAGCATTGATAAGGATGGGTATTTCTGGTTTGTGGGGAGGGATGACGATGTGATCAATACTGCCGGACATTTAGTCAGCCCCTTTGAGGTAGAATCCGCACTTTTAGAGCATAAGGCTGTGGCTGAATCAGCCGCTGTTGGAAAACCGGATCCGATAAATATGGAAGTGGTCAAGGCTTTTGTGGCGCTTAAACCGGAATTTGAAAAAAGCGATGATTTGGAACTGGATATAATGAACTTCATCCGCAAGAGGTTATCCCCTTTGGCTATGCCTCAGGAGATAGAATTCGTTCAATCTTTGCCCAAGACCAGAAGTGGAAAGATAATGAGGCGTCTTCTCCGGGCGCAGGAAAGGGGTGAGCCGATCGGGGATGTCTCGACTTTGGAAAATGATTGAACAGAAATTGGAGTGTAGATATGGAGTGCATCCACATGGATGTTGCATTGACCTGTTCAACGCATTCCAAAATAAAAACAGGGCGGAGACAAGCTCCGCCCCTACGCGAACAAAACAAGAAAACTTAAAAGGAGAAACAAAATGGATGAAACAAAACAGATAATCATCGATTACATTAAAAAGGAATTCTTAGAAGGGGATAGCGATGTAGAAGTCAAAGAGGATACTCCTTTGATCTCGTCTGGTATAGTCGATTCTTTTTCTATGGTCTCTTTGAAAACATTCCTGGAGAAAAAATTTAAGATTCAAATCCCGGATGCCAAGGCAACTCCGGAGGCTTTTGATACGGTTAACAATATCATAGTTCTCCTTAAGGAGTATGTGAAAATTTAATCGCTTCGGCAAAGGAATGAATCTATAAGTGGGATGACTCCCAACCAGTAGAAGGAGAGTCTTCCATCTATTATGATGTAGGAGGTTCTATGGCTTATGGTAATAAAGTAAAAGAGTTTTATTCAAATGAACTGAAGAATATCAAAGAGGCAGGATTAACCAAGGAAGAAAGGTATATTCATACTCCGCAAGGAGCGGATATCAAGGTGGAGTTTCCTGCAGGGGCTGTGGAAAAGGAGGTAATCAATTTCTGCGCCAATAATTATCTGGGCCTTTCCAGCCATCCAGAAGTGGTTAAAGCGGCTCATCAAGGGTTAGATGCCAGAGGGTATGGGATGTCATCAGTCAGATTTATCTGTGGAACCCAGGATATTCACCGGGAATTGGAAAGAAAATTAACCGAATTCTTAGGGACTGAAGATACTATTTTGTTCCCCTCCTGTATGGATGCTAATGCTGGAGTTTTCGATGTGCTTCTGGATAGAGAAGATGCTATGATTGCGGACAAACTGGTCCACGCCTCGATTGTAGATGGGATGAGACTTTGCCGGGCACAGCAATACGTTTATAAACATTCCAATATGGAACATTTAGAAGAGAAACTAAAAGAGGCTCAGGAGAATCGTTTAAGGATGATCATCACCGATGGGGTTTTCTCTATGGATGGAGATATTGCTAAATTGGATAAGATCTGTGACCTGGCGGAGAAGTATGATGCTATGGTCTTGGTGGACGATTCTCATGCCACTGGATTTGTGGGGAAGACCGGCCGGGGAACGCATGAGTATTGTGGTGTGATGGGGAGGGTGGATGTTATCACCACCACCTTAGGCAAGGCTTTAGGAGGGGCTTCAGGAGGCTGTGCCAGTGGCAGAAAAGAGATTGTGGATTTACTGCGTCAGAGAGCCAGACCATATCTTTTCTCCAATACTGTGCCCCCGGTTATCGTGGCTGCTGCCAGTAAGGTCTTAGACCTTATTTCCAAGACCACCGAAAGAAGGGACAAGTTAGAAAAAAACACTTTATATTTCAGAAAAAAGATGACCGAAGCAGGATTCGATATCAAGGAAGGTATCCATCCCATTGTTCCCATAATGCTTTATAATGCAAAGCTGGCCTCCGATTTTGCTAAGGACTTATATTATGAAGGGATCTATGTGATCGGATTTTTCTTTCCTGTGGTTCCCCGAGGGGAGGCGCGGATCAGAGTCCAGATCTCAGCTGAGCATGAGATGGAACACCTGAATAAAGCTATTGAAGCCTTCGCTAAGATCGGCAAAAAATATGTTATCCTGGGAAAAGAGAAAAAAGCGATAATCGAAAAATATGGGCTTTAGGGCTTGTTGAAAATCCACCCTTTTAGGCGGGATAAATTCCCGCCTCTATGGGTGACAATAACGATAGGGCAGGGCATTTAGCCCTGCCAACTAGGTTTTTGAACAGTCCTTTTAGATTCGCCCTAAAGGGGAACTAAGCGAAAAATGAACTCTAAAAAATGGTTTTCAGAATATCCCTTAAGACATTTTTTGTAGGAACTGAAAGGATCGGAGATGAAGAAGATAGTTCTGATTAATTCTGACAAGATGGGCAAAGGGGAAGATGAAGTTTGTTATCTGATGATGAAAAAGTTCATCAATAGTTTGGTGGGTTTGGAGGAAAAGCCGGAAAGATTGGTCTTTTACGGAGATGGAGTCAAGTTGACTGCCAAGGGCTCGCCAGTTATGGATGCTTTGTTATCTTTAGAGAATTTGGGGGTGGAGATAGTCTCCTGTGCCACCTGCGTTAACTATTATGGGCTTTCAGACCAGATCCAAGTGGGAAGAGTAGGTAATATGCCGGAGTTGGTTAAGCTTTTGATGGAGATGGATGATACTATTACTATTTAGTAGATGGTGGATAGTAGATAGTAAATAGTAAAAATAATAGAATGTCCAAAAGAAGCTATTTTGATAAATTAGCCCCGGATTGGGATAAGATCTATCATCAGGACAGTTTGCTTTTAGTAGAAGATTTAATCAAAAGATTCAAGATAAAAAAAGGTTCGATGGTGCTGGATGTGGGCTCAGGGACAGGGGTTTTATTACCTTATCTCTTAAAAAATGTGGGAAACAAAGGAGAAGTTTTTGCTTTAGATTTTTCTTTAGCGATGCTTAAAAAAGCAAAATCTAAAAAAGGGAATAAAAAAGTCAATTTTATCAATGCGGATGTGGAGGTCCTTCCTTTTACAAAAGATTTATTCGATTATATCATCTGTTTTGCCTGTTTTCCCCATATATTACATAAAGGGAAAGCTTTACTGGAGATGTCCCGGGTTCTAAAAAGGGGAGGGAAGCTTTTTGTTGCTCACCTCTTGAGCTCTGAAGAAGTCAAAAATCATCATCGCCAGTTCGGTGATGAGGTGGCAAAGGATATTCTTCCCCAAGAAAAAACAATGAAAAGCTGGATGGCTAAATCGGGCTTGAAAGGAATAAAGATTATCGATAAACCTTCTTTATATTTAGCTTCCGGGACAAAAAGATGATTCGCTTGAACTCCAAAGACATTGCTTTATCTTCTTTCTTCTTAGCCCTGGGAATCTTGTTTCCCTTTATCTTTCATCAGTTCGGTATAGCGGGAAGGATATTCTCACCAATGCACATCCCGGTATTTCTGGCAGGTATTTTTGTAGGACCTGTAAGCGGACTTCTGGTAGGAATATTATCCCCCATCATAAGTTTTCTTCTCACCGGAATGCCTCCTCCTTACGCGGTATCTCTGATGGCAGTTGAGCTCCCTTTGTACGGAGTTTCCATAGGGCTTTTGATAAAAATCAAAAAATTTCCTCTGATTTTAGCTTTGATCATCTCTATGCTTTTAGGTAGAGCTGGTTTTGCCTTAGGGCTTTTGATCTTAGGGGCACTCATAAATTTGCCCTATGGATTTTTTGGATATTTACAAGCCTCCTTTATCACCGGTTTTCCGGGGATAATTCTTCAACTTATTTTGATCCCTGTTTTAGTAAAAGGGGTGGGTTTGGCTTCAAAAACCTCTTATAAATGACAAATCGTAGGGGTTGGAGCACAAAGCTTTTGTAGGGGCGCATCGCGATGCGCCCCTACTTATCTCCTTTTAGAATAAAGTTAATCTGAATAATACCGAAAATATAATAGTTAGATGTCGATCAAAAAGAGGTTTGAAATGAATCATTTTCCTAAGGATATAAAAAAACTTGAAAGGGCCGACTGGCATCTGTGGATTTTGACTGTGGCGGTCTTATTGATTTTTGCTACCTTCATTTTAATTGCCTTTTTTTATTCGGATTCGGAGGAGATCTATCTACCGCAAATAAGTGAGTATAATCTCACCATTCTATTTTTAGGTTTTACCGCATTGTCTTTGTTTTTTGCGGCATATATCCTGCTCAAAGAGCGAGCCATCAAAAGACTCAGGCAAGATTTGATTCACCAGAAAATCGTAACTGCTACTATCGAGAATAGATTTGAGGAGCTTAAAGCTTTGTTCGAGGTCTCCACTTTAGTCAACTCCGAGACGGAGCTTCCTTGTGTTTTAGATACCATCTGCAAAACGGTTCTCAGATCTCTGGACGGGGACAGGTCCTGTCTTTTGCTCTATGATGCACTCAAGGGGAAACTTACCTGCGCCGCCTCGGCTGATGCTGATACCACAAAAATTGAAAAGCTCGATTTAGACTTAGACCAGGAGATGGCTGAATGGGTGATGAAACACAAAAAACCTTTATTGTGGAACAAAAATGACCAAACCTTAAAAAATTTAGTTAAGGAAAATCCAGCTTTCTCAGCTTTATATGTCCCTCTGAAATCAAATGAAAAGATAAAAGGGGTTTTAAGTGTGAGCCTGTTTGATCAGAGAAAACAGTTCAATGAAAGCGATTTGAGGTTGGTCTCCATATTTGCCGAGAATGCTGCCATTTCTATCGATAAAGCAGAGCTCTATCAGAAAATTAAAAGTAGAACTGAGATACTAGAAAAAACTATTGAGGACTTAAGATCGACTCAAAAGCAGTTAGTCCAGTCGGAGAAATTAAGAGCTTTAGGGGATTTAGCCGGAGGAGTGGCTCACGACTTCAACAATATGTTAGCGGTAATCTCAGGTAGAACCGAGCTTCTTTTAAAAGAGATAGAAAATGAAAAACAGAAAAGATATCTTAAAATTATCGAACAAGTAGCCAATGATGCCGCTGAGACGGTGAAAGGGCTACAGGAATTCACCAAAACCCAGCCGGAGAAGATCATCTTCAGCATAAACCTAAATGAGATCATCCGCCAGGTGATAGAAGTTACCAAATCCAAATGGAAGGATGAGACTTTTGCTAAAGGGACCAAGATTGATATTTTAACTTATTTTAATGATGTTCCACCAGTAGCTGGAAACCCCTCGGAATTGAGGGAGGTGTTCATCAATCTGATTTTCAACGCCTGTGAGTCTATGCTTTTGGGAGGGAAAATTATCTTTAGGACTAAACTTGAGGGGGAATCGGTTGTAGTCACAGTAACAGATACCGGAATGGGAATGGACCAGGAGGTTAAAAAAAGAGCCTTCGATCCCTTCTTCACCACCAAGGGGGTCAAAGGAATCGGTTTGGGATTAAGCGTTGCCTATGGTATCATAATCAGACATCAGGGAACCATCGATTTTGAGAGCCAGCCCGGAGAAGGAACCACCTTCATAATCAAGCTCCCCATTTCTAAAAAGAAAGTGGAAATCGAAGGAAAATCAGATAAAGAGGTGCAGATTTCATCTGAGCCAGCTAATATTTTGTTGATCGAGGATGACAAGGAGGTTAGAGATACTTTGTTCGATCTTTTGACTCAGGCGGGACACAAAGTTACTATAGCTGAGAATGGAAATCAGGGGATAGAACTATTTCAAAAAGGGAGATATGATATAATTTTCAGCGATTTAGGGATGCCGGAGATCTCCGGCTGGGAGCTTTCCAAAAAGATAAAGAATATCGATCCCCAGGCTGTTGTTGCTTTAGTGACCGGATGGAAAGCGCAAATAGAGGAAAAGGACATAAAGAGCAAAGGAGTCGATTTCTTAGTCTCCAAGCCTTTTACCTTAGAAGAACTTCTTTATACCATAAGAGAAGCTCAAAAAATGAAAGGGAAAACTTCGGAGGTTGACCTGTCAAAAAAGGCATGAGGCTACATACATAATAATCGAGGATAGATATCACTCCAGCCCTGCTGGTTGCTGGCTATAACTTGGTCTTAGTCACCCCGCCTAAGGCGGGGTGACCTATCCTTAATGGAGGAGTAAAGTTTAATTGTCCGATTCCGATAAGGAAAATAGATTTCTGCCACAAGGGGGGCAGATGAGTTTAATTCCGGAAGAGTTTAAAGCTATTGAGAGAAAAGACTGGCATCTCTGGATTTTGCTTTCTTTGTTATTTCTGTTCTTAACTGCTTTTGTAGTCCTGTTGGTATTCTATTCGGATATAAGCGAAATCTACGAGCAAACGGTTAGTCAATACACCTTAAATTTGCTTTTTGTTGGGTATATAGGACTTTCCCTTCTTTTCTTAGCCTATATGATATTTCAAGAGATTTCCATCAAGAAACTGAGACGTTTCTTGATAGAGGAAAAGATTTCTTTATCAATTGTTTTAGGGAATAGGTATCAGGAACTTAAATCTCTTTTCGAAGTTAGCACTTTAGTGAACTCGGAGGTGGACCTGCCTAAAATCTTTGAGATGATATCCAAAACTGCACTTACTTGTTTGGAAGGGGATCAATCCTCCTTGATGATTTATGATGAAAACCGTGGGAAACTCTATTGTGCCGCCGCTCATGGGAACCAAACAGAGTTGGTAAGAAATGCTACAGTTGATCTAGGGAAAAGTGTTGCCGGTTGGGTAGTAAAGCACGAAAAGCCATTGCTTCTGGGTAAGGACAATATTGATAATTTTGGATTCACTGACTTAATTAAAAAGGAAAGGGAAATCCACTCCTCTTTGTGTGTTCCGCTTAAAGTTAGAGGAAAAGTAAAAGGAGTTTTGAATGTCAATCGCCTGAGCAAGGATAAAATATTTACTGAGGAGGATTTGAAACTTCTGTCCATCTTTGCTGAGAATGCTGCGGTCTCTATTGAAAAAGCTGAGCTTTGGAAGGAGGCCCATAACAAAGCCATAGCATTAAAATCGACTTTAGATGAAGTAATCTCTTCCCAGAGCGATTTGGTTCAATCGGAAAAGATGAAAGCCTTAAATGAGTTAGTTGGCGGGATAGATGAGGATTTTAAGAATATTTTATCTGCCATCTTGGGGAGTTCTGAGCTTTTGCAGAAAAATATCCCTGAGGATTTGAAGAAATATCTGAAAGTTATCCAGGATAATGCTTCCAAAGGGTTGGAAAAAATAAACAAGCTCTCAGATCTTTATAAATCTCAAGAAAAACAGGACCTTTCAGATGTGGAACTGAAACGGATAGTTAGTTAAGTAGCAAAGAGAGCATATCAGAATGACTGAGATTAATAGGGGCGACCCGCCGGGTCGCCCCTTATATTTTTCATTCAAAATTTCTTGACTATATCTCTTGGATGATGTATATAGATAACGAATTCGTTTAAACGTTCAATAAAAATAACGATAAGGGTCCATGTTGGGGTATGGAAAAGTTAGGTGAGATGAGAAATAATAATTTTTGAAGGAGGTCACATAAATTATGAAGAGATTATCAATCTTAATACTTTTCATCTTTTTGATTCCTATCTTGTTTAATCCTCCCTTGACTTTTGCATTTGATTTCGTCCAATCAGCAAAAGTAGATCTAAATGGTGATGGCACTGCAGAAGAAATTTCAGTTTCTGCAATCCCGGATTCATACGGAGGGTTCGTTCTAAACGTAGATAAGTTTTCAATAAAAGGGAAGCTCTGGGACAATATAGATGGATTTGCAATAGTTGATGTAGACACATCAGATGAATATAAAGAGATTGCGGTTCATACCCCTGGACCAAGTGACGATGATGGATATTTTATATATTGGTACGATGGAAAATCAATAAAGGAGATGGGAAGACTATGGAGGTGGCCAAAATTTTTTGGTAATGGAATAGTGCTGGTAGAAGATTGGATAGGAACTTTTTGGTCAAAAATAGATAAGTATGTACTGAACAAAGAGACAAGGACTTTGCGGTTAATTCCGCAAGAACTATACTATGTGGGGATAGAAACAAGCGTAATCGAAGGTTTTCCAATTTATAGAGCAAAAGGTGATTCAACCATCATAACTAATCTCAAACCACAAAGTAAGGTGATGGTTGTGCTCTATGATCCTCCATCCCAACATTGCAAAGAGAAACCACATAATGATGAATGCTTCAGCGACTGGTATGTTATTAAATCGGAAGAAGGCATTATTGGATGGGCACGGTTTGCATCATTCCGGAATAAATTATATTTACCATGGGCAGATTAAGAAGTTTTCATTTCTTGAAGTTCGTAGGGGCGACCCGGCGGGTCGCCCCTACGAATCAAATATTTCTCAAATCCATAGGCAAACATTCAATTTTCCAACATTTTGCGTTTTCTATTTTATTGATACACAATATATTGTGATTTTTTTGGCTAATGAAAGTTATAGCTCCAGCAATAACAAAGGACTTTTAATTAAAGAAAGAATCACTAAATACACCCATGTAGAAAATAAGGCTTATAGTAGAATAAAGGTCTATTTTGATAGGTATAAAGCTATTGATGGGGCAATAAAAATTTTAGTAAGCCATGTCAACGATGGTTCTATTATTACACGTTTTGATAAAACTCCTTTACCACAAAAATCTGAAGATGTTGTTTGTCCACACTTCCTAGAATTAAAGTGGGCTTACGGTTGTCCTTACGATTGTGCTTGGTGTTATCTTAAAGGAACATTTAGATTTCGACCTGAAGGCCCTTCTCCGGTAATAAAACCATACGAAAAAATAGAACTTCACACTCGAAAATTTTTAGAAGAAGTAAAAACTCCTGAGATCTTGAATACCGGCGAAATTGCTGACTCATTAATGCATGAAAATGCAGATTTGCCCTTCTCAAAGTTTATCATTCCAATTTTTGAAACACAAAAATTTCACAAAGTTTTATTTCTAACAAAATCTTCCAATGTGAAAAATCTTCTTGAGATTGAACCTCGTAATCAAACTATAATCAGTTTTAGTCTTAATGCTATTCCTGTTGCTGAGCGATGGGAAAAAGCTCCACCTATTTTAAAAAGAATTGGGGCTGCCAAAAAAGTTTTTGAGGCCGGATATGAGGTAAGAATTAGAATAGACCCAATGGTCCCAGTAGAAAATTGGCGAGAACATTATTTACAATTACTCGATATTATTTTTGAGAACCTTGCTCCCGAAAGGATTACTTTAGGGTCATTACGGGGACTTCAAAGTACTGTCAATGGGTGTACGGATAAAAGTTGGGTTAAATACCTGAAAGAATCTTCTAACTGGGGTAGAAAAATCGATTTTCAGAGCAGATATATTATGTATTCCACGATTATTCAACAACTGAAAACCAAATTCAGCTTCAGAAACATTGCTTTGTGCAAAGAAGCAGTTCAAATGTGGAATATTCTTGAGATGGATTATAAAAAAATACGATGTAACTGCGTATGGTGAGATCAAGAAACCAACTGAATTTTTATATCCAGACTAAGTCACCCGAGTGAAGCCACCTTAGTTAATGAGCTCCGTAAGGCTGTTTTCCAAGGCGAGAATAAGGTTGTCCAGATACAACAGAGACCACAATCCGTTTGTTACAGTTCTTCTTCTAAAAAGATCAAATCATAGATAATGAACTCTTTGAGTTCTGATTCTGTAGACGGAGATAATTCTTCAACATTTTGGGTTTGTATTTTATTGATACACAATATATTGTGATTTTTTTGGCTGAAGGTCGATTTTTTTCTTGACAAATTTTAAAAAAATTTCTAATATAAATCTGGCTAAGGGAGTTAGTAAAAAGACCCCCGCCAAAGGCAGGGGTAATTAAATACCCCCAAAAGCTAAATTTAATCCTTTTATGTTGTGTCAGGAGCTACTCCTGACAGATGTGTCGGGTCTTAGGACCTGACACAACATGGGAAATTTTAGGGAAACTTGGGTTTGAATTAAACTTGAAAGGAAGGGATTTCTCTGTGCAAGTAGAACTTATGGCGATTACCCCTAATGCGGAAGATGTGATCGAAAGGGCTTGTAGAACCTGTTATTTGAGTTTCCACCGGTATAATCCTCCTAAATCTACTGAGGAGCTTATAAAAAAGGTGATAAAAAAAGGGCATCATTCGGTCTTAGAACACGCTTATGCTACTTTCAGGATCAAAGGTGGCTCCCGGGTATTCACTCACGAGATGGTCAGGCACCGGCTTATGTCCCCATCTCAGGAAAGCCAGAGATACGTAGAATATGGGAAGACCAAAGAATATGAATTCGTCATTCCTCCCACTATAAAAGGGGCCGAATTTGTCGATGAATTTAAAAGAAGGGCATATGAGGCTGAAGAGTTCTATTCTCAGATGGTGGGTTCCGGAATCCCCAAGGAGGATGCTCGGTATATTCTGCCCAATGCCACAGTATCGGAGATGGTTATCTCGGCTAATTTCCGGGAATTAAGACATATATTCGAAGTGAGATGTGCACAAAGAGCTCATTGGGAAATAAGGGAGATCTGCTTGGAGATGCTTAAGATAATGAAAAAGGAGGCTCCCATTGTTTTCTGGGACTTTGAAATAGATGAGAAGAATAAAATTGCCATAAAAAAATCTGATCCTCTGGCAGAAGCAGGGGAGGAGAAGGAAATTGGAGAACCTGAAGTTAACTTTTAACTCCATAAAGGTATTGGAGAAAAGATATTTGATCAAAGACGCTCAAGGGAAAGTCGTCGAGACTCCGGAGGAGCTTTTCTTAAGGGTGGCTCGGGCTATTACCCTATCAGATAAAAATTACGGTGCCACGGATGAAGAGATAGAAATTTTAGCCAAAAAATTCTACGATCTGATGGCGAATTTAGAGTTTATGCCTAACTCCCCCACATTGATGAATGCTGGAAGACCTTTAGGACAGCTTTCCGCCTGTTTCGTTCTCCCTATCGAGGATAGTATGGAATCGATTTTTGATGCGGTAAAAAATACCGCTTTAATTCATAAGTCCGGCGGCGGAACCGGTTTTTCCTTTTCGAGATTAAGGCCTAAAAATTCAGTAGTCGCCTCCACCTCCGGAGTAGCCTCAGGGCCCATATCCTTTATGAAGGTGATAAATGCGGCTACTGAGGCGGTTAAGCAGGGTGGAACTCGAAGGGGTGCTAATATGGGGGTCTTAAGGGTGGATCATCCCGATATTTTAGAGTTCATCTCCTCCAAAGATGATTTAAGGGAGTTGAATAATTTCAATATCTCTGTGGCGGTGACAGATGATTTTATGAGGGCAGTGGAAAATGGTGAATATTACGATTTGATCGATCCCCGGACCGGAGAAACCCATTTTAAAGATAACCAACCCCAGAGCTTGAAAGCAAAAGAGGTCTTCAATTTAATTGTAGAACACGCCTGGAAAACGGGTGAGCCCGGGGTGATGTTCATCGATCGAATGAATGAAAAGAACCCCACCCCCCAGATTGGACTGATCGAATCGACCAACCCTTGCGGGGAGCAGCCTTTGTTGCCTTATGAAAGCTGCAATTTGGGTTCGATCAATCTATCCAGAATGACTAAGGCGGTGGTAGATTCGGGAAATAAGGAAATGCTTTATTCCTATCAGATCGACTGGCAGAAATTAGAGAATGTGATAAATCAGGCGGTTCATTTCTTAGATAATGTCATCGATGCCAACAAATATCCTTTGCCTCAGATTGAGGAAAATACTTTGAATAACAGAAAGATCGGCTTGGGCGTGATGGGTTGGGCTGACCTTTTGATTCAGCTGAAAATACCTTACGATTCAGAAGAGGCGGTAAAATTAGCTGAAGAAGTTATGGGATTCATCCAAGAAAAATCCCATCAGGCGTCGAAAGAATTAGCCCAAAAAAGGGGTCATTTCCCCAACTGGGATAAAAGTATCTATGCTGAAAGAAATATTCCGATGAGAAATGCCACCGTAACTACTATCGCTCCTGCGGGGACCATCTCCATAATTGCTGGCTGTTCCTCAGGAATCGAACCTTTATTTGCTTTATCCTATACCCGAAATGTGATGGATCAGACTAAACTCTCTGAGGTCAATCCTTATTTTGAGGAGGAGGCAAAAAGAGAAGGATTTTACTCTGAGGACCTTATGGAAAAAATTTCAGAAAAAAATTCCATTCAAGATTTTGAGGAGATCCCCCAGGATATAAAAAATGTCTTTGTCACCTCTCACGATATCAAACCGGAGTGGCATATAAGGATGCAGGCGGCTTTTCAGAAATATACGGATAATGCCGTATCCAAGACCATCAATTTGCCTAATTCGGCCACAGTGGAAGATGTGGATAATGCCTATCGTTTAGCATTCAAATTAGGGTGCAAAGGGATCACTATTTATAGAGATGGCTCCAGACAGGAGCAGGTTTTATCGACCAAAAAGAAAGTTCCTGAAGGTGAGATAAAGCCACAAGACCGGCCCACCACTTTAACTGGAATTACTGATAAGATCAAGACCGGTTATGGAAATCTCTATGTCACCATAAATGTCTTAAATGGAAAGCCCTTTGAGGTCTTTGCCCAGATAGGTAAATCGGGCTATTCCACTATGGCGGATACAGAGGCAATCTGCCGGCTGATCTCTTTAGGTCTAAGGTCGGGAATCGGGGTGGACAAAATCGTCGAGCAGCTGGTGGGAATAGGAGGCTCCTCGCCTGTTTTTCAGGAGGGGGGATTGATTATGTCCATACCTGATGCTATTGCTAAGGTTTTAAACAAGCATTTTGGGGATGGAAAGAATTTTAAGAATTCATTCAAAGATGAATACCTGGAGATCTGTCCGGATTGCGGTGAAAAATTAGACCACGAAAGTGGATGTGTTATCTGCAGAGCTTGCGGGTATTCTAAGTGTTAGGGTTGTGGATGGAGGGGGGATGCTTATTGCCCCGCCTTTTGGCGGGGCTTTATTTAAAAAATGAGGAGGGATAAAAACAAAAGCCGCGTAACCAAACCTTTATTAGCGTATTGAAGAACCCTTTAATGTCATTGCGAGGAGTCCCGCCAAAGGCGGGACGACGAAGCAATCTCATTAACTCCAACTACTTAGAGATTGCTTCGCTATCGCTCGCAATGACAGATGGCTTCCCCCGCCTTAGGCGGGCCTACGCGGTGAAACTTAAACTGAATACTTCTGATGAATTTTAAGACAATTAATCATACCGCTTCAATGGACAGGAATATTTAAAAAATGAATAAAAATAAAAGTTCAGGCGAAGAAAAAGCGACACTTTATTTTCTGAAAATCTGGCAGAAAATCTCTTTAGTTAGGGGAATTAGAAATGTCTTGGTCTCGGATGAGGAGGGAAAGGTTTTATATACCGACGCGGAAAGAAAAAAAGCAGAAAGCCTTTCTCAAATAATCTCCTCCGGGACCCTCTTAGCTTTAACTTTGAAAGAAAACTCCAATTTAGGGAATTTTCTGGGTGGGTATTTAGAGTTTTTTGAAGATAAACTCGCCTGGATTTATCATGAAAAAAATTTCTGGGGGATTTTCTTAGAAGATAAAATCGATTGGGAGAGTTCCTTAGAGAAAATCAAAAAGATCTTCTCCGAAAAATTAGCATCTGGTATAAAGGGAAAAGCAGATGAATGAAATTTTGTCGGAGATAAAATCGGTTTTCGGGGTGAGTGGGGTTTTGGTCTTAGATAAGAAAAATTCTTTCACCTATCAACTTTTGCCCTCATCATTTGATCAGGAAAAAATCAAAAATTTGTCTTCTAATCTGGTGAAATTGATTAAAAGAATGGAGGGAACGGGCAGAATCGATTTCACCTATGATAATGCTAAAGCTTTCTTATACAATCTCCCCCATAGTGCAGTCTTAATCTATGGAAGATTGAGCCTGAATTTATCTTTATTGGAATTGGTCTTAAAACCTGCAATCCTTTCCATCGAGGGGAAGATAAAAGGGGAAATAAAACGACCGAAAGAATTTTCCCAAAAAGATTTATCTTCTGTTTTAGACCAAACCTATTGGGACATTTTGATCCAGACCATAAATAGGGTGAGTGATGAATACAAAAAGATAATTGGAGCGCATTCAGTCACTCAAAATCTTCGCAAGGCTAAGGAGAGTTTGCTTTCTGAGTTTCCTTTATTATCCGCTCTTTATGTTGATAACACTGGAGAAATCTCGATAATCGAGGGGCAGAAGCTACCGATGAAAAGGGAAGTGGTTCGGGTTTTTGCCCGCTGGATCTCTCAATTTGAAAAGTTCTGTTCGGTTATATCCGACAAACTGGAAAAATTAAATTTAAGAGAGCTTACGCAGGATACAAAAGAGGAATTGGAAGGGATAGGTTTTTACCAGATTTACGAGTCGAAACAAAAGCCTAAATAAAATAAAAGGGTCCCCCCGCCTATGGCGGGGGACCCTTTCAGGAAAGGGCTTAGTTTGAAAAAACACTCTGTCATTAACACGGTAAAGGATTTTTATAGCCACCGAACTGTCTTTTGTTTTCGCTCTCCCGAGAAGGGGGTCATCGCGTACACGCAACACCCGGGGACGACCTTCATCCGTTAGGTGTTAAAGGTTTTTCAAATGTGCCCTTTCCATATCTATAATTAAAACATAAAGTCAGAAAAAAGCAAGTCTTTTTTTAAAAAATTTTTATGATTGGTTCGGTAGGGATCGATATAATAGAGATTAAAAGGGTAAAAAAAACAATAGAGAGGTGGAAAGAGCACTTTTTGGAACGGGTTTTCACCAAAGGGGAGATCAACTACTGCCTGAAAAAGAAATTTCCAGAGATCTCTTTTGCCGGACGTTTCGCCTGTAAGGAGGCGGTAATGAAGTCTTTGGGAACTGGCTGGTCCCAGGGGGTGGGATGGAAGGATTTGGAGGTTATCCAAGGGAAAAAAGGGAAGCCGGAACTTTTAATATCAAAAAAAATAGAAAAAACATTTGGAAAACCGAAAATTTTGATTAGTTTATCTCACAGCAAAGAATATGCAGTGGCTATCGCAGTTCTTTTGAATAATTGTAGGGACAGGTCTTAAGACCTGTCCTGACAGACCTGAAGGTCTGTCCCTGCGTTGGAATCTACCTATGTTATCAAGAAAAAGAAAAAGTAATGATTATACTCGTAAAACTTCTCCGAGGTTAAAGCACTTCATATATGAAGGTTATAATTGCTATTTCATCACCTGTTGCATCTCAGAAGGTAAGAAATTTTTTACGGATGAAAAGACCGTGAAAACAGTTCTCGCAATTCTAAAAGAAACTGCCAATAGTCATGATTTCTATGTCAATTGTTACTGCTTTATGCCGGATCATCTACATCTCCTTGTCAGTGGAAATAAGGAGAACAGCTCCTTGAAAAATTTCATCAGGATGTTCAAACAGAAAAGCTCTTTTGAGTTCAAAACATCAACTAAGAACACACTCTGGCAAAGGAGCTATTACGACCATGTATTGAGGAGAACGGAAGACCTGGGGAAAATTGCACATTACATTTTGAATAATCCGGTAAGAAAAGGATTGGTAAAAGATTTTAGAGATTACCCCTATTCAAGCCTAAGCTTGGAATTAGAGACGTAGGGACAGGTCTTCAGACCTGTCCTGACAGACCTATCACGCCTTAGGCGGATCCCGCCAGAGGCGGGAAAGGTCTGTCCCTACGTTCGAATTTAGTAAACCTGAAGGTTTGCGTAAATTTAAAATTTGGAGCAAAATATGTCTGAGAAAGATGAAATCTTAGAGATATTCAAAAAATCTAAAGCCCTTTTGTCCGGGCATTTTCTTTTGTCTTCGGGACTGCATTCGGATATATATTTTGAGAAGTTTCAGGTCTTGCAGTATCCGGAGTATGTGCAGATATTGTGTAAAAAATTAGCGGAGAAATTCGAGAGAGATAAAATAGAAGTAGTAGTTGGTCCCACCACCGGCGGTATCATCATTGCTTATGAGGTAGCTAAGAATTTGAAAACCAGAGCGATATTTGCTGAGTCTGAAGAAGGCAAAAGAATTTTCAAAAGGGGATTTCAATTGAATGAAGGTGAAAGAACTTTAATTGTGGATGATATTTTGACCACCGGTGGCTCGATCAATGAAGTGGTCAATTTAGTAAAAGAATATAAAGGAGATATTGTCGGAATCGGGGTGCTTTTAGATAGGTCGGGGGGAAAGGTTAAATTTGATTATCCATTGAAAGCTTTAGCCACAGTCCAAGCCAAAACCTACCAACCAGAAAGTTGCCCTTTATGTAAAGAGAATATATCGTTGGTTAAGCCAGGGAGTAAAAAGATCAATCTTTTGTAGGGACAACCCTTGTTGAGCTAAGCGAAATCCCGATTTTTCGGAACGGCTGTCCTTTTACTAACCCCTCTTCGCTTTGCTTTGCATGTGCCTTGGGGATTTGCTCACATTTTTCTTGCAATCGGTGCTCTCATAGCTTTACTTTTGAACGTAGACATTTTATGGGTTGTTCTTGTAGGAATAGTGCTTTCGATAATTTTCTGTTAGCCTCTTCTGGGGGTGACTCAATAACTCAATGGAGGAGTGAGATATTATGAAGAAAATCTCGACCGAAAAAATGGTTGCCAGAATTGCGGCTCACGGCAGTATCTTTGTTTTTGGCATCTTGGCTCTTGAAATTGTGGTCATGATAAGTCCTTTCGCCTTTTTCTTTTACTCTGTGTTCAGCCCGATATTCAAGTGGATAGACCAATACTCAGCAACGGCATGGTTGACCGATTTCTTTTTACCGCACATGATCTTGCCACCAACCCTGCTACTTAAGATCATACGTATTTTTGGGTCGGTGTTATTCTTGCTGGGACTAATGACTTTTGTCATTTGTGCGTTGCAAGTTTATCTGGGCAAAATCCTCAAGTGGGGTGTGGCGAAAAAGGGACTGTACCGTTATATTCGTCATCCTCAGTATCTGGGTCTTGCTCTCTGGGGAGTTGGAATGAGCATCCTGTGGCCAAGATTCATTGTGCTTCTTTCCCTCTCAATAATGTTCGTTCTTTACTACTACCTGGCAAAAGATGAGGAAAGAAGAATGCTAACTGCTTTTGGAGAATCCTATGCGCAGTACATGAAAACCACAGGTATGTTCATACCGCGGCCTATCGAAAGTGTCCTGTCCGTGACGGGTCAGCTTTTTCCCAAAACCTGGCTGAGACACGTGTTCGTTTCGCTGGTGACGGTTACTGTAGTCATGAGCGCTGGCTACGTTTGCAGAGGAATAACCTTACGTTCCTTATCGTTTGAATCTACGGATAACATCTCGCTCGTCTCCATTTTGCCGGAAGACAATACACTGAATACCAGCATAATTCGGGGCATTAAACACGGGCAAGGTGATGGTAAAATCGGTTTCCTGAATCTGGATAGAGATTATCTGGGATACGTAATGCCTGCCGATTACATTATGCAGGGGATGATAGCCAATACAGGCAGTGATTTTCATCTGTTCAAACAACATAACACTATTGCTATGATTACTGACTGGGTGCTCCATCCTTTCCAGCACTTGCGGCGACCACCATCAGCTCACATGGCAAAAATGCATCATGTTGACCCATCCATTGCCAGGAGACATCATTGCCCGATAGGTATAGATGGCGCAAATCTTGAATGCGCGACCTGTTCTTACAGAAGGGTTATTGTCGTAGAGGTTAGGCACAAAGATAGCGTTCACCTCACAGGATATAAATTACTGTCTCTTGGCACAGAGCGATTGCCGGTAGCTTTCCTTGATATAGACACTTCAACAGGAGAAATTGTTAATATCAAGCAGGTCGAACCGACAACAGCTTGGGCGGACGTTCCCACTCCATCTATTTAGGATTCTATTGAACTGAGTAATCAATTGGCAGCAGTGGAATGCCGCCAAGAAGCGAGAAGAATTTCCCACTTTGTCTAAAGCAGGAAAATTTTTACTTGCCAAGCTCTCTTTCACAGAACAAAACTAACTTCCAAGCGACAATAATCTCACTTTTAAAAGCAACAGGGAAATTCAGTAATGGGGTCCTAACTTGTATGACCAGGACCAACCTGGGATTTTTGTTTCTTCGGGCTGGTAAAATAAAAAAATCAGAACCTCACTTTGGTGAAGTTCTGGTTTTCCCAATTCAGTCTTTTGTAGGGGCGATTCGCGAATCGCCCCTACCCGTATTAAACCGTTGCTTCTTCCTCCTCCAATAAACTCTGCATCAACTCGTCGATCTTTTGCACTTTGAAGGGCTTGGCTAAGTAGCCATCGGCTCCTACTTGTAAGATTTTTTCAGCCGGGTAGGCTTTGGGATAGCCGGTGACCACAATCACCGGGATCTTCGACTTCTTCTCCCTTAAGTTTTTTACTAAAGTGATCCCATCCATTCGGGGCATCCGGATATCGGTGATAACCAGATCGAATTTCTCCTGATCCATTTTCTTCAAAGCTTCCTCACCATTCTCTGCTCCCATAGGCTGGTAATCTAAAGAAGATAAAGTCTCCAAAAGCATTTTTCTTAAAGTAGGATCGTTCTCTACCACCAGGATTTTTTTAGACAAAACCTTGGCTTTCTCCTCCGAGGGGGTCTTTAACCCTAAGACACTTTTTATCAGCTCCTCAATTTTTCCAATGCGGAAGGGTTTGGCTAAAAATCCGTCTGCTCCCCCATCCAAGGCCTGATCCATAGCATAGTTGAAATCATATCCGGTGATGATTAAAACCGGCAGGTCCGGCTGTTGATTTTTGATGGCCTTCAGAAGGGAGATCCCATCCAGCTGGGGCATTCTAATATCAGCGATGACTAAATCCATCTTCTGGGTTTTTAAAAAGGAGAGGGCCTCTTTTCCATCCTTAGCTCCGAAGGTAGTGTAACCTAAGGCGGATAGAGTGTCGGTCATCAATTCCCGAATCTTGTGGTCATCATCTACAATTAAAACTTTGGCTTTTTCGGTCATAGAAAAACCTCGCTTTAGCCCATCTTTTGTCTTTGATTTTTAAAGCAGTGTTTTATATAGAATTTATCGACTTTTTTTGAGATTACTTGAGGATGAGAAAAGATAGGTTAGGATTATCCAGTATGGAGTGCATCGTCCATGATGATGCGGCATTGACATGGTCAATGCACTCCAAAACAGGGCGGAGGTAAACCTCCGCCCCTACGCGAACCGATGCTTGGGGAATAGTCAAGGTAGGGGCGTATCGCGATACGCCCCTACCTGAACTATGGAAGTTCATCTGCGGATGATTTTTAGAAGTTGCTCTTTTTTCTCTTCCAAAAGCTTTGGATCTGAGGCTTCGATATTCAACCTTAAAAGTGGCTCGGTATTGGAAGGGCGCAGATTGAACCACCAATCTTTATATTCCACAGTTAAGCCATCCAGATGGTCGATTTTCCTTTTCAAGAAATGTCTTTCTACCTCTTTTATTTTTTCGCTCATATTCTCCACCGGGGTGTTGATCTCCCCGGAACGATAGTATCGGTCGATCGATTTAACTAATAAAGAGAGGGGCTTTTCTTCCTCTGAAATTAATTCCAAACAGACCAAAAGAGCGATCAAGCCGGAATCGGCAAACCAGTTATTCCTGAAATAAAAATGTCCGGAATGCTCTCCGCCGAAGATGGCATTGTATTTTTTCATTAAGGGCTTAATTAAAGCATGTCCCACCTTAGTTCGAATAGCTTTACCTTTTCCCTTTTGAATAATCTCAGGAACGGTTTTGGAGCAGATTAAATTATATAAAATAGTTGCCCCCTTCTCTTTTTTCAAAAGATTTTTGGCTACCAGGGCGGTTACCATATCCCCACCTAAACGCTTTCCCTTCTCATCCACTAAAAACATTCGATCTGCATCCCCGTCGAAAGCTGCTCCCAAGTCTGCCTTTTCTTCCAAAACCTTTTTTTGCAAAGGTTCGATATTTTTGGGCTCAATGGGGCTGGGAAGGTGATGGGGGAAGGAGCCATCCAATTCAAAAAACATCGGGATGATTTGGCAGGGAAGATGGGGAAAAACATCGGGAATGGTCTTTCCAGCTATTCCATTTCCAGCATCTATCACTATTTTAAAAGGTTTTATCTTTTGAGTATCGATGAAGGATAATACATGTTCGGTATAAGAACGATCGATATTGTGTTTTTTTATTTTTCCTTTTTTACCAGCCACAGGGAAATCATTTTTGATTATCAACTCTTTTATCTGTTTTATCCCCTCCTCTCCACTCAAGGGGACCGCATCTTTTGTGCACATCTTCATCCCATTGTATTCCGGAGGATTGTGGGAGGCGGTGATCATTATCCCGGAATCGTAGCCAAATTTCCCCACAGCAAAATATAAACCATCAGTGGAGCATAAGCCCAGGTCAAAAATATCGGTCCCTCCATCGATGATCCCTTCAATCAAACTTTTCCATAAAGCCGGGGAGGAAAGACGCATATCCCGACCCACTGCACAATTTTGAGGCCTTAAATATTCCACAAATCCTCTTCCGATTTTGTATGCGATCTCCTCATTTATCTGATCGGGATAGACCCCTCGAATGTCGTAGGCTTTGAATATCTGGGGATCGAATTTGGTCATAGCTTTTTTCAATATATTCCAAAAAAATTGTTTGTCAATTTATCTTATTTTTGTTTAATTAACTAACTTTTATACTATTTTCGGGACGATAAGTTTAAACCTTTACAGGTAAACCTGAAGAGAGTGTTGCAAAAGTTCAGAAGACTGTCATTTGACCCCGCCTGAGACGGGTGAAGCCATCGGTCATTGCGACCCCGCCACAGGCGGGGGAAGCAATCTCTAAGTAGTTGGAGTTAATGAGATTGCTTCGTCGTCCCGCCTTTGGCGGGATTCCTCGCAATGACACAAAAAGGATTTTCAATAATCCCCGAAGGCTCACGCTCCCAAAGTAACAAAGATGGAATCAAATGTAGAAAAAGTAAAACCCAAAAGCCCGATTTTCATCAACCGCAATTTCCTTTTGGTCTGGATCGGGCAGACCATCTCAGTTATCGGGGATAATCTTTTCTCCATCGCTTTGATGTGGTGGGTCTTAGAAAAGACCGGATCCACCGCTTTGATGGCTACAGTAGCTATCTGTGCTACTTTACCGGCGGTGATCGTGGGTCCTTTTGCTGGAACCTATGTCGATAGAGTGGACAAAAGAAAACTTTTGGTCTTTATGGATCTGGGGAGGGCTTTTTTGCTTTTCATCCCGGCGATTCTTTTCTTTTATGGAAAATTGGAAGTGTGGCACGTAAACATCGTGGCGATTTTTTTATCCACCATGACCACATTTTTCAATCCAGCATTAAACTCCTTCACTCCCTCCATCGTGGAGGGGAATTCTTTAACCCGAGCCAATTCTTTGACTCAATTTTCTCGAAATCTGAGTGGAGTTTTAGGTCCCGCCTTAGCTGGAGTATTGATGGCTCTTTTTGGAGCTGGTTGGGTGATGCTTCTGGATGGGATCTCATTCTTTATCTCAGGAATAGCCATCTTTTTTGTCAAAATAGCGAAAGTTGAAATCTCGGAATCAAAGGTGAGACAGCACTTCTTCGCCGATCTATGGGATGGTCTGGTCTATCTAAAAAAACAGACTATCATCTTTTTCACCATGGTCTTATTCTCCCTTATAAATTTTTTCATCGCGCCCATCGGGATTTTGATGCCGGTGATAGTCAAAGAGGTCTTGAAAATGGGAGCAGAGGGGTTCGGATTTTTGGCTTCAGCCATCTCCATCGGTATGGTTTTGGGAACTGTTCTTTTGGGTTTAAAAGGGGAGGTAAAGAGAAAAGGATGGGTAGTGATTTTAAGCATAATCTTCGGCGGTTTAACTTTAGCCTTATTCGGAGTCTCAGAGAAGTTCTGGCTATCAATGATACTTTTGGGAATGGCCGGTTTAGCTTTTTCTTTAGTAAATGTCCTGGAGATGGTTATCTTTCAAAAAGAGATTCCTCTGGATAAACAGGGTCGAATATTCGGAATCTTGAATACTGTAGCCTGGGGTTTAAGACCGGTCTCCTTAGGATTGGTGGGGGTGATATCGGTCTGGTTAGACGCAAGGCTAATTATTCTCTTTGGTGGAATATTAGTAGCTTTAGGAGGCCTGGGAGGGCTTTTGGTGAAAGGGATGAGAGAGCTTTAACTTTTTGGGTTTGTTGAAAAAGCTGCACTTTGAGGCGGGTTGAATTTCCGCCTCTATGGGCGACAATAATTTATCACCCATTCCGCCGGAGGCGGATTCGCCTCTGGCGAAAGGGCAGGGCATTTAGCCCTGCCAATAAAGTTCCTCAACAGTCCCTTCACCTTAAATCCAGAGCTTCGGGGTTGGAAAAATAGCAGGTGTCTCCTCTCAGTTGAGTCATGCACTTCTCGCAGAGGTATTTGTCTTTTACTTTTTTCACTCGGTTCCCACACAAGGGGCACCTTTTCACCCTTTTTTTCTTGAAAATTTTCATATTTTCTTGACAAATAAAAAAAATTAACTTATTTCATTTAAGACCTTAAAAGATTTATTACGATCAAAACTCCGATGAAAAAGGGCAAAAGAGTTAAAAAACCATAGGGCAAAATAAAGGAGGTTATCCCGGATAAAATCACCGAAGGCAAAATCACATATCTGGTAAGATCGAACATAGCCTTGACCACTCTGGAGACTAAAAGAAAAAGAAAGTAAAAAATTAAAAGATTCAAAGCTACCTGGGCAAAGATTCCGAACTGGCTATGGGTGTAGCGATTGAACTGGATTATCCACCGAACGAAAGTCTCAAAAAATGAGAAAATATTCTGAATAATAGAAGTGAAAGTAGGCATAAGGTTATGAGGTTACCTCTTCCTCGATCGGCTCTATGGTTAAGCTCGATTCTCCGACTTTCTTTAAATCAGGCATCTGGTGAGTTAAAAAGTCTTTGTCCGAGACCCATTTTGAAGAAAGGGCTAAAACCTGTTCTGAAGAAAGCTCTTGAATCCAAGAAAAGGTTAATTGGTCAATATGCTTATCATTAACCTCAAGGTTATCCATACTCAAAGTGAACCTGATTCTCAAAGTAGCCTCCCTTTCTTCAATAAGATAAAGCTTTATATTCCAAAATATTAAAGAGCAATGCTTATGCCAACTTAAAAGCGGAGAGAAAGAAGGTCATAGGTAAAAGTAATCCGTTTTAGTTCATAGGGTTAGAAATCAAAGGCTTTTGGTGAAGTGTGAAGGAAATTGCATATTGTATGAATAAAGTATTGGAATAAATCAATAATTTGTAGATTGGTTTCGGCATAAAAAGGAGAGAAGATGTGGGATAGATTTTTTAAATTATCTCAACTAAATACCAATATCAAAACAGAAGTCTTAGCCGGGGTTACAACTTTTCTCACGATGTCCTACATCATCTTTGTCAATCCCCAATTCTTGAGCTTTTCCGGTGACCCCAATTTGAAAGGATTGGGCCTTCCTTTTTCCGCCTGTATGACCGCTACCTGTCTATCCACTGCGATGATGTGCATCCTGATGGGTTTATGGACCAACTACCCCTTTGCCTTAGCCCCGGGTATGGGTTTGAATGCCTTTGTGGCTTATCAGATTGTCGCTACTATGGGGCTGTCCTGGCCCACGGCTATGGGGATTATTGTGATTGAAGGGTTAGTCATCACTTTCTTAGTCATCACCGGATTCAGGGAAGCGGTGATGAATTCTATTCCTTTATCTTTGAAACAGGCAATATCTGTGGGAATAGGTTTGTTTTTAGCTTTGATTGGACTTCAGAATGCTGGATTTATAAAGGCCCATCCAGCCACTTTGGTCACCTTAGGAGATTTTACCAAGCTCCCTATAATTGTCTCCATCTTAGGTCTTTTAATCACTGCAATTTTGATTAGAAAGGAGGTTAAAGGGGCTTTATTGATTGGAATTATTTCCTCAACGATAATCGCCGTAATAATCAATTATTTTTCCGGCTTTAAAGCCTATCCCAGCTCAGAGTTTGCTCGAATACCGTCTTCACTTATCTCTCCTCCGGATCTTTCGGTTATTGGAAAATTCAATTTTTTAGTCTTCGAAAAAATTGGGATTCTAACTTCTATCACTTTGATCTTCGCAGTGATGCTCTCTGATTTTTTCGATACCTTAGGGTCGGTTATCGGTCTGGGAACTGAAGGGAAATTCTTAGATGAGAAAGGGAGCTTGCCCCGAATCAATCGGGTTTTACTGGTAGATTCATTAGCCGCGGCAGTGGGAGGGGCTTTTTCCTCCAGCTCTGTGACCACATATATTGAGAGTGCTGCTGGAATATCCGTAGGCGGGAAATCCGGATTGACTACCATAATAGTAGGGGGACTTTTCATCTTAGCCATTTTCTTTGCTCCTTTGGCTGGGATTGTTCCCAATCAAGCTACTGCACCAGCTTTGATTATAGTGGGATTTCTGATGATGACCATTATCAAAGAGATACCTTTTCATAAATTCGATGAGGCTTTTCCAGCGTTTTTGATAATGCTCGTAATGCCTTTAACCTATAGCATCTCCAACGGGATCGGGGTCGGGTTTATCTTATATGTTTTGATCAGGCTTTTGACCGGAAAAGGGAAGGAAGTGCACTGGCTTTTATATTTAGTCTCTTTAGCTTTTGCTATTGACTTTGCCATTCCAGCTTTGAAGATTTTGTTTGAATTCTAAGGAAGGTTAAGCAAATATGAAATTAAAACATTAGTAGCATATAATAGGTTAAGTTAATTATGGATAAGGAAGCCGAAAAAAGACTCAAAAGAGGTTTGGAGGTAGTTCGTCTTTTTCAGAGTTAGGCGAAACGGCAGAGGAAAAAGTTCGTGAACATCTATAAAAGATTTGCATACTTCTACACGAAAGGGCCATACCCTCAATATAGCGAGAGAATGGCAGGACTACTCCCCTCTGTGCTAGAAAGATTTGGTGTAAAACCTCAGATGCTCTTGGATTTAGCTTGTGGAGAAGGGTCATTTGCTGTAGCGATGGCTAAAAAGGGGGTTCAGGTGACAGGTGTTGATCTATCTCCACACATACTGCAGTTTGCCAGAGAACATGCTAAAAAAGAGAATGTAAGTGTGGAGTTTCTCCTTCAAGATATACGCTCCCTGTCTTTTGTAGAGAGATTCGATCTTGTGACTTGCTGGTATGATAGCCTGAATTACCTCTTGGAGTTGGAAGATTTAGAAAAGACTTTTGCAGGTGTGTGTCATGCACTAAAGAGAGGCGGACTTTTTATTTTCGATATGAACACTATATACGGCTTGGCCGTCAACTGGCAACAACATCCTTGCATTGTTCAACAAGATACTTCTGAATTGTTTGAGATCCATCGTCCAAGCTATGATTTTGAGAAAAACATAGCTACTCTGAGAATCACTGGATTTGTGAAGGAGAGAAATGGGTGGACTCGAATTGACGAAGAGCATAAAGAACGCGGATATTCTCTAGAGGAAATCAAACAATGCTTAAAGAAAACCGGCTTACAAGAACTTGCATGCTGGGGAAGTATGCAAGAGATGAGTGAGCTAAAGCCTGATTGTGGGCGTGTATGGTTCATAATGCAAAAGTAAATATAATTCTGCCGCATCGCCTAACAGCGGATAAAAGGGAAATCAAAGATTTCCCCAAATTGCCTTCAGTAACTTCTTTTATCCGCAAACCGAATGAAGATGGACGAATACTTGAGTGAAAAAGGTAGGAAAGAATTTCTTTCGATAACCGAGGCGGAAAAAGTATTCGAAAAAATCAAAAACGCTTGGAACAGCATTCCTGCTGAAGAGAACAGAGCTTTCGATGAAAAAAGCGATGAGGAGCTGAAGAAAATATATAAAAATATAAAAATTGATTTTCCGGATATTCAAAGAAGGTCCTGGTGGTCGGCGAAATAAAGGATTATGTGGGAACCGCCCTTCGACTTCGCTCCCTTCGGGTCTGAGCCTCAGGGTCGAAGACAGGGCAGTGAGCTTGCCGAACTGCAGGGGTTTCGACCTACGGATTCAACAAATCCCATCTCTCCCAAGGGGAGAGGGTGAGGGTGAGGGGAAACCACCAAAAGAAAATGCAGAAGATTTTAATCAATCAACATAAAAGGCAAGATATTTTCAAATGTGCCCATCAGGCGCATTTTAGATTTGAGAAAAATGTCTCAGTCTATCATGTTTTGAAGGAGAAAAACTGCTATCCTTCCGGCTGTGTCTGGTTTGTCTGGAAATGTAAACTTTTAAACAAAGGAAATTCCTGCCCCAAGGGTTATAACTATGTGGGCAAGAACTGTTTTTCCTGTAACCAATATTTTGAGGAGAAGGTATGCTACCAGCCGGAGATTTTGCTGGACCAGAAGAAATTTGACAATTTCAAAAAATCTTTAGAGGAATATGAGGAGTGGCTTTTAAATGTGAATGGAAAGGATATTGAATTCTCCGGTGAGGTAAATTCGGTTAAGCCCCATCTGAAAAAGATTTTGTTTTCCGTAGGAGAAAGTTTAAGATTCAAAGGATTTCTTTTAAGTTTTAAAAATGGTTTTATCGACCGGGTCTTTTTCGATGATTATATCTATGCTTCTGTTTCGAGAAAATCTCAGGAAAGATCTGGTTTTGCTAAGGGAGATAAATTGGATTTCAAAGCGAGGTTAAAAATCGATCATGGGAGGATTGTCTTAGAAAGGCTCAGATTTGTGGAGTTTAAAGAGAAGTTGGATAATACCTCCTGGGATTTAAGTGAAGCTCTAGTAGCTCGGAGTGTGGGGGCCGAATTTGATTGCCAGCCGGAGAAATGTTTAATCTGTGAAAAAGGATGCCTTATGGATGTGGTTGATAAAACTCAAACTAAAGAGAGAATGTTTCGGCATCTTTTCTGCCTTTTGGGGGTTGAAAGTCCGGGGGAGTGTTGGTATGATTTAAAGAAGAGGGTGGAAAGACAGGAAAGGGGAAACATATCTCACAGCTGATTAAGCAGATTAAGCTGATATCCGATATTTTCATCTGCTTAATCTTTTCCATCTGCTGTGAATTATTTTCCTATTCAGGATTTTGTCGAAACCGCCCTTCGACTTCGCTCCCTTCGGGTCTGAGCCTCAGGGTCGAAGACAGGGAAGTGAGCTTGTGCTTCGACTTTGCCCTTCGGTCTGAGCCTCAGGGTCGAAGACAGGGCAAGCTCTTGGGGGAGAGGGTTAGGGAGAGGGGGTAGTTGATATCAGATATTTTCATCAGCTTAATCTGTTCCATCTGTTGTGAAATCAATCGTTCCGCCTTGAGGACAAGGCGGGACTACTAATTTGTAGTGCGACCCTTTCAGGGTCGCTTAAGCGAGGCTGAAAATCCTGCACTACATTTGTTCTGGTCAGGCAAGAAAGCCCGACCCACCAGAAACCTTTAGTTTCCAGCAGGATAATGGAAGGCTGAAGCCTTCCGCTACATAAGGTTTTGTTGAACTGTAGGGGCTTGATTCATCAAGCCCGCGTCAATTTGGATTCGATAAATCGAACCCTACAATTGTTTTCGGGTCGCATGAATGCGACCCCTACAAATTTTCTTTTATCTCTTTTATCGCCTCCTCGGTCAGAAAAGCCCGGTAGGCTAAGCCGCCGGAGTTTTGTTTTAATAATCTTTCTTTTAAAGATAAAAGTTTTTCTATGGTTAAAAGAGCAACCTTTTTTATCTCTCGTTTGTCAATTGGCTTTAACTCTCCAGAGATATATTTGGCTGTGAAAATATGTGAGGTCCAATAGGCTTTGCTCTCTTTATAAATAAAGGTTACATCTATTCTCAAAATATATTTTTGCAATTTGATTTTTAACCCGGTCTCCTCATAGGCTTCCCTTTTGGCACAATCCTCAAAGCTTTCATCCGGTTTCCATCCGCCGCTGGGCAATCGATAAATGCCTTTCTTATACCAGGGTTTGGCAATCACCACCACCTTTCTATCTTTGAAAATAATCAGAGTGATATCCGACGATCTTCCATCTTTCATACTATCCAAAAGGTTTTCAAATTCCTTTTGGTTCATTTGAAAGGAGGTTTTGAGTTCTTTGGGTTTGCCGAATTTTTTCTCGATTTGCGAAATTTGGTTTTTTGATGAAGGCATTTTAATCTAAACTGAACATTATAATTTGCAGGGCAGGGGCTTGCCTAAAACTCCTACCAGAGGTGGACGATCACCTCTCGATTTTTCCTTATATACGCGTAGCCGAGCCTTTATGGCTCGGTACCAGAGGTCTAATCCGCCAAAGGCGGACTGCTACGCGAAAAAACCACAAAGGTTTCCCCTACACAAAAGCTATTTTCCTTTGTTGGGTATCAAGCAAATAAATTCAAGCTTCTTTTGAGATGTATTTTTGAACTGATGAGGCTCGTTGGGCGGGATGAATATGGCATCTCCGGTTTCAAAAGGGATTTCCTTTCCTCCCGATACCAAAGTCCCTTCTCCCTCTTTGATGAAAACCTCGTGTTCCCAATCGTGGGAATGATGAAGGGTATAACCTCCCGGTTTTACCTCAAAGACCCTCATCGAAAAATTGGGAGCACCATCCTTTTGTGAGATGACCCATCTAATAGCTACATCCTTTGATCCAGGTATGGTGATTTCACCCAAGTGGTTTTCTCGATAATTTCTGATCAGCACATTACCTCCATTTTTAAAAATTTAAGTTAAAACAAATCAAAAGTCAAAATAAAAGTTCTGTCAACATTTGTGTCCCGAAGGAAGGGTTACGTATAACTAATGCCAAAATGGTTGGAGGATTATCTGGATTTAATATCCATTTAAAATTTTCCTTGAAATTGGAGAGGTTTCTGCCGAAAAAAGAAATAGTTTTTAAGTTTTTGCTTGGCAATTAAAGAGAATCAAATTTAGTTAAAGTGAAAATATAAGCATAGTTTTTTGCGAGGAGGAAAGATGAGATTTTGGAAAATAATTTTAGTCTCCATGATTTTGTCATCTTTGATTTTCAGCTTTTCTTCGGGAAAAACCAGAAACGCTGAGGAAATGAGTAAGCTGAAAATAACTGAACTAAAGAATTTTTCACCTGAAAAACCGGTATTTACCAAGCCTAATCCTATTACTTCATTAAAACCCTCTTTAGCCAGCTCAGCCGGTCCTGATGGCTATGGGTATACCTGGGTGGATAGCGATGGTGGAGGAGTTGTCTACCAATGGATAGACATCACTACTACAGGAAATCCAATTGGTTCGGCTGATTGGTATTCCCGCTCCGGATATGATAAGTTAGATGATGGAACCGCTGGTCCTTATCTTTTGGGATTTAATTTTTTCTATCAGGGACAGACCTTTAATCAGATCTTTATCGGTACCAATGGAGCATTATCCTTCACTTGCGATACCCTTACTAAGGATGGATTTTTTTATAACGGCTGGATACCCACTATGATTTTCCCCAATGTCTTGTCAGTTTTCTGGAATGACTTAGATCTGAGTGGACCTTTTGGCGGAGGATATGTCTATAAATGGACTAATAATTCAGATACTTTTGTAGTGGAATACTGGAAAGTTAGACCCTTTGTTACCTCAGCTACTCCGGATACTGTAACCTTTGAGGTCATCCTGTGTTCCACCGATTCTTCTATCACTTATCAATATCATTATGTCTCCACTCCCAACAGTGTTAACAGTGGATATCCGGTCAGACTGGATTCAACTGCTCTGATCGGGATTCAAGATTGGAGTAGATGTTCCGGACTAAGATACTTTGGAATGGGTTGGGAGGGATATCAGAATATCCCCCTTCCGGGTTTGGCAGTCAAATTCAAAAGAACTCAAAATATCTCGCATAACCTCCTTCCGGGAAAGACGGCCTCTTTCAGTGATCCCTATTTCTACGATGAGCCCCCGGCTTTTCTATGGTATGTAAAGGAAGCAGGAACAGTTTTCTCAGATAACTCTTGCGTGGTGGTCAATACTGGGGAAAGTCAGGAGAACAATTTTGCTTTGTGGTGCGAAATTCTTGATAAGGATCTCTCTCCAATTTATACAACCGGAAAGATGGTTAGCAGTGTCTTAACTAAAGATACCTCTTCGGTCACTTTCTCTAATAGCTGCGTTCCTCTCGAAAGAGGGAAATATTGGTTAGATTACCGAGCCCAACTTTCTTCAGATCAGGTTGCTGGGGATGATACTATCCAAGGGATTCTTTTAGTGGAGAAGAATAACTTAATCTCTCCCTGGGCTTTCGTAACTCCCACCTGTGATGGTAATTTTGCCCCAGGGGAATGGGATGATGCTAACCGCTACGACATTCACAAGTTCATTTTAAACCCCTATGTATACGATTGGTTCAGCAACCGGACTTACGACCGAGGAGATGCCTATGTTTTAGTCAAGAACGACTCCTTTTTTGTCTACTTTGCCTTTGATATTCCTGAGGATTCCACAGATACCAACGAGGATGGGATTTTGATCAGCTTTGATGACAACCACAATAGATTTTTAGAGGCGGATTCATCTGAGGGGAGGCTGTGGATGTTCAATTATTCAGGAGATGCTTCAGATGCTTTATTTTTCATTTATTTGATTTCTGATCCCGCGGATGTAGATTCTTTTGTTCCTGAAGAAAACCGAGGGTTTCCAGGTGTGTTTATATCTGGATGGAATTATCGAATCAAAAATAGCGGAGGGACCCAGAAAGCAGAGATAGCTATCCCTTTTGGTGCTTCGCCTAAATGGAATCTCAATTCCTCACCCGGGGAAACGATAGGAGTTTATATTGACTATGATGACAACTCTGATAACTTTACTTATGGTGGCTACCTCTTCGCTACCGCCATAGCCTATTGGCCCTTTTCCAGCGTTTATGACTATACCCCGCATCAATTCGGAGAGATAATCTTGAGTCCCAAACCTGAAGTTCCGGATAAACCGACTTTGCTCTTTCCTTCTAATGGAGGTGTAGGTTCGGTAAATCAGACATTTTTGTGGACTGGTGTGGCTAAAGCCACCTCTTATCAGTTATGGATAGATTCGGATTCAGCCTTCCTTCCTTCATTACTTAAAGACACCACAGTCACCTCTGTCGGCTGCATCATCTCTGGGCTTTCCGGCACAAAGATATGGTGGAAGGTAAGGGGACACAATTCCCAAGGGTATGGTCCCTGGTCTGATTCAGGCTCGTTTACAGATGTGCTGATAGAGAAAAAAGAAGACTTGGTGGAGAAATTCTTTCTATCCCAGAATTTTCCCAACCCCTTTAACCCATCCACCACCTTACCCTTCCAGGTTAAAAGTTTGGAGTTGGGAGTTGGGAGATCCTACCACACCACCCTAACTATATTTAATATCCTGGGGCAAAAGGTGAGGACTTTGGTGGATGAGGAAAAGCTTCCCGGTGAGTATAAAGTTATCTGGGATGGTAAGGATGAAACTGGGAAAGATGTAGCTTCAGGGATTTATTTCTACAAACTTAAGAGTGGAGAATTCAATCAGACTAAAAAGATGTTGTTGTTACGATGATTTTTTGAATTTTTGGTCTTTTGTACGGGAGGGGACTAGCCCCTCCCTTCGCAAGGCTGAAGCCTAACCCTACATCTTAAGAAGATGTTGGTGCGATAATTTTTTAAGTGCTGTCGGGAATTACCTCCCGACAGACATTCGAATTGCTGAAATTGATCAGAAAGGTTGTAGGGGTAGACCTGCGTGTCTGCTCTACTATTCATGGACAACCACAAGGGTTGTCCCTACAATGTCGGTCGGATTCATCTGACCCGAAATGACTTGACAAAATCTCTTAAGCCTGTTAACATAAATTCAACCGGAGGCGAAAATGCCAATTACTATTAAAGATGTAGAATATGTAGCCGGGCTGGCGAAGTTGGAATTTTCTGAAGCTGAAAAGAGAAAATTTGCTAAAGAGCTGGATAAAATTATCAAGTATATTGACCAGTTGAAAGAGGTGGATACTGAGAACATTCCTCCGACTTCTCATATTATCCCTATGGAAAATGTCTTAAGGGAGGACAAAGTTGAACCATCTTTGTCCCAGGATGAAGCTTTAGCTAACGCTCCGGACAAAAAGGATGGATATTTTAAGGTGCCGAAGGTGATCTGAAGAAAGGAAAAAGGAAAAAGGAAAGAATTGATTCCTATAAGTTTTAAGTTGCAAGATGCAAGTTTCAAGACCCCCTCTCCATATCCCAAAAAGAGTATTCTGGTTTTAAAATTTTTTAGCGTAAATAAGATGTGATTCCGCTTTTGGTGGAATCATATTTTTTTATTGACTTTTGATTTTGGGTGTTGTAAAATTAAAGCCAATTAAAAAGACTATGATTAAATCAAAAAAATCGTCAAGATGCTCCGCAGAAAAAAAAGTTTCGGTGATAGGCGTTATTCCAGCCAGATATAAATCCCTAAGACTTCCGGGCAAACCTTTGATTCCGATTAATGGAAAGCCTCTGATTCAAAGAGTCTATGAGAATGCCTCAAAGTCTAAATATCTGGATAAGCTGTTAGTCGCCACGGATGATAAAAGGATTTTGAATCTGGTGAAAGACTTTGGTGGAGAGGCGAAGCTAACTTCCAAAAGGCACAAAACCGGAACAGATAGAGTCGCTGAGGCGGTTAAAGATAATAAGGCTGAGATCGTTGTGAATATCCAATGTGACGAAGCTTTTACAAATCCTAAGATGATCGATGAGCTGATCTTTTTGATGAAGAAAGATAAAAATATCCTAATAGGGACTTTAGCTTCAAAAATCAAAGATAAGAAATTTTTGACCGATCCCAATTTGGTTAAAGTAGTCATAGACAAAAACAATTATGCCCTATATTTCTCCAGATATCCCATCCCCTACCAAAGAACTGATGGTTATCAAATAAGAAATCAAAATCGTCAAGATGCTCCGCATTACTATGAGCATATTGGAATCTATGCCTTCAGAAAAATTTTTTTGGAGAAATTCTCAAAGCTTCCCCAGACCCCTTTAGAAAAATCTGAGAGATTGGAACAGCTCAGGGCTCTGGAGAATGGTTATAAGATAAAAGTAGTAATTACCAAATATAATTCTTTCTCGTTGAACACTTATGCGGACTTGAAAAGATTAAATTCATCAAAAAGATCAGAAAAATAGTTTTCATAAAGAGGTGGAAAAATTAAGCGATGCGAAGCATTCATACGAAAAAGCAGGTTAAATATATATATGTGACCGGAGGGGTGGTTTCCTCTCTGGGCAAGGGTATTGCCTCTGCCTCCATCGGTTTTCTTCTGAAAAAAAGAGGGCTTAAGGTCAACATCCAGAAATTCGACCCTTATATCAATGTCGATCCGGGGACGATGAACCCGTTTCAGCATGGGGAGGTATTTGTTTTAGATGACGGGGCGGAGACCGATCTAGACTTAGGACATTATGAGAGGTTTTTGGATGAAAGCCTTACCAGGGATAACAATCTGACCTCCGGGCAGATCTATGATGCGGTCATCTCCAAGGAGAGGAGAGGGGATTATTTAGGGGGGACGGTTCAGGTGATACCCCATATCACCAATGAGATCAAAGATAGAATCAAGAAGGTGAGCAGAATGAATGGGTGGGTGGATGTGGTGATCACTGAAATTGGTGGAACTGTTGGGGATATCGAAGGGTTGCCTTTTTTAGAGGCGATCCGACAGATGGGCTTAGAATATGGTCCTAAAAATACATTATATATCCATCTCACTTTAGTCCCTTATATCGAATCAGCTGGTCAGGTGAAGACCAAACCCACCCAGCATAGCGTGAAAGAGTTAAGGGAGATCGGGATTCAGCCTAACATAATATTGTGCCGCACCTCTTTGCCCTTAACTAAAGAGATAAAGGAAAAGATCGGTCTTTTCTGCAATGTTCCAGCAGAGGCAGTGATTCAAGCCATTGATGTGGAATCTATTTATGAGGTTCCACTTTTGTTTCACAAAGATAGAATAGATGATCTAATCGTTCGGCATCTGGAATTGAAATGTGAAAAACTGCACATAGCTGAATGGGAGAAGATGGTGGAGAAGATCAAAAATCCAAAATATTCCACCGCCATTGGAATCGTGGGAAAATATACTCATTTAAAGGATGCTTACAAAAGTATCATCGAAGCCTTTGCCCATTCCGGTGTGGAAAATAACTGTAAAGTTAATCTTAAATGGATCAGCTCGGAGGAGTTGGCCGAAAAGGGAGCAGAAGGATATCTTTCTGATGTGGATGGAATTTTGATACCGGGCGGATTTGGAGAAAGAGGGATTGAGGGTAAAATCGAAGCGATAAGATATGTCCGGGAAGAAAAGATCCCCTTTTTGGGAATCTGTCTGGGGATGCAGTGTGCGGTGATTGAATTCGCCCGAAATGTTTGTAAATTAGAAAAGGCAAATAGCTTCGAGTTCGACCAAAAGACCAAATATCCGGTGATTCATCTTATGCCTGATCAAGAGAAAATAACCGATAAAGGTGGGACGATGAGATTAGGGGCTTATCCTTGCGAAATCGAAAAAGGGAGTTTGGCATCTAAGGCTTATAAAGAGACAAAGATAAGCGAAAGGCACAGGCACAGATATGAGTTCAATAATCAATATAGAGAGATTTTAACTAAAGCAGGGATGAAGCTATCTGGCCTTTCTCCGGATAAAAGGTTAGTGGAGATAATTGAGCTGCCAGAACATCCTTATTTCATAGCAGTCCAGTTTCATCCAGAATTAAAATCCCGTCCTACCAAAGCTCATCCCCTATTCCGGGAATTGGTCCATTCCGCATTAGAATACAAAAAATCTACCACACAAAAGACCAAAGAGGCGGTAAAAAAGATATGAGAAAAATTATTTATTTTTCTTTGGCCCTCTTTTTGGCTTCATCTTTATTTTCGGTATGCACCAAAAAAGAAGAGAAAAGGGAATATCTTTTGGAAAAAGTGGGGGATGTGGCCATTATCCAACTGTATGCAGATGGGTTTGAGAAACTTCCCAAAGATGAAAAGATTTTAGCCTACTGGCTTTATCAGGCAGCTTTAGCGGGAAGGGACATCGACTATGATCAGACAAATCGATATGGATTGGAGATAAGAAATCTCTTGGAAGAGATTATAACCCAT